>ERZ773083.529-NODE-529-length-31000-cov-4.010373_pt1 | contig 31000 bp, 34 predicted proteins | sample MGYA00511465_ERZ773083 | MGnify/ENA primary metagenome ERZ773083 (study PRJEB29015, sample SAMEA2738001) | human oral metagenome | biome: human oral; feature: human-associated habitat; material: dental | place: China | collected 2060 ... | reverse complement strand
CTTTAGAGCCACGACTTTAAATTCCAAGCCCGTGCGTGCGGTGGAGGAGCTTTGCGGCATAAGTCTAGAGCTAGGTTTTGCCTACCGCCTAAATCTTGGTACGGGTGAAATTCTAAGCCGAGAGCCGCTAAGCGTGGGCGGGGCGGTTGTGTGTAGAGGCTTTGAGTTGCGAAGCTTGCAGGCTAGCTACGTTTTTGAAAAAATTTCATCCTTCGTGCGTGCAGGTATCGTGCCGGAGCGCATCGCAGTGATCCTGCCCGACGAGAGTTTTGCCGGCACACTGCGGCTTTACGACGAGCGCATCGCAAGGGCTCGCGGCTCGCACCGCATGCTAAATTTCGCGATGGGCGAGAAGCTTAAAGATAGCCTATTTTACGTAACGCTAGAGAAAATTTCGCAGTGCTTAAAAGAAGCGCGCACGCCGAAATTTGGCGTAGATTACCACGCATTCAAAAGTCCGGATGGAGGATTTTTGAATGTGGAGGATTCCACGGTACAGCAAAATTTAGCGCTAGGTAATTTCGCTTCCGAGAATTCTGCATCGCAAAATTTCGCACAGCAAAATTCCGTGCTGGATTGCGAAATTTTTTCAAATTCCAAAACGGATTTAAATTTTATATCTGCGCGAGAGTTTGAAAATACGGAAAATTTTGAAATTCTGCGCGAAATTTCGGCGGAACGCTCGGATAGCGCGGAGGAGCAAAGCCTTTCGCTAGATCTTGCAGAGTTACAAGAGCCTTTGGAGTGTGTGCAGCGGCGTGATTATTCAGCTTGTGTAAAACAGCAAAAGTTTTTAAAGCAGCAAGAGAGCCTACGATACTCTATGCAGCTGGAGCATATAGAGCTTGAGGAAGAAGATGGGTATTCAAAAAGCCCTGAGCAGTGCGATCGTTTTAGGCACTCTAAAATGCGCGAGGACGCAGATGAGTATCCGCAGCGCCCAAACCCACAGGAGCTTGATCTGTTTTTTGCGAGTGTGGGCGTGGATGAGGCGCTTTTTGGCGAGTTTGCGCGCGATTTTGCAAAGCAAGTAAGCTCCGAGCATTTTGAGGCACTAATTGCCAAGCTCGCCTGTTTACCTAAAATTAGCGATGCGCTGCTGCAAGAAAAGCTAAAAGAGCCGCTATATCTAATTAAAATTTTGCTTCGAAAATTTAAGGACGAAAACCTAAGTTTGGGCAATCTGATCGATCTTTTTTTGTTAGAAATTTCGCGTATCAAGCTTGATGATGTTCGTGGCGGAAAGGTCACGGTAATGGGGCTTTTAGAGAGCCGTGGGCTACAATTTGACGGCGTGATAATCCCCGATTTTAACGATGATCTGGTGCCAAAGCGCAGTAGCGGAGAGATGTTTTTAAACTCTGCTTTGCGCGCTAGAGCAGGGCTCATCAGCCACGCAGATCGCGAAAATTTACAAAGATTTTACTACGACGGCTTGCTAAGAGGCGCTAAAAAAAGCGCGATTTGCTATCTGCAAAGCGTCGAGAAACTGCCTTCGCGGTTTTTGAAAAGCTTTGAAGTGCAACAAGACGCGGAATTTTCGCAAGAGGATTATTTGCGGCTTTTTGGGCGAGAGGAATTTAAGCCCACCTTATGCGGACAAGAAGATCCCGTGGCTCGCCATGATTTTTTTGCCGAGGAGCTATCGTTTTCGCGGCTGGATACGTTTTTAGAATGCAAGAGGAAGTATTATTACCGCTACGTTTTCGGGCTAAAAGAGGGGCTAAAATTTGGCGAGGATAATGCGCTTTTGGGCAAAATTTTACATACGAGTTTTCAGCGTTTATACGAGCGAGCGGGGATGAAATTTAGCATGCAAAAATTTCGCTCTATTTATTCGCAGCTCGCGCGAGAAGCGGGCATCGCGCGCTTTGATGCAGAGCTTGAGCTAAAAGCTGTAGAAAAGCTAGCTAGGCTTTTGGAAGGGCATGAGCAAATTTGGAGCTTTAGCGGTAGTGAAGTATCGCTAAAAGGCGAGCTTGACGGAGTGCGGCTGAGCGGGCGGATCGACCGCATCGACGAAGATAAGGCAGGGCGGAAGTTTATCATCGATTACAAACGTGGTTCAGCTAAAAAACATATGGAAAAATTCCAGCTTACGTTTTATCGCGCGCTTTTAGCCCAGGAGTGCGAATGCGCCTATCTGTCGCTAAAAGATTGCGCGTTTGCGGCTCCTGGCGACAAAACGCCTAGCTTAGAAAATCTGCGCGAGACGCTAAGCTCTATCGGCAAGGAATTTGCAAGCGAGGTTGCTTTTACGCGCACGCAGGCGGTGCAAAGCTGCGAATACTGCGATTATAAAATCATTTGCAAGGGGCAGATCGATGGCAAAATTTGAAAACTATCTGGCGCTTGAAGCAAGCGCAGGCAGTGGCAAGACCTTCAATCTTGCGGTCAGGTTCATCGAGCTGGTGCTAAAAGGCGAGCCGATCAATGAAATTTTAGCGCTTACCTTCACCAAAAAAGCGGCCGCCGAGATGAAAACGCGCATCGTGGAGAAATTTCAAAATTTGCTGCTTTTGCAGGATGACTCGCTAAAGCCTAGCGCCGAGCTGGAGCAGATTTGTGCTGATTTAGGGCTAAGCGCGGATGAGGTTATGGCAGCGCAGCAGCGCCTACTGCCTAAATTTTTAAGCGAGAGCCTAAACGTCTTTACTTTCGATGCGTTTTTTGCAAAGGCTCTGCGCTCGTTTGCGCTAAATAGCGGCATCGATCCAGGCTTTGAAAACGACGAAAGCATACTAGGCGTGCAGCAGGCGGCGTTTTTAGGCGCGATTTGTAAAAACGAAGCGCTATTAAGAGAGGTCGTGGATTATGTAAGCGACTCAGGAATGACAAAGGGCGAGTTCTTAAATAGCTTGCAAAGCATTTGGAGAGGCGATATAAGCATAAATCCGCCCACGCTTCCTGCAAGCTCGGCGCTAGCAGAGATAAATGAAATTTTATCTCACTTGCAAAAAGCGGCGAGAGATGCGGGCGTAAGTGCTGGAGCCGTAAATGGGCTAAGCCCTGTTAGTGATCTGTCAAAATTATCCTCTGGTTTCATTCTTTCGGCTCTTGCCAACGGCAGTTTCGATTATCCGCGCTCACAGCTTAAAAAAATTTCGCATCTTGACGGCGAGTTAGCAAGGCTAAAAGACGCCATAGCTCGCGAAATAGCGTGGATGGATGCGACATATGCGGCTAAGCTGGCAGGACTAATTAAAATTTATGCCGAAGCGCTTAAATCGGTGCAGCGCAAAAGCGGCAAGCTTACATTCGGCGATGTCACCGCAGCTGTGCACTCGCTGCTAAATCCGAGCGCAGAGGCGTTACAGGGCAACCGCGAGCTTTTGTATTTCAGGCTTGATTCTAAAATCACGCATATTTTAATCGACGAATTCCAAGATACCGACATTTGCCAGTATGAAATTATGCTGCCGCTAATCTCTGAGGCGCTTGCTGGCAAAGGAGCGGAAGAGCGCTGCGGTAGCTTTTTTTACGTAGGCGATAAAAAACAGAGCATCTATAAATTTCGCGGCGCAGAGAGAAAAATTTTTGATATATTGCGCGAGCAGTTTAGTCAAATCAAAACGCAGAGCCTGCCGCGCAATTATCGCAGTTTAAAACTTATCGTAAAATTTGTAAATGAGATCTTGCGCGATAAATTTGCGTCTTATGAAGATCAAATCGCGGCAAATAAGCTAGATAACGATCTGCCTACTTCGGTGCTGCAAAAAATCAAGGACTATCCACTTTCTCATCCGCGAATGCCGCTATTTGAGGTACAAAGCGACGATTACGGCTATGTAGCAGCGTTTTCATACGACGACGTGCTAAAGGGGGCTGCGGAGCAAGCGCGCAGACTTGTTGAGGAGTGCGGCGTAAGAGCTGATGATATCGCGATTTTATGCTGGAAAAACGAGCATGTAAGCGCGCTAAAAGAGATGCTATCAGAATTCTGCGAGGTTTGCAGCGGCTCAAATAAGGCTCTGCGTTGCAGCGAGCAGGTAAATGCCGTAATTCAATATGCGAAATTTTGCGTAGGTGGCGATGAAATTTATCTGCGAAACGCCGAAGCGATTTTGGGTAGGCGGCTTAAAAAGATAGCGGTCGATCTGCATAAAAACGCGCAAAAAACGGCGGAATTTATCGCTAGCACGCTGAAATTAAATTTTGTCGATCCAGATCTGCTGCTATTTTTTGAGACGCTGGCAAAATTTAATAGTTTTAGCGAGTATCTGTTTGCAAACGACGAAACGGAGGTGTTTGCCAAGGAACAAAGCGGCATTAAAATTATGACCGTGCATAAGTCCAAGGGGCTTCAGTTCCCGCACGTAATCGTTTGCGACCGCATCGGAGGAAAAGATCGGGGCGAGAGCTCAAAGCTCGCGACGGACTATGATTTTGCCACGCATAAGTGGAGAATTTTTTATAAATTTGCGAGCAGAAAGAGCTTGGATGCGGAATTTGCGGTGCTAATGGATGAAAACGATCGCTCTGCGCATGAAGAGGATATAAATAAGCTCTATGTGGCATTTACACGCGCTGAACGCTCGCTCATCATCGTAAAACGCTCCGAGGCAAAAATAGATCAATACAATTATAGCTTTTTTTCGCCTTACGCCAAAAAGACCAAGGGCGCGGGCGTAGTGGAGTGGCTGGATATCCCGGATTTTCAATACGGCTACGTAATCCCAAGCTCCGTAAAATCAGAAGAGCAGCCGCTGCGAAAAAAGATCGCGCTCGTAGCGGGCGAGCCTCAAGGCGCGCAAGAAAAAGCAGGCGGCGGCGAAACGGAGGCGCTAAGCGCGATATATTTCGGCGAGGCGCTGCACTATGCTCTGGAGATGAGCGAAGGCTTTGGGCCAGATGAAATTTTACGAGGAGTAAGCCTTGCAAGAGGTTGCTACGCTAAATTTTTAAACGATGCGGGTTTTGAAAATATCGCGGCGCGAGCGCTCGGCCTAAGCAAAAACGAGGAATTTTTAGCTCTGATAAAGGGCGCTTGGGCTTATAAAGAGATGCCGATCAAAAGTGCAGAGGGTGAGCTTTTGCGCGTGGATCTAGCGTGCTTTAGGCAGGATGAAATTTTGCTTTTTGATTACAAGAGCTCAGAAAAATACCTTGCGCAAAACAAAGCTCAAGTAGCGCGGTATAAAAGCGTGATCCGCGAGTTTTATCCGAATGCGCGAGTGCGTGCCTTCGTGCTGGTTCTCGAAGCTGCGGGCGCTAGGCTGATCGAAGTGAATGAGGAGGGATAAAATTTTAAAATTTAGATGAAATTTGAGCTCAGATAGATTAAATATAGCTTAAATTAAGCTATACGTAAGGATATTTCTATATAATCACAGCTCAAATTTTAATAAGGCGGAAACCATGACAGAAATTACAAAGCCTAGCGAAGTTAAGCGCGACTGGGTCGTTATCGACGCGACCGACAAAAGATTCGGTAGAATGCTTACCGAAGTTGCGGTATTGCTACGCGGCAAACACAAACCAAGCTACACTCCAAACGTGGATTGCGGAGATTACGTCGTTATCATCAACGCTTCAAAAGCCGTATTTACCGGCAATAACAAAGGCGACGACAAACTTTATCACAGCTACTCGGGCTATTTCGGAAGCGTAAAGAGCGTGAAATTCCAAGACCTGCTTAAAAACAATCCCGCAAAGCTCTACAGACTTGCGGTTCGCGGCATGCTTCCTAAGACGAAGCTTGGCAAGGCGATGATCAAAAAGCTATTCGTATATGAAGGCGGCGAGCACCCTCATACTGCGCAAACAACTAAAAAAGGAAAATAATCATGGCGACAATTTATGCAACCGGAAAGAGAAAAACTGCCGTAGCTAAGGTTTGGGTAAAACCGGGAAGCGGCAAGATCGTAGTAAACGGTATGGATCTAAACACCTGGCTAGGCGGTCACGAAGCGATCAAACTAAGGGTCGTTCAGCCGCTTTTAGCGACTAAACAAGAGACCTCGATGGATATCACCGCGCAGACTTTGGGCGGCGGATATTCGGCTCAAGCGGATGCGCTAAAGCACGGAATTTCAAAAGCGCTTGCCGCGATGGACAAAGATTTTAGGGCGGCTCTTAAGCCAAAAGGTCTGCTAACTCGCGATAGCCGCGTGGTTGAGCGAAAGAAATTCGGTCGCCGCAAAGCGCGCAGAAGCCCGCAGTTCTCTAAGAGATAATGTTTTTTACAAATTTGTGGCGAAATTGTCGCAAATTTGTAAATTCTTTAAAAATTTTATGGTAATATCGAATTATAACTTTATTTGAAAGGATGTTTAATGAAGAAAGTTCTACTTGCATTAAGCTTGTGTGCATCCGGCGCATTGTTCGCTAGCGATGCTGATTATCACTGGGAGATCACCCCTACTATTGGTGGAATGACTCATGAGGGCAATATGGATTTGGATTCGAATTTTATGTTCGGTCTACGTCTTGCCAAAAATCTACAAGATTCGTTTATCGATCAAGTAGAGGTTGGTTTTGATTACTCTCGCAATATTGGCGTAGAGGATTTAGCTCACAGAGTAGGCAACGATAAGCCTGACGCTAAATATTATCACATCAATGCTGTAAAAGATTTGGTAAATTTCACCGATAATTTCAAATTATACGGCTTGCTAGGTCTTGGATATATGGATTACACTAAAGACGTTTACAACGATGGCGATCAAGATAGCGGCTTCGGTCAATACGGCTTGGGTCTAAAATACTATATTACCGACAACTTTGCTACAAAACTTGAAGCACGCGATGCTATCAGATTTGACGACGGCAACCACGTATTGTTCTATACTCTAGGCTTTGCAGTTGATTTTGGCAAGAGATATGCTGACGCAGCTCCAGCTGCCGCTCCGGCTCCTACAGGCTGCAAAGACGCAGATAACGACGGCGTATGCGATAATGTCGATAGATGCCCAGGCACACCTGCTGACGTAGTTGTTGATGAATATGGCTGCGAGAAAGTTATTAGATTAAATTTGGCCGTAAATTTCGCTACAGATAGCTCAAAAATTTCCCCTGAGTTTATGAACCAGATCAAAAACGTAAGCGACGTGCTAGTAGCTCACCCTGATTACAAAGTAATCCTAGAGGGTCACACCGATAGCACTGGTTCGAATGCATATAATCAAAAGCTTTCCGAGCGTAGAGCTGCTGCTGTTGGAGGTGCGCTTAAGAGCTTCGGCGTAGATGCTAGCAGAATCACCACTGTAGGATACGGCGAGACTAAGCCTATCGCTACAAACGCTACTAAAGCAGGCCGCGCTCAAAATAGACGCGTTGATGCTAAATTTAGAAAATAATCTTTTCTAGATCCACATAAGCGGAGCTTCGGCTCCGCTTTTTTTATATCCAAATTAAATTTTAAAATGCCAAAATTCCAAACCACTCTGCTTTTTGATCTCGATGGTACACTCATAGACTCCACGCCCGCGATACTGGACGGCTTTCACTACGCGTTTGCGCATTTGGGCGCTGCAGAGCCTAGCGACGAAGCGATTAAAAAGCTTATCGGGCATCCGTTAGAGGTAATGTTTGAGCGTCTAGGTGTGACGCGCGATGTGCAGAATTTCGTGCTCACCTACAAACAGCGATACGCGCAGACTTTTTTGGATCAGACCGTTCTGCTAAGCGGTGCGTTCGAGGCGGTTCGTGCGGCGAGCGAGTTTGCAAACTTAGGCGTCGTAACCACTAAAACGTCGAAATTTTCTAAAATTTTATTACATCATCTTGGTATCGCGGAATTTTTCGGCACCATCGTCGGGCGAGAGGACGTGCAAGATCCCAAACCAAGCGCCGAACCAATCTTAAAGGCGCTCGAAAATTTAGGAATCTGCGGCGCGAACGCTAGCCAAAGCCCGCATGCGGCTCGCGGTAAAACTCACGACGCGACTGCCGATGAAAATACAAGTGCTGCTAGCAGGAGTACGATTTTGAGTGAAATTCCGCCATCCGATCTACCAAGTATTCTTGCGCTTGATCCTGATCCTAGCAAAGTTTACGAGCAAAATTTAAGCAGCATCGCGAGTCAAAATTCCGATAGAATTTCGTTTAAAAATTTAAGCGAAGTAAAGAGCGATAGACATGAGGCTGGCGATAAGAACCGAAAGGACAATATCGGCATCGAGGGCGAGAGCGATAAAGGCGGAGCGCACGGCGGTAAAATTTATGATGCACATGAGCTAAATTCCACTCCTTGTTATGACAAAATTTGCAGTGACGAAATCCTGCCTTCTGTTGGCCAAAATATCTTTATGATCGGTGATACGTCGCTTGACGCCATCTCGGCAAAGTCGGCAGCGGTGCGAAGCGTGGGCGTAAGCTGCGGTTACGGCAGTGCCTCGGAGCTACGGGCGCATTTCGAGTTCGTATGCGCGGACGCAAAAGAGGCGGTTGAGCTGATACGCGAAATTTCATCAAAATTTTAGGTGCAATAAAGCGAATTTTTTCTAGCTTTGATACGTTATTTTTGCGAATACTTAGAAGTGAACCCGCGCCCGAAATTTAAAATTTCCAATTAATTTTTGAGTTTTAAACAGCACGCGATATGAATTTGCTCGTGCTATTTAGCTGGAAAGCAAGGTGCTTTCTAGGTGTTCAAACGATACGCGAAGTTAAATTTCGCACATTTCTGCTCTGGTCTAGCAATAGCCCGTGCCGAACTAACAATGTACGGGAATATTTCACTTTGTCCATAGTACTTGATCTGATTCGTCAATGTTCGGTATTAACGACGTATGGGAAAATTTTGCTACCTCGAGTAATTGTGTTCTATTCACTTTCGGTTTGTATTAACACAATGTACTGGAAAATCTTGCCGTAGCCAAATTTTATGCAATTTCGCAATATCTTTTGAGTTTGCGAACGGATTTTGCAAGAAATTTAACGCAAGCTTCGCACTCAATTCTGGCTTTGATTTTAGTTTAGACCCCGCCTAATCGCGATAAATTCTACGCTCCGCTTGAGGCAAGTATTTGGTAAGACTTTTTTGTGCGATCTTGCCGCAAGTCTATTTGACGCTTATTTTGGGCGCCGTATTTGGGTTTGTCGCAATTATGCTTGCTGCGGGTTTTCGGTGCGATTTATAGCATTTAAGGTCGCGCCCGCCCAGCGAGCACTAAACATATATGTTTTGAAGGCAGGCTTATATGATAAAATTTCATCCTGCGACGAATAGCTCGCAAAGGCGCAAATATAGGATGAACTAGCCAAATTTTAAAATTTAGCTCCGCGGCGAGTAGCCATATTCTTTTATCGAAGCCTATGAAAGCAGCGTTAGTTTTTACGTTTGAATTTTATCGTTTCGGCTCAGCAGGGCTTTAAATTTAATCTAAAATTTTGCAAAATTTTAAAATTCCGCCCGCTCTTATGCTTTTTTAAAGCAAAATTCTATAAAATACCGCTTCCGCAATGGGCTATCGTCTAATGGCAGGACAACAAACTCTGGATTTGTGAATATAGGTTCGACCCCTATTAGCCCATCCACTTAATTTTTAATCCCCTTTATCATAGCAGTGTTTGAAATTAATTTGCGCGTCATTTTTTGCAGATCGTGGCAGCATTCGCTAGCTGAGGCAAATTGCGTCGAGCCATAAAATAGGCAAAATTTTAGCGAGCTAATAAGTAAGTTGCCGCTTTAAAGCGGCGGATTATTTGATTTTTTCTTTGCCTTTGTAAGTGGCGATGCTTTGATACGAGCCATCCTTTTTAAACGCCACCACGTCATAGACCTCGGGCTGAGAGCTTTGCTCCATACCTGGCGCTTCTAGTGGCATGCCAGGTACTGCTATGCCGATGACGTCTTTAGGCTTATTTTTTAGTAACGTGTGGATTTCGCCTATTGGCATATGCCCTTCGACTACATATCCGTCTATGATCGCGGTGTGGCAGCTAGCGAGCTCCAGCGGAAGCCCAAGCTCATTCTTCTTCTGGATAAGCGGCTCGTCAGCCAGCGAAATCATCTCGACTTCAAAGCCATTTTGCTCCATATATTTTGCCCAGTTGTGGCAACAGCCGCAGCTCTCGCCGTGATAGACCTTGACATGTTCGCTCGCCGCCGCATAGCTACCTAATGCCGCTAAAAGCGCACCTACAAATAAAATTTTCTTCATATTTTACTCCAGTGATTAAAAGTCCTCGATTATACAATATGAATAGTAAATTTTTAAGAGTGAACCGTAGAATGTTAAGATTAGATTTGGTGAAGCATTACCCGCTCGTAAGCCGAAATTTTACGAAATTTTAAAATTTCGGCGTCGCGGATAAGTTGGTTATAGGCACTGAGACAGTGCTGATTTGATAGCGGATTTTGATACGTAGCCTTCCGAGTCGCTGGTAAGTGATACGTCGCAGCCTGGCTTATAGTTTTTCCAGGTATAGATGTTGCCGTTGTCTTCGGTTGTTTTGATGGAGTCTGGCTGTTTATTCCATGCAGAAATTACTTGATTGATATGAAATGCATCGCTGCGGTCTTTCGGCGCATTAGTCATACCCGTGCTATCGGGCAAGGTCGTTTCGACCATATCAGTGGTGCCTGCGGTGGAGACCTCTTGGACTTTATCATTTACGCCGCCGATATTTGTTTTGCTGCTTTGGGATTTTGTTTGATTGCGTACTCCGCTTGGTTCGTTGGATATATTCCAGTTGGAACAACCGATAAAAAATACCGCTGCTACGAGCGCAGCTATTAAATTTCTCATAAAATTCTCCTTCAAAAATTTCGTTGCGATAGTAGCACATTTATCTTTAGTTTAAAATAAATCCGAGCCCTTGAAATTTGAAATTTCGTAGGAATTTTGTGAGGCGTTTCAGTAGGAATTTATAAAATTTGAGATAATATTGCAACTTTTCATACCAAACGGGCTTTTAAATTTTGCACGGCAAATGCCTTTTTGGCTACCAAATTTTAAAGGATTTTTGATGTATGCTATCATCAAACACGGCGGCAAGCAGTATAAGGTCGAAGAGGGCAACTACCTAAATTTAGACCATTTTAATGCTGAGCCGAAAGCAAAGCTCGAGCTTAGCGAAGTTTTAGCGCTAAACGACGGCGAGTTAAAGGTAGGAGCACCGTTCGTAAAGGGTGCCAAGGTGGTTTTGGAAGTCGTTTGCGAAGGCAAGGATAAAAAAGTCGTTATCTTCAAAAAACGCAGACGTAAAGATTCAAAAGTAAAACGCGGCTTCAGACGCCAATACACCCGCGTCAAAGTCGTTTCGATTAACGCATAAAAGGATAGGAAATGGCACACAAAAAAGGTCAAGGTTCAACCCAAAATAATAGAGATAGTATCGGACGCCGCTTGGGCGTCAAAAAATTCGGCGGCGAGTTCGTTCGCGCAGGCAACATCATCATCCGCCAGCGCGGCACCGCGACGCACCCGGGCTGCAACGTAGGCATGGGCAGCGATCACACGATTTTCGCGCTGATCGACGGCGTCGTAAAATTTGAGCGAAAAGATAAAAATCGCAAAAAAGTATCGGTTTATCCGGCTGCGTAAATATCGCTAAATCTTCGGGGGCGCAAGCCCCTCTTTTAAAATTTCATCCGTTTAAAAATTATCTTCAACTCATTTGGCTATAATTGCCGTTTTAAATTTAAGGATAGCTATGTTCATAGACAGCGTAAAATTTAGCGTCAAATCAGGGGGCGGCGGCGCAGGTTGCGTCAGCTTCCGCCGCGAAAAATTCGTCATCCTAGGCGGTCCCGACGGCGGCGACGGCGGCGACGGCGGCGACGTGTATTTCAGAGTCGATAAAAACTGCCACACCCTCTCATCCTACAAGGGCAAGCGGGAGTTTAAAGCGCAAAACGGCGCGCCCGGCGAGGGTCGCAAAAAGACGGGCAAAAGTGGTGAGGATCTCTATCTCATCGTGCCTCCGGGCACCAGCGTTTACGACGAGGATAGCGGCGAGCTGGTGCTTGATATGCTAAATGACGGCGAAACAAAGCTGTTTTTAAAAGGCGGCAAAGGCGGGCTTGGCAACGTGCACTTTAAAAGTTCGATCAACCAAGCCCCCGAATACGCGCAAAAAGGTCTAGAGGGGCAGACGCGTGAGGTGCGGCTGGAGCTTAAGCTCATCGCCGACGTGGGGCTCGTGGGCTTTCCAAACGTCGGTAAAAGCACGCTGATCTCGACCGTTTCAAACGCTAAACCCCAGATCGCAAACTATGAGTTTACCACGCTCACGCCAAAGCTAGGTCTCGTCGAGGTTGACGAATACAGCGGCTTTGTCATGGCCGATATCCCTGGCATCATCGAGGGCGCAAGCGAAGGGCGCGGGCTTGGCGTGCAGTTTTTAAAACACGTCGAGCGCACGAAAATTTTACTTTTTATGCTCGATCTTGCGAACTACCGCAGCCTCGAGGAGCAGTTTGACGCGCTGAGGGCCGAGACGGCGAAATTTTCAGAGGGACTTGCAAAAAGAGACTACGCGATCGCTCTAACTCGCGCGGACGCGGCCGAAAATTTGCAGGAAAAATTTGACGCGTTTTTGTCGCATTTGGGGCTCGCGGGCACGGCGGGCGAGATGAAATTTAAGCAAGATATTTATGAGCTTGACGCTACTAAGCCGTTTTTTGTGATGCCGATCTCCTCGGCGACGGGACAAAATATAAACGAGCTAAAATTTAACCTGCTTGAGCTTCTAAAAAAGGAGCTGTAGGCTGCGCTAAAAGCTGCGCCGTAGAGGAGTTTTGACTAATGCAGGTCTTAAGCGCGCCCACATACGCGGCTAAATTTTATTTTCATCGCTCGCAAAAGCCACAAAAAGATAAAATTTAAGGAGGCGAAATGAGTAAAATTTTTATTCTAGTATTTTTATGCTTCGGCGCATACGGTTGCGATCCCGCCGATCCGGTGCCGAATTTTATGGACTTTAACGACAAGGATCACGACGGCGCGCTGAGCTTGCAGGAGTGGATGGCGAGCGAGGTGCCGTCCGGGCTGAAAGTAGAGCTAAATCTGCGCTCAGGCTCGGAATTTAAGAGGTTGGACGCTAATCGTGACGGCAAGATTAGCCTAGATGAGCTGGGAGCGAAACCGTCTGCAAAGATTTATTGGTCCGAAGATCCGTGTGCTTTTTGGCCTTGGCCGGACGGATCCGAGGATAAAAATCAATCCGCCGTCAAATAAGCGCGAAAAACGGCAATGATGCGGCCTTTTGCGCGGAGTTTGGTTTGTGCGACGCGTATAAATTTTACTTCGCGCGAGTGAGTATGGACCAGTTTTGCTTCGTGATCTGCGTAAAATTTATTGCGAGCACGATTGCGCCCGTATGATCACTCGCGCCGTGATTTGGCTAAATTTAAAGGAAAAGAATGAATATAGTTTTTATGGGAACGCCCGAGTATGCGGCTAAAATTTTACGCGCGCTTGCGGGGGCGAAATTTGAGATCGCGGCTGTCTTTACGCAGCCCGATAAGCCCGTCGGCAGGAAGCAAATTTTAACGCCTAGCGAGGTTAAAGTTTACGCGCAGCAACATCTGCCCGCCGTGCCAATCTTTCAGCCCGCGAGTTTAAAAGACGAAATGGTTGCAGCGCAGATAAAAGAGCTAAAGCCTGATTTTATCGTGGTTGCAGCGTACGGTAAAATTTTGCCGCAGGCTATCCTTGATATCGCGCCTTGTATAAACCTGCACGCCTCGATCCTGCCAAAATACCGCGGCGCAAGCCCGATCCAAAGCGCGATTTTGGCGGGCGAGAGACAGACGGGCGTGACGGCGATGTTGATGGACGTGGGGCTTGATACGGGCGATATGCTTGATTTTGCCTACACGCCTTGCGAGGATAAAACGGCGGCGCAGCTGTTTGGCGAGCTCGGGGGTCTCGCGGGCGAGCTGATAGTGCGAGTGCTGCAAAATTTTGCAAATTTAAAGCCATTAAAGCAGGACGGCACGCAGGCTACGCACTGCAAAAAAATCGTAAAATCCGACGGGCTTTTTAGCTTTGAGGAAAGCGCAGAGCAAATTTATAATAAATTTCGCGCGCTGACGCCCTGGCCGGGGATTTATCTAGCTAGTGGACTAAAAATTTTGGATTTAGAAATCTTGCGCGAATCTTGCGAGCGCAAATTTGAACGCGAAGGCGAAATTTTAAGCGTCGATAAGCCCAGTTTTTGCGTTTCTTGCGGGGAGGGCGCGGTTAAGATCATAAAGGTGCAAGAGCCAGGCAAAAAGCCCGTGGACGCTAGTGCGTATCTAAACGGCAAGCGGCTAAAGATCGGTGATCTGATATGCTAAGCGGGATTTTAAATTATCGCGTTTTGTGCCACGCTTTTGATGCTATGCGGGCATTTTATTTGCGCCGCATTTTTGACGTCACGACAGAATTCTGTTCCAGGTATCGCCGCGATCGTGAAGTAAAATTTTACTGTGCGGAATTTCGAAGCGAAGCTCCAAAATCAAGGCTTTATAAAATTTTAAAACCTCGCTTCTATGCTCTAAAATTTTACGCTCGCAGGAGCTTTAAATTTCTCCGCCGCAGTTGCGGACTTTACAGCGCTATACCGAACACTCACCATTTAAAATTCTATGATCGTGCCGCAGAATTTTTGCGAGATAAAGCTTTAAAATTTTATCGCAGTGCCGCTAGGAAAATTCACGTTGCCGAAGAGTTTAGCAAGATCGCAAAATTTCATCGCATAAAATTCCGCTACTTCGTAAAATTTAATCGTGCTAAATTTTATCTTGTCGCAAAATTCTATCGCTACGCAGAATTTAAACGCTTGCAATATTTCAAGGCGAGCCCTTCGTCTTACGCAAGGAGCGGGTTTTGCAGATAGAATTTGTAGAGCAAATGCCCTCTACGCAGGAGTTTTTAGTAGGCGCCGTGCGCGAAGGCAGGATAACGCCGCCTTTTGCGATAGCCGCAAATCGCCAAAGCGCCGGTATCGGCTCGCGCGGCAACGACTGGCAGAGCGCAAGCGGCGATCTTGCTTTTTCGTTTTGCGTAGCCCAAACGGATCTGCCCGCGGACGTGCCGCTGCAGTCGGCGAGCATATATTTTGCGATGATCATGCAGGAGCTTCTAGCATCGCTCGGTTCGCAGCTTTGGCTTAAATGGCCCAACGATTTTTATCTGGGCGAGCGCAAAATCGGTGGGACGATGACGAATAAGATCAAAAATACCCTCGTCTGCGGCATCGGCATGAACCTACTCGGTGCACCCGAATATGCGGGAATTTTAGATATAAAAATCAGCGCAAAAGACGCTATAGAGGGCTTTTTTGCGCTATATGAAAATAAAATCTCGTGGAAGCAAATTTTTAGAAATTTTTCGTTACAATTCCAAAAATCGCAAAAATTTAGCGTTCATCTAGGCGACGAAAAAATTTCGCTCGAGCAGGCTAAACTTTGCGAAGACGGATCGATCATAATAAATGAAGAAAGGGTTTATGCTTTAAGATGAGTGAAGTAATTACGATTGCCAATCAAAAAGGCGGCGTCGGAAAGACGACCACAGCGGTTAATCTTGCTGCGTCGCTAGCGATAAAGAAAAAGCGGGTCCTACTGATCGACGTAGACCCTCAGGCGAACGCTACGACCGGGCTTGGCTTTAACCGCAGCGACTTTGAATTTAACATTTATCACGTCCTAACGGGGCGTAAGAGCATGTCCGAAGTGATCCAAAAAACCGAACTTGAGTTTATGGATTTAGTGCCGTCAAATATCGGACTTGTAGGCATCGAGCGCGAAGTAAGTGAAGAGAAAGACTTCAAACTAATGCTAAAAAATAAAATTTCCGAGGTTAAGGACAGATACGATTTCATCATCATCGATTCGCCGCCGACGCTGGGTAGCATTACGGTAAATGCCTTGGTCGCAAGCGATAGCGTCATCATCCCGATTCAGTGTGAATTCTACGCGCTTGAAGGCGTCGCGTTGATCCTAAATACCGTAAAAGTCGTTAAGCAAACGCTCAATAAAAATTTAAAAATTCGCGGATTTTTGCCTACGATGTATAGTTTGCAAAACAATCTCGCCAAAGAGACAGTTGCGAATTTACGCGAGTATTTTGATGATAAGCTCTTTCGTATCGGCAAGAGTGATGATCTAGTCATCATCCCGCGCAATATTAAGCTAGCCGAAAGCCCAAGTTTTGGCAAGCCGGTGGTTTTATACGATATAAAATCTGCTGGCTCCATCGCTTATCAAGACCTCGCTAAATCCATAATGGAGCAAAAATGGGCAAGGTAAAAAGAGCACTCGGGCGTGGGCTCGGTGCGATTTTAGACGACGTAGAAAGCTCCTATAACAGGGAGCTAGAAAGTGGAAATGCAGATAGTTTAGTTATCGAAATCGATGTCGATAAAATCGAGCCAAATCCATATCAACCGCGGCAGAGCTTCGATGAGGAGGCACTTAGGCAGCTGAGCGAAAGCATCGCCCGCCACGGGCTTATCCAGCCTATCATCGTTATTCAAAAAGATGATTCTTACGTCCTTATCGCCGGCGAACGACGCCTAAGAGCGACGAAGCTTTTGGGCGAGAGTAAAATCAAAGCCGTAGTCGCGGACATAAAATCTCAAAATTTAAGAGAGCTTGCCCTCATCGAAAATATCCAGCGCGAGGATCTAAATCCTATCGAGCTTGCTAAGTCCTATAAGGAGCTCATCGGCGAATACAGGATCACGCAAGAGGAGTTAGCCGACATCATCAAAAAGTCCCGCACACAGATTACCAACACGCTAAGACTTTTAAATTTATGCTCCGAAGTGCAAGACGCCATAAGCGCAGATAAAATTTCGCAAGGGCACGCCAAGATAATGGTTGGACTTGAAAAAGAGGATCAAATTTTAGCTCTAAATACCATTTTAGGACAGCGTCTAAGCGTAAGAGATACTGAAACTTTAGTCAAAAAGCTCAAAGATAAAACCGTTCCGAAAGAGAAAAAGTCTGGTGCGGAATTTCAAAGCTTCAAGCCTGAGCTTTTAAAGCTAAAGGCTAAGCTTGATCAATTTGGTAAAATAAGCATCAAAGAGCGTAAAATTTCGATCGAATTTAGCGAAATTTTACAAATTTCCGAGTTTTTAAAGAAAATCGGATGATTTTTTATAGTGTATTTTAATTTTTCATATTGTAAAATACGCATTTTGTTTAAAACTAACCTGGAGGAGGTGCGATGCTAGACGTAAGTTTGACCGCCATGATAACGACCATTGTCGTATTTTTAGCTTTGATTTACTTCTTAAATATCAAGCTTTATAGACCGCTACTTTTGCATATGGAAAAGCGAGAGGCTATTATTAAAGAAGATGAGGCAAATGCGATGAAAAATGCACAGGATGCAGATGCCGATAAAGTAGAGATCGTAAGAATCATGGATGCTGCGAAGTCGCAAGCTGTTAAAATAAAGCAAGAGGCGATGGATAGTGCGAAGCAGGCTGCCGCCAGAGAAATAGCCGAGAAAAAAGCCGCGATGGAGGAGGATTTCAATCAATTCTTAGGCGGTTTGGATGAGCAAAAACGCAATCTAAAAAATGATTTGCAAGCCAAAATTCCGGAATTTAAAAATGCTCTAAGCAGCGCTGTAGCTAAAGTATGAGGATTTCAGTATGAAAAAATATCTATTTTTATTTATCGTTCCGGCGTTTGTTTTAGCAAGCGGTGGGCACGATGGAGTCAAAGACTACGATGTGCTGTGGCGAAGCATAAATTTCATTTTGTTTTTCGGAATTTTGTTTTATCTTCTAAAAGGTCCCGCAAAAGCAGCATATCAAGGTAGAATCAACGGCATCGCATCTAGACTTGAGGCTAATCAAAAAATTTTAAAAGAGTCTGCAGCTCGCAAAGAGCAAGCTAAAAAAGATCTGCAAGATGCCAAGGTTCAAGGCGCAGCTTTAATCGAAACCGCTAAAAAAGAGATCGTATTCGCTGCCGAAAAGATAAAAAATGCAACCGAGCAAGAGATTGCGAATTTGCAAAAATCTTTCGACGAGCAGAAGAGCTTTGAGGCGCGCAAGATCAAAAAAGAGGTCGTAGGCGAGATTCTGGATGACGTTTTTGAATCAGATGACATTAAATTCGGTCAAGACAAACTGGTTAAAATCGTAGAGAAAAAGGTCGGATGATGATAAATAACACCTCAAAAAGATATGTAAACGCCCTGATACTGAGCTACAAAAAAGATGAACTAGGCTCTGTTTTACAGACGTTAGAGAGCGTCGCGAGCGCATTTAGAATTCCAAAATTCCAAGATATTGTAAAATCTCCGACGCTAAAAGAGGAATCCAAAGTGGAACTTATCGCGTCATTTATAAAAAATCCAAGCGAAAAAATCGTAAATTTTATTAAACTTTTAGCTAAGAATAGGCGTATTGCGCTAATTCCACAGATAGTCGAGGAACTGCGCAAGAATATTGCGGCGCTGGATAATAAATACTTAGGTAAAATTTATTCCGCTACTGAAATAGACGCCGCGAAAATAAAAGAGCTAGAGGCTAAAATTTCAAAGAAATTTAATGCAGATATTACTCTTCAATCCGTTAAAAGTGAGCTTGAGGGTATTAAGATCGAAGTCGAGGATCTTGGATTTGAGATTAGTTTTTCAGTTGATAGATTGAAACAAAAAATGAGCGAATATATTTTAAAAGCAATTTAAAGGAGTAAAGCGTGGGTGCGAAAATTAAGGCAGACGAAATCAGCAGTATAATCAAAGAGCGAATCGAAAATTTCGATCTTAGCGTTGATATCGAAGAAACCGGCAAGGTCGTTTCGGTCGCAGACGGCGTTGCTAATGTTTACGGCTTAAAAAACGTAATGGCTAACGAGATGGTCGAATTCGAAAACGGAGCTCGTGGTATCGCGTTAAATTTAGAGGAGGGCAGTGTCGGCATCGTTATTTTAGGCGATACTAGCGGTATTAACGAAGGTAGTAGCGTTAAAAGACTGGGTAAGCTTTTGCGCGTTCCGGTAGGTGATGCATTAATCGGTCGCGTAGTAAACGCTCTAGGCGAACCGATCGATGGCAAAGGCGCGATAGAGACTAGCGATACTAGATTTGTCGAAGAAAAGGCTAAAGGCATCATGGCTCGTAAGTCCGTCCACGAGCCGCTTCAAACCGGCCTTAAGGCGATCGACGCGCTAGTGCCGATTGGTCGCGGACAGCGCGAGCTCATCATCGGCGACCGCCAAACGGGAAAAACTACCGTTGCTGTTGATACCATCATCAATCAAAAGGGTCAGGATGTCATCTGCATATACGTAGCGATCGGACAGAAGCAATCTACCGTCGCACAAGTCGTTAAAAAGCTTGAAGAATACGGCGCTATGGATTATACGATCGTAGTTGCAGCCGGTGCTAGCGAGGCAGCCGCGCTTCAGTATTTGGCTCCGTATTCAGGCTGCACCATGGGCGAGTATTTCAGAGATAACTCCCGCCACGCGCTTATCATCTACGATGATCTTAGCAAGCATGCGGTCGCATATCGCGAGATGTCGCTTATCTTGCGCCGTCCACCTGGACGTGAGGCGTATCCTGGCGACGTATTTTATCTACACTCCCGTTTGCTTGAGCGTGCTAGTAAGCTAAGCGACGCACTCGGTGCAGGCAGCCTAACGGCGCTTCCTATTATCGAGACGCAGGCAGGCGACGTTTCGGCATATATCCCTACAAACGTCATCTCTATCACTGACGGTCAAATTTTCTTGGAGTCGGGTCTGTTTAACTCGGGAATTCGTCCTGCGATCAACGTGGGTCTTTCGGTTAGCCGCGTCGGCGGTTCCGCGCAGATTAAAGCGATCAAAAAGGTCTCAGGAACCTTGCGCCTAGATCTCGCTCAATACCGTGAGCTTCAGGCGTTTGCGCAGTTTGCGAGCGATTTGGACGAGAGCAGCCGTAAGCAGCTGGATCGCGGACAAAGAATGGTCGAAATTTTAAAGCAACCTCCTTATTCGCCGCTTCCGGTCGAAAATCAAGTGGTCATCATCTTTGCGGGAAGCCGCGGATTTTTAGACGACGTGCCTACGAGCTCAATTGGTAAATTTGAAGCTGAGCTCTATCCGTATATCGAGGCAAAATATCCTGAAATTTTTGAAGAGATCAGAAGTAAAAAGACCATCGAGAAGGATTTGGAAGAAAATTTAATCAAGGCTCTAAATGACTTTAAAGCGACCTTTACCGCTTAAAAAGGCTAAATTATGGCAAATTTAAAGGATATAAAGCTACAGATCAAGAGCGTCAGAAATACGGAGAAGACTACCAAAGCTATGAAGCTGGTCTCCAACGTCAAGCTTAAAAACACAAAAGAAGCGGCGATGCGCTCGCGAGCTTATGCGGTGAAGATTAACGAGGTCTTGGGTGAAATTTCTGCGCGCGTTAAAAATTACGTAGGCAATAATTCAGGCAACGACGAAAAACTTAGAATTTTTGATACCACTCGAGAGGTAAAGGTGGTTGATTTGCTGTTTATCACCGCAGATAAAGGGCTTTGCGGCGGTTTTAATATCAACACCATCAAAAAGATCAAAGCTTTGATCGAGGAGCTTAAAGCTAAAAAGATCAAGGTTCGCCTTCGCGCCGTCGGCAAAAAGGGGATAGAGTATTTTGATTTTCAAGGCATTGAGCTTTTGGAGCGATATATCGGCGTGAGCTCATCTCCATCGTCCGAGAAAGCTAACGAAATCGTGCAAGCCGCAGTTAAGGATTTTAACGAAGGCAAAACCGACGAAGTCATACTTATCCACAACGGCTATTTAAATATGATCTCTCAGGAGATGCGCGTAAATACGTTGGTGCCGATCGGTGAGCCTGCAATTAACGAGGATGCTTTAAAAACATCTACATTGGAAGTAGAAGTTGAAAGCCCTGAGGATGAAGAAACATTGATGTTAAATTTAATCCAGAGCTATCTTAGCTACAGCATGTATTACGCGCTTATTGACTCTTTGGCGGCGGAGCATTGCTCGAGAATGAATGCGATGGAGAATGCGACAAACAACGCCAAGGAACGTGTATCGCAGTTAAATTTAGCATACAACAAAGCCAGACAAGGCTCTATCACGACTGAGCTTATCGAGATCATAAGCGGTGTCGAATCAATGAAATGAAAGGAAAATGGATGAAAGGAATAATTTCTCAGGTAATGGGTCCCGTGGTCGATGTCGATTTCAAGGACTACTTGCCGAAGATTAATGAAGCTATCGAGGTTAAATTTGACGTCGAGGGCGCTCATCGCAGGCTGATCCTAGAGGTAGCCGCGCACCTTGGAGACAATCGCGTCCGCACGATCGCTATGGATATGAGCGATGGACTTAGGCGAGGGCTTGAGGCTACGGCTCTGGGTGCGCCTATTACGGTGCCTGTGGGCGAGAAGGTTTTGGGTAGAATTTTTAACGTCACGGGCGATCTGATCGACGAAGGCGAGGATGAAAAATTTGAAACTCGCTGGTCCATTCACAGAGATCCGCCTAGCTTTGAAAATCAAAGCACGAAGAGTGAAATTTTTGAAACTGGCATTAAGGTGGTCGATCTGCTCGCCCCTTACGCAAAGGGCGGTAAGGTAGGCCTATTCGGCGGTGCTGGCGTCGGCAAGACCGTCATCATCATGGAGCTAATCCACAACGTCGCTTTCAAACACAGCGGTTACTCCGTATTTGCGGGCGTCGGCGAGCGAACGAGAGAGGGAAACGACCTTTATAACGAGATGAAAGAATCGGGCGTTTTGGATAAAGTCGCCTTGACCTACGGACAGATGAACGAGCCGCCGGGGGCGAGAAATCGCATCGCGCTAACCGGTCTTACGATGGCCGAGTATTTCCGCGACGAGCTAGGACTTGACGTTTTGATGTTTATCGATAATATATTCCGTTTCTCGCAGTCGGGTTCGGAGATGTCCGCGCTTTTAGGACGAATTCCGTCCGCGGTTGGCTATCAGCCTACGCTTGCTAGCGAAATGGGTAAATTACAAGAGCGCATCACTTCGACCAAGAAGGGCTCCATCACCTCTGTTCAGGCCGTTTACGTGCCTGCGGACGACCTTACCGACCCGGCTCCTGCGACCGTTTTCGCGCACCTTGATGCGACGACCGTTTTAAACAGAGCGATTGCTGAAAAAGGAATTTATCCTGCCGTCGATCCGCTTGATTCGACTTCAAGAATGCTCGATCCACAAATCATCGGCGAGGAGCATTACAAGGTCGCTCGCGGCGTCCAGGCAGTGCTTCAAAAATACAAAGACTTGCAAGACATTATCGCGATTTTAGGTATGGACGAGCTTAGCGAAGAGGATAAGCTCGTAGTCGAGCGCGCTAGAAAGATCGAGCGCTATCTATCTCAGCCGTTTTTCGTAGCCGAGGTATTTACCGGAAGTCCGGGCAAATATATCTCGCTAGAGGAAACTATCGCTGGCTTTAAGGGAATTTTAGAGGGCAAATACGACGATTTGCCGGAGAATGCCTTTTATATGGTGGGAAATATCGACGAGGTAGTAGCAAAAGCTGAAAAGATGAAAGCATAGGAATTTTAAGATGAAAGAATTTTTGCTTTTAGATATCGTTACGCCCGAAGGGATGGTCTTTTCGGGTGAGGTCAAATCCGTCCAGCTTCCTGGCATTACTGGCGAAATGGGTATTTTGCCGGGGCATGCGAGCTTGCTAACGGGACTTAAAGACAAAAGCGAAGGTGGCGTCGTCGAGATCGTAGATAAAGATGGCAAAAAGCAGCTTGTTTTGGTAAACGATGGATTTTTGGAAGTTACAGAAGAAAAAACTACTATCCTAGCCACTCAAGCCGTAGCTATCGGAGGCGATAGCGAAAGCGCCGTAGCAAAGTCTTTGCAGCGCGCCAAAGATATGCTTGCGTCCATTAGCTCCGATGCGGCAAATTCCGCAGCAATCATGGCTAGAGTCGACGAATTCGCAAGGCAAAGTTAAATATGCTAGATCTAATTTTAAGTTATTTTACGAGAAGCACGTTTATTACGATATTTGTGCTTTCTTGGTTATCCATCTATTTTATCGTCACTTTTACGATTTTGATCTCTAGATTTGTAGGGCTTAGTGCGTGGCAACACCGCGAAGCAAAGGCACTCGAATCCTTGCTGATGGGCGGTAGGATTTCGCTTTCGGGCTCTATTTTTCAAAAAGTAAATACCGATAAAATTTCAAAAGAAGCCTTGGAAATTTATAAAGGTAAAGCCGAACGCGACTCCACTAGCGGGCTTACCTGGCTATCTATCGTTGCCTCCACTTCGCCATTTATCGGGCTATTTGGTACGGTTGTTAGTATACTTCACACATTTTCCAAGCTTGGCGGCGGAAATTCCGGCATCGACACCATCGCTCCTGCGATCAGCGAGGCGCTGGTTGCCACAGGATGTGGAATTTTTGTAGCGATCCCCGCATACACCTTTAGCTTACTTATAAAACGCAAAGCATACGAAGTTATGAGTATCATAAATCGTACGGCAGATATTTTGCTATTTAAAGCAAACACTGGAAAAGCTATTTAATGTATAATTTCGACGAAAATCCAGAGTTAAATATCACTCCGCTCGTCGATATTATGCTTGTTTTGCTAGCGATTTTAATGGTCGCGCAAACGGCGATTATCTACGATGAAAAGATCGAACTGCCTAGTGGCTCAAAAGCACAGGTTTCGGAAAATACCGCGGAATTCTTGCTTGTGCGTATCGGCGAAGATCGCAAGGTTTATATCGACAAAAGCTCGATGAGCCTAGCTGAATTCCCGGATAATCTCGTGCTGCTTAAAGGCACCGGCAAGTATAGCTTGGAAAAACCCGTCTATATCCAAGCCGATAAGAGACTCGTTTACGACGATGTAATGTTTGTTTTAAAGAGCCTAAAGCAGGCGGGTTTTACAAAAGTCGCACTTCAAACAAATGGCTAATTATTCAAATTTTACGGGGGTTAAATACGATAATTTTAAATCGTTTTTAATCGCCCTTTTTGCCTATCTGCTGGTGATTTTCGTTCTTTTATATCAAATTTCAAAGCCGCAGGAAAAATTTAAAAAATATACCGACAATCCCAACGATTATATGGATGTTACTTTTGATTTCGAAATAGATGATAAACTTCCGTCCGCACCTGAAATCGCTAAAGAAACGAAGCAGGGCGAGTTTGAAAATAAGAATATTAAGGACGTGCCGGAGGATAAAATTAAGACTACGGCGCAAGTAGTTCCGCCACCTCCGGTGCAGGCAAAGCCGAAAGAGCCCGAAAAGCCAAAGGAAGAGCCGAAGCCGGAACCTAAAAAGGACGAGCCTAAAGCTGAGCCCAAACCCGAGCCTAAGTTGGAAGATAAACCTTCCGAAAAAGTAGTAGAGAAAAAAGAGGAAACTAAGTCGGAGCCGAAAAAAGAGGAAAAACCGAGCTTGAGCGATCTTTTTTCGGATACGACGAAGGACAATAAGAAGCTTGAGGAAAGTGCTAAAGCTAGCGACGCCGTTCAGAGTAACAAAAAGTCCGATAAAGAAACCGCCACCTCTAGTGCTAAGGATAAAGCGGCATCTAAAAATGCTGTCGTCAAATCCGATAAGCTTGGCGGCAGGACGCAAAGGACGGGTGAGTATAACGCTTATTACGGCGCTATCGAGAAGAAGCTTCAAGTTCTATGGAGCAGATATGTGGCGACCGCGAAGGACGACGCAAGGATTAAGATAGTCTTTGGCGCAGATGGGCGAGTGGCGGATTATACTATTATAGAGCTGGGGCGAGAGACGGAATTTAATCAGAAGTTGCGAGATTTTTTGGATAATCTATCTACTCAGACTTTCCCGAAGTCTCCCGACGGAGCATCGCACGAGATAGATACTAGGATGTCCGACGTGATGAAGACAAATTAGAATTCTGTAAGGAAAAAAAGTGAAGAGACTTTTTTGTATTTTTGCGTTTTGCTGTATGCTTTTTGCAGAAGATGTGGATTCTGCTAAAAATTCTACCTCTTCAAATTTAAACACTGAAATTCAAAATTCCTATAAAATTAAAATTTATTATAATGATGTTAAAAAGCAGCTGGGTTATTTGTGGTGGGCGCAAAAAATGACTCCTGCTGAAGGCAGCGTGCTACTCAACGTAAGCTTAAGTGCTGATGGGGAAGTTATTGATTATAGCACAGATTATTTGGAGGGGGATGAAATATTCCTCAAAAAACTTAAGAACTTTTTGATGAGGCTTTCGAAACAACGCTTTGTAAAAGCGCCAGACAACAAGCCTCGTAAATTTGCGATTTTTTTAAAATATAATGTTAAATCAGATCAAATTAAGGAGAAAAGATGAAGAAACTACTTTTGATTCTTGCATTTTGTAGTAGCATTTTCGCGGCAGATGCGACTATGTCTATCGTAAACGAAGGGGTAAATCTACCTAAAATCGTCGTTCAAGATGCATCGAACCTTGCAAATTCAGAATTTGGCAACAAATTCTTTAAACTTATGGTGGGCGATCTAAAGGTCGGCGCGACTTTCGAGGTCAGCGACGAGTATCTACAAAGCAGCTATGATGCGGGTGCTTCCGATAATCTAGGCTCTAGCGGTGCCGCTCTGATCGTGCGCTACGCGGTAAGTGATAAAAGCTCGCCGATGAGTCTAAAAGCCAAAGTGCTTGAGGCAAACAGCGGCAGGGTGATGTACGAGAAGAGCTTTACGCTTTCAAATGCCGAAAAATATCCGTTTTTGGCACATATGGCGGTATCTGAGATCGTCAAGCAGCTAGGGTACTCAAACGTCGATTGGATGAAGGAGATGATTTTGCTCTCTCGCTACACTTCGACGCGTGAGAGCGAGATCATGGTGGCTGACTATACGCTTACTTACCAGCAGGTTGTGCTTCGCGGTGGATTAAATATCTTCCCTAAATGGGCTAGTGCAGCGCAGAACGAATTTTATTACACCTATTACGTCAATAAAAATACGCCCGCTATCTATAAATTTAATCTATCCAACGGTAGCAAGAGTAAAATTTTTACCGGTCATGGCATGACGATAGCTTCAGATGTAAGCGCCGACGGCAGAAAGCTTCTAATCACCAATGCGCCTAAAGATCAACCCGATATTTATTTATATGATATAGCCTCGGGCAGCGCTAAGCAAATTACTGATTACGCTGGCATTGATGTAAATGGAAATTTTATCGACGGCGATTCGCGCATAGCTTTTGTTAGCGACCGCCTGGGTTATCCAAACGTATTTGCCACTAGCATAAACGGCGGCAACGTTCAGCAGCTCGTCTATCACGGCAAAAATAATAACTCCATCAGCACAAATGGCAATTATGTTACTTACTCTAGTCGCGACGGCGGGGGCGGATTTAATATATATTTAATCTCTACCCAAACCGATATGATTCGCCAGTTAACGGCTAGTGGCAAAAATATGTTTCCTAGATTTTCTAGCGATGGCGGTAGCATTATGTTTATCAAGCAAGACGGCAGCGGAAGCTCGGTAGGTATTATCAGAGTTAACGAGAATAAAAGTTTCCAATTTCCGTTAAGAGTGGGTAAAATTCAATCGGTTGATTGGTAAAATATTAAAAAATCTCGTGATATAATGACTTCAATTTTTTTTGAAAGGATAGAAAATGAAACATTTAGTTTTATCTTCGATAGCAGTTGCTGCTCTATTATTGAGCGGTTGTTCTAAAAAGACCCCAGAGGCCGATACTACAAGCACAAGTAATGCAGATAGACTAGCTGCTTTGGCATCTCAGATCCAAAGTGAAGTTGGTACTGTTTATTTCGACTTTGATAAATTTAATATTAGAGCCGATCAACAAGGCACAATCAATAATAACGCAGCTTTATTCAACCAAGCAGGCGCAGAGTCTCTAACCGTTAAAGTTGAGGGTAACTGCGATGAGTGGGGTTCTGATGAGTACAACTATGCCCTTGGTCTAAAGAGAGCTACTGCAGCTAAAGACGCATTGGTTGCTCAAGGCGTAAATGAGAGCAGAATTTCCGTAGTAAGCTACGGCGAGAGCAATATGGCTTGCACAGAGCATTCTAAAGAGTGCGACGCTCAAAATAGACGCGACGAATTCAAAGTTGGATTCTAATTTGAAATTTAAAAATTTCACGGTGGCGGCTCTTTTGGGAGCTGCCACTTTTTTAAATGCAGAAACTTCCGCATTTGATGCTGGCAATATTGATTCGGGCAGCTCTTACGGGCTAACTGAAAATGAACAAGTATTGCGCGATAACCGCAAGCGTATAAGCGAGATGCAAACTAGTGTAGATAATACACGCGAGAGCGTCGAAGGTTTGCGAAGCGTCCTTGAAGGAACAAATTCTAAAATTTCGAACCTGGAAAACAGGGTAGCGGATCTAGAAATTCGCGCTACGGGCAAAAGCCAAGGCAACAGCGAGCTAGATCAGATGAAACGAGATATCGCAACTATAAAAGCCCAAATTGCTGAAATCAATAAAAAATTAGGTAGCGGCGGCAGCGTAAAAAAAAACGCTGAATTAGATGCAGGCACTGCTTCAGTTCCTGCTAGTACAAAATCAGATTCTGATTTTAAATCAAAAGATCAGGCTTCGGTGTTGAAAGAGGCCGACACTTTATATGCCAAAAAAGACTATTCCGGCGCAAAAGAGCGCTACAATTATTTAGTATCTAAAAATTACAAGCCGGCGAAGGCAAACTATATGCTGGGCGAAATTTCATATTTTTCCGGCTCATACGCAGAAGCGATAAACTATTATAAAAAGAGCATCTCACACAACGAGAGCCAAGACTATACCCCAAAACTTCTTTATCACACCGCGATCAGTTTCGATAAGATCGGTGATAAAGACAGCGCAGATAAATTCTACAAAGCGCTAAAGGCTTCATACCCAGATTCCAAAGAAGCTAAAGCCGCGCCCACTAGATAACCTAAATTTAAATATAAAATCAAAAATAAAATTTTAAATAGGAGAAAACTATGGCTAACAACCGAGTTATAAAGATGCATTATGAGCTAAAAGACGGCAAAACCGGTGAAATTTTAGAGTCAAATTTAAACTCCGACCCGATCGCCTTTCTTAGTGGCAAGGATCAAATCATCCAAAAGCTGGAAGATGAAATTTTAAATCTGCAAGCGGGCGAGAGTAAAACGGTTCGCATAAACCCGAGCGACGGAGTCGGCGAGTATAAGCAGGACGCCGTGCAGATCCTACCTAAAGAGCAGTTTGCGGGCATCGACCTGGTCGTTGGTATGGAGCTTTTTGGTCAGGCGGAGGACGGCGCGACTACCCGCGTGAGCGTCAAAGCTATCGGCGAGCAGGACGTCACTATCGACTTTAATCACCCGTTTGCGGGCAAGGAGCTGGAATTTAATATAAAGATCGTCGAGAACCGCGAAGCGACGGCGGACGAAATTCTTACCGGACAGCCGGAGGGCGCGCACAGCTGCGGCTGCGGACACAACCATCACCACGAGGGGCACGAGTGTTGCGGAGGTCATGGGCATGCAGACAGCCATGAATGCTGCGGGGGTCACGATCACGGAAAAGATCACGAGTGCTGCGGCGGGCACCACCACGAACATTAGGATTTTTTATGAAATTTGCTTTTATCTTCCCCGGACAGGGCAGCCAAAGGGTAGGCATGGGCAGGGAGTTTTACGAAAACTCCGCATCTGCACGCGCGCTTTTGGATGAGGCTTCAGAATTTACCGGCATCGATTTTAAAAATTTACTGTTTGAGCCCGGCGACAAGCTCGACGTTTCGGAATTTACGCAACCCGCGATTGCATTAAATTCTATGATGGCGCTTGCGGCGCTGCAAGAAAGAGCGGATCAAGAAAGGCTTAACATCGCTCCGCAGTTTTTGCTCGGACACTCACTGGGCGAGTTTAGCGCGCTAAGTGCTGCGGGAGGCATGGAGCCGAAGCAGATGTTAAAGCTAGTAAATATTCGCGGCAGGCTTATGCAGAGCGCCTGCGAGGGCAAAGGCGCCGGAATGATGGTGATCTTGGCTCTTGCCGACGAGGCGGTCGAAAAAATTTGCGCGGATGCGGCGAGCGCCGGTAGGCAGGTTTGGGCGGCGAATTATAACTGCGACGGACAGATTGTAGTCGCGGGCAAAAAAGATGATCTCGCGGCACTCGAGGGCGAGTTTAAAGCCGCGGGCGCAAAGCGCGCGATGCTACTGAATATGAGCGTCGCGAGCCACTGCCCGATGCTACAAAGCGCCAGCGACGAGCTTTTGGAATTTTTACGCCCCGCGCTAAAAGAGAGCTTTGCCCCCGTCATCGCTAACGCCACGGCGCGAGTATACAGGACAAAATCCGAAGCGCTAGAGCTGCTTAAAGCCCAGCTTATCAGCCCCGTACTTTACAAGCAAAGCATCAAAAATTACGAGGGCGAGGCGGACTGCTTCGTCGAGTTCGGCGCAGCGGTTTTAAAAGGTATAAACAAAAAGATCACGCAAAAGCCGACCTTCAGCATCACGGATCTTGCGAGCTTAGACGAGTTTCTGAAATTTGCAAAGGAAAACGGATGAAAGTAGCGATTCTGGGCGCTATGCCCGAAGAGATCGAGCCGCTGCTATCCGCACTGCGCGAGCGGGGTGTGAGCGTGGAGGCTGTGGAGCACGCGAATAATAAATTCTACGCCGCTAAGCTTAACGGCCACGATCTCGTGATCGCGTATTCGAAGATTGGCAAGGTAAATTCCGCCCTGACCGCTACGGTTATGATCGAGAAATTTGGCGCGCGCGCGCTCATTTTTACGGGCGTTGCGGGGGCTTTGAAGCGCGGCATCAAGATCGGCGAAATTTTATACGCTACCTCGCTCGTGCAGCACGATCTAGATATCACGGCGTTTGGGCATCCGCACGGATTCGTGCCGGGAAGTAAAATTTCAGTCCAAACCGACGCGAAGCTAAATTCTATCGCGCAAAGCGTCGCCGAGCAGCTTGGCATCACTCTAAAATCGGGCGTCATCGCTAGCGGCGATCAGTTCGTGGGCGATGAGGAGCGCAAGAGCTGGATTGAGCGGACGTTTGACGCGAGCGCGGTCGAGATGGAGGGAGCGAGCGTGGCACAGGTGTGCGATGCGCTAGGCGTGCCGTTTTGTGTACTGCGCGCGATAAGCGATGAGGCGGGACACAAAGCGGAGTTCGATTTTGACGAGTTTATGGTAAAAAGCGCACAAACGAGCGCAAATTTCGTCCTAAAAATGATCGAAAGGTTATGATAAACCTCTCCAAAAAACTACTTCGTCGCGTCGGACAAACCAACGCCAAATACAAGATGTTCGAGCGCGGCGATAAAATTTTACTAGCTCTTAGCGGCGGCAAGGATAGCATGAGCTTGGCGCACGTGCTGAAGCACTTCCAAAGCGTAAGCCCGCTAGATTGGGAGTTTCGAGCCGTTACCGTCACCTACGGTATCGGCGAGGACCTGCGCGAGATAAGTGCCCATTTTAAAGAGCACGAGATCCCCTACGAGATAATCGATACTAAAATTTTTGAATTCGGCAAGGAAAAGATCCGCGCAAACACCACGTTTTGCAGCTTTTGCTCGCGTATGAGGCGCGGATATATCTACTCCTACGCGCTCGAACACGGCTTTAATAAGATCGCCATCGCCCACCACCTCGACGACGCCGCGGAGAGCTTTTTTATGAATTTCACCTTCAACGGCGCGCTGCGTACCCTCGCTCCGCGCTATGTCGCCGAAAACGGGCTTGTGATCATCCGTCCGTTCATTCTCACGCGCGAGCGTCAAATCGCTGCCTGTGCTAGAGATAACGAGCTTCCGATCATGCGCGAGGAGGAGGTTTGCCCCGCGAAACAATACGGTGGCAAGGAACCCACCGCGCGCGCCGCTACGAAGGAGCTTTTGGCACAGTATGAAAAGGCCCATCCGAGGTTTTTTATCAGCCTGCAAGCCGCCTTCGCCAACATCCACGAAGAGACTTTTTTCGAGCCTAAATTTTAAAATTTTAAGCGGTTTGATCCCTCGGCTAGAAAAGTCCGAGTGTGGCTTTCGTGGGCTCGGAGACTTCGTGCGCCTAGTTCGATTTTTTGGCTTGAATGAGTCTGACGCACGCAGAGTAGTTAT
>ERZ773083.526-NODE-526-length-31118-cov-5.632843_pt1 | contig 31118 bp, 24 predicted proteins | sample MGYA00511465_ERZ773083 | MGnify/ENA primary metagenome ERZ773083 (study PRJEB29015, sample SAMEA2738001) | human oral metagenome | biome: human oral; feature: human-associated habitat; material: dental | place: China | collected 2060 ... | reverse complement strand
TGGGAGATTCCGCGGTGCAGGACAAAAAGGCGGAGATCCAGATGGACTATCTGGAACATCGCGGCGAGCGTCGTTACATTGATCTCTACAACCTACACGTTTTTCGCCAGTACAAGGAGATGCACGGGATGTCGCTCCACTGGGGGCTGACCGTCTCGCGTGCCGTCGGCTCGTGGGCGGAGAAGGACACGCCCGACGTGCGCCTCGACTCGTCCGCCGTCGGTGTAGGCCCCGCGTACATGGTGCGTTGGACGAAGCCGCTCGGCTCGAAATGGGAGGCTTCGTTTGACGCGACGGGGGGCGTTCTCGTCTACAACGACGTGCATCCCGCGCACACGCGCAACTACGGCTTCATGTGGCGGATCGGGCCGCGTGTGACGTACAAGTTTAATGAGCGCAACGCTCTGAGTGTTGCCTATCTGGGGCATCATGTGTCGAACGGACAGCGGACGAAGAATCCAGGCTACAACGGCATCGGGCTCTCGATCGGCTATCGGCACTCGTACTAAAGGATATACTGTGGCAAAGAAATTTTATGCCGTGAAGCGCGGGCGCAAAACGGGCATCTTTACCGTATGGGCGGAGTGCTCGGCACAGGTGCAGGGCTTTCAAGGCGCGGTGTATAAGGGTTTTATGACCGAAGCAGAAGCGCGTGACTGGCTGGATGGTGCGGCGGAGTCATCTGCGCCGCGTGCTGCAAAGAGCGGTACAGCGGTGAAAAAATCGTCCGCGCCGCCCGTCGAAGAACCCTTTGATGCGGACTATATCATCCACACGGACGGTTCGTGTCTTCGCAATCCCGGCGGCGCGGGCGGCTGGGCTGCCATCATTGAGACGGCAGCAACAGGTGAGGTCAGAGAGTACAGCGGCGGCGCCCCCGAGACGACGAACAACCGCATGGAACTGACGGCGGCACTGGAGGCAATGAACGCCGTGCCGGAGGGGGCACGCGTCGCACTCTATACCGACAGTCAGTACCTGAAGAACGCATTCACGAAGTTCTGGCTGCCCGCATGGAAGAAGCGCGGATGGAAGAAGGCGGACGGAGAACCCGTGCTCAATCAGGATCTCTGGATGCAGCTCGATGCTGCGTTTGCCGCACGGCGCGTACAGTTCCATTGGGTCAAGGGGCATGCGGGCAATCCGCGCAACGAACGCTGTGACGAGCTCGCGCGGAGCGAGGCGGAGAGATTTTCTCGTTGAGTTATAGATCGTATGTGGAGTTGTCGCGACGCAGGTGACGCCTTATATTTTTATCACGAAAGGAGGGAATCCATGCAGCGCATCTTTGAGGCGGTGGGTCGCTTTGTCCTCACACATCTCGCGAACATTGGCCGCATCACCCTCCTCTACGCCGAGACGGCGCGGCAGGTCACACAACGCCTGCGCGTGAGGAGTATCGTCTACCAGATGGCACATCTCGGCGTGGACTCTCTCCTTATCGTCGGACTCACCCTCCTCTTTACGGGCGTCGTTATCACCCTCCAAATCGCGCATGAGTTCATCCGTTACGGTGCGCAGAGCACCATCGGCGCGGTCATTGCCATCGGCATCGGGCGCGAGCTTGGCCCCGTCCTTGTCGGTGTCGTCTGCGCGGGGCGCGTGGGCGCAGCGATTACGGCGGAGGTCTCCACGATGAAGGTCACGGAGCAGATCGACGCGCTGCGCGTCATGGCGGTTAGCCCCGTGAACTACCTCATCGTGCCGCGTATGCTCGCGTGCATGATCGTCGTGCCCGTCCTCACCGTATTCGGCGACGTGATCGGCGTTCTCGGCGGCTACCTCACGGCGGTGCACTACTCTGGCATCTCACCATACACCTTTACACACTCCATCACACAGTTTGCAGAGATCTACGATATGACGGGCGGACTTATCAAGGCGATTTTCTTCGGCAACGTGATCGCCGTTCTCGGCTGCCACTACGGGCTGAATGCGCCAAGCGGCGCGGAGGGGGTCGGTAAGGCGACCATGCAGACCGTTGTCACCTCCATCATTGTCATTTTTATTCTGAACGCCGTCTTGACGTTCTTCTTGTTCTGAGGACACGCTATGATACGACTGAACAACGTCAAAAAGTGTTTCGGGGACAAGGAAGCACTCAAGGGGATCAGCCTCACCATCCAAAAGGGCGAGACCATCGCCATCATCGGCGGCTCGGGCTCTGGTAAGTCCACGCTTCTGCGGCTCATGATCGGACTGGATCGCCCCACGTCGGGTGCCATCTACATCGGTGACGAGAATATTGCCGTGCTTGATGAGGACGCGCTCGACCGCGTGCGCCTGCGCATGGGCATGGTATTCCAGTACTCCGCACTCTTTGACTCGATGAGCGTCGGCGAAAACGTCGCATTTGGGCTGCGCGAGCATACGCATAAGAGTGAGGAGGAGATTCGGCGCATTGTGCGTGAGAAACTCGCACTCGTGGGGCTGCCCGACGCGGCGGGGCTGATGCCGCAGGAACTCTCGGGCGGCATGAAAAAACGCGTGGGGCTTGCGCGTGCGATTGCGACCGACCCCGAGATCATCTTCTACGACGAGCCGAGTTCGGGGCTTGATCCCATCATGACGGCGAAGATCGATGAACTCATCATAGATATGCAGAAAAAACTCGGCGTGACCTCCGTCGTTGTCACGCACGATATGGCGAGTGCGAGCCGCATTGCTGACCGCATCGCCATGATCTACAACGGGGAACTGATCGCCGTGGATACGGCAGCACGTTTTCAGGACATTGCAGATGAGCGCGTACAGGCGTTTTTCCGTACGCTGCACCACCGAAGGGAGGCAGGAGCATGAGTGCTGAGGCAAAGGTCGGGGCGTTTACGCTTGGGGGAGCAGCGCTTCTCATCGCCGTTGTTATGTTTTTTGGCGGGCTGCGGCTTGGCGGCGGACAGGACTATATGCTCTATGCGGGCTTTGGACGCGCCGTCGGGCTGAACCCCGAGGCGCAGGTGCTCCTCTCGGGCGTCCCCATCGGGCAGGTGGAGAATATCGTGAGCGACGGTACGGGGGTTACCGTCTCCATGCGCATTCAGGATGGCGTGAAAATCCCGCGCGGCTCGTCCATCACCATCGGACAGCCCGGCATCATGGGAGATAAATTCGTCATCATTACCCCCTCGTCCAATGTCGATTTTTATGCGAATGGTGACTATCTTTACGGCGAAAACGAGATGGGCATGGATACGATGTTCACCGAGCTGAACAAGATGATCGTTCAGGTTGAGGCAATGCTCACGTCGATCAACAACATCGTCGGCGCACCCGGTTTCCAAAGCTCGATGGTTCAGCTCGTCTTCAATATGGAGCAGATGACGGCGCACCTCGACGGGCTGACCGCGACGCTTGAGCAGATGGCAAACGAGAATCGCGGGAATCTGCATGAATTGCTCGCGAATATGAACACGATGTCGGCGAATCTCGCACAGACCACGGCGAGCACCGAGCGTATCATGGAGAATCTTGAGCGCGTCGGTGCAGACCCACAGACGGCGGAAAACCTCAGAAAGACGCTCGCAAATATCACGGAGTCCTCCGAGCGCCTCCTGCGCATCGCCGAGGGCATCGAGGCGGTTGCAGGGGATCGGGCGACGCAGGAGGACGCGCGTGCCCTCATCCACAACGCGCGCACGATGTCGGACAAGGCAAACGGTCTGATGGGGCGTCTGCAGAACGTCAAGGTGACACCAAAGGTGGACGTGATTTACAGCGGCAAGGCGGATGACTGGCGTACGAACTTCAATCTCGATGTCGGTGAGCAACAGGGCATGTATGCGACATTTGGCGTGGATGATATCGGCGGTGGGGACAAGGTGAGCGCACAGGTCGGCACGCGCAGCACGTCCTTCGGTGCGCGCGCGGGTGTCGTCGCCGGTGCGGCGGGCGTCGGGGTCGATGCCTACGCGGGGGAGAAGTTCAAATTCTCCGCCGATGCCTACGATCCGAACGACGTTACCCTGCGTCTGCGTGCCCAGTACCAAGTGAAGGACGGCACCTATCTCTTTGGCGAGTGGAACGACGTGAACAACCGGGAGCGGCGTGCGTTCTATACGGGCGTGCGGCAGGAGTTTTGATTATGAGAGATGAATATGATTTTTCGACGATGCAGGCTCGCAAGAACCCTTACATAAAACGCCTAAGGAAGCAGGGTATGGCAGATATCGGTAAGGGAATAGAGACGTTTCAGTTCATACACGGTGATGCTAGAGATTCCAACGATGTGTCGACTGGACAACGGGAAGATGTTTCACGAGACGAAAACTGAATATGTCATGGCAGTAAGAAACGGCAATCGCAGGTTGTACCTGTGATTGCCGTTTCTTGCTTAATAGCAGAATCCCCCCCGTGCCAAATGACACAGGTTTTAAGGAATCACTGATAAAATGAAGTCTGCCAGATTGGCGTAGATTTTTCGCCGAAGTGCGGGCAAAAAAGATGCGTCAAGATGGTAGCGCTGAATTTATCAGTGCGTCCTTAATACATACGATTTCAAGCTCTAGAATATTCTAAGGGCGTACATTTTATGCTATAATAGAGAAAATCTTTGGAGGGAGCGGGTATGAACAAGGGAGAGAAGGCGCGGCAGTATCAGGACACTGTGTTTCGCATGTACTTCAACGACGCGGGGCGACTCCGCGAGCTTGCGGGCGCGTTGCATGGGCGGACGTATACGATGGATGACCCGCTCAAGATCGTGACACTTGAGGGCACATTCCTCTCACAGGTGAAAAACGACATCTCATTCCTACTTGCGGGGCATCACCTCGTCTTCATCGAGCATCAGAGCACACCGAACGCGAATATGCCGCTGCGCTGTCTGTACTACATCTGCGAGCAGCTGCGCAAGGACATCGACACAGCACAGCTCTATATGAACCGGCAGATTCCGCTTCCCGTGCCGGAGTTCCATGTATTCTACACGGGCACAAAGGAACTGCCGGAGGAAATGCAGATGCGTTTCTCGGACGCCTACTGCAGAGAGGAGGACGACAAGGTTTATCTGGAACTCGTTGTAACGGTGCACAACATCGTCTACAGTGAACAGAAGAAATTGCTCCTAAAGAGCCGCGCACTGCATGACTACAGCTTCTTCGTGGACTGCATCAAGAAAAACATTGTGGCGGGGATGGAGCGTGCGGATGCGATTCGCACCGCCATGCGGTACTGCAAAGAGCGGGATATCATGAAGAAATTTTTAGAGGAGCACGAGAGGGAGGTAGTTGATATGGTGAACTTTGAGTGGAATCAGGAGCAGTTCGAGGCTGCGAAATATGAGGAAGGACGCGAAGATGGTCGTCTTGAAGGTCGCAGCGAAGGCCGTGCCGAGGGAAAGATCGAGATGATCCTCGGGATGCTGCGCGAGAAGATGCCGCTTGAGACCATCGCAAAGATCTCCAACCTCTCATTGGACAAGATCCGCGAACTCGGCAGAGTACACAGCCTGTTGTAGCCACGAAAAAAGAGCAGATGCACATTCATCCCGTGCATCTGCTTTTTTTGATGGAAACTTATTGATTAAACTGCGGCTTCCTGCCCTCCAAAAATGCCGTCACCGCCTCACGGTGGTCAGTGGATGCACCCGCCTTTGCGAGGTTCTCCGCCTCAAGGCGGCTGTATGCCATGTAGTCATGGTAGAATACCTCGTAGTAGAGCCGTTTCTGCATGGCGATTGTGCCGAGCGGGCGGCGCAGCAGCTTTGCGGCGAATGCGTTCGTCTCCTCCGCGAGCTTCCCATCGGGGGCGAGGCGTGTCGCAAGGCCGAGCTGCAGCGCCTCCTTGCCGTAGATGCGCGGGCTCAGTGCCATGAGTTCGATTGTCTTCGCGAGCCCGACAATCTGCTTCAGATGGTAGATGCAGCCCGTGTCGCCGGGGAGTGCGACGTTCGAGAACGCCGTGAGCAGATAACTCTCCTCCGTCATGATGCGGAAGTCCGCGCCGAGCGCGATGCCGCAGCCGCCGCCTGCCGCTGCACCGTTCACCATCGCAATGACGGGCTTGGAGCAGCGGCGCAGGGCGAGCGATGCCTGACCCGTCAGCATGGAGAGATCGTAGCTGATGAAGTCGAACGTCGCCATCTCCTTGATGTCGCCGCCGGCGGAGAAATTCTTGCCCGCGCCCGTGATGATGAGGAGCTTTACGGTGTCGTCCGCATCGCAATGCTCCACTGCGGCAATCAGGTCGCGGAACATCTGCGCATTCAGCGCATTGTTCGAGGCGGGGCGGTCGATCGTGAGCGTCGCGATGCCGGCCTGAACGGATAATTTGATGTGTTCGGACATGGGAGATCCTCCTTTGCACTCTATAAAATGATACTTTTCCAAATATTACATCCATCATTATGGTAACGTATTTACCCCTGCAATGCAAGCATAATTGACCGATACACGCTGGGAAAACGCATACGAAATGCGGATCTGCAAAACATCTCTACAAAAAATTTAAGTAAATATAAAAAGATGACGATATAGTGATTGTAAAATGTCTTGAGCAAACTATCATAAGGCGAAGGGTGAAAATATGGAGTTACATCCTGCTGTACAAGGGGGCGCCGAGCAGGGAAGCGCACGCGTCGGCAGGGGACAGGGAGAGTCTCTACCCGCAAATGTTTTTTCGGAAATCGTTCGAAGAGGCGATTGACCGTTCGCACGAAATTCTCGTCACACACAGACTCGTGGACTGAGCCGTGGGGGGACAGAATGCGCGACGAACGCCTTTGTGCGTTTCATGACCGATGGCGGTCTGAGCAGGTGCGAAGGAATACATTGTCATCATACTGCAATTTATAGAAATCTAGGGGAGAGATGTAAAAATGATGCGTTCAATGTTCTCGGGTGTTTCGGGACTGAAAGGTCACCAGACCCGAATGGATGTCGTCGGCAACAACATCGCAAACGTCAACACGACGGGCTTCAAGGCAAGCCGCGTCACGTTCGCTGATATGATCTCGCAGAACCTCTCGGGTGCAGCTGCCCCGAATGGCACGCTCGGCGGCGTGAACCCGAAGCAGATCGGTCTCGGCATGAGTGTCGCGAGTACCGACCTCATCTATACCAACGGTTCGGTACAGCAGACAGGAAAAAATACCGATGTTGCCATCTCGCGCGGCGATGGGCTCTTCGTCGTATCGAAGGGTGATCAGAAATACTATACGCGCAACGGTGCATTCGAGTTCGACGCGCAGGGCAACCTCACGATCCCGAGTACGGGTCTTTACGTGCAGGGATATATGGCGAGCGGCGGCGAGGTGACGCCCTCGGGCGAGAACACGACGAAGATCCAGATCCCGGCAGGCAAGTCGATGGAGGCCTCGTCCACGATCTCGGCATCCTATACGAAAAACCTCAATGCGACCACGCCGGGCTACGATGTCGCGAACATCCTCGTGAAGTATGCAGACGGTACGTCCGGTACGACGAACAGCTATACGCCGACGGAAACAGGCAAGCTTGTCCTCACGATGAGCACGGGCAGGAAGATCTATCTGGATTCATCCGCTCCGGCACAGACGGTCGGCTCCGCTGCAACGGGTACGCTCTATACCTCTACCATTTCCAATGTCACCGCGACCACGACGGGCAAGGTGGATGCCGTACTCAGTCTCGACCCCGCCAACTCTGCCAGCCCGAAGGCGATCACGGGCGTAACTGTGCCGGTCACACGTACGGGTGCAACGGCGTTTGACTCCGGCACCTATGCGTACGGGGATGCGTACAATATCAGCGGAAAGATTACGGGCATTGTCAGCTCACCGCCCTCCGATGTCGAGCTGACGTTGGATGCAAACAATACGATCAGCCCAGGCACGGTGGTCACGGTGACCGTGCCGAAGCCGACGAGCTTCACCTACAAGATCGGCGATACCTATACGGGTCAGCTCAAGATCACGAGCCTCACGCCGCAGGCGGGTGCGACGGTGACGACGGCAGACGGCAACAGTGCGATACTCTCTGCTCCAACACCAGCAATTACGAGTGCTGCGGCGACGTATGCACACACGGGCGGCGCTCCCGGTGAGGGAACGATTACGGCGATTACGCGTGAATCCACCTACGAGTACGGCGGCAAGAAGGTCTCTACGATTTCACTGAACACGAAGACGGGCACGTCCATCGGCGGACTCATCGGCAAGGAGTACAACCGCAACGATACGTTCTATCCGTCGGTGACGACCCTCGTGACGGTCTATGATTCGCTTGGTGCAGCGCACTCCGTCCCTGTGGTATTTACGAAGTCCAGCAACAACAAGTGGACGATGTCGCTCGGCACGGGCGGCGATACGTACAGCATCACCGAAAAGGACGGCACGACGACGAATGTGACGCTTACGAAGAGTGATCTGAACTTCGACACGACGGGTGCCTATCTCAGCGGTTCGGCTGCACTGAACCTCACGTACGGAAACGGTGCGGCGGCGCAGCAGGTCAGCATGAATCTCGCGGCGGTCACGCAGTATGCGGGAACATCCACGATCTCGGCTACCTCGGACGGCAATGCGGCGGGCACGCTCTCAAGCGTTTCCATCGACAGCTCAGGCGTGATCACGGGGACGTACACGAACAATGTGCGCCGCGTCGAGGCGCAGATCGCTATGGCGCAGTTCAACAACCCCTCGGGTCTGACGAAGATGGGCGGCAATCTCTATCAGGAGTCGAACAACTCCGGTACGCGCACGGTCAGCGGCGCGGCGGACATCGGCACGGAGCTGACGACCTCGGCGCTTGAGATGTCGAACGTGGACATTGCCGATCAGTTCTCCGATATGATTATCACGCAGCGCGGTTTCCAGTCCAACTCCAAGATCATTACCGTCTCGGACGAAATGCTTGAGACACTGATCAATATGAAGCGGTAAGGAAACACATATACTTGAAAGGGTCGCCCTCGGGCGACTCTTTTTTATGTACCTAACGATAAATTCATTTGAAAAAAATGTATGGAACTGATACAATGATAGAACCTGTCAATACGAGTTCTATGTGTTGACGATCTCTGGAGCTGCCCGTCGTTCGGGTGCATCCGTTACGGGCGAGGAGGAAATGGATTTGAAAAATAGGGAACGTTTCGCCAAACGATTGCTGCGGGATCTCGCGCTGACCGCCGCCGTCGGCCTTTTCTCGGGGACGGTATCGGCGGAGACCATGCAGATGGATCTTACGCGCAGCATACAGATGGCACTCGAAAACAACCGTACGATTAAACAGGCACTGACGGATGTAGATGCGGCAGACGCTGCGCTCGCACAGGCAAGCCGCTCGATGGGTCCTGTACTTTCGTGGTCGACCTCGGCAAATCGTGTCGGCGGCAAAGCTTATGAGGGTACGGGGGTAAAACATAACTACGGCAATACGGGGACGATTTCCATCCCCGTCTACAACGCGGCACTGCATGCGAAGCGGAGCGCTGCACGCTATGCCCTGAACGCTGCTGATTTTGCGCTTGAGCAGACGAAGCAGTCAATTCGGCTGACGGCGACGACGGATTATTTTAGCATCCTGCAGGCACGCAATCTGGTGAAGGTACGCGAGGATACGGTGGCGACGCTGCAGACGCATCTCGCGGATGTGAACGCGCAGTTCCGTGCAGGGACGGTGGCACGCGCCGATGTGCTTGCCTCGGAGGTGGAGCTGGCGAATGCGAAGCAGAACCTCACGACGGCGAAGAATAACTATGAGGTTGCGGTGGCGACGCTGAACAATGTGATCGGCGTGCCAACGGATACAACGCTGACGATCAACGATGAGCTGCGCTATGCGGGGTATGAACTCTCGCTGGATGACTGCACGGACTACGGGCTTCTCTATCGCGCGGACGGTGCGGCGGCACTCTACGCGGTGAAACAGGCGGAGGAGGGCGTACGTGCGGCAAAGGCAGGCTATCGGCCAACGGTGAATGCGGCGGCGACGCGCACGATTGCGGGCGAGCGCCCGTTCAAGGACGATCATAGGTCGAGCGATACATGGGCAGCGGGACTCAGCGCCTCGTGGAATATCTTCGATAACGGTGTGACGGCGGCACAGGTGGATGCGGCAAAGGCAACGCTGCGCAAGGCAGAGGAAGCGCTTGCTGCAGCGGACGAGAAGATCCGTCTCGATGTGCATACAGCATATCTGAACCTGCGTGCGGCAGAGCAGAATATCAAGACGGCGGAGACGGCGGTCAAGCAGGCGGAAGAGGACTATAACATCGCGCGTGTGCGCTACAATGCGGGCGTCGGAACGAACCTTGAGGTCATGCGTGCCTCGGATAATCTCACGACGGCGCGCATGAACTATGCAACGGCACTCTACAGCTACAATATAGGCAAGGCAAGTCTTGACAATGCGATGGGCGTGCCGGTCGATCTCGATGCCATGCGCTATCGTGCGGCAGAGGCGGAGGGCAAGCGAGCCCCCGCCGTACGTGCAGAGGCACAGCTGCATGAGGGGGCACTGTTTGAGACACCGAAGGAGGCTGCCGTGCGTCCCGCGCCTGTCCAGTCCCCGCCGGAGGCTGCACAGGCTTCGGCGGAGCGCGTCCGGGCGGCAAATGCTGCCTACGAAGCGGCGATGAAATAAGAGGTTTTCTATGAGACGGAAGGCGTATGTCGGGACTCTGGTGCTTGCCGCCGTCCTCATCTGCGCAGCAGTTCTCATTCACGTTGTGCGTGCCACGTCTTTTATGGCGGAGGCGGGGCAGCTGGCAGAGAGCTTCATGACAGAGAAGCTGGGGACAACCGTGCACGTCGGCGCGGTGGAGATCCATTCTCTGCACGAGCTGAAATTGGATGATGTCATTATTTACGATAAGCAGGCGGAGCCTGTCCTCCGTGCCGATGAGGCACGGGTGACGCTTCGTCTGCTTTCTCTGCTTTCATCGCCCGAAACCTCGATTGATGAGATCCTGCTTACGGGGGCGCATGCAGCGATTGTGCAGCGTGACGACGGTACGTGGAACTACAGCGATCTCGGCGCACAGGATGGCGAGCCGAGTACGTTTGAGGGACGCATTCGCATGGAGGATGCGACGGCGGATGTTGCCGCAGGCGGACGTACGTACGCGCTGACCGGCATTGCGGGAACGGTGGAGATTGACCGCAGCGATGTTTCCTACGATCTGGCGGGTGCGCTCGCAGGCGTTTCCCTGCGTGTGCGCGGCGACTATGTCGGAGGGACACACGATCTTCGTTTGAATTCGTATGATGCGGATGTGACCCCGCTGTTGGACTTCCTCCCTGCGGGGACATTGTCCGAGGATGTTCATATTCACGATGTGCGTGCAGATCACATCGGGCTGCATCTGCGCCGCGTGGACGGCGTGCTCACCTTGGATGGGCGCGTGGATGGTGCGCGTGCTGCGGCAGAGATCTACGGCACGGAGACCGAGCTGCGGAGTGCGGCGCTCACGTTCAGCGAGCGTGAGCTTTTTCTCGCGGCGACCGTCGCGGCAGCGGGGCAGACAGCGCGTGTTGATGGGACGATTCGTCTTGATACGGATGAACCCTATCTCGATCTCATGCTGCGGGCAAATGACGTTGCCGTTGATCAGCTTTTCGCGGGAAGTCCCTATGTGGGGACGGCAACGGCGGATATGCACGTTACGGGGACGCTCGCTGTCCCCATGGCGGAAGGGAAGCTGCGTACGGAGGGCGGGACGGTCAATGGTATTTCCGTGGCAAATGCGGCGGCGGATGTCACCTATGCTGACGGCGCGCTCTCGTTTCAGAATTTGACGGCACAGGTCTTCGGCGGTACGGTCTCGGGTGCGGGTGTTTTTGCTGCAGGAAACAAATCCTATACGGCGCATCTGACGGCAGATGGTATTGCGCTTGCGGAGCTGCGTGCGGCAGGGATTCCCGTGCCGGAGGATGTAAGCGGCAGACTGCACGCCGATCTCGGCGTCGGCGGTCAGGGCACAGATGCCTCCACGCTTTCGGTCTACGGCAGCGCGGAGGTCTTGGACGGCAGTTACCGTGCGATTCCTGTGGAACGGGCAAGCGCGTCCTTTCTGCTGCATGGAAAGGATCTGACGATTGATTTTCTCAGTCTGAACCTTGCGAATGATACCGATCTCGGCGTTGAGGGGACGATCACGGACGGTTCTGCACTCGACCTGCGTGTCTATGGCGGTCATGTGGATCTCTCGCTGCTGAATGCGCTGGATGATCGTCTGAGCTTTTCGGGGCTGTCGGATTTCAGCGGTGAAGTGCATGGCGACATCCATGATCCTCATGTGGATATACGGGTTTCGGCAACGAACGGCGACCTCATGTATCAGCCGTTTGACAGCCTTCTCTTTCGCGCGGACGGCTCGCTCTCCGGGGTCGGGATCTATGACTTCTCGATGGAGCGCGGCGGACGCGAGGTCTGGCTCGTAAACGGCACGATTGGCTTTACGGGCGAACGCCGTATTGATCTGCAGATCGATACGATGGGGGCACGCATGGAGGATGTGGCGGCGCTCGTCGCCCCCGATCAGCCGATCACGGGCAATATCGACAATATCATCAAGTTCACAGGGACGCTCGACAATCCGCACGCCGTGGGCTATGTCCACTTTTATCGCGGCAGCTACGCGGGGGCGGTGCTTTCGGGTATGGACGGCGACTACTTCCTCGATGACGGGATCATCCGCGTGCAGGTGTTCCACATCTATTCACCGATGGTGGATATGGTTCTGAATGGCACGATCAGTGCACAGGGGCTTCTCAATTTCGATGCCGAGGTGCGCGATCTCGATATGAAGCGCTTTGAGCATAAGCTGCCCTACGAGGTCTCCGGGCACGGCGTCTTTAACGGCAAGGTGGGCGGCACGATCTCCCGTCCGATCTTCCGCGGACAGCTGAAGGCGGATACGATCACGATGAATGGTGTGGAGCTGCGGGAGATTCGCAGTTTCGCGCACTATGAAAACGGGATCGTCGATCTGGAGGATACGGGCTTCCGCCAGGGGACGGACGGCTCTGTGACGGCGCGTCTGCGTTACGATATGGAGACGCGGGCACTCGGCGGTACGCTCGATATTGAAAAGATGGATGTGACGGCGCTGCTGGCACTCGCGAATCAGACGGAGCAGAGGCTCACGGGGACGATTACGAGCGAGGTGCAGCTCGGCGGCACGCCGGACAATCCGTCCATCGCTCTGACGGGGACGCTTGCAGACGGTACCCTTGCTACCTATCCGGTGAACAATGTGAAGCTCGATGCCGCGCTTGCGGATCGTGTGCTGACCATACGGCAGATTGCGGGTGCGCAGGGGACGGGTGGATTCTCTGTGGTCGGAACGGTAGATTTCGACGGTATGACAAATGTGGATATTGCAGCGTCGGATATCGCGCTTGGGCTCTTTACAAAGTTTGCCGGGGTAGAAGAGCCTGTGGCGGGTACGGCGACACTGACGGCGCATATCGGCGGCTACACGCAGAACCCGGAGGCGGATGTGCACCTCATGGCGAAGGATGGCGGTATGCGCGGCAATTCGTTCGATGAGCTGCTCGGGGAGGCGCGGCTGCGCAATTCGATCATTGATCTGCAGCAGCTTGTCGTGACGAAGTACATCGACGGTGTCCGCTACATGGCAAGTGCGCACGGGACACTGCCCCTGCGTGCACTTACCGCCGCGCGTGATGAGAAGCTGTCTGCGTATGAACAGCTTGATTTGACGGTTGTGCTCGACAATGCCGATCTCTCCCTTTTGCCGGTCTTTTCCAAGCATGTGGAGTGGGCACTCGGGCATACGGAGGGCACATTGAAGCTGCATGGAACGCTCGCTGCACCGCGTCTGGACGGGATGGTGCGCGTGGCGGACGGCGCACTGAAGATCAAATATCTTGAGAATCCTATCACGGATATGCAGCTCCAGGTCGATGCCCTCGGTGATGCCATTGTCCTGCGTACGTGTACGGGGCGCATGGGCGATGGTACATACACGATGACGGGGCGCATGGAGCTGAGCGGCACCGAGCTGACGAAGTATGACGTTACGCTCGTGATGAATGCGCTTGCCATTAAAGCGTCCTTCTTTGAGGGGCCTTTGAACGGCTCGCTGCATCTAACGGAGGGCGAATACTGGGGGGAGAAACTGCCTAAAATTGTAGGGAACATCGACTTGGATCGTGCGCTTATCTCCATCCCGTCGATTCCCGACACGAATGATGAGCTGCCGCACATCATTCTGGACGTCGATCTGAATGTGGATCGCCACGTACATTTTTTCAGCCCCAACCTCTATGACATCCATCCGTCCGGTCATGTGCATTTTGGCGGCACGACGCACCATCCGCACACATCGGGCTTCATCGGTGTGCGGCGCGGGGACTCGGTCAGCTATCTCCGAACGGTGTTCAAGATCCGTGAGGGGACGGCGACGTTCAACCAGCCGGAGTCGTTCCTGCCGGAGATTGCGTTCTATGCGGAGGCACGTCTCACGAATACGCGCGTCTTCCTCTCGGCGCATGGACCGCTCGATCACATGGATTTCCGTCTGGGATCCAGTCCGGAGATGTCGGAGGAGGAGATCATCCGCATGCTCACGCTGCGCAATGCCTATCGAAACGGAGAAGGAGGCATCACGGCGGCAGATATTCTCTCGATTGGGCTGCAGATGAGCATTCTCTCCGAGGTCGAGGACTCCGTGAAGAATTTCCTGCATCTCGATGTGCTGCGGCTCTCAAGCGGCAGTGGGGCGCTCTTTGAAACGAAAAACGATGAGTCGATCAAAAAAAATGAGAACGAATACAACGTTGAGGTGGGCAAGTACTTCGGTGACCGCGTCATGGTGCGCTATGTGCAGGGGCTGGGCGCAGCATCGGACAAGCATCGTTTCGGTGTGCAGTATGACTTCAGCGACAAGTTCGGCATCTCGTATGACCGCGAAGGCGCAGATCAGCTGTTCAGCGTGGAGGCACGAATCAGGTTCTGAAGGAGGTGTGCCCGTGTTCTCGGAGTATGTAAAAAAACTCTCTGCCGTGCAGAAGCTCACGCCCACAGAGGAGCGGGAACTCTGGCGTGCCTACAAGGAGCACGGCGATGAGGCTGCGCGACAGCAGATCATCGAGCGGTACCAGCCGCTCGTCTTCCGTGAGGTGATGCCGTATCGGTCGCTGTCTGCCGTGATGGATGCGGTACAGGAGGGGACCATCGGTCTGATCGAGGCGGTGGAGCACTACGATCCCGCGCGTGGCGTAGCATTCAGCCTTTATGCCGTACACCGTGTACGCGGGCGCATTCTGAATTTTCTGCGGCGTGAGGGACGCGTTGATCTCCCCTGCCTTGAGGCGGATACGGAGATGCACGAGACGGGGAAGGAGCTCCTTGTCGATGGGTGTCCTTCCGTGGCGGAGATTGCGGAGCATCACGCGCTGGTTCATGTGTTGGGGGCTGCAATGGAGCGTCTGCCCGCACGAGAGCGGCTTGTGCTTGAGGGCGTGACAATCGGCGGTGCGCGTGCACAGACGATGGCGGAAACGCTTGGCGTGACACCGGCGCATATCTATCGGCTGCAGCAGAACGGCATCCGGCGCATTCGCGGTATGCTCGCGCGCTTTATGCAGCATTGGTAATTTAATTTTGGGTTCTTGAATCTATCTGGTGGACTGTAGTATAATCCCTTGAGAGGAGGTACGGCGATGGATGTCGACCGCAGGGAGCGCGCAAAATCCATTCGTGCGGCGCGCGAATGGCTCGCGGGTGCGGAACACGCGCTTGCAGGCGAGGACGATCTCGCGGGAGATCTGAAGCTCATGCTTGCACGCGCGGAGCTCGCACGCGCTGCGACCGACCGCCGCGTACGCCTGAGGCGATGGGTGGGGCGGCTTCTGCCGCTGCTCGCCGTGGCGGCAGGAGCGTTCTGGCTCCTCCGAGGTTCTCCGCCTGCGGAGGACGTTTCGTCGGGTTCGTCTATGGCGCAGGAGACGGAGCAGCGCATGGCAGCGCCTCTCCCTGCGGAAGCGGGACGAACCGAATATGTGGAGACGCTGCCGTCAGAGGGCGCATCTCCGCAGGGACAGCCCGCACGGGCAGCGCACGAGACGATGACCGCTGCTGCGCCCGCTTCGCCGCAGAATGCGGAGCAAGTGACGGAGGCGGCTGCCCCCCCGCAGCTCCCCAGTGCTGATATGCAGCGTCTCATGCAGGTCGGCGGCAAGATTTTACGGGAATAGGAAGCACATCCGTCCTCTGTGGCGGAGGTTCGTGCATATCTAGGAGGTTTCGCCTTTGAACAGCAAGAAATATCAGAGTCTCATACGCGCCGTTGTCCTGGGCGTGGGGGTGTCTACCCTCGCCCTGCCGCACGGTTATGCCGCAGAGAAGAACACTGCCGCAGAAACGACATCTGCCAATGCGGTGACGGGCGCTCCCGTGCTGAGTGACGCCGCAGTATCTGCCACGCAAAGTCTGGCAGATGCGCCGGTTGTAAATGCGCCGGCACTGACATCAACGGAGGTTCCCGCAACCTCGGATGAGCGTGCCGCCGCGTGGGCAGCGAAGCGTCCCGCTGAGACGGAGATCTCCAATTACCTTGCGGCGCAGGTCGGCAAGACGATTGTGGAGATCAATTTCAGCGGTGCGACGAAGGCGACCGAGCCGACGGCACGCGCGGCACTCGCGATGCACGTGGGCGATGCCGTGTCGGAGGAGGGGCTGGTGAAGGATCGCGATGCGATCTATGCAACGGGCTATTTCTACGATCTCTATCCGACGTTCGAGCAGGTGCCCGAGGGCGTTGTTCTGACCTACAACGTGCTTGAAAACCCGGAGCTGAAGGAAGTGAAGATCGAGGGCAATACGGTCGAGCCGACGGAGGCGCTGATGTCGCTCGTCACGGTGAAGAACGGCGAGCTGCTCAACTCCCGCGTTCTGCAGGAGAATGTGCAGGCGATTCAGGAGAAGTACCGTGCGGACGGCTATATCCTCGCAAAGATCACGGACCTCAACATTGCACAGGACGGTACGCTCACGATCAAAATCAGTGAGGGCACACTTGAGGGCTATAAGGTCAAGGGCAATAAGAAGACGAAGGAGCGCGTCATCCTGCGTGAGATGCGCCAGAAACCTGGTGAGCCGTTTAATGCGAATCAGGCACGCCGCAGTATGCAGCGCGTTTACAACCTCGGCTTCTTCGAGGATGTCAATGTCAAGATGAACCCCGGCGTGGAGCCGAATGCCGTTATCATGGAACTCGATGTCAAGGAGAAGCGCACGGGTTCGTTTGGCATCGGTGCGGGTTACTCCAGCTCGGACGGCATGGTCGGCATGGTGAGTGTCAGCGATACGAACTTCTGCGGCATAGGCGATACGATCAGCCTCAGCTATGAAATGAGCGGTGATGATACGGATGCACGCGGCTATACGTTCATGTACCGCCGTCCGTGGCTCGACAAGAAGGAGACGGCGGGCACGCTGCGCGTTTACAACCGTACGTATGAATACGATGATTACGATGAGAACGGCAACCACAAGGAGTCGTTCATGCGCAAATACTCCGGCGGTGAGTTCACCCTGAGCCGCCCCATGAGTGAGTATTCGACGAACTTTGTCACGCTGCGCAGTCGTCAGGATAAATATGTCAAGCACACGGAGACAGGCAATGCGGGCGACCGCAGCGGGAACACGACGTGGATCAAGAATAATTTCGGTACGACGCGCAGCCTTACGCTTGAGCACGTGACGGATACGCGCGACAACGTTTACGAGCCGACCACGGGGGCACGTGCCTCCCTCTCGGCGGAGTTCGCGGGGCTTGGCGGCGACTTTAACTATCAGAAATACATTGCGGGCGATGCCCACTATCTGAAGGCGGGGCGTTCACAGGTATTCGTCCTGCGCGGGCAGTATGGCATCAGCAAGGGATCGATTTCGGAGTACAGTCAGTTCCGTGTGGGCGGTCAGGATACGATCCGCGGCTACCGCGAGGATCAGTTCCGTGGGACGCGCATGGCGCTCGTCTCTGCGGAGTACCGCTTCCCAATCGTGTCCAAGGTGACGGGTGCGCTCTTCGCCGATTACGGCGGAGCGTGGTCGAGCGGCTTTATGCCGGAGGATCTGCACGCGAGCGTCGGTGTCGGTCTTGGACTCAACACGCCGATCGGACCGCTGCGTCTTGACTACGGCCGTGGCTCACAGGGCGGGCGCGTCCATTTCCGCGTCGGCGGCACGTTCTGATGCGTGCGGCGCATCTCGCTGTGTGCGCCCGCGTGTCCATGCTTCTCTTTTTCGCAGTTTTGGGGCTGTATGCTCGCGTCTATGCCGCAGAGTCCTCCCGCGTGGAGGAGACTGCGGCTATTGTCGTAGGCGATCAAACGATCCCACCCATTGTACGGACGCGCATGGAGCGTACGGTTGCAGCGATTGCGGCGGAGCGGATGGAGGGGCGCCCCATAACGGCAGTCTCTCCGTCGGCGGAGGCGGAGATCATCGGTGCGGTCTTTGACCGCCTGCTCGTCGGCTATACGGTGACGGGGGTGACGGTGCGTCCTGCACAGCGGACGGAGGTGGAGATCCACCTTGCACCGTGGGCTGATACGATTCAAAGCGTATCCGTGGAGCTGGCAGTGGAGGGGATGCCCTCCGACGTTGAGGCGCTCGTACGCGCCGATCTCGCGGATGTCGGTACGGTCTTTTCCAATGCCCTTGTTGGACTGCCCGTCGCTGCAACGGACTGGGCTGCGGGTGCGCTGAAAAAAAGTCTGACCGCCTATATGGAGGAACATCTGCCGGAGTTTCGTGCGGACTACGATATCGATGTCGATGAGGCGGCACGGGTGCATCTGACCGTCTATCCGCGTCTGCCTGTCGTGCGGACGGTCGATCTCTCCATGCGTTCCGACACGATTCCGAATGTCACGCTGCTCGCGCGGCGCCCTGCGATGGAGACGGCGGTGAACCGCCTCGTCGGCGTGCCCGTCGCCTTTGTCGCACGCCACTGCACTGCGTTTGAACAGCAGCTGCAGACAGCACTGGACGATGCCCCCGATTTTCGTCGGCTGCATCTCACGACACGCGTGACGATCCTGCCGGCAGAGCGCATGGTGGTCATGAGCCGCACGGATACGACACGCTACCGCCTTCGCCTGACGGGCTGGCTCGATATCGGGCACGCGGCGGAGCATCGCATCGGTGAACAGCGCGACCTGCGTATGCGGCTGCACGCGGGGCAGATGATGAGTGCGCGCGATGAACTCTATGTCGAGACGGACGCAGCCCCTGAGGATGTGCGGCTCGCGTGGCGCATGGGCTATGCACGCGCACTTCTTCCCCGTTTGACAGGGGATCTGCGGTACGATGTGAGTGACGCGCGGTTTTCCGTTGCGGGCTGCTATGAGATACATCCGCGCTGGCTCCTGCGCTACGAGCAGTGGACGGATACAGGAGCGTGGGAGTGGGAGCTGCGGTACAAGCTCCATGATTTCCTGAGCATTGCGGGGCTTGCGGACAGAAATGACCGCTGGCTGCGTCTGATCGGACATTTTTGATGAGAGAAGGAATGGTCACGGTGAAACGGATTTCGATTGTCGTTCCGGTCTACAACGAGGAGGACAATATCGAGCATTTTGTGCAGTCCGTCGAGGCGGTTATGGAACAGCTGCCGTATGACTATGAGCTGCTCTTTATCGACGATGGCTCCCGTGACCGCAGCCGCGCGATTCTGCGCGAACTGGGGGAGCGGGATGTACGCGTGCAGTCGATCTTTCTCGCGCGCAATTCGGGGCACCAGCTGGCACTGACCTGCGGTACGGATCATGCGAATGGCGATGCGGTTATCACGATGGACGGCGATATGCAGCACCCGCCGGAACTCCTGCCCGTGCTGCTGGCACAGTGGGAGGCGGGCTATGAGATCGTGCAGACCGTGCGCCTCACGACGGAGGGAGCCTCGCTCTTTAAGCGGCTGACCTCGAAATACTACTATCGCCTTCTCAATGCGATGACCGATGTGGAGATCCAGGAGGGCGGGTCGGACTTCCGTCTGATGGATCGCAAAGCCGTGCTCGCCCTGCGCCGTTACCGTGAACACGCACGCTTCATCCGCGGCATTGTGGGAGCGATGGGCTTTCGGAAGACGACGGTGGAGTTTGTGGCGCACGAGCGCTTTGCCGGGAAGTCCAAGTTCTCCCTGCACAAGATGATCTCCTTCGCGCTCGACGGCATCCTTGCGTATTCGGTACAGCCCCTGCGCGCTGCATTCTACATGGGCGTGCTCTCGGCACTGCTTGCCATGCTGATCTTCCTCCACGTCCTCTTTGAGACGCTCAGTGGAGAGACTGTGCCGGGCTGGTCCACCATCGTCGTATGCAGCCTGTTCTTCGGCGGCATGCAGATGATGATGCTCGGTGTCTGCGGCGAGTACATCGCGCGTATTCTGCAAGAGGTGAAAAATCGTCCGCTCTACCTGATTGCGTGCGACAACAGGCACGCAGGAGCGCGGTCAAAGGAGTGCTGTGATGAATGAGCGACTGACGAGCGGTACGGCAATACTCTGCCTTGTCATACTGTATTTCTGGGGCAATGGATCGCTCTCTGTGACGGCACCCGTCGAGGTGAACTACGCGCAGACGGCGAAGGAGATGCTCTCAGCGGGGGACTGGCTCTCTCCGCAGATCTACGGGAACTACTGGTACGACAAGCCGATCTTCTTTTACTGGGAGCTGCTCGCGGCGTTCTCCGCGTTCGGCGTGACGGACTTCGCTTCGCGGTTCTTCCCTGCGCTCTTTGCGGCGGCGGGACTCCTCCTGACCTATGGCTTTGCGCGGCGGCTCTACGATGAGCGGATGGCGTTCTGGTCGGCGATCATCCTCGGGACGGGGGTACTCTACGCCTTCCTCGCAAAGCTCATCCTCACGGATATGAGTCTCTTCGTCTTCTTCGGCGGCACGCTCGCGGCATTCTTTCTTGGGTACCATGAGCGGCAGCAAAAGTTTTTCTACATCGCATACGCCTGTGCGGGGCTGGGGGTTCTCACGAAGGGACCGGTCGGCTTTCTCCTGCCGGGGCTTGTGATCCTCGTTTTCCTGCTGGCGGCACGCGACCTCTCCGCGCTCCGGCGCATCTGTCTGCCGACGGGGCTGCTCGTCTTTGCAGCGGTCTGCGCACCGTGGTACATCTATATGTATCTCGTGCATGGGGCGGATTTCATCAATACGTTCCTCGGGATTCACAATGTTCTGCGCGCGACGGTGTCCGAGCACGCGAAATGGAATGTCTGGTATTTCTACATCGGGATTTACTTCATCGGGATGTTCCCGTGGAGCTTCGCGCTGCCGCTTGCGCTCTACCGTGCGTGGCGGATTCGCCCAAGCGTGGACACACGCGCGTTATTTCTGCTCGTCTGGGCGGTCGTTGTGCCCGTCTTCTTTCAGCTGATGGCGACCAAGTATCCGACGTACAGCTTTCCTGCATTCCTGCCGACGGCGATCCTTACGGCGCGCCTTCTCGCACACAACCCGCGCGTGCTGAAGGCGGGGGCGATCCTCGGGATGGGACTCTACCTCGCCGTCGTCTTTATTGCGACGAATTATTCGGAGCGCGATGGGCATTTCAGCGGTAAGCGTGCGGCGGCGATCCTCTCTGAGACGATGCGTGCGGACGATCTGCTTGTCTGCTATGGCGACTACACGGCGACCGTGCCCTACTATACGGGGCATACGATGTATGCGCTCGCGACGCGTGAGGAGATCGCGGCACGTGCGCCGAAGGAAATGAGCTGGAACAGCAAGAACGTCATGCCGTTTCTGCCCATGGATGAGCTTCCTGCGGACAGGACGGTGTATCTCATCGTGGAGCGCCACGCATTCGACGCATTTGAGACGGAGTTTGCGGGCGCGGACTGGGAGGAGCTCGGCGAGATCCCAACGGAGGGACGGACGAAGCTGCGCCTCTATCGGCGTGCGGCGGCGACGCCGTGAAAAATCTTCTTCTGTTTTCCTTGAATGAATCCATGGAATGGTGTATGATAGAAGCGTCATATTAGGAGAGTTCATAAGAAAGAGGGATTATCATGAAGAAGGTCAGTAAGATTGCCCTTGTGGCAGCAGCGTTCGCAGCGTCGTCGATGCTCATCGCGGGCTGCGGTGGCGCAAAGACGGCGGATCGGGCACCGGGACCCGGCGCATTGCAGGGGGACTATGACAAGCAGGATGTCATCACAAAGGAGAATTTTGACAGTCTGCCAACCGGGCTGAGCCTCAGTGAACTGGAGGGAATGTACGGCAAGGCGATTCTCGTTCAGAAGACGATTGTGGACGGTGTCTACAGCTCCACCTATCGCTTCCAGGATGGACCGAAGATTGTCGAGGTAACCTTTGCGCATGAGAACTGGCTGAACCATCCGCTCAGCTGCCCCAAGATCGCAGATCTGGAGTTTACGGAGATGCCGCTCATCGCACATCGCCCAACAAAATGATATTGAACTGCACGCCGCTCTTTGCTATAATGGAGCACACTGGCAGTTTTGATGGAAAAGGAGATTTTATTCATGATCAAATTGCAGCAGAAGCAGGTTAAGATTATCAGCATTCTCATCGCCGTCGTCTTCGTCGGTTCGGTGGTTGCGCTTGCGCTTACGCAGAGCGGTTCGGGTATTGCCTCGGCGGCAACGTCCTCCGTGGGAGTTGTCGACTATCGTCAGGTTGGCAGCCAGCACCCGCAGCTTGCGGCGGCGAATGCCGAGATGCAGAAGGCATCGCAGGAGGCACAGGCAGATTTCGAGACGAAGTCCGCAAGCATGAACGATCAGGAGAAGTCGGACTACTATCAGCAGACGATGCAGCGTCTTCAGCAGAAGAACGAGGAGCTGATGGAGCCGATCGAAAAGAGCATTCAGGATGCTGTCAAGAGCGTTGCTGAGAAGAAGGGACTTTCGGTCGTGATTGAGAAGGGCGCTGTTGTGTACGGTGGACAGGATATCACGCAGGATGTCGTGAAGCAGCTGAGCAAGTAATCTGTAAAAGATGCGGATATGTACCGGGCAGAGTGCTGCTCGGTACATTTTTGTAGACAGACAAAATGAGGAGGGCAGCTTGCAAAAACTATGGCATACGAGGCGCAGGGAGATCCTTGCGGGCGGAGCGTGCCTCCTCATTCTTTTAGCCGTCTTTTTCCTCCGACCCGAGCACGAGCCGCCGGCGGAGGAAAGCGATATCGGAACGATCCGTATGGCAGAGGTGCTTGCGGCGCATCCTTCCTATGCACGGCTTAGCGCACTGCGCGCCGAGGAGCGAACGCTTATGCTGCTCCTGCGCGATCTGCCCGCACTGCCTGCGGTGGATCCGCCGCAGACGGAGGAAGCACCATTCGAGGATTCTGTCTGGCAAAAGAATGCGCAGACGGTGATCTCGGCGCGTGTTGAACTTGAGCGCGAGCAAAAGCGGCTGGCGGAGGTCTACCGCAAGCAGACGGAGCCGGACTATGAGGCACGCAAGAAAGCGATTGACGACGAGTATCTGAACGCCATTCTGAACATCAACCTCAAGATTGACAATCAGCGTTCCATGCACACGCCTGCGGTCACGGCGGAGGAACTTGCGCGCGAGCGTGCCGTCTGGGAGGCGGAGCGTGACGAACTCAAAGAGGAACGTACCGAGCGCCAGATGGCGCTCTATCGCCAGTGGCAGGCGGAAATCCATGCGCGCGTTGCCGCGCAGATGGAGCCAAAGCAGGCCGCGTGGACGCAGAGCGTGCAGGAGACCGTGGATGCGCAGAAGGCGGAGGCTGAGCAGCTGAAGCGTGACGTGGAGGAACGCAGTGCCGCGGAGATGGAACGCGCCCGTGCAGCGCAGGAGGACGCCTCTGCCGTCGCTGCACGCGTCGCTCGGCTTGCCGCCGTGCGCGCAGAGGCGGACGCCCTGGAGGCGGAGATCCTGCGCGATGTGCGCAGCCGTGCGGCGAAGATTGCCATACAGCATCGGTTCGCTCTGATACTTGCCTCGCCGGAGGCTGACGGGATCACGCTGCTGGGACATGCAGAACCCTTTGTCGTGCACCGCTATGCACCGATCCTAAGCAGTACGGCACGCGATGTGACGGCGGAGATGGTGCGGGAGATGCAGCGCATTGAACCCGCTGTAAGCCGATGAGGCTCTTCATGAAGGATTGAAAGGACGAATCGAGAGATGAATTATTTCAGCAAGGCGGCTGCGGTCGGCCTTCTTACCGCAAGTGTATTTGTTGCCGGCTGTGGTCAGGTGCATATCGGCATGATTGATCGCGCGCGCGTGCAGGAGGAGGCTCCTGCGATCAAGGCGGTGGTCGCCGAGGCAAATACAAAACTCATGGAGGCGCAGTCCGAGGCACAGGCGAAGTTCGAGGCAAATCCTGCGATGACCACGGAGGAGGCGCAGCAGCTTCAGATGGAGACCCAGCGCAAGATGGCGGGACTCAATCAGATGTATAGCGTTCAGCTGGAGCAGAAACTGAACGTTGCTGTGCAGGATGTTGTCAAGGAGAAGAAGTTCGACATCGTGATGGACTCCTCCAAGACCTATCCCAGTGTCGTTATGGGCGGGACGGACATCACCGACGATGTGATTCAAAAACTCCAATAAAAGGGGCATGAAGCATGGAAAAGACAGTCAATGAGATTGCGTCCATCATCGGCGGTACTGTGAGCGGTGATGGGACGCGCATCATCCGCGGTCTTGCTGCACTCGATGAGGCGGGGGCGGATGATCTCGCCTTTGCCGTGCCGCCGCATATCGATGCGGCACGCACGTCGGCGAAGGCGGGCGCACTCCTCCTGCCGAAGGGGACGGAGGGCTTTGCGGGAACCGTCATTTTCGTCGAGGAGCCAAAGGCAGCATTTGCCAAGCTGTTGACGAGCTTTACCCCGCCCATTGAGCACGCGGTTGGCGTGAGCGACGAGGCGTACATCGGCGCGGATGTCAGCATCGGAGAGGGCGTGACTGTCCTTCCCTTTGCCTACATTGACGATCATGCCGTGCTCGGTGCGGGCGTGACCATCTATCCCCATGTCTATGTTGGGCAGTACAGCGAGATCGGCGATCAGACCGTTCTTTACCCGAATGCGACTGTGCGCGAGCACTGCCGTATCGGCGCACGCTGCACGATCCACAGCGGCGCGGTCATTGGTGCGGACGGGTTCGGTTTTACCACCGAGGCGGGCGTGCATACGAAGGTGCCGCAGGTCGGCGGCGTCGTCATCGAGGACGATGTGGAGATCGGCGCGCACGTCGGCATCGACCGTGCGACCCTTGGGGCAACCGTCATTGGCAAGGGGACGAAGATCGACAATCTCGTTCACATCGGGCACAACTGCAATATCGGCGCCAACTGCCTCATCGTCGCGCAGACGGGCATCTCCGGCTCCACGAAGGTGGGGCATAACGTCACCTTCGGCGGACAGGTCGGGACGGTCGGTCATATCAATATCGGCGCGAACTCGGTCTACGCCGCACGCTCCGGCATCATCGGCGATATGCCCGAGGGGGTCTTCTGCGCGGGATTCCCCGTGCAGCCGCATGCGGAATGGCTGCGCGTACAGGCGGCCATTCGCCGTCTGCCCGAGACGGTGAAAAAAATAAAGTCCCTCGAAAAGGAACTTGAGGAACTGCGAGGGAAGAACTGAGATGTTCTCCTACTATGCGGTGAAAGCCCTCAGCCGCCTCATCTGCCTCCTGCCGCATGGCGCCGCCATGGCACTGGGCGCAGGTCTCGCGCAGATCGCGTGGATCTTCGTCCCCGCCAAGCGCAAGAGGCTGGCACGGGAGCAGGTCATGCGCTGCCTCTCTGTCCCTGCGGCGGAGGCGGAGCGCATTGCGCGCGCGAGCAGCCTGCGCTTTGGACCCATGCTGATGGAGGTGCTGCGCTTTCCCGTCATGAAGGATTGCATGGCGGACTATGTGACGATCACGGGCGCAATGGACGAGGTGCGTGCGGCGGTCGCTGCGGGCAAGGGGGCGATCTTTGCCACCTCGCACAGCGGCAACTGGGAACTCATGGGCGGCGCATTTGCGTGCGCGGGGCTTCCCATCGTCGGCGTGGCAAAACGGCAGAGTGCAGCGGGCATGGATCGCTTCATCAACGAGTACCGCGCGCTTGTCGGTATGCACATCACCTATCAGACGGGCGTGCGCGAGATGTTCCGCATGATTGATGCGGGCTGGATTATCGGACTCATCAGTGATCAGGATCCGAGTCTGCGCGACGGTGTCATCATTGACTTTTTCGGACAACCGACAAATGCGTTCACGGGAGCAGCGGCGATTGCGCGCCGCTGTGCGGTACCGATCTTTCCCGTCTTTATTCACCGTGAGGCGGACGGGCACCATGTTCTCACCGTCGAAAAGGGAATCATGGTCGAAAAGACGGATGATCGTGCGGCGGATGTCCTGCGTGTGACGCAGATGATCAACACGCGCATCGAGGCGTGGGTGCGCAAATATCCAGAGGAGTGGTTCTGGCTGCACGACCGCTGGAAATCGTTGCGGGAGGAATGAAAATGGGGGCTGCACTCCGAAGCTAAAACTTCGGAGCGCAGCCCCCTTTGTGTGATGAAGGAATCAGTCGTAACGCATGAGCGAGTCAAGTGTGACTGTGCCCGATGCGGGCTTTCCCGTCCCCATTCGTTCCGATCGGTCGAGGGGATTTGCAATGTCCTGTCCAAGCCCTGCACGCGCTGCAATACCGGAAAGAATGGCGCTTGCTGCGGGACGATTCTCCTCGGATTTTTCGGCAGCTGTGTTCAACGACTCCAGCGGCACAAATACGACTTCGAGGGTATCGCCCGTGCGGATGGGACTGGTAAAGTCCGCCTTGACGCCGTTCACGAGAATGGTGAAGGTGACGCGGCTCGTCGCGGGCGGCGGCGTGAAGCCGACGGCGAGCAGGGCTTCGCTGACGTTGGCGCTGCCCATGCCCTTTTGATAGGCGATCACGGCGCCGTCCTCGACCACTGTACCGGGGGACGCCTCACGTCCGTTGATCGTCAGGGTGAACCCCGCAGCGGGAATCTGGTGCTCTCTGCCCTCGTAGGTAATCGTTGCGAATGAGGCGGCAGCGGAGAGATTCAGGACGGATTCGACGGTTGGGATCGCGGTCTCCTCGTACTCGATCACATCGCCTTCATGGAGCATCGTGGAGAGCGGAGCGGGCGCATCGTTCAGCGTGATCCTCGGCTGAGTGGAGAAGCGGCGCGCTTCTCCGTTCAGCGTGTAGGAAATGCGCCGTCCCGTGGGCGGGAGGTTTGCGGCGCGCAGCACCTCGCCAAGCGTGCGCTCACGCCGCGAGATGATCACATCACCGTCACGCAGAATGGGATCGCCCTCAGGGGTGCTGTCGTTGACGAGGATGCTCGCCGTTACGACCCGTTCCTCTCCGTTGAGAGAGACTTGATAGCTGTCGATTGTACCGATAATGTCGCTGAGGCGAACCTCGGGCTGCGTGCCGTTTTCACCGGCGACGAGCTTGATGCGGCAGTCGTCGCGGATGGGGGAGTCGAGGCTCGCGCTCTTGCCGTCAATGGTGATCTGTGCGAGCGTGCCCATTGTGCCCGGAAAACTGCGGCGCTCGCCGTTCACGGTAATCATGAGGCCCATGCCGGGGCGGCCATTGTACTTGCGCAGACTGATGCCCGCAGCGAGCAGGGCGTCGGAGACGTTCAGTTCGCGGAAGTTGAAGAGGCTGTACTCGATGTCGTTGATCCAGACAGCGAGAAAGTGCAGGGTATTGATCGAGGCAATTTTTAGAATGCCAAGCGGCGTGACGGCATCGGGGGCGTGCAGCTCCTCCGGCAGGTCTGCAACGCCGTCCACCTCGTCGGGCTGCCGTACGGCGACGCGTGCTTCGGGAATCCCCAGCGCTGCTGCTACGAGCTCGGGCATCATGGGCGTGAGCGCACCGCCGCCGACGAGCATGACCGCCTGCGGCGGCTCGCCGTTCAGCTCAAGGATCTGCTTTGCAATCGCGTTTGCAAGATTTTCCACCCCGGGCTTGATTGCGGCAATGACCTGATCGGCTGTGAGCGAAAGCTTCATGCCGAGAATGTCTGTGAACGAGACATCCTGCCCCTCCGCAGCCTTGCGCTTGATGTCCTCGGCAATGTTGAAGTCGAGGAGATACTCGCGGGAGATTGCCTCCGTGATCTCATCGCCCGCCATCGGAACCATACCGTAGGCAATGACCGATCCGCCGCGCGTAATGGCAACGTCGGAGGTGCCCGCGCCGATGTCCACGAGGACGAGGTTCAGGTGGCGCATCGTCGGCGGAATGAGCACGTTGATCCCCGCGATTGGTTCGAGGGTGAGCGCACGCATCTCAAGGTGTGTCTCACGCAGTGCCGACTGCATGGAGTCGACCACCTGACGCGGGAGAAATGTGGCGATGACCGTCGCCTGTGCGTGTCTGCCGCGCTGTCCGACGAGCGTCTTGAGCTCGTTGCCGTCGAGCATATAGCGGATCGTGCTGTAGCCGACGCAGTAGTAACGCGTCGGATCATCGACCGTATGTGAGTGGGCGAGCTTCTTCTGCGCCGCCTGTACGCCCGCAAAGTCGAGGTCGCGCTGCTGCGCCGGTGTGATCGTGCCCGTGATATCCTGCTCCGCCTCGGCAGTCATCGTGTAGAGTGCGCGTCCTGCGGCAGCCACGGCAGCACTGCTCAGTGCTCCCGTACGCTCGGTGAGGCGGCGTTTGACCTCGCGAATGATGGCGGCAACCTGCGGCACATCGTGAATCTGCCCGTCAAGCATGGCGCGCGTCTTGTGCTCCAGCCGCTCGGTGGCAAGGATATGGAGCTGACCGTCACGCTGTTCGGCGACGATGCCGATGACACTGCGCGTGCCGATGTCGAGCGCAAAGACCAGTTCCGTGGGGCGCTCACGCCGCACCGTGGCATGGGCTGCGGCGACCTCTCCCTTCTTTGGGCGGCCGCGCCTTTTGGTCGCGCCATCTTCCGGCTCTTCCTGTATGCGTTTTTTGGGACGGCCACGCCTTTTAGCAGACGCGTCTGTATTCATCTCTTCGTTCGTTTTATCCAGATCCGGCATTTCGATCTCCCCTGATCCTGTGTCAACTAAAGTATAACATTATATTATTTCGTTTCTTTTCAAGAAAATCCTGCCGCTGCGGCGCTATGAACTGCACACAAAAAAGGTCAGAACAAAGCCGCCGCGCGGGCAGTTCCACTCTGACCACAAGAGAGGGGTCTGAAATGCCGTATGACTTATATGTCTATACCTGCGTAAAGCAGGTGGGTACCCTAAGTCCGACTACTGCGTTCTCCGAAGGAGCATCGCATTCACCGGAATCAATTCGGATTCCCTAAAAGATCTGTAGGTTAGACATTGCTAAGGCATACGCACACCTAAGGCTCACCTTCTTGTCCATTATGATATCATAAAAAAAAATACACCGCAAGACTTGACAAACAATGGAAACGAAATTTGTTCAAACGATTGGAGGAAATACGAATACATTCAGCAACCCTCTTGAAATCTGTCTTTTCGGAAAACTTCATCAGAAATATAGGAAGCCTCTTTTCCTCTGGAAAAAGCCGTGCTATAATATCCATGAGAATACGGAATTATTCAATTACATGGAAAGTTGGTGCGATGAGATGGCAAATGTTCGGGATGCGGTGAATGCGGTCATCACCGCAATTATGGCGCAGAAGGACTACCTTACAGCGGTGGACGCAAAGACCGGAGATGGGGATCACGGTCTGAACATGGCGCGTGGGTTTACGGCGGCAGAGGAACGCCTCGCCGAGCTGCCTGCGGACGCGCCCGTCGGAGACGTGCTCCACCACATTGGACGCGCATTCATCGAGAATGTCGGCGGTGCGGCAGGTCCTCTCTACGGGATCGCCTTTGTGCGTGCGGGCGAGGCGGTCAATGACAAGACACGGCTCGATGTATACAGCTTCGAGAAACTCTTCACGGCGGGGATCGACGCGATTCAGCGGCGCGGGCGTGCCGTGCGCGGCGATAAGACGATGCTGGATACCCTCATTCCGATTCGCGATGCGTTCCGTGCAGAGAATGCGGACGGCAAGAGCCTGCGCGAATGCCTTGAGGATGCACTGAATGCGGGGCGTGCGGGCGCAGAGTACACAAAGACGATTGCAGCGCGGCGGGGGAGAGCGGCGCTCATTGGAACGCGCAGCATCGGCATCGAGGATCCGGGCGCGATGAGCTCGCTCATCATGTTCCGCGCACTCTGCAGCTATCTGCGCGGCTGAGACAACTTGGAGTTTGGGGGAAACAACGTTGACAACTACGGAGATTCGCACCCGCTTTGCACCGAGTCCGACGGGCTATATGCACATCGGCAACCTGCGCACGGCACTCTATGCCTATCTGTTTGCGCGTGCCAATGATGGGACGTTCATCCTGCGGATTGAGGATACCGACCGCAATCGCTACGTCGCGGATGCGGTGGACTTTATCCGCCGTACGCTCGATGCGGCGGGCATTGTGCCGGACGAGGGACCGGATGATATTGGCGGCGACTATGGACCATACGTCCAAAGCGAGCGTATGGATATCTATAAGAAATACGCAGAGCAGCTTGTTGCGAGCGGGCACGCCTATCGCTGCTTCTGCAGCCATACGGAGGAGCCGGAGGCGGACGCGGAGAAGTCGTTCGGCGGCTACCCGCGCACGTGCCGTGAGCTTAGCGCCGCTGAGGTGGAGGAACATCTTGCGCGTGGCGAGGCGTATGTCATCCGTCAGAAGATGCCGCTTGTCGGCGAGACGACGTTCTACGATGTTCTTCATGGAAATGTCACGATCCCGAATACGGAGCTTGAGGATCAGGTTCTTTTGAAGCGCGACGGCATGCCGACGTATAACTTTGCAAATGTCGTTGACGATCACCTCATGAAGGTATCCCACATCATCCGAGGGACGGAGTTCATCACATCGACACCGAAGCACGTCCTTCTCTATGAGGCGTTCGGCTGGGAGGCACCTGTATTCGTCCATCTCGCTCCTGTCATGGGACGCGACGACGCGACAGGCAAAACGAGCAAACTCTCCAAGCGGCACGGGGCAACGAGCTTTGACGATCTCGTGAAGATGGGCTATCCCGCCGAGGCGATTGTCAACTATGTGGCACTCCTCGGCTGGAACCCGAAGACGACGAATCAGGAAATATTCTCGATGGACGAGCTGATCGAATCGTTCTCGCTTG
>ERZ773083.525-NODE-525-length-31147-cov-5.252477_pt1 | contig 31147 bp, 27 predicted proteins | sample MGYA00511465_ERZ773083 | MGnify/ENA primary metagenome ERZ773083 (study PRJEB29015, sample SAMEA2738001) | human oral metagenome | biome: human oral; feature: human-associated habitat; material: dental | place: China | collected 2060 ... | reverse complement strand
GTTGGTAGGTTATGAGGTTTTCAAGGACAGAGTTACTTATAGGTAAAGATGGATTAGAGAGGCTTGCAAGTGCAAGAGTAGCGGTTTTTGGCATAGGCGGAGTAGGTGCTTATGCGGCGGAGGCTCTTTGCAGGAGCGGAGTCGGCAGTCTTGATCTGATTGATAATGACACCGTTGATATAAGCAATATTAACAGACAGTTAATTGCACTGAGCAGTACTGTAGGCAGGTTTAAGACTGAGGTTATGAGGGAAAGAATAGAGGATATTAATCCTGAGTGTAAGGTTTATGAGCACAGATGCTTTTATCTGCCTGAAAACAGAGATGAGATTGATTTTACTCTTTATGATTATATAGTTGATGCGGTTGATACTATAAGTGCCAAGATAGATATTATAGTAAGAGCCAAGGAACTTAATATTCCTGTTATAAGCAGTATGGGAGCCGGCAATAAATTAAATCCGGCTGATTTTGAGGTTGCTGATATATATGACACTTCCGTATGCAAGCTGGCTAAGGTTATGAGGAAGGAACTTAAGACAAGGAGAATAAAGGACTTAAAAGTGGTTTATTCTAAGGAAGTCAATGTTCTAAGGCATGAAGCAAAGCTTGATGAAAAAAGTTTAAGCAGTAAAAAAAGAATGATACCTGCGTCTATTGCCTTTGTCCCCCCTGCGGCAGGGCTTATTATAGCCTCAGAGGTGGTGAAGGATATAATTTACAAATAATGGTTTGTGGGGAGTTGGCAGCATAATTGTTTATGTTACCAACTCCCCCGATAAATCTTGTATAAGTTACAGCTATATTCCATCCTACACAAGCAGCGACTACATCATCTTCTCGGTAATGATTTCAGAAGTCTTCTTCTTATTCTCAAGTGCCACATTTCCCAAGTTTTTGAAAGTCTCACTATATAAGATATCCACCAGGAAAAGTTGCGCAGTCTTGGCTGCTATAGAGCCTCCATCCAAAGGTCCTTCACTTGCGCCGCACTGTAAAAGCACATCGCTGAACTCAAGAGCCGGAGTCTTGGGAAAACCGGTTATGAATACAACCTTCACTTTGGAAGCGTGACAAATCTTAGCTATTTCTATGCAGTCTTTGGTAATTCCTGAATTGCAAAATATTATCGCAAGATCCTCTGCACCCAGTAAAGCTGCCTGAGTAAGCTGCATATGAGAGTCTTGTGTAAATATAATATTAGGAAGTATTTTCATAAACTTATTTTTAGCTTCAGCCGCACTGGTACCGGAGCCGCCAAAGCCGAACAGATTTATACTTTTAGCACTTAGGATATACTTAACAACAGTCTGTATGTCTTCGTAATTAAGGTGTTCATAAGTCTTTGACAGGGCAGATATATAGGTATCCATAACCTTTGAAGCGGTTGCCTTTGAATCCTTGGTAAATGAGGTATCGCCCTCATTATTATGATTAAGAATATTCAAATCGGCAGTACTTAAGGCTAAAGACAGTCTAAAATCCTGATAACCTTTTAGATTAAGTGTTTTACAAAACCTGAATACACTGGTCTCACCTACTTCACACAGCTTTGCCAGCTCGGTAATAGTTATATTAAGTGCCTCTTTGGGGTTGGATAAAACAAAGTCGGCAACTTTTTTTTCGGTTTTAGTCATTTTAATATAAGCGGTGTGAATTTGTGTAATTAAGTTATTTTTTGTCATTTGTCAAAGCTCCCTAAGATATCCTCTAAATAACTAAAATTCTATAAGTTTGCAGAGTCGGTACTTAAATATCAAAAGTTGAGTATGCTACTGTAATGTATTATTGATATTTAATTAGTATTAGCAATAGTAGAGTAAGTTTCAAATCTCTTTAATATATATTTGTTACAAACTCGTAAAAAAAACTGAAAAAGTTTAATTTTTATCTATAAATCAGACGAAGATGAATTCCGGCAGCAGCCTGACAGATATAGATGTATAATATGCACCTGAAAGCAAACTTTCATTTGGCATATTATACATGTATGTCTAAACTACCTGAATCGTAATTTTTTCTAAAATCTACTCTCCATATTATGAAAATTTTTTTTTTATGTCAATAATTATTTTATAAAATTTAAAAGCCAAGTAGGATTCGGATTTAATATTTAGCGTAAATACGCACTTTATAAGGTGTAAAAATAAAAAGAACTTTTTTTCTTCTCTATATATCCCCGGTAATATCAAGCGAGAAATTTATACATTTTGCACAAAAATAACAATTAAAATAAATACACTATGCACAATTGACAAGCTATAGTTCAAGTGTTAACATAGTGAATATGAAAATATGGAAAAAATTTTCTTTTTTTTAGAAAAAGAGTATAAATGCCACACTGTTAATATAAGCCTTAACTGTGGGTTTAACCGGGAATTATCAAAAATATAAGTAAATATTAATCTGCCTTGTAAGGGCAGTTATGTAATTTAATATTACAATTTAATTATTGTAATTTAATTCAGGAGGTAATTATGAAGAAGAGATTTTTAAGCATCTTTTTAAGCTCAGCTATGGCACTTAGTCTTTTATCAGGCTGTGCCGGTGGAGGAAGTTCAGCTGAAAGTACTACAGTTGCCGCAAATTCAGGTGAGAGTGCGGCAGGAGACAGTGCGGCAAAAGATAATGCAGCAGGCGGTGATAAGGCATTTGCAGGTCAGACTTTAAGTGTTTTGTATATGTCCAGTGTATATGCGGATGCAGCAAAGTCTATGGTTGCGGAGTTTGAGGAAAAGACAGGTGCTAAGGTTGAAGTAGTTGATTTTCCGTATACTACTTTACATGAGAAGGCTTTGCTTGACCTTACAAGCGGAACAGGTTCTTATGATGTAATTGATGTTGCCAGTCAGTGGGATGGAGAGTTTGCCCCATATATGACTGATTTGTCAAGTTATATTGAAAAAGACGGATACAAGATGGATGAGTTTATAGACAAGGTTTTAGAGAACTCAGGTACATGGCAGGGTGTAACCACAGGTATACCTAATGCAAGTACACCACAGCTTTTTGCATACAGAACGGACTTACTTCCTAACGGTCTGCCGGATACTTGGGCAGAGTACAGAGAACTTGCCAAAGCCAATACAAAGCCGAATGAAGGACTTTACGGTATATCAGTATCCGCAACTACAGGTCAGCTTGGCGGAGTGTTCGACTATGTGCTTTGGTCTATGGGAGGTTCATGGGCTGATGAGGATTGGAATGTAACTATTGATTCTCCTGAGACAAGAGAAGCTCTTAAGCACTTAAAAGAGATACAAGCCTATGCAGATCCTGCTATACTTTCATGGGGTACCGAAGAGTCTATAAAGGCTTTCTTAGACGGAAAGGCTGCTATATGCGAGACTTGGCCTACATTAGGACTTGTGCAGGCTGCGGATGATGAGACACAGTCAAAGGTTGCAGGAAAGTGGGCGCTTGACACTATTCCATATGAGAAAACAGGTACTACACTCTTAAGTGCATGGGATTTGTCTATACCTGACAGTTCAAAGAATAAGGACCTTGCATGGGAGTGGATCAAGATGTATACGAGTGCCGAGATGCAAAACAGATTCTATAAGGATTACGGCATACTTTCTCCAAGAAAGGCTTTCTGGGAGCAGGACGGTATAAAGGGTACATACATGGATACGGTAAGAAAGGCTCTTGATACGGCTAACCTTTGGTGGAGAATACCGGCCTCTACAGAGGTTGACACTATGTTAAACACTGTAGTAAGTGAGTATATGTCAGGACAGATAGAGCTTGAAGCTGCTGTAAAGAAGATGGAAGAGGGAATTAAAGCGGCACTTGAGAGTGCACCGCCTGAGGCAGGTACAAAGAATTATAACAGATAATTATAAGAATATAATGAGCTGTCGCTTAGGTCTACTTGGCGACAGCTTTTCATATTAGTTTACGGAAACGCTAATAAATACGGCTTTTTATAAAAAGCTTGGTGTTGCAGCAATTTAGAAGGATATATTTATGTCGAAAAATAATTGATATCGGATATCTATATATTAAATGTAATAAAGACAATTTAGAAAGGTATATTTATATTAAAAAAATAATTGATATCGGACATCCCTATATTAAATGTAATAAAGATAGTTCAGAAAGGTATATTTATGTCAAAAAATAATACTAAAACAGGAAAGAAAATAGCCAGGGACAAAGTGGCTTCATGGCTTTTTATAATGCCGACCATGATTTTTTTAGCTATTACGGCATTATTTCCCTTATTGTATTCGGTATATTTAAGTTTTTTCAGACTTAAATTAAATCTTCCCAAGGCAGTGCCGCAATTTATATTTTTAGGGAATTATATAAGAATGTTTACTGATAAGATGTTACTTACAAGTACTGTGAATACTATAATTTTCGCGGTATTTTCAGTGGCTTTGGAGCTGGTTATAGGGCTTGCTCTGGCTATGGCTCTTTGCTCGGATAAGATGTGGGCAAGAATTTGTACTTCTATTTGCCTTATTCCTATGATTATGGCACCGGTTGCAGTAGGTACTTTGTGGCGTATGATGCTTGATTCTTCTACGGGAGTAATCAACTACTTTTTAGGATTTTTAGGCATACCGAGTATTACCTGGCTTAGCAGCACCAAGACAGCTATGCTTTCGGTTATAATGGTCAATGTATGGCAGCTTGCACCCTGGGTCAGCATTATCTGTGCAGCAGGGCTTAAGTCCTTACCTTCAGACTGCCTTGAAGCGGCTACGGTGGACGGAGCAAGCAATGGGCAGATATTTAGAAAGATAGTACTTCCGCTTATGAGTCCGGTGCTTACCGTAGTTGTAATGTTAAGATTCGTAGATGCTTTCAAGGTTTTTGATACAGTTTATGTTATGACCAACGGAGGTCCGGGAAGTGCAACTGAGATGCTTCCCAATTATATATACAAGCAGGGACTTAAACTTTTCGATGCGGGATATTCAGCCTCTTTAGCCATCATGTTTGTGGTACTTATGACGGTAGTAACCGCTTTCTTTTTAAGATTAAGAGATAAGATGGAGGCGCAGATATAATGAAGAAAAAATTAGCACATACAGACAGTATAATAGGAAACTTCGCAGGAAGACCTACAAGAATAATTATTATAATATTAAGTATGCTTTTTATAGTATTTCCTTTGTACTGGCTTTTAATAAGCTCTTTTAAAGTAAAGGCGGATTACTTGGCTTATCCACCGATTATCTTCCCTACAAGATGGTCAACGGAAAGTTATGTAGAAGTATTAAATAAAGATAAGTTGCTCAGCAACTTTATCAATACCTTTGTGGTAGCGGCTGTATCTACTTTTTTATCGGTACTTTTCGGTGCCATGACTGCCTATGCGGTAGCCAGAGGCAATATAGGAAAAAGAGCCAAAAAGTACTTCGGACTTTGGTTTATGATACAGAAAATGTATCCGGCTATAGCAACTGCCATACCCGTATACCTTGTTATGAGAACCTTGCATCTTATAGATACTTTATGGGCTTTGATCATTATGAATACAAGTTTTAATCTGCCGCTAGTTATCTGGCTTATGATGGGATTTTTCGAGCAACTTCCAAGGGAACTTGAAGAGTCTGCCATGCTTGACGGTTGCAGTTTTACCAAAAGATTTTTCCTTGTAATACTTCCGATAACAAAGCCAGGTATCATAGCCTCAGCAATACTTGCTTTTATAGGAGCATGGAATGAATTTTTGTTTGCGGTAATACTGAGTATTAATAAGGCAAAGACCCTGCCTGTGCTTATATCCGGATTTATTACGGACAGAGGCTTGGCTTGGGGACCTATGGCGGTAACGGCATTTATAACCCTGCTTCCGGTACTTATAATAGTATGGATGGCTCAAAAGAACTTTGTCAAGGGACTGGCAATGGGAGCTGTAAAAGGTTAAACCTTAACTGTAACCTTAAAATCAATAAAATATTGGGGGAAATAATTTTGGAAAAAAGAATACTTTGTTTTGGAGATTCCAACACCTGGGGATATGATGCCTACAGTGGAGGACGATTTGCAAGGGATGTGCGTTGGACGGGAGTATTACAGGATACTTTGGGCAAGGAGTATCATATTATAGAAGAGGGCTTATGCGGAAGAACTACGGTATTTGATGACCCGTTAAATGAGGGCTTAAACGGACTCAGTTACCTCCTTCCCTGTCTTCAGTCTCATTCACCCATAGATATGCTTATAATAATGCTCGGAACCAATGACTGTAAGGAAAGGTTTTCAGCAACCGCCAAAAACATAGCGGACGGTGCCAAGCGCCTGATAAAAGTGGCACAAAATGCTGATGTGTGGAAGGAGAAGCCGAGGATACTGCTTATTAGTCCGGCACCTATAGAAAAAGAGTGTGAGACTTCGAAAGTAGCCGGTGAGATGGGAGTATGCAGTGCTAAGTCTTATGAACTGAAAGAAACTTTTAAGCTTTGTGCCGATGATTGTAATTGTGAATTTTTAGACGCAGGACTGTATGTCAGTATGAATAAAATAGATTATATGCATTTGGATCTTGAAAGTCATAAAAGGCTTGGAGAAAGGATAGCGGATGTAATCGGAAAGAAGGTATAATGAAAGCTAATGTAGAACAGATTCAATGGCAGCTTATAGTATCTTGTCAGGCACTTGAAGATGAGCCCTTGCACTCGTCATTTATAATGGGAAGGATGGCACTTGCCGCAAAGCAGGGCGGAGCCAAGGGTATAAGGGCAAACACGGTCGAGGATATCAAAGAGATACGAAAAAACGTGGACTTACCTATTATAGGAATAATAAAAAGAGATTATGAGGATAGTGAGGTATATATAACCCCCACTATGAGAGAAATTGACGAGCTTGCAGAGGTGGAGCCTGAGATTATCGCTCTTGATGCCACTTTTTCAAGAAGACCTTTTGGAGAAAAACTTAGTGATTTTTATGCCGAGATAAGAAAAAAATATCCAAATCAACTTTTAATGGCGGATTGTTCGACCATGGACGAGGTCATAATTGCCGATAAGCTCGGTTTTGATTTTGTGGGAACTACACTTGTGGGTTATACAAAGCAAAGCAAGGATATTAAAATAGAAGCGGAGGATTTTATATTTATAAGGGAGGCACTTGATAAGATCAATGCAAAGCTTATAGCTGAAGGCAATATCAATACCCCGCAAAAATTAAAAAGAGTTATGGAGCTTGGGGTATACAGTGCCGTAGTAGGCTCGTCAATTACAAGACCGCAAATTATTACCAGGAGTTTCACCTCAGTGCTGAAATAAGGCACTGAGGTTGTTTTTATCGCAGGGGCGGTGCAAGGAAATCATAACCTTGCGGCAACCACCGCCCCTACTCGCTTAAACCTTAGGGTCTATTAAGAAATTACCTTTATTTAGAAGATGGAAGGGGTTATCCCCTTTCGGAGTCAGTAGAAAAACTTTATTCTCGGAAGGGTTTGCAGGGTTCGGGCAGCCGGGATTATTATCAAAGGCGGTTTCATGTATACCGGTAAGTCTGTCTTTTACATTCCTGAGTGAGAGAGGTATGTTTACCTTGCTGAGTTTGTTGCCTGTAAAGGCATTGGCATGAATATGAACTATCTGTCCCTTGAATACAAGATTGGAAATTTGATTGTTCATAAATGCTTCTTCTCCGATATTTTCTACGCTTTTTGGCAGTACAAGGCTTTTTAGTTTGTTGTTCTTAAATGCTCCCTTGGCAGCGTAGCGAAATGTTGAGGGGAGTGAGAGCTCTTCTATTTTATTGCCGGCAAAAGCATGTTTATTGGCAAATACAACTCCTTCGTGGAGTATGAGTTTTTTTATGCGACTTCCTGCGAAGGCATTAAATTGAATATGTGTGTAATTGCCAGGAATCTCTACTTCTTCCAGATCAAGGTTGGCAAAAGCACCCTTGCTTATCCATACAGGGGTCTTGTCGTCCTTGCCTTTTGATGGTAGTACGAGTTTTTTACGTTTTTTAAGTTTTTTCCTTCCCTCCTCGGATAGTCCGGTTATGGTGTATTCTACATCAAGATTGCCCTGTTCATCACCTGTACCGGGTATTTCCTCTTCTGCAAATACGAAGTCTATTATGCTCCAGGGTGCTGTGGACTCCGTCTGTGCTGCAGTGTTGTTTTGGAGAGGAGTCGGATTGGCGACACCGGTGTTAAAGTCATAGTTTGTACTCATCAGTAATCTGACACTTTTGGGGTAGATGCTTACTGTAAAAATTACTAATGTAAGGTATAATGCAAAGGGGGCAGAAGGTTTGTTGTTTATCTTCATATATACCTCCTAGTGTAGTGTATCATTGAAATTTAATTAATATCAGTAATAGTAGAGTAACTTTTAACTTTCTTTATTATGTTTATGTTACAATCTATTTAAGTTAATTATTTATGCGAATGTTTATATGCTCCGTATTGCTGCAATGAAGTGTGGATTTTGTGCCTTGCAGCAAAAAAGTGTAGTACTTTTGTAAGCTTACTTTGCAAACGCTGTACGAATCGGCTAGTGTATCGTTTGCTATATCTTATTCTAATTTAGCTTCAGCTAACTGTCAATATAAAAATAGTAGCTATTACTATATTGTTAGAAAGGTACTTATTTATGAAGAAAATGACTAAAAAAGAATTAAAGAGCCTGCTTGATGATTTTAGAAATAAGGAAGGCGAAGAGTATCTTGATTTGACCTATATCAATATGAGAACTAAGAAGTTGGAAGGTATGGATTTTAGCAGGGTGGATTTTTCTAATAGTGACTTTAAGGATGTAAATTTCAGGTTCTGTAATTTTGATAAAGCCAGGTTACAGCATACCAAGTTTTCGAACTGTGATTTTTTTGGTTCAAGTTTTGCTTATGCGGATTTATTCAGTGCCGATTTAAGAACTTGTAATCTTTCCGGCAGCAACTTTGACGGTGCTGATTTTTTTGCAGCGCTGCTTTGGGAGGCGAAGCTTGATAATCTCTTGGTTACGGACAGGACTAAGTTTTTTAGGAATTACTGCCCCGAGGAGGGCTATATTTTCGGATATAAAAAGTGTTTTAATGAGCGTATGGTACAGCTTTTGATTCCCAAAGATGCGAAAAGATGCTCAAGCACTACCAATGCCTGCCGCTGTGACAAGGCAAGGGTAGTTGCCATTACGGATGTAAATAAAAAGGAAAGCTATAAAGAAGCTATGTCCTTTGTGGATCCTAATTTTATATATCGCCTGGGAGAGATGGTGTATGCAGACTCTTACAATGAGGACAGGTGGCATGACTCCTCTCATGGAATTCACTTTTGGATGACCTTTGAAGAGGCTCTGGGTTATATGTAAGCTTAAGAAAGGAAAAGTATACAAAGCAATATGTGTAAATATTTAAGTTTCGACATAGGCGGTACTGCTATAAAATATGCCGTACTTGATGATGATAATGTTATAGAAAGCGGCAGCACCGATACACAGGCACACTTGGGAGGGGAAAGGGTAGTTGCCAATGTTAAAGCTCTTATAGAAAAATATAAGGAAGAGTACAGCCTCAATGCCGTAGCCATATCTACAGCAGGTATGGTTGACTGTAAAAAGGGAGAGGTGTTTTTTGCCGGAGAGACCATGCCGGGCTATTCCGGTACCAAGTGGAAGAGTATTGTAGAAAAAGAGTACGGTTTATACTGTGAAGTGGAAAATGATGTAAATTGTGCCGCACTGGCTGAGTTTGTATCAGGTTCGGGTAAGGACTCGAAAAAGATGCTTTGTCTTACAATAGGCACAGGTATAGGGGGGAGCTTTGTATCTGAGGGGAAAGTATACCATGGTGCAAACTACAGTTCCTGCGAAGTGGGCTATATGAGAATCGATGAGAGCGGTAAAAACTTTCAGGAGATTTGCTCAACCAAAACTCTATGTAAGACTGTAGCGGATAAAAAGAAGGAAAGTATGAATAAATGGAACGGACATAAGATTTTTGAATATTATAAGCTTGGAGACAGGGACTGCATAGAAGCGGTAGAAGAGCTGTGTAAGAATTTGAGTATAGGTATTGCAAATATTTGCTATGTCTTAGATCCGGATACCGTGGTACTTGGCGGCGGTATTATGGAGCAAAAGGATATATTAAAAGGGCTTATACTTAAGTTTCTATCCAAGTACTTAAAGCCGGTAATGTATGATAAGTTAAATGTGAAGTTTGCCGCCCATGGCAATAAAGCAGGACTTTTGGGGGCGTATTATATAGTAAAAAGTTTACAGTTCGGGTAGATTATTCATCGTTACAGTTCAGGTAGCTCATTCATCTTCGTCAAAATAACTTAAAAATGTTTAATCTTATTTATAAATTAGACGAAGATGAATATTGACAGTAGCCTGTTAGATATATATGTATAATATGTACCTGAAAGCAAGCTTTCATTTAGCATATTATACATATATATCCAGGCTACCTGAACTGTAACTATTCATCTTCGTCAAAAAATAAAAGGTCTTGTTATGCTTATACCTTTATAGTAAAATTATGTTTTGTGATATCGGAGTTTGGCTTGTAATGAAATAATACATATAAAGGAAGAAATTATGGGAAAGATAGTTGTTACAGGATGTGAAATAGAGGGACTTTATGTTATAGAGCCTACAGTTTATGCAGACAGCAGAGGGTATTTTTTTGAAAGCTATAATGAGGCTGATTTTGTAAGTGCGGGCATAGATAAAAAATTTGTGCAGGATAATCAGTCCATGTCCTCAAAAGGAGTTTTGCGAGGATTACATTTTCAAAAAGAGCATCCACAGGCTAAATTGGTAAGAGTTATAAGCGGCGAAGTGTATGATGTGGCAGTTGACCTTCGCAAAGGTTCTGCGACTTTCGGAAAACATTTCGGAGTTATTTTAAGTGCGGAAAATAAAAAGCAGTTTTTCATACCCGAGGGCTTTGCTCACGGCTTTTTAGTACTTTCCGAAAAGGCGGAATTTGCATATAAATGTTCGGATTTTTATCATCCTAATGATGAGGGCGGAATTATATGGAATGATAAGGACATAGCTATAGACTGGAATATACCTGAGGGTATAGAACCTGTTATATCGGACAAGGATGCAAAATTACCCGCTTTTAAAGATGCATTTATTTTTTAGATAAAGGAGAAGTATGAAGGATATTATAGCACTTATAAAAAGTACTATAGAAAAAAGGAATTTAATAATCGATCTGGCAAAGTCGGATTTTAAAAGACGTTTTGTAGGTTCTTATTTCGGAGTGGCGTGGATGTTTGTACAGCCCATGGTAACGGTACTTATATATTTTCTTGTTTTTCAAATGGGATTTAAGAGCACACCGCCCATACCGGACACTCCCTATGTGCTTTGGCTTATACCTGCCATAGTACCCTGGTTTTACTTCAGTGAGGTACTGACTACAGGCACAAATTGTCTCAAGGACTATGATTATCTGGTCAAAAAAGTGGTATTTAATGTGGAAATACTTCCGATTATAAAGTTGGTGTCATCCGCTATAGTCCATGTAATATTTATACTTATTATGATAGCAATGTTTTTACTGCAAGGAAGACTTCCTATGCTTTCATGGCTGCAAATAGCTTATTATTCATTTGCTTTAAGCATGTATTCGCTTGCTATAGTATATATTTGTGCAGCTGTAAATGTATTTTTTAAAGATATGGCACAGATCGTATCCATAGCATTACAATTCGGAATGTGGGCAACACCTATAATGTGGAGCCCCGATATATTTCCAGAGGCACCGGCATGGATAGATAAGGTGCTTAGGATAAATCCGCTTTATTATATAGTTGTAGGTTATAGAGACAGTATGCTTCAAGGCAATGCCTTTTGGCAAAGACCTATGCTCGGATTATACTTTTGGGCAGTGACCTTAAGTCTTTTTTGGCTGTCAATAAGAATTTTTAACAAACTCAAGGTACATTTTTCAGATGTCTTATAAGGAGGATTTATGGAGAAAAATTTAGCTATATCCGTACAGGATGTAACAAAAATTTACAGATTATATGATAAACCTATAGATAGGCTTCTGGAAGCTATGAGCATTACAAAGAAAACTTATCATAAAAAGTTTTTTGCACTTGATAAAATAAGCTTTGAAATAGAAAAAGGTACTACGGTAGGAATTATAGGAACCAACGGCTCAGGAAAGTCCACTATACTTAAAATTATTACCGGAGTACTTAATCCAAGCAGCGGAAGTGTAGAGGTTGACGGTAATATTTCGGCACTTCTTGAACTTGGTGCGGGTTTTAACATGGACTACACCGGCATAGAAAATATATATATGAACGGTACAATGATGGGATTTGGCAGGGAAGAGATGGAAAAAAAGCTCCCCGAAATTCTTGAATTTGCCGACATAGGAGACTTCGTCCAGCAACCGGTCAAAACCTACTCTTCCGGTATGTTTGTAAGGCTTGCTTTTGCGCTTGCAATCAATGTAGAGCCGGAGATACTTATAGTAGATGAGGCACTTAGTGTAGGAGATGTATTTTTCCAGGCAAAGTGCTATAAGAAGATGGATGAAATCAGACAAAAGGGGACTACCATACTTATGGTAACACATGATATGGGAAGTGTTATCAAGTATTGTGATAAGGTTATACTTCTTAATAAGGGAAGCTTTGTAGCCGAAGGTAAGGCAGGGGAGATAGTTGACCTTTATAAAAAGATTTTGGCTAACAGATTTGAGATAGAAGAAGAGACAAAGGATAATAAACTTCCGGTAGAAGCCAAGGCTGCCAATACCGGTAAACTTATGAAGGAGTCGCTTTCAATTAATCCGAATGTTACCGAATACGGGGACAAAAGAGCCGAGATCTATGACCTAGGACTGATAGACAGTAAGGGAGAGATAAGCAATCTTCTTATAAAAGGAGAAGAATTTACTATCAGAGAGAGAATCAGATTTTTTGCCGACATAAAACAGCCGATTTTTACTTATACCATTAAAGATAAAAAGGGTACGGAGCTTAGCGGAACCAATACCATGTTTGAGCTTACCGACATAGAAGAAGTCCATGCCGGTGACAGCTATGATGTTGAATTCAGGCAAAGAATGAACCTCCAAGGCGGAGAATATCTGATATCAATGAGCTGTACCGGTTTTGAGAACGGTCAGCATGTCGTATACCACAGGTTATATGACGTTGCCAATATTACCGTAATTTCCAATAAAAACACGGTAGGCATATATGATATGGAATCAAGGGTAAGTGCCAGCTTACATAGGAAATAAGGCTTTCCTTACGCTATTTGGGGAACTTGCGAATAGCTGTGATAAGAATAATATATAAATTCTGCATAAAACTAAGGCTGTTAAAAAAATATTATTTGTTAAAAAAAGAATACCACTTGCCAAGGGTCGAAAAAAGTGCTAATATTATTATATAATATATTATATAAAAACATGTTTTTATTAGCAAAATAAATTTAACAAATGAGGAGTCTGTTATGAAAGTTGGTTGCGTAAAAGAGATTAAGAATAACGAATTTCGTGTAGGCCTTACACCTGATAATGTAAAGAGCTATGTAAATGCAGGACATGAAGTGTACATAGAGAAGGATGCAGGTGTGGGCTCCAGCTTTGCTACAAGCGAGTATGAGGCTGCAGGTGCGAAGATTTGCGATACAGCTAAAGAAGTTTGGGCTACAGTAGACATGATGGTAAAGGTTAAAGAGCCGCTACCGGAAGAGTATCCATTATTTAAAGAGAACCTTATATTATACACCTATTTACATATAGCAGCTGATAGACCGCAGATGGATGCACTGCTTCAGTACAAGGTTAAGGGCGTTGCTTATGAGACACTTCTTGAAAGAAATCATACTTTACCGCTTCTTGCTCCTATGAGCCAAATAGCAGGTAGATTAAGTATACAAGAAGGTGCTAAGTATCTTGAAAAGCCGTTCGGCGGTTCAGGTATGCTGCTCTCAGGTGTTCCGGGAACTCCAAAGGCTAAGGTAGTTATCTTAGGTGCAGGTATGGTAGGAACCAATGCTTGTAAGATAGCTGTAGGTATGGGTGCAGATGTAAGTATAGTTGATATCAACCTTGAAAGACTTGCATATCTTGACGATGTATTCGGTGCAAGAATACAGACACTTTACAGCACAGATGCAGTTATAGAGAAAGAGCTTGCTTCAGCAGACTTGGTAGTAGGTTCAATACTTATACCGGGTAAGGCTGCTCCTAAGGTAGGAAAGGCTGCTTACTTGAAGAATATGAAACCGGGTAGCGTAATCGTCGACGTTGCTGTTGACCAGGGTGGATGTTTCGAGACTACACATGTAACCTATCATGATAACCCAACTTATGTAGTTGACGGAGTAGTTCACTACTGCGTAGGTAACATGCCGGGTGCAGTTCCAAGAACATCTACAATAGCTTTGACCAATGCTACACTTAAGTACGGCTTACAGATAGCTAACAAGGGACTTGAGGGAGCTTGTAAGGAAAATGATGTTATGTACAGCGCAATCAATACCTATGCAGGAAAGCTTACCTGCAAGAACGTAGCAGACAGCTTCAATATGGAATATGCAGATCCTAAGACTTTAATGTAATTGATAATTAGAATGTTACAGTTCAGGTAGGTTGTTCGTCTTCATAAAAAAATGAAAATATTTAAATAATGCTACCGCAATCCCACCGGCTTTAGACGGTGGGTTAAGGTAGTATAAGAAAAAACAATAGGGCAGGGACTGCCCGAATTAACGCCTGTGGAGATAGTAGGTTGCGAGGTCAGCGAAGCAGGAAGCCCATAGGCTTTAGACTATGGGCAGTTCACGAAGACAGATAACTTAGCTGAATTATAACTAAAAGTAAGAGGTTATTTAACATATAGTGTATTAGCTCAAGATAGGGACTGTATAATATTGTATAGTCCCTATTCTATTATGTAATTTAATCAATAATAATTACTTTTATTACTTGAGGAGTAGTATTTACACAATTTATATGGATTTAAAAGAACAATATAAAAAAAGAATTTCACAAAAGATAGGCTTTTTAATAGTATTGGTAATAGCCTTAATTCTTATAACAATTATATCCGTCAACGTAGGTTCTTCCGATATGACTGTCAGGGAGAGTATATTAACATTAATAGGTAAGGGAAATGAAAAAAGTAATCTTATAGTATTCGGTATAAGACTGCCGAGAATCTTAGGCGGTTTTTTTGTGGGCATAGGTATAGCCTTATCGGGTATGATAATACAATCATCGCTCAATAATCCATTGGCATCGCCATCTACTATAGGGATTTCTTCGGCTTCGGCACTCGGAGCCAATATTGCAATAATAGTCTTGTCGGGTCTTGGTGTGGAGGCAGGTTCCTTATTTACTGCGATATGCTCCTTTGTAGCCTCAGCCCTTTGTATGGTTTTAGTATTGGCAATATCCAACTTAAAAAGGGCGGACAAGACCAAGGTTATACTGGCAGGAGTAGCCTTAAATGCTTTATTTTCGGCGATTACCATAATAATACAGTACTTTGCCGATGAAACTAAGCTGGCAGCGGCAGTGGCTTGGACTTTCGGAGATTTGGGAAGGGTTAACTATAACGAAGTAGTTATAATTATGTTGACCTCACTGATATCTTCCGTAATCGTCTATATCTACAGATGGAATATGAATGCAATGGACTCAGGAGAACAGGTGGCACATTCGCTTGGAGTAAATACCGTATACATGAGAAATCTTTCTATATTTCTTGCGGCACTTAATACGGGAATCTGTGTAGCCTTTGTAGGTGTGATAGGTTTTGTGGGGCTTTTGGCACCTCAGCTTACCAAAAGAATTATAGGAGAGGATAAGAGGTTTATGATACCGGGTTGCTTACTTATGGGAGCTTTTATAGTGCTTTTTGGTGATATGCTGGCAAGAACTATAGCCGCCCCCCTGGTTTTACCGGTAGGGGCAATTACTTCGATAATAGGTGCACCGGTGTTCGGATATATATTACTTAAGGAAAACTAAGATGAGTCTTATAAAGGTTGATGATATAAGTTTTAAGTATAATAAATACATATTAAAGGATATAAGTTTTGATTTGGAAAAAGCCTGCTTTGTATCGCTTTTGGGAATAAACGGTGCCGGTAAGTCCACTCTTTTAAAGCAACTTGTAAGATTGCTTAAACCTGAGAAAGGGGCTATATATATTTCCGGGAATGATATAAAGCATATGTCTTTTAACAATATGGCAAAGCAGGTAGCCTATGTAAGCCAATACAATACCGCTATTAAGAATACGGTATATGATACCATACTGATAGGAAGACTGCCGCATATTAACAACAATGCCGGCAAAAAAGACTTTGAAAAGGTGGAAGAGATAATAGAAAAACTTGGCTTAAGCGAGTATGCCATGAGGGATACCTCTACACTAAGCGGAGGAGAGTTTCAAAAGGTGGTGCTTGCCAGAGCCTTGGCTCAGGAGCCTAAAGTCCTTTTGCTTGACGAGCCCACAAGCAGTCTGGATATAAAAAACCAAGTTGCGGTCATGAGGCTGGTCAGAGAATACTGTGTGGAAAAACATATTTCAGTAATAGTAAGCATACATGATATCAATCTAGCAATTAGCTACTCAGATAAATTTATAATGCTAAAAGACGGAAAAATATATGCTTATGGAGATGATGCTATTCTTACCAAGGAAGCGATAAAAGAAGTATATAAATTAGATGTGGAAATTATAAATCATAATAAAAGGAAAATAATTTTAATTAATTAGGAGGAATAGTAATGAGAAAATACCTATTACCCTTGCTTGGAGCAGCATTTTTACTTACAGCCTGTGCGAGTACAAAGCAGGCTGCAAGCGAGACACAAAGCAGTGAGATGACAACTGCCGCAGCCCAAACTTCAAGTTCACAAGAGGAGGCTAAGAGTGGAGAAAGCTATACAGTTGTTGATATTACCGGAAGAGAGATAAGTTTTGATAAGGTTCCCGAAAAGGTAATAGCACTGGGTCACGGAACATTAAAATTCTATACTTATGTAGCAGGTCCAGATAAGCTTATAGGCATAGAAGAGGCGGAAAAGACCGGACATACTGTTACCGGACAGTCAATACACTACGCTTATCCAAAACTTAGAGAACTGCCCACCATAGGAAAGGGCGGAGCTAAATTCGAGCCGGATTATGAACTGCTTAAGTACAGTGAGCCGGATGTGATTTTTATTGCCTATGAGAATACAAAGGAAGAGCTTGATGAATTGCAAAATAAGCTTGAAATACCGGTAGTAGGACTCGGTGCAGGTATGAACGGAAAGATTTTTGAAGACGATACCTATAATACCTTTGAAATAATAGGTAAGGTTATGAAGATGGAAGACAGGGCGGAAAAGATTAATTCCTTCCTTAAAGAAGTACAGGCAGATTTGGCAAAAAGAGGTGGAGACATCAGTGAAAGTCCTAAGACTTATATAGGCGGTTGCAGTTACAGGGGCGCACAGGGCATACTTTCAACCAGAACCCACCTTGACCTTTTTGATGCACCCAAAGTATACAATGTTATGGATGAGCTTACCGAGGAGAAGAATGCAATTATAGATAAGGAAAAGTTGGTGGAGATAAACCCGGAGCTTATTCTTTTGGATTTAAGCGGTAAGGAATTACTTGATGAGGATATGCAAGCGGATCCTAATTTTTATAAGTCATTGGATGCCTTCAAGAATAAAAAAGCATACTATATCATGCCTTATTTTACCTATGGTATGAACTTTGATACCGCTCTTTTAGACATGTACTATATGGGTAGTCTTGCTCATCCTGATAAGTTTTCAGATGTTGATATATCAGCTAAGGCAGCGGAAATCTATAGTGTATTCGTAGGTAAGGATGTATACAATGATTTACTTGGAACCTATCCTGAAAGCTTCAAGGAGAGTAATGTTGAATAGTATAAGAAATATATGCAAAGAAATCCTTACGAGACCTCCACAGGACATAGGTAAGTCCAATCAAATGTGGAACAAAAGAGCTAAGGAATTAAGTTTGTTGGCTGAAAGAGATGATACGGACGGCTATATCGAGTTTTTTAAGCAGCATGTGGATTTAAACGGGGCAACAGTTATTGACCTTGGCTGCGGAGCGGGAAGATATCTTAAGCTTTTGATGGACGAAGGCGCCTTGGTCGAGGGACTTGAGCCTTCTAAGGAAATGATAAAGTATGCCAAAAAGCATATTAAAGACTCAGGCTATAATGAGGAAGATGTTAATATATATAATGTAGCTTTTCAAGACTTTGAGCCTAAAAAACAATATGACTATGTATTTATATCCAACAGCCCTATAGTAGGATATTATGAAAGTTATGAAAAAATCCTTAAATTGGCTAAAAAGGGAATCTTTATAGGAGAATGGATAGAAAGAAAGGACTTGTTCTTTGAAAAATTAGTAAGGTCTATGGGTAAGGAAGTAAAAAGACAATTAATGTTTGACATATACTATTACTTTAATTTATTTGCGGCTGACGGTTATCTGCCTAATTTTAAAAGCAGTATAAAGATAAGCAAAGAAGAACTGAAGGTAGAAAAGTGCATACAAAGGTATACAAGTTGGATTTATGGAGAAGGCTATACTGATAATGATATGAAACTTGTTATGGACGAAATATTAAAATACAAGTCGGATAAAGAAGAGTTAATAGCGGAGTTTCATGGAATCAGAGGTATGATATATGTAGATAAAAAAGTATACATATAAGCCGCTTAGAATAAAAGGAATAGTTGAATAATAACATAGAAATATAGGGTAAATAAAATAAAAGCCCCTATAAAAATATTATTGTTTAATGAAACAATAAAGCAAATTATTTTAAACTGATAAATAGGATAAGCACTTTTATTTGATTAAAATAAAAAGGATGTCGCAAAATCATAAAATAACAAATTTTGCGACATTTTTTATTACAGAACCGACATAAAGAAATTATAGATTCAAATAAAATTTACAATACAGAAATATCTTCTATTTTTTATCACAAAAGCAGCATAAGTAAAATTATATCCAATTAGTAAATGCTGTAATGAAAGCCGATAGCATTGAAATTTTAAGCCTGTGGGGCTTGTTTTGCATTGGAAGTATCTTCTTTAGGTGCTTCCTTGCTTATATTACCCCCGGGACCTGCTGTAGAGTTTGAGCTGTCGGAAGTATTTGAAGAAGTCTCTTCCGTCATTACACCGTTGGCATCAATAATATAGGTCTTACCTTGATGGTTTACGGTTATTGATACAAATAAATGCCCGTCATCGGCAAGAATATATTTTTTGCCGTCCAGCTCCAAAAGTCCGCTTTGCATTACACCTGAACCGTTAAAATAATACCAACTGTTGCCGTCTTTAACCCAGCCGGTCTTCATGATTCCCGAGCTGTTAAGATAGTACCAATTATTGGACTCATTGACCCAACCGGTCTGCATAGTACCCGAGCCTGAAAGATAATACCAATTATTGCCGTCTTTTAGCCATCCGCTTTGCATTACACCGTCATTATTTAAAAAGTACCACTTATCGGCATCTTTAATCCATGATTTTTGTACTATACCCTCATCATTTAAAAAGTACCATTTATCGGAATCCTTAACCCATGACTTTCCTAAAGCGCCATCAGAGTCCATATAATACTTCTTACCCTCTATATCGTTAAACCCTGTAGCGGCAGCTCCTGAAGCTTTAAGATAATACTTTTTGCCGTTATCCGTAAGCCAACCGGTCTGCATCACGCCGTCTTTATTCATGTAATACCTGTTACCTTGGTCATTTGCCCAGGCTGTTGCCATCTTACCGTTCGAGTTAAAGAAGTACCACTTATTGTCAAGCTCTTTCCAACCTACCTGCATAGCTCCTGTAGTATCGTCCAGGTAGTACTTTGAGTCACCCTCAGTCTTCCAGGACTTGTAGATAAGACCGTTTCCATCCATAAAATACCATTTATCATTATCACTTACCCATGCATTTTTTTGCATGGTATAGTTTTTGTAATAATAGGTCTTGCCGGCTATTGTACGGAAAGTATCCTTTTTTATTTTAGAAGAGAGATCCTTATATTGAAAGTCTATATCTACATTACCCTTAAACCCTGCGACTTTACCGGTTTCAGTAGCCTGCCACATAACGGGATCTGGGAAAATATGCTTTACGTTATATCTTGCAACCCACACATCCAAGTCCTTAAGTGCCTGCATATCTAATTTATTGGCTATCCAATAGTCATTGGCATAAAGTATAGGATAATAACCTGCCGCCTCTATCTTATCGGTAAATGCTCTTATAATTGCAGTAAGTTCTTCCTTCTTAAGCTTGCCTTGAGTATTGGCATCTTCCACGTCAAAAGCGACCGGATAGGAGATAGGGTAGTCTTTTATCATATCAAGTACAAAGTCGGCTTCAGCCTCAGCCTCAGCCGGTGTCATTGCATAGGAGTAAATATATACTCCAAGAGCAATGCCTTCCTTGTAAGCTGCATTCATATTGTATACAAACTTAGGATCCTGCTTGCCCTTATATCTTGTGCCGTGCATCAGAAATTTAACATCATCCGCCGCCGCGGCTTTCCAGTCTACATCTCCCTGCCAATGAGAGGTATCAACGCCTCTTGCATATACACCGCTAAGAGATGAACCGTCAAGCATTTGGTATACACCCGGGGTTTTCATGGTCCACTCTGTGGCAGCATGGGCATTACCGAAGTTAATACCGGATATAAAAAGACTTAGAGATAAAAACATCAGTAACTTATTCTTCATCAAGCCTCCTTATTTTTTGCCCTTCTTAGGTCCGCCGGTTTGCCCTGCCTGTAATCCTTGGCTTGAGCCTGAGCCGGAAGAAGATTCCGAACTGTTACCTGAACTTGGGGCTTTTGCACCTGCATTGGTTCCGCCTGTAACTCCCGGACCGGAATTACTTCCTGAACTGCCTGAACTTCCCGAACTTCCCGAGCTGCCGGAGCCTTTATTGGCATTACTTGTGTATACCGCAGAGGAGGTATTGCTCGGTAAAGCCGATACGGTTGCAACATTTGAGCTGTTTACGGAACTTGTATTAGCTATACCGTTTGCATCAAAACTTATGCTGTTACCGTCTATTGTAAGACTTGTATTCATTGCAAGCTTGCCGTCCTGGTCAAAGTACATATATGAGTTGCCGTTTTTTGCCCAACCCTTCAACATGTGACCTTCCTGGTCAAAGTAGTACCATGAGTTATCTATATATTTCCACTCATATGCCATCTTTCCGAGGTTTGTGGCATCATTTGGCTCCATATAGTATTTATTGACACTGTCATTAAGCCATGAAGTTTTCATAGCTCCCTTGGCATCAAAGTAGTAGTAGGATTTGTCTATAAGCTGCCAGCTTGTTGCCATCTTACCGTCAGACTTGAAGTAGTACCATACATCACCGATTTTATGCCAACCGAATGTACATCTGCCGTCTGATCTGAAGTAATACCAGGCGTTATCCATTTCTCTCCAACCGGTAGCCATAGCACCGCTTCCACGCATATAGTAGAATTTGTCATTTAATTTAAGCCAGCTGCTCTGAACCAAACTGCCGTCATTTAAATTATAATACCAGGTATTGTCGGTATTCAGCCAACCTGTGCTCATAATACCGTTACTCTTGAAATAATACCACTTTGAATTTATCTTTTTCCAACCTGTACTCATAAGACCGGTTGACAGATCCATATAATAATATCCGTCACTGGTCTTGATCCAGCCCTTATGTCTGCTGCCGTCATTGTCTATATATACCCAGCTGTTATTTACCGCCTGCCAACCGGTGGTGGCTGCAAGCGTATTATGAGGTACTGAAAAAATTGCACTAAGACTTGCAGCACCTACAATGACGGCTTTTTTATAATTCAATTTCATACAATCTCCTTCTTTTAGTCATTTTCTAAATTCAGAAACAAACAGCCTGTAAAAGCTTGGCAGGCTTTTATAGTATGTACTTCGAGCAAATGTGAAGTTTTTGCACTGAATTAGTTTTTATATGCTTTAAATATACCACTATATAGGTATTATTAAAACAGAGGATTTATAAAAAGTTTATTACATTATGCTTATGCAAAAAATCCTTCATCAAGTAAAATTTTGTAAAAATCTTTGGAGTAGCGATACATCTTCAGTGAATACTCACCGAAGGTCTCGCCGAAACTGCTTTTGTAAACTGTCCATAATGCCCATAAAAATCCGGATAAGGCAACATAGGAGTATACTATATGTCTTTGTACCGGGTCAACCGCCCCGGATAAATCGGTTTTGTTTTGCTCGTAATCAAAGCCCCTCTCATCAGCATCGGGATTTGATTTTGAAAAAATGTATATATCAAGTAATCTGTCTATTTCATCTTTCTCAAGATATGAGTAAATAGAGCACATAGCTATGTCTATCAAGGGGTCTGCCATACCGGAATATTCCCAGTCTATCAGCCTTGTGGTATTCTCATCTATAAATAAATAATTATCGAATACACAATCAATGTGAGAAAGGTGCTTTTTACGATTAAGGCTGTCAAGGCGATCGAGTATTTGCAGCATATGAGGTTTTACCTCAAAATAGTCCTTAAAGCTTATCTCTCCACGTTCCAGACAAATCTTTTCATAGTATTCAATACGCTCTCTTATATCAAAATCATGCTCAACTTCTACATCGGCAGCATGAAGTTTATTAAGTAGTTTCATGCATCTTAAGGTGTCTGCATCATTAGTAAAGTCGGGTTTTTGGCAACCTTCGTAGTATTTAGTTATTTTATAGCCTGTATCGGCATCAAAGTATATGATCTCATCACAGATATCAAGCTCTTTTATAGCCTGATAACTGTCATACTCCGTTTTTCGGTTGATTAGAACTTCAGTTCCCTTACCCGGAATACGGCAGATGAATTTTTCTCCATTTACCGAGAAGAGGAAGGATTTATTGGTCATACCGGCTTTTAAGCAGGTGATATCATAGATTTTTGATTCCGGAATATTAAAGCTCTTAGCTATAATAGCCATGGCTTCATTATTGGAATTTGTCTTATACGAGGGGTCAAATTCTCTTAATTCTTCCAGGTTTTCAAACTCATATACGACATCATCGTTTTGTTTATTGATGTAGATATCATCCAAAGTGATTTTGCCGGCTAAGCTGTCTATAAGAAGCTGCTCCCAATAAAAATCATCACTGTCGGCTCTGTTGTAATATTCTTCAACATATTTGCAAAATTCCTTGGAAAAGTCTTTACTTAAAAATACCGGTCCGTACATAACGAAACTGTCATGACCGCCTATTGATACAGCTGTAATTTTATCATTTTCATCATAGTCAAGGCACCATTCTGAAGTAGCACCTTTCATATATACGCTACAGTACCAGCTTCTGTCTTCATAGGGGTGAAAGATATTCTCCCTTATCCAGTTATCGGAAGAGAGTATGTAACTGCTTTTGTCAATTAAAAGAGGCAAAGCATGGTAGATGGTTGATAGATTATTTTTACTTGCATAGTCGGGGTTATATAAAAGTTTTACTCCATATTTATCACACAGATAATCAAAAGATTCTTTCAGGTAGCCGACTACTATGGTAATATCATCAACACCGACCTCTTTGAGCTGTTTTATCTGTCTTTCTACCATAGGCTCACCATGGACTTTAAGCAGTCCCTTCGGTGTATCATAGGTAAGGGGAACTAAACGAGAACCAAAACCTGCCGCCATAATAATAGCTTGATCAACTTTATAATTTTTCATAGAGCTGCTCCTTTCATTTCAGGACTTTACTTGAATACATTTCAGTATTTGGCTAAGATGCTGACCGAAATCGGTAGAGTAGTATCAATATATACTGTCTTAAAGCAAGCTTTCAGGTAATAAATATATGAATACAATTTTGCTCAAAAGAAGTTTTCAGGCAAAACAGTATTCATATATTTACACCTATATCGACTTAGCCGTGCTTTAATGAATACATCATATTATATTACCACATATATTGCTTTAGTCCAATATAATAAAAGTATAAACTTAAAAAGTTAAAGGCTTGCCGAACCTTACGCAGCAAGCCTTTTGTTTCTTTTGATTTTTATTGCAAATTAATTAAGTTTAATGCTCCAAAGACCTCCACCTGAAGTTAGGTATTACATCGGACCACTTTTGTATTCCTATGATCTGCTTTGCAAATTCGGTATTTTGAAGAGTTGAATTCTTTTTATCTATATTCTTGAAAACCTGCCAAATCTTTCTTCTTGAAGTTTCTCTTATGGCATCACCCTGGTTCATATCAGCCTTCCACAGACCGAAAGCAATACCCTGTCTTACTTCGCTGGGGGCATCAATTTGACGGCTTAGTATATAGGCATCTATGAAAGGATTGCTGTCCACCATATAGTATGAATATGCGTAAGCTGCCGCCTGTATGTCGTCAACCTCTCCTCTTGAAGCACTGTGTGCGGTAAATCCCTGCTCGGTAAGAATAATATGTCTTACATGACCGGAAGGTGATTTACGGGCATCATTGTTAAAGTAATCTGTAAGTACTGAAAGGTTATAGAAGTTTATTATAGGTGAACCCTCATCTTTTGTAAGCTCACCTGTTTTGTCATCATCCCAGAATTCAGGCTCTACCATAGGATAAGGATAGGGGTGATAAGCAAGTCCCCAGTCTATATTACCTTTTTTCATTACCTCGGAGTTGAAGCTGTCAACTATTTCCTTACCGCCATACTTTAACTTACCGTCTTTTTCTTTTGGATTATTCCAATGAAAGTCTATAGAGTAATATACTCTGTCATTGGCACTTTGGCTCTTGATAGCGGTGTAGAAAAGTCTGAATGCCTTTTCATAACTTTTAATATAGGAGGTCAAATCCCTGGGACCTATATAGTTCCATTCCTGGTTGTTGATCTCATTGCCTATGACCCAATTTGAGATCTTACCATGGTCAGGGTTGGAGCCGTCATATCTTTGCGCAAGAAATGCCGCGATAGCCTTGGTTGTTTCAAAGCCTTCCTTACTTTCGGCATTAAACATATAGTAGTAAGCCTTATCATTTTTTTGATTTCCGTTGTGAAAAAGCTCGGGTCTGTCAGGATTAAAACCGTTAAGTACGATGGCTGTAACCGTCATGCTCTTACCTGACAGGGCACTTATGGTTTTATCATAACTTTCTATAAGTCCCTTATTAAAGTGGTAAGTTTTTCCGTCGTAATTAAAGTCTATGCCCTCTCCAAGTATCTGATGGAAAGCTATATTGGTACCTACATGCTTAACGCCAAGCTCAAAAGCGTCCGGAAGCATGTGTATCTCTATATTAAGTCCCTTTTTTGTAAGTGGGTCTTGAAATGGTTTGGTATTTTTTGCAACAGCTTCAGGATTGGTAATATAATGAGGATTTGATACTTCCACATATTTACTTCCGTCATATGCTGCCACTACAAAACTGCTGTAGAGTCTGTCATTTTCCATACCCAGATTAAGATCTACAGAATGGCTTACATTACCGGAGGAAAGTTTTGCAAGATAATCAGTTCTTGCACCAATGCTTCCTTCATAAGGTTTTAGCTCAAATAAGTAATATGAGCCGTCTGTACCTGCCGTATCGGAAGAATTATCCATATTGATATCTATAGTTTTTTTATTACCGGATATAGTAACAGATTTTATTTCAGAGCTTGCTTTTATTGTTTGGCTTGCTTGATTATTGGCAGTGGCGTATGCCGTATTGCCCTTGGCAAAGCCTATGCCTACTGCAAGAGCAAGAGGAAGCAGCCAAAAACGAAACTTTCTCATAATTATTTAACTCCTTTACTTAGCTTTCTGAATGCCTTCATTATAGGTTATGCCCAATTTTTATACAATTACATTTTTATAAAAGTATCTTACGATTGTAAAAATAGTCTTAACAGTACTGAATCAAGTAGTTAGCCTTACCCGTACTTGCTTGCGGGGCTGTATTCGCCGCAAGGCGACAGTTTCCTTACACCGCCACTGCAATAAAAAAAGAGAAGCTTGAGCGGGCTTCTCTTTGATTTTTGAAACAACAAATATATTCTTCTTAAGCTTGTGGTTCTATACATGAAGTCGGGCAAACCGCTGCACAAGCTCCGCAATCTATACAGGTATCAGCATCTATTATAAATTTTGGATCTCCTGCTGATATTGCGTTTACAGGGCACTCACCTGCGCATGTACCACACATAACACATCCATCGTTAATTATATGAGCCATAAAATTTCCTCCTACTCTTAATCAATTGTAACACTTATTGACTACTGACAATATAATAACTGAAAATAGCACAAAAATCAATAGGTTAGCACACACTAACTTGTACAATTTGTAGAACAAATTAGGCTATACTTACTTTAACTGTAGAAAAGTTAGTATAAAATATAAATTATACATAATATTCGAGCAAATTTAATTCATAATTTATACACAATTATATGCTTAAATCATCTAAGTAAAGATATTTATTCATGAAGGCGGTTTTTAGAAGTATAAAAAACCGTATCTGAAGAAAAAATATGTAAACTACTATTAATTATTGTTGTAAATATATGTCTTATGGTTTATATTAGGCATAGGAATATTTATAAAGGAGGGTTTTAGACATGGTTATTACAAAGGATATGACGATAGGTGATATCGTTTTCTTAAATGAACATATGGCACCTGCACTTATGCGTGTAGGAATGCATTGCCTTGGATGCCCCGCTTCTCAGGCGGAGACCATAGAGGAGGCTTGCATGGTACACGGAATAGACTGTGATGCTTTGGTAGAGCAGCTTAATGAGCTGGCAGCTTTGTCTGTTTAAACCAATTAAAAACGGCTTGTTGCTTAAGAAAATATTTCTTGCAGCAAGCCGTTTTAATTGGTTTCTTTTATTCACAGAGGCGCCGCCCCATGAACGGGCAGAAAGTAAAAAGCATCCCTCCTCAATTATAAGTGCCGGCGTAAGGAAACTTAATTAATTTTATACCTTAGAAAGCATATCTAAGGCATTATTTTTTATTATAATATCGAAATATTCCTCATAATATGCCTCACTTGAATAATTGGATAAAAGTTTTATTCCATATTCAGTAAGTATGTTGCAGGTCTTGTTATAACTTTGAGCATCCTCTACATTGCCTTTTAGTGAAAGAATATAATTGCCGTTTGTTTTGTGCTTATAAAGTCTGCTTTCTCCCTTATAAGAGTTCGCTGACAAGTGTGCGGCATCTATAACCTTGTCAAGACCGGAAAATGAGAAGGTACTCTGATAGCTTTCTTCATCCGTACTTACATCCTTACTTGGAAAAAACTCCTGAGGTTTTGCACCTGCCATCAAATTAAATTTATTAAAATTCATATCATTAAAATCCACTTCTTTACTATATGTCGAAAACTTTGAAAACCTTGTGTCTACTTCTTCAGGATCCTCCACCTTGGTGATAATAATTACTATACTCTCATTAGGCAGGGGAATGGCTTCCACCATAAGCGGAAGAGCCCCGGCATTAAAACCGAACTCATGAGAGGCTCTTTGCAGCATTTCATTAAATAAATTCTTGGCTTTTTCATGCCCGTATGCCAATTCTAAAAGATTGATATCACGAGCTAAAAGATCATTATTGGTCAAGGTGCATTTAATTTGTAAATCACTTAATTTCTCTATTTGCATAGCTTGCCCTCCTTGTCTTATGATACTCTAAATTTTGAAAATAATCAATAAAAGTGTAAGGCTTTTGCTAAAGTTTCACAAAACAAAGGCTGCATACTGTATACAAGAATCAATATATCGACCGAATAAATGTTTATACTTGACCCGGCAATAAAGTCTCTATAAGATGTTAATAAAGATGGAGAAAGGAGGCAATATAAAAAGCGCTGCACTTCTTGAAAACATATTTATAACAGTAGCTGCCTTAGGTGATTGCAAGTGCTATTTGCCGGGCTGTAAGACCTTGTATGTATACAGAGCCATGAAAACAGTCCCCTTTAAAAAGCTCATATCATACATACAAAAAAGAGACCATACTAAAGAGCCTTGAACCCTTAGGTAGATTTATTGTATATGCTCAAGAAAAGTTTGCAGCTGGAACTATATATTAAAGGAAAGTATATAAGTAAGGACTTGTATGAATGTATATAATATATTGCTACAATGTCCGTAATGGGCTGATACACTTTGGCATATCTTTGTATCAGCTTGTCAAATATCTATAAAATCAGGAACATCCTATATATCATGGGGATTTATTAAGCAAGTAATTTAATTCTTAAAGAAAACACCATTAATTTAATTGATTTTGACTATGCCTTATTGATATCCGATCAATGATTCTTTGCCATATACACTTACTGAAACATAGCCTATGTAGTTTTTGGGAATCAGTAAAATCCGAAACAGAAAAGAAAGTGATATAAAAAGCCGGGATAAAAAAGTTTAAGAAGTGGAAGAAAAACTATAAAAGCTGCTCCTAAGCAAAATATACAGCCATCTTTTAATATTGCGGTTGCAGCCTTATCCGAATCAGCAGGTGCAAGTTAGCATAGTGCTGCACTTGTTGATAAAATTCATGTTAATTCGCATGAAGACTATAGAAAAATATTCAAAGTAAAAGAGTAAAAGTGAAGAGAAAAGGTATTTAGTATAGCGAATGTGGATTATTATGCTAAAACGGATAACATGAATTATACAATAAGGAGCTTTATAATTGTATAATTATTGATTTAAGTTCACTTCTTGAAATAAGGCAATTGCAATCACAGCTATTTTTTAATAATAACTGACTCCGATAATGCCTATATAAATAAATGTTTAGTTTATTAAACACCGAAAAATTTCTATATAAGTTAGGAAATATATAGTGTATGTTACGGAAATCTTCTTATGGTTTGGTGTTTGATAAAGATAATTAATTTATTTATGGAGTATAGCTTGAAAAAACAAAATAATTATATAGAACAAATACTTAAGCTTAGATTAAGCGGAGTAGAGATATATGTTGACGGTTGTGAATGTAGTATATATGAAATCAAAGAGATGCTCAGTGTCTGCGAAAGGGGCACTTGTTACATGCCGGATTATATAGAAGATAAGAGTACCGGCAGAATAAAAGAAATAAGATTTGATAAAATAAATTTAATTGAATAACGTATAAGTCTAAAAAGAGACTGCCTGTCTAAAATATACGGATAAGCGGTCTCTTTTAAATATATAAAATATGCTGACATCAAGTTTATAGTAACTTCATACTTTTTTATAATAAGCTGTGGTATAATATCATGACATTTGGCAATGGCTTTGAAAGAATCCAATATTGCAAAACCGATTAGGAGGATGTTTTTTAATGAGAAACGGCAAGAGTGTGTATTTGTTTGTTATTTTGCTGACTCTTATAAGTGCGGCAGTTTATATATATGTAACTATGTTTATGCCTTCAAGTAAGAGGGTGGATCAGAGTACATATTATGGTGTAAAAGACAAGCAGGTAGCTATAATCTATAATGACGGTCTACAAAAGGCAAGTGCTATAGAAGAGAACCAAGAGGTGTATTTGCCTTATGATTGGGCAGCGGCAATATTAAATGACAAGTTTTTTTGGGACAGTGAGGAAAACTTACTGCTGTATACGCTGCCTGAAGAAATCATATACATGGATGAGAATTACATATCGGAAGGAAAAAACGCATTTATAAAATCAGGAAATACACCCTATGTGTCTGTAAGTCTGATAAAAAAATACACTAATGTAAATTTAAGAAGTTTTGTAGACACAGATATTAAAAAAATATACATATATGATAATAGTGTCAGTCTTATAGCTGCAAGGCTTAGAAAAAAATCAAAACTAAGGAGCGGTGAAAGCATAAAGGCGGATATAGTTGCAGATCTGGAAACAGAAGAAAGTGTGTATATACTTGGAAGTTCTGTAACCGGTGATGACTTGACGGGAAAAAATAAAAAATGGATCAAGGCATATACCGATAAGGGAGATTGGGGGTATGTACAATTTAAGAATTTGGAAAGTGTGGACTATGTTGTAAATATAAGTGAATTTACAAAGCCTGAGTACAGCAATATAAGTTTGGGTGAGCCGGTAGTTCTCGGATGGCATCAGGTCAGCAATGCGGATGCCAATAAAAATATGGAAAGCCTGGTGGCAGGAACTTCGGGGATGAATGTTATATCACCGACCTGGTTCTCATTAAGTGATAATGAGGGTAATTACACCTCCTATGCAAATAAGGACTATGTAATAAAGGCACATGAGATGGGCTTGCAGGTATGGGGGCTTGTAGATAACTTAAATAAAAAGGTCAGTACGGTAAAACTGCTTAAAAAAAGCAGTGTCAGAAAATTGTTAATAGAAAAACTTGTAAATGATGCAATCACATATAATCTTGACGGAATTAACCTTGACTTTGAGGGACTTAATGCGGAAGGAGCAAAGTATTATATACAGTTTATAAGGGAACTTTCAGTGTATGCAAGAAAAAACAAGCTGATTCTTTCCATAGATAACCCTTCCTATGCGGCATATAATAAGTTTTATGCCAGAGCAAAGCAGGCGGAAGTTGCGGACTATATTATAAATATGGGCTATGATGAGCATTATTCAGGCTCCGATAAGGGCAGTGTAGCCTCTGTCAATTTTGTAAAGTCCGCTATAGAAGACAGCTTAAAAGAAGTACCAAGGGAAAAACTTATCAATGCAGTGCCCCTGTATACAAGACTGTGGAAGGAAGAAGGAGGTAAGCTTAGCAGCCAAGCACTTGGAATAGAAGCCTCTCTTAAATGGGTTTTAGAAAAGAACTTAAGTCCCAAGTGGAACGAGGAGCTGGGACAAAATTATGTGGAGCTTATATCCTCAAGCGAAAGCTACTATATGTGGTTGGAAGATGAAAAATCACTGGAGCTTAAGATGAAACTTATAAAAGAAAACTCTCTTGCAGGTGTAGCGGTTTGGAGGCTTGGACTTGAGCCGAGCTCCGTCTGGTCAATAATAAAATATTAACACTAAAACCGTGTTAATCGTGTATTAATGCCTAAACCGCATTAATCGTGTATTAACACTAAAACCGTGTTAATCATGTATTCAAACTTCCCATAACATTAAGATGTGATACAATTCCGATAGGTCGGGGAGTTGGCAACATAAACAATGGTCAGAAACACAAACAGTAGTCAGAAACGATT
>ERZ773083.521-NODE-521-length-31188-cov-4.148363_pt1 | contig 31188 bp, 25 predicted proteins | sample MGYA00511465_ERZ773083 | MGnify/ENA primary metagenome ERZ773083 (study PRJEB29015, sample SAMEA2738001) | human oral metagenome | biome: human oral; feature: human-associated habitat; material: dental | place: China | collected 2060 ... | reverse complement strand
AAAAAACTCCGTATAATTCAATCTTTTTAGCGGTTAACCCTTTTGATAAAGCGAGATACAAATTCCACAGTCTGTAGAATAAAGTCGAAGCTTTAAAAATGGGTTGCCGGTATGATTGAATTATATGGAGTTTTTTATAAGCATAATTGTTTATGTTCCCAATATTACTGCACTGCCGCTGCATCGGAAGTCTCTTCTTCCGCCACCTCGGTACTTAACTTTACATTCCTGTAACGCTTCATTCCCGTACCTGCAGGTATGAGTTTTCCTAAAATTACATTCTCTTTGAGTCCGTACAAGCTGTCAACCTTACCGTTAATTGCAGCCTCTGTAAGAACCTTGGTCGTCTCTTGGAAAGATGCAGCTGAAAGGAAGGAATCTGTAGCCAAGGATGCCTTGGTAATTCCAAGCATTACCTGCTTGCCCTCTGCCGGAGTCTTGCCCTCTTCTATGAGTTTTTCGTTCATATCATTGAACTCAAGCACATCCATAGATACTCCCGGAAGTACCTCTGAATCATTACTTTCCTCTATTTTGACCTTCTTAAGCATTTGACGAACTATGACCTCAACGTGCTTATCGTTGATCTCAACACCTTGCAGACGATAAACTCTTTGAACTTCCTGTATCATATAATCCTGAACCGCTCTGACACCTTTTATCTTAAGTATGTCATGCGGATTTACACTACCCTCGGTAAGAGCGTCTCCCGGCTCTACTACCTGTCCGTCCTGAACCTTCATTCTGGATCCGTACGGTATAAGATAGGTCCTTGACTCTCCTGATTCATTATCGGTTACTACAATCTCTCTCTTCTTCTTAATATCCTTAACTTCCACTACACCTGCAAGCTCTGATATAATCGCAAGTCCTTTAGGTTTTCTTGCCTCAAAAAGCTCCTCCACACGAGGAAGACCCTGTGTGATATCTCCACCGGCAACACCTCCGGTATGGAAGGTACGCATAGTAAGCTGTGTACCCGGCTCACCTATTGACTGAGCGGCTATAATTCCTACCGCCTCACCTACCTGCACAACCTGACCGGTAGCCATATTGGCACCGTAACATTTTGCACATACTCCGGTATGACACTTACATGAAAGAATCGTTCTGATCTTTATATTATCTCTGCCGAGCTTTGCAAGCACCTTCATAACCTTACCTGCGGTCTTAGGTGTGCACATCTGGTTAGCCTCTATAGCCACCTCATTATTATCCGGATCTATTATAGTCTCGGCAATATATCTGCCTGTAATTCTTTCTTCAAGACTTTCTATGATCTCATCACCGTCTCTAAAGTCCTTAATCTCCATATAAGGGATATCCTTGCCTTCACAGCAGTCACTTTCCCTTATAATAAGATCCTGAGATACATCAACCAATCTTCTGGTCAGGTATCCTGAGTCGGCTGTACGAAGTGCAGTATCTGAAAGTCCCTTTCTTGCGCCGTGAGCGGATATAAAGTACTCAAGTACGTCAAGTCCCTCTCTGAAGTTTGACTTGATGGGAAGCTCTATAGTATGACCTGTAGTATCCGCCATAAGTCCACGCATTCCGGCAAGCTGCTTTATCTGCTTATCGGAACCTCTCGCTCCGGAATCCGCCATCATAAATATGTTATTATAGGCATCAAGACCTTCAAGCAGATCCTTAGTAAGCTTTGCGTCAGCAAGATTCCAGGTCTCGATAACTTCTTTATATCTTTCTTCATCGGTTACCAAACCACGATGGAAGTTCTTGGCTATCTTATCTACTGTAGCCTCGGCTTCGGCAATAATTTGCTTTTTACTTTCAGGAACCGTCATATCCGATACGGAAACAGTCATCGCCGCTATAGTTGAGAATTTATATCCTATAGCCTTAATATTATCCAAAACTTCCGCTGTCTTTGATAAGCCGTGGACATTTATAACTTTTTCAAGTATCTGTTTACATTGCTTTTTCTTTACTAAGAAGTCTACTTCTAAAAGTATGGCATCACTTTCTACACTTCTGTCTATAAAGCCCAGATCCTGAGGGATAATCTCATTAAATAAAAGTCTTCCTACAGTTGTTTCTATATTGCCGGTAACTACTCTGCCGTCATCCATTTTCTTGCTTACTCTTACCGTTACTTTAGCATGTAAGCTTATGACCTTGTTATCATAAGCCAATATAGCCTCGTTAGGGCTCTTAAAGAATTTGCCCTCTCCCAATGCTCCCGGTCTTAACTGTGTAAGGTAATATATACCGAGAACCATATCCTGAGAAGGAACCGTTACCGGTCCTCCGTCTGAAGGTTTTAAAAGGTTATTTGGAGAAAGCAGTAAAAATCTGCACTCCGCCTGTGCCTCTACCGAGAGCGGAAGGTGCACCGCCATCTGGTCACCGTCAAAGTCGGCATTAAAAGCTGTACATACCAAAGGATGCAGCTTTATAGCCTTACCCTCTACAAGTACCGGCTCAAATGCCTGTATACCGAGTCTGTGTAGAGTCGGTGCTCTGTTTAAGATTACCGGATGCTCTTTTATAACTTCTTCAAGCACATCCCAAACTTCTGTTTGTAATCTCTCCACCATTTTCTTGGCAGACTTTATATTATGAGCTGCACCGTTTGCTACAAGCTCCTTCATAACAAAGGGCTTGAAAAGCTCTATAGCCATCTCCTTCGGAAGTCCGCACTGATATATCTTAAGCTCCGGTCCTACCACTATAACCGAACGTCCCGAATAGTCAACACGCTTTCCGAGAAGGTTTTGACGAAATCTTCCCTGCTTACCCTTAAGCATATCTGAAAGAGATTTTAATGCCCTGTTTCCGGGACCTGTAACCGGTCTTCCTCTTCTTCCGTTATCTATAAGTGCATCTACCGCCTCTTGCAGCATACGTTTTTCATTTCTTATGATTATATCGGGAGCTCCGAGTTCAAGAAGCCTTGCCAAGCGATTATTTCTATTGATAATCCTTCTATACAGATCATTAAGATCGCTGGTGGCAAATCTTCCTCCGTCAAGCTGTACCATAGGTCTTATATCGGGAGGGATAACAGGTATAGCTGTAAGTATCATCCACTCCGGTCTGTTCCCCGAGTTTCTGAAAGCTTCAACCACTTCCAGTCTTTTTATGATCTTAGCCCTCTTTTGCCCGCTTGCATCTTCAAGCTGCTCTCTTAAATCTTTTGACTCCTTGTCAAGATCTATGGCTTTTAAGATCTCATATATAGCCTCAGCTCCCATACCCGCCTTAAAATTACCATATCCGTAGGCTTCTATAGCTTCTCTGTATTCTTTTTCGGAAAGAACCTGCTTATAGCTGAGTCCGCTTTCCATTGCATCAAGTACTATGTATGAGGCAAAGTATAATACTTTCTCAAGTACTCTCGGCGACATATCAAGTATAAGTCCCATACGTGAAGGTATGCCCTTAAAGTACCATATATGTGACACCGGTGCGGCAAGTAATATATGTCCCATTCTCTCACGTCTTACACTTGCCTTGGTTACTTCCACGCCACACCTGTCACAAACAACTCCCTTATAACGCACTTTCTTGTATTTACCGCAATGACACTCCCAATCTTTGCTTGGACCGAATATCTTTTCGCAAAACAAGCCCTCTCTTTCAGGTTTAAGAGTTCTATAATTTATAGTTTCCGGTTTTTTCACCTCACCTTTTGACCATGATATGATCTTCTCAGGAGAAGCCAGACCTATTCTTATAGCATCAAATGATATAGGCTGATATGATTCGTTATTATCAGACATATATACTCCCTTCTATCTCTGTAATAGTTTGGTGTCGGAACACCTGTTTACTTGCATAATCCGCTACAGTTTGGGCAGCTTAGTATATTGAATAATTAGTAACTGATACAAACATACACGTATATCTGTCAAGCCGCTGACGGAATTCATCTTCGTCTAATTTATAAATAAAATTTAAGCATTTTAATTTTTAGACGAAGATAAAAGACCTGCTCAAACTATAGCCATAATCCTGTCACAGTATGGATTACTCTTCGCCATCCTCAAATTCATAGCTATCCTGTGTTTCATCAAATTCTTCATTCGGTTCAAACTCTTCGTTATTCAAATCCGTCTCACTATCCTGACTTTTAAGTTGCTCATGTATTGTATAACCTGCTTTTTCAAAACCGCTGTCCTCATTATAGTGCCTATCATCACCTTCTAAAATAGAACTGAAACTTGTATCACCATAACTTGTATTTTCCTTAAGTTCTATCTCTGAACCTTCTTCCGTGAGTATACTGACATCAAGTCCAAGAGACTGAAGTTCCTTTAATAATACCTTAAATGACTCAGGAATACCCGAATCAGGTATATTATCTCCCTTTATAATAGACTCGTAAGTCTTTACTCTTCCGACAACATCATCCGATTTTACGGTTAAGATCTCCTGTAAAGTATAGGCTGCACCGTAGGCTTCAAGTGCCCAGACTTCCATCTCTCCGAATCTCTGTCCGCCGAACTGCGCCTTACCTCCAAGCGGCTGCTGTGTAACTAAGGAATACGGTCCTGTGGAACGTGCATGTATCTTCTCATCTACAAGGTGATGAAGTTTAAGATAATGCATATGTCCTATGGTTACCGGGCTGTCAAAGTACTCTCCGGTTCTTCCGTCCCTTAAGTGTACCTTACCGTCTCTTGCTATAGGCACTCCCTTCCATAACTCTCTATGCTCTTTATTATCTTTAAGGTATTCTATTATTTCTTCTTTTATTATACCCTTATATTTGTTCTCAAAGGTTTTAAGATCGGTATTGACATAATCATTGGCTATCTCAAGCATATCCATAATATCATTCTCGTTAGCCCCGTCAAATACCGGAGTTGCCAGGTTGAATCCAAGCGCCTTAGCCGCAAGGGATAAGTGAATCTCAAGTACCTGTCCTATATTCATACGTGAAGGCACACCCAGTGGGTTAAGAACTATATCCAAAGGACGTCCGTTAGGAAGGAAGGGCATATCTTCAACCGGTATAACTCTTGATACGACACCCTTGTTACCGTGTCTTCCTGCCATCTTATCTCCTACGGATATTTTTCTTTTTTGAGCTATATATATACGCACATTTTGATTTACACCCGGCTGTAACTCGTCACCGTTATCCCTGCTGAACACCTTGGCATCAACGATTACACCGTAAGCACCGTGAGGCACTTTTAATGAAGTATCTCTTACCTCTCTCGCCTTTTCACCGAATATGGCTCTAAGCAATCTCTCTTCAGCTGTAAGCTCGGTCTCACCCTTTGGAGTAACCTTTCCTACAAGTATATCACCTGCCCTTACCTCGGCACCTATGCGGATAATTCCTCTTTCATCAAGGTCTTTAAGTGCCTCATCACCTACACCCGGCACATCTCTTGTAATCTCCTCGGAACCAAGTTTTGTATCTCTTGCGGCACACTCATACTCTTCTATATGTATTGATGTGTATACATCATCTTCTACCAGTCTTTCACTTATAAGTACGGCGTCCTCATAGTTGTAACCTTCCCAGGTCATAAATCCTATAAGCGGATTCTTACCCAAAGCTATCTCACCGTTCTTTGTTGAAGGTCCGTCCGCTATAATATCTCCAGCTTTTACAAAATCTCCTTTAAATACTATAGGCTTTTGATTATAGGAGTTTGATTGGTTACTTCTTGTAAACTTTATAAGTTTATAATCTTCCCTCTGACCGTTATCGGCTCTTTTTACAGTAATAAGCTCTGAGGAGCTTACAAGTACCTCTCCGTCATGTTTTGCAATCACACATACACCCGAGTCAACCGCGGTCTTGGTCTCCATACCCGTACCGACTGCCGGTGCATCTGTAATCATAAGCGGAACCGCCTGTCTTTGCATGTTTGAACCCATCAGTGCACGGTTTGCGTCATCGTTTTCGAGGAAGGGAATCATACTTGTAGCAACAGAAAAGACCATACGAGGAGATACATCCATCAAGTCTATATTCTTCTTAGGAAACTCGGAAGTCTCATCTCTGTATCTTCCCGATACATTATTGTGTATGAAATGTCCTTCTTCATCCAAAAGTTCATTAGCCTGTGCAACTACAAAATTATCTTCTTCATCCGCCGTCAAATATATAACTTCATCCGTTACTATAGGATTTTTAGGATCTGTTGTCTTATCAACCAACCTGTAAGGTGCCTCTATAAATCCGTACTCATTAACTCTTGCAAAGCTTGCCAATGAGTTTATAAGACCTATATTCGGTCCTTCAGGTGTCTCTATAGGACACATACGGCCGTAATGCGTATAGTGTACGTCTCTGACCTCGAAACCTGCTCTATCCCTCGAAAGACCCCCCGGTCCTAGGGCTGAGAGCCTTCTTTTGTGAGTAAGCTCTGAAAGCGGATTATTTTGATCCATAAACTGTGATAACTGTGAACTTCCGAAAAACTCTTTTACGGAAGCGGTTACCGGCTTTATATTGATCAAAGACTGCGGAGTTATACCCTCTATATCATGGGTAGCCATACGCTCTCTAACCACTCTTTCCATTCTTGAAAGACCGATTCTATACTGATTTTGTAAAAGTTCTCCAACCGCTCTTATACGCCTGTTGCCCAAATGATCTATATCATCTTTGGTACCTACATTGTCCTCTATATGTATGTTGTAATTAATACTTGCAAATATATCTTCCTTGGTTATATGCTTGGGTATAAGTTCAGATATATTTTTTCTTATAAGTGTTATAAGTTCCGCTCTGCTCTGTGCCGTATCCATAAGCTCTTTTAATTTAGGATAGTACACAAGCTCCGTTATCTCAAGCTTATCATCTTCATTAATATCAACATACTTATTTATATCTACCATCAAGTTTGACAGTATCTTGATTTTTTTCATACTGTCTTCAAGTTTGCCGTTAGCCTCTATCCATATGTAAGGAATAGCCGAATTTTGTATATTGTCCGCTAAATCCTTATCTATAAGGTCTCCGGCAGCAGCTATCACTTCTCCGGTATTTACATCTACCACATCTTCAGCCAGTACTCTGCTCAGAACCCTGTTTCTTAAATGCAACTTTTTATTGAACTTGTATCTTCCAACCTTTGCAAGGTCGTATCTTCTTGCATCAAAGAACATAGCGTTGAGAAGGCTTTCCGCACTGTCCACCGAAAGCGGCTCTCCCGGTCTTATTTTCTTGTATAATTCCAAAAGTCCTTCGGAATATGTTGTAGCCGGATCCTTAGCCATACTTGCCATAAGCTTAGGTGAATCACCGAAAAGCTCCAATATGGCATTATTGCTTCCGATACCCAAAGCACGTATCAGCACTGTTACCGGAACTTTACGAGTTCTGTCTACACGTACATAAAATACATCATTGGAGTCCGTCTCATACTCAAGCCATGCTCCTCTGTTCGGTATTACCTGACAGAAAAAACATTCTTTACCGAGCTTATCATGCTCAATAGTATAGTATATACCCGGTGAACGCACCAACTGGCTTACTATTACTCTTTCCGCACCGTTGATCACAAAAGAACCTGTGTCGGTCATAAGCGGAAGATCTCCCATGAAGATCTCATGTTCATTAATTTCATCTTTGTCATTATTACATAATCTTATCTTTACTTTAAGCGGAGCGGCATATGTTGCATCTCTATCTTTACACTCTTCTATACTATATTTCACATCATTTTTGCATAATGTAAAATCAACAAAATCAAGACTTAAATGCCCTGCAAAATCTTCTATAGGAAAGATATCATGAAATACTTCCTTAAGTCCATCTCTTAAAAACCACTGATACGAATCCTTTTGAAGCTCAATTAGATTAGGCATTTCGAGTACTTCTTTTTGTGTGGAGAAACTCATCCTCATGCTCTTGCCTGACTTAATAGGATGCATCTTGCTTTTTTCCATCGACGTTTCACTCCTGTGTATTTTTTTACTATATACATGATACGGTGCCACAATAAATTATAGGGATCAGATGTAAACAGATTTACCGAATATGCATATGTAAACAAGTACTTAAGCATATTTATAAAAATTAACAAAAACTAAAGTATAATCTGTATTTACAAATATCCCCCTTTCTGATACTCTATAAAGAAAGCAATAACTAACATTTCAAATTTATAAAGAATAAACAGACAGGCACAAAGCCCCACGATATAGCACCCTTCATATTATCATAAATCTTCTTTACGGTCAATAACTTTACTTGATTTTTTTTAATTTTCCTGTTATAATTGTCAGAAGTTTGCAAAAATATCTTACATTTTATATAAGAACAAGTACTTTTTTGCATTTATCTAACTTTATATCATATTTCGGAGGAACTGATGAATACCATATTAACTGTTATAATAGTTATACTTGCCATATTACTTGCCGCTGTAGTAGCTTTGTACTTTATAGGAAGAAATCTTGAAAAAAAGCAGGCAGAGCAGCAATCCGCCATAGAGGCTTCAAAACAAACCGTTTCTATGCTGATTATCGATAAAAAGAAACTTAGGATAAAAGACTCCGGACTCCCTAAGATGGTATATGAGCAGACACCTTTTTACCTTAGATGGAGTAAGCTTCCTATTGTAAAGGCTAAAATCGGACCTAAAATAATGACTCTTATGGCAGATGAGAAGGTATTTAACGCTATACCTTTAAAAGCGGAAGTCAAGGTCGTAATAAGCGGTATATATATATCGGAGATAAAGAGTGTAAGAGGTAAGAGTTTAGTTACACCTGAAGAAAAGAAGGGATTTTTCAAAAAACTATTTAAACGTTAAAAACAATGATTATAAGCAGTACGGCAAAGACAGTTGCAAAAAAACTTGTAAGTTAAAATTTTTGTGTTTTATGTTTTTATAAAAGTTTACAGCTTTGTAATTTAGAGTTTTTCAAATAGAGCTTTATAAATTTAAAAATCATTTAAGAAAAAAGTGCATACAGTAAAACCGTTAGTTCATATCTATGATTTTACTGTATACACTTTTTTTATTTTTATAAAAGCTACCGGATTGTAATAATTGTAATTATGTAAGGCAGCTTTTGTTATAAAACCTTGATGGTGTTTATGGTAAGGAAAGGTTTATTAATCCTCAAATCTTGCGGATTTTAAGATTACTTCACAATCATCTCCATTTGTTCCTGATAATGCAAGTTGAACCTTACTTTGTCCGGATATATCTACTTCAATATCAAAAGGCTGCGTTTCTCCGGTAGCTATATCTCCACTTTCATAAAGGATGGTGCTGTTATCACCATATATAATAAGCTCCGCTGTTTTTCCTTGATAATACTTATCAAGAAATTCAGGTGCTACCGTTGCACGCAGTTTTGTATAACCGGCTTCATTGGAATACTCTATCATGCTGCCTGGATTCCAAAAGTGTATTACATCAGTCCAAGTTTCACCACCTATAACTCTCAGATTTTTCTGCTTGTCAACATAACTTTTATATAAAGAATCTTCCTTATACAGCAGATACTGTGATTTCTTTTCCTTTTTCTTAGTTTCCCCTCTGGTATCGGAACTGTTTTGTCTATTGCTGTTATTGGAGTTACTGTTACTTTTCTTTTCCTCGGACTTGGAATTAGACTTGGTATAGGTAGTTTGTCCTGTGGCTCTTACATTCCTTGTCTGTACTGTACCGTTTTGTACCCATGCACCCAAAGCGTTCACCTGGTAACCGTCAGGTGTAGTTGTATTAGCTAGCATATAACCTGTACGGTCAAAGTAGTAGCACTCTGCCGTACCGTTATTATCTCCGTCTATCCACTGCCATGAGTTTGAAGGATAGGTACCGTTGCCGTTGTCATACCACCAGCCTACATTGTCCTGCTTCCATACACCTGCCATAGCACTAAGTGCCATAAGGCTGCTGAATGCCGCTACCGCCGCAAATCCTATTAATTTTTTCATGATAATACCTCCTAAAAATTTTTTTGATATAATATAAATATTACTTTACTGTTAAGTAAATATAAATTTATTAAAATAACTTAGTTCAATATGTGGATATCACTTGTAGCCGGCTGTCCAAGCTTATTTATTTAACTTGCTATCAATAACACTCAAATCACCGGTACTGTACCACTCTATTTCTGTAGCTTTAAACTCATCCGGTATTTCATCATCAAAATGACCGTTATACACTATTTCGTCACGAAGTTTATCACCCTCAAGCGTTATACGGGAAATTGAGATTTCTCCCGCTCCTGAGGGCGGAGAATGCATACAAAGACCGTTTCCGTCATTCATCATAGTCAGTACTCTCGTTTTTTCCTGTATGGTTTCAGACGGCTGACGTATAGTTTTAGTATTCGGATCATATTGGAATACACGAATATAGTAACTGTAATTTTCTGCTTCCTGTGACAAAAGCAAAGTCTGCACCGGATCATTTGGCTGCAACTGTACCAGTGCATATTTATAATTGCCTGTAGCGGATAAGGTTTCCGGCATATCAAAGTTATAGGTGGAAGCCTGACTTATGATAAGCTTATACTGCTCCAGCGCCTCTTCATTAGGAGAAACTTCCCTGACAGTTTCACTGCTTTCTTCTTCACCGGTTTCTTCTTCACTGCTTTCCTCTTCGCCGCTTTCTTCACTTAGAGTACTTTCTTCTTCATCATCTAAAGTATCCTCTACAAGCTCTTGTTTACTGCGATCAAGAAGTTTTGCCACTGCGAATGTTGAAGTTCCTATAACCGAAACACTTAAGAAAGCAATCAATGCAACTTTTACAACTCCTAAACTTCCTACACCTGCTGCACCGGCTGCGACCGCTTTAGTGTAGCTGTTGTAGCGGCTTTGCTTGCCGCCTTGGAAGTCTCACCGGCTGCTTTTGCAATCTTTTGTGTAGGTTTAGTCGTTGCAGTACTTGTCGGCGTATTAAGGTTTTTCAGTACAGCCTGCAATACATTTTCATTCGGTGAAAGTTCAGCCGTATGATTTTTCAGGCTGTGCATTAACAATAACCAGAATGGAAGCGGTGCAACACCGTAGAGCTTTGTTCCCTTGCCCTCAAGTTCAACTACCTTTGCCTCAATTTTACTCCTTCCGTACTTTAACCTGCTCTTTACAGCACTTTCGCTTGCTCCCATGGCAGCAGCTATTTCCTTTACCGACAATTCTTCGTAATAATACATACCTATAACTGCCCTTTGGTCTTCCGGCAAACTTTCAATGATTTCCCTTATAAGCCTTGTCGTTTCCTTTTGATCTATAACTTTTTCAGGAAGGTTTTCAACCCTTTCATCTTCAATCTGCTCTTCAAATGCCTGCTCCCCTTCTTCACCGCTGTTAAGTTCGCTAAACAAGGTAGGTTTCTTTTTCTTAAGCCAGTCCCTTGCCGTATTTGCGGCAATCTGCTTAACCCAGGGCAGGAATTTGTCATTTCCGCTAAAACTCTCAAGGTGTTCAAAAGCCTTTACATAAGTATCCTGCACTATATCAAATACTGCATCTTCGTCTTTAATCATAGACTTTACAGTGTAAAAAACTCCAGTGTAGCTCTTTTCATACAGAACCGCTATAGCCTCCTGATCTTTCATCTTTGCACGTTCTACAAACTGTGAAAGTTCATTTTCCGTCTGCTGTTTTAATGTCGGTTTACCGCATGAGGGACAAAATCCCGAACTGTCCGGAAATTGCTTGCCGCAATAACTACAATACATCTTCCTTATCTCCTAATTTATTCTTTGTTTAATCTTTATCAACACTTTTTCTTTGCATTTCGGATTAATAAGAAAAGACTCTACCACCGACCGCACAATCAATTTGATAACTTTATCAAGCATAATTTTACTCCCTTCTTTTCTCTTTCACTTATATAACGATCGGCAAATACAATCGGTTGCAATATTTATAAAAAAATTTATTTTAATATCCAACTTTGCCTCTCACTTATATAACGATCGACAAATCCGGTCGGTTGCAGTATTTATAAAAAAAAATTTATTTTTTGAACTCAATGGTACTTATATTGATTAAAGCTTTAGTATAAAGCATTTCCTGAAATATAATAAAACTTATAATCTGTTAAATAAAAACACCACCTGTCAAAAACTTATAACAGTAATATTCTTCATAAACTTTATTTACAAATATATTTTATTGCTTATGGCGCTTATTATACTATATATTATATGTATAATAAGCATTATTTTACATTTCTATGATTTTCACAAAATTATCAGATAATTTATATATATATATATATATTGCACTATAAATTTTTATTAATTTTATACCGGATGGGTGTTTGATAAAATTTCTTATCTTAGTTTTCTCATCAGTAAAAGCTCTTTTTATTTTTCAAGTAAGTCTTTTTTAATTACTCCATCTACGCAAATGCCATATAATCTCACTTCTGCTATTACCACTTTTCAATATTTTAAAATAAAAAAACGAATATATTAAGGGCTTTAAATTCAGACCTTAAATATATCCGTTTTTATCGGCACTCTTTCCACTAAGCCTGCTTTGACCTTACATCCACCACTATATTACAATCGGACACAAAATCCTCTCCCAAGTCAAGCAGATAATCCACAGAAACCTTAAGCCTATCCTCACTTCTTTGGATATCTATATTCTTAGTAAGAATCCCCATCACAAACTCTCCATAGGGAGTGTTGTAATAGGTTATATGTTTTTTTCCGTTTTTATAAAAGTTCATATTGGAGTTTGTAAAACCCTCTTTAAGTATGCTTAAGCCTTCGGTATCTACTGAAATAGTATTCTTTATGCTGTGTTTTGAACCCTCTATAAGCTCATCGTAGGTTATCTTCTCTACACCTGCCTCAGCACTATACTTAGCAGGTACTACAAGTTCTATATTCTCATTGTCTTCATCCCGCATATGAGTACCTTTTATACTTACCAATACATCCTTTGTCATATTCCCTCCTATCAGATCAATACTCCTCTATATTGATCTTCTTGGTATTTTTCACCTCATTAGGTAGTATCATGGAAGCAAAATCCTGAAAAGACTCCGCCAGGTCACTTACATAAAAATTGTACTCCGCCTTTATATTGCTGTCTTTTTTAATACCGTATCTGTCCAAAAGTTTTGACAGCTCCAAAGCCGTCTCATAAGCCGGATCCACAAGATTTACCGACTGCCCCATAATCTTTGCTATAGCCGGCTTAAGCAACGGGTAATGCGTGCAGCCTAAGACTAAGGTATCTATATATTTACTTTTAAGTTCGCTTACGTACCTGGAAATTATCTCATCCGTTACATTATCATGCATAAGCCCCTCTTCCACCAGCGGGCAGAGCAGGGGGCAGGCTTTTTGTGTTACTTCTATACCTTTATCTATATCTTTTATAAACTTCGGATATATACCGCTTGAGACCGTGCCCTTGGTACCTATAACACCTATTCTTTTGTTATTTGTTACCCTTGCAGCCTGCACCGCACCTGCGTGTATCACACCTATAACGGGCAAATCATTTTCATTTATCACAGTGTCAAGTGCATAGGCACTGGCGGTATTGCAGGCTATAACTATAGCCTTGACCTCTTTGGTTTTCAGAAAGTTAATAATCTGCCTTGCATATTTTATTATAGTATCTTTGGACTTACTGCCGTAAGGCACTCTGGCTGTATCTCCAAAATACACTATACTCTCTCTAGGCATTTGTCTCATTATCTCTCCTGCCACGGTAAGTCCTCCCACTCCTGAATCAAAGACCCCGATAGGAGCATTACTTTTATCAAGCATATCTACTCTCTCTCATAAGCTAAGTCTATCAAACTTTGTATTAATCTATATTTATCTATGCCTTTTGCCTCCCAAAGCATGGGATACATACTTATGTTGGAAAAACCCGGCATAGTATTGATCTCATTAAATATTACTTCTCCTGTATTACTTAAAAAAAAGTCAACTCTGGCTATTCCATGGCAGTCCATGGCTTTGAAAATAAGCTTTGAGTATTCTCTGATTTTTTCAACCGTATACTCATCCAGATCTGGATCTACCACGGTTTTTGAAGCCGCATTATAGTATTTTGAATCAAAATCATAAAAGCTGCCTGCACTTAAAATCTCTCCCACACCGCTTACAAGTGGCTTATTCTTTGTTCCAAGTACGGCACATTCCAGTTCCCTTCCTACTATCGCCTCTTCCACAAGTATTTTCTTATCATGCAACACAGCCTCTTCCAAGGCATATTTTAACTCAGCGGTATTATTTGCCATATTTACACCCCTGCTGGAGCCGGCATTTGCAGGTTTTACAAAAACAGGGTATTCAAATCTGTACTCTACCTCCTGTATTGCAGCAATTATATCCTTCTTAATCTTATGTCTGTGCAGCAGTTTATATGCCGCCTGTCTTATGCCTATTCTGTCAGCTATCAGCTTGGTATAGGACTTGTCCATGGACAGGGCGCTTGATAATACATCACAACCTACATAAGGTATCTTAGCCAATTCACAAAGCCCCTGTATAGTTCCGTCCTCTCCATACAAGCCGTGCAACACCGGAAATACCAAAGACAGCTTAATCTTGGTATACTCACTTCCCTCTGTTATAAGCAATGATTTTTCTTTGGCATCCGGGAGCAGATAAGCCCCGGTCTTGCCCTCTCTCCAACTTTCATTTACTATATCTTCAACACTGCCTACCCTAAGCCACTTGCCTTCTTTAGTAATTCCTATTAAGATTATATCATATTTTTCTTTATTTATACACTTTATGATATTTATTGCCGACATACATGATACTACATGCTCTGAGGACTGACCTCCGAATATAACCGCTATTACCTGCTTTGACATTAATCTACTTTTCCTTTAAGTTTTTTGCTACCGTAGTTTCCTGATTATCTATATGCTGTCTGATCTGTTCTTTAGCCATGACAACATCTCTTTCCTTTAGAGCTTTAAGTATACCCTCATGTTCCGTAACAAGCAAGGCTCTTTTATCGGCATCTTTTATATACTCAATTCTATATCTGTACATCTGCTCTCTTAGATTACCTACCAAAAGCATAAGCTTATCATTGTCCGTAGATTTGAATATCACATCATGGAAATGCTCATCACTCTTTGCAATCTCTATCAGATCCATCTTCTCTACAGCTTTTTTAAAATCATCCATTGCAAGATCCAGTTCTCTTATATCTTCCTCGTTCATACGCTCACAGGCAAGCTCTATGGCAAGTTCTTCAAGCGCCTTTCTTACCTCAAGCACATCTCTTAGGCTTTTACCCGTAATGCCTGCCACTTCCGCTCCCCTTCTGGGTATCATAATAACAAGACCTTCAAGCTCCAGCATCCTTATAGCCTCTCTTATAGGTGTCCTGCTCACTCCGAGATCCTTTGCAAGGCGTATTTCTACCAGTCTTTCACCGGGTGAAAGATTACCCTTTAATATAGCCTGTCTTAAAGTCTTAAATACCACATCTCTTAGCGGCATATAATCATCCACAGCCAGTTTAAGTGTTTCTGACATTATAACCCTCCTTTTATAAATTCGCTTATATACACTTCTTTAATTTCAGCCCTAAACTCCCCCTGCTTAAAAGTTTCATAGCACTTTTTTGCAAGTGTCAAGTCTTCAAAAACTCCGAACACTACCGAACCTGAACCGGTCATTACGGCTCCGAGTGCCCCCTGTCTTATAAGTTCCTGCTTTATTTTTTCTATTAAGGGATACTTCTTTCCTATGTACAGCTCAAAAACATTTTTCATATTCTCGGCTATCTTTTTAAGATTCCCCTCTTCAATATAGGAAATTATTTTACCGGTATCGGGTCTATCCTTATCTGTAAGCTTAGATAAATCCACCAAAGAATAAGCTTCCTTGGTAGATATTGAAAAATAAGGTTTTATAAGCAGCAAATGTGCAGCAGGCATAGATTTTAATTCGGACAGCTCCTCTCCTATGCCCTTAGCCAACATAGTTCCCCCACAGATACAAAAAGGAACATCCGCACCTATCTCCAAACCTATTTTCATAAGTTCTTCCTTGCTTAACCTCAAATTATACAGTTCATTCATTCCTCTAAGAACGGCTGCCGCATCCGTACTGCCTCCTGCCATACCTGCTCCCATAGGAATATATTTATATAAATTTATATGCAAGCCCTCTTTTATATCAAATCTTTCATATAAAAGCTTTGCCGCCTTATAAACTATATTATTTTCAGGAATACATAATCCTTTAATATTGGAACTTATCTCTATGTCTTTGTGTCTTAATTTAGTTAGGTTTACCTTATCGTAAACCCCAACACTTTGCATAATCATACAGAGCTCATGATAACCGTCATCTCTCCTTGCCAATATATCCAGGGACAGATTGACTTTTGCATAAGCTTTCAGACTTATATTGTCCATACATTACTCCCGGGCAAAATTACTATGATATAAAATTAACTAACTTCCAAAAACTTAAAAACTGCTTGTACAATTTAGAAATTTTGTTCATTAGTATACTGTATGCAGTATTATAACACATCCAAATAGAATATATCTATAGAATATTTCAACATATCTTTACTGTACTTTGACAGTTTTTCTGCCAGTTTAATTGAGGCGATATTTCCTTTTTTTATCTCTATAGCAGGTTTTACTTTTTTATACACCTTTTTGATTATTGCCTTGGATATTTCATAAGCATAACCTTTATTCCTATACTCAGGACTGATAAAATAGCTAAGAAAATACCTATTCTTATCATTTCCAAAATACAATCCCGCCATACCTATAAAATCGAAATTTTCCTTATCTTCAACCGCCCAGATTCCATAATCAAAAAACCTGTAAGTAATATTTATATAGTTAAGAAAAGTTGCTTCATCTTCAAAATACCTTTCGGATTCCGACAAAGCCTGTGATGACTCAATCTTAACATAGTCATCACAGGTCAATTCTCTAAGAGAGAGTCTGTCGGTATCTAATATGGTCAAAGGCTTATTATGCTTTCTGCAAATAACCTTTTTAAGAAACTCATCATCAATTGATTCAAGACCCTCTACCGCATATTCTGCCAAAGACAGATCAAGTACTCCTTTTGTGTCTATGGCTACAGTGGCGATTCCCCTACTCTTAGCCTCTTTCAAAGCAAAAGCCTCATCGGATATCAGCACTTTGTAATCAATACCGTCAATATTAATGTTTTTTAGGAGCTTCATACTCAACTCCAAAAGTATCTACCGTCATGGAAGCTATCTTTTGCTCATTAAGCGGTCTGTCATCTCTGTCCGTTTGAACGGCTGCTATCTTATCAACCACATCCATTCCTTCTATTACTTTTCCAAAAGCCGCATAAGCTCCGTCAAGGTGAGGTGAAGTCTCATGCATTATGAAAAACTGACTTCCGGCAGAATTAGGATCCATAGCCCTTGCCATAGATATAACTCCTCTTTCATGCTTTAAATCATTCTTTATTCCATTATGTGCAAACTCGCCTTCTATGGTATAACCCGGACCGCCTGTACCTATACCCTTCGGGCAGCCTCCCTGTATCATAAAGCCTGATATTACCCTGTGGAAAATAAGCCCGTTATAATAACCTGCATTTATTAAACTTATAAAATTCTTTACGGTATTTGGGGCAACATCAGGATAAAGCTCAAGTTTTATTACTGAACCGTCATTCATATTAATTGTAACTATAGGATTCTTACTCATATTCTAAGCCTCTCTTTTTTATATATTTAAACTCTGCTAATTATAACACATCTTTACAAAGCTTTATAGCATAATTATTATGACCTTACCAAGATCAAGTGCAAGGGTACTAAAATCCCTATATAGGCAAACATTTTATATAATCCGCTTACAGTATATATAGAGTTTATGTAGTGATAAACCGGCATCGTACACTGCAATAAAGGCTTTGACAAATCTATAAATATAGGACTTAAAATCACACTTACTATCAAAATAACAGGGATAAATGCACTGTATATGTATATATTGTTAAATATAACTCTCAGCATATTGCTTACTAAGGCAAGAGCAAGCACATAGAAAAACAAACTCACAACTTCTTTATACAAGGCAATACCAAGACCCGATACATATATCGCTACAAGCATTATCAAGGCTGCCGTAGATGTTATAGCAAGTATGTATAAAAAAGAAAAAGCCGCTTTTAATCTTCTGTCTATCCATACCCAAAGCCCGGCATCTACATCCTTTTTATAAAACATAGCCGATATCATAGCCACAAGAAAAAGCCATATTGCCAAAAAACCTCTTAAGGGGCTTAGAATAAAGTTCTTATCCGACTTTTTTTCTACATAGCCATCACCATCAAGGCTTACAAACTCTATAATATCATCCTCCGTCTTTCTTGCCTCATAGTATTCATCCAGTTCTTTTTCCCCCTCTTTATTATCTTGTAAGTAGGTAAACTTTTCTTTCATATATTTTTTATATAAAGCCTTGGAAATATAAGGATATAGCTTTGCAAAAAGCTTTTCTCTCGAGATACTCAGTATACTGCTTTTTCTTGCTTCTATAACTTTAACGATATGCTTTCTCTTATACAGGTTATTATTAACAGCCCTTTCTAAATCATCCGGTAAAATCCACAGGGCATCCAGCTTAACTTGTAAATCTTCATATGCACTGTCCTCATCCTGATACTCTATAAAGTTTATAATACTGTCTTCTTTAGTCAGTTCCTCAATAATATCCTTTGATAAGCCTGAGCCCGCATCCGTATACAGTCCCACTTTAAGCACCGAGCTGTCCCTTAAACTTATTATCCTAAGAGAAAAAGCAAGCAAGGGCAGCAACAAAAACAACACTATATAACTGTAATTTTTTAAACTCCTTTTATTAAGCAGGTAGTACCATGTAAATAATTTACGCATATCTTATATCCCTATCTTATTTATGTGCTACAACATTTTTATAGCATCCAACTTTACAAAAAACGATTTACGACAGTTTTTATAAATTATACTGCTCAGTTGCTGCAATATCTTTTTACAACTGTCATCAAGCATATAATTGAGTTTTCATATTATTATTCTACAGCTTTTATAAATTATATTTCCGCATTTCTACAATATTTTTTCATAAAGTTGCATTGGTATAATATTTAGAAAGTAATCTAAACAAATTTATCTGTGTGAACAATCTATTTGATTCATTTACTTAAAAACTATATCATGCACTTTTTAATATACGCCTTCTTCTTATGACTATACTAAGAAGTATTGCAATAAGGCTGTAAAATAAAAGCAGTATTATATTGCCCTCTTTAGGCTGTGATAAAAGCATACCCTGCATTATCTCAAGCCCAAGATTTATCGGCAAAAACTTAATAAACAGCTTAAGCTCATCCGCAAAAAAACTCACAGGGTAAAATACTCCCGAAAGATACGCCATACTGAGCATAAGCACAAATGAAGTACTGATTGCCGCAATAAAGTCCGATATAAGTTCATATATAAGCTGGTATATGGCAGTCAAAACCGTTACCAAGGGTAAACTTGCCATAAGAAGGCTTACAGGCTCTATATCCATATAGTCAAAATTGTAAAGTGCTATAAGTACAATAAAGGGTAGAAAAAGGCTGATACACATATATACAAATGCTACCGCAAACTCCGTTATCACTTGATAAATAAAAGAAAAGCCCTTGCTTTGCAAGATTTTATAAAGCTCCATATCCTTTTTTATAAGCAGAAGACTTAAAGCTATTCCAGACAGTATTATGAAAAAAGCAAACATTGCAGATATATAGTAGCTTTTTATATCAATTTCTTTATAATAATCCATTACCTGTATGTCATACAATTTATTTCTGGTAAATATCTTATTGATAAAAACTTTGTTCATATCCAAAGTTATTTCACTAAGCCCGGGTTCTTTTTTATCTATTACAAAATCCTGCATAGCATATATGGCTCTTTCCGAGTTAAATAAAGCAACCGACAGCACATTTGCCGCTTCTTTTAATATATTATCCGCAAGACCTAAGTTATGTCTGCTTACAAGCTTAAGCTTTTCATGTTCGCCTCTTCCCAAAGCTTCCAAAAACTCGTCGGATATAATCAGATAACCTGCAATTTGCGCACTTTGAAGCTTTTGTTTCGCTTCTTTTTCTGACAGCCTTATGAAGTTAATACTGTATCTTGAGCTGTCCAGTCTGTCCAAAGCACTTATACCTAAGCCTATATAACTGTCCTTAGGGTCTCCCACTATTCCTACATTTATTTTTTGAGCGTCTTCGTTTGAATTACCAAGGCTTATGGCAATATAGCTTAGCAAAGTTGCCACTGTTAAAATGACAAATGCAGAGATAAGTGAAAACTTACTTAGCTTAAGAGCTTTTTTTATATTCAAAACCGTATATCTAAAAATCATATTCATAGAGCAAGCACCCTCTTTTTCTAAAATACCTCTCTAAAGCCTTTTCTATAATTTCTACTACTTCTTCTTTACTTCCATCATGATTTTTTTGCTTTATAACTATGGGCTGTTATTAGCAAACAGCTGCAAAATATTATAAAGTAAAGTCTTTGACTTAATTATAATCTCTTATAATATATTTCATGAATCTAACCTATTATCTTTATAAGTTCATCTACATTGTCCTTATATTCAAACGGGTTCAATATACCTGCTTTAAGCACATAATGCTCATCGCAGATTCCAAAATCCCCTACATCATGGCTGACCAGTATTATACTGCCCCCCTGCCTTTTATGCTCACTTATATATCGGTGTATATCCGCCTTGCATATTATATCAAGGTAGGCTGAAGGCTCATCCATTAAAAGTATCTTCGGCTTACTTGCAACAGCACAGGCTATACTCAGTCTCTTCTTCATACCCATACTAAGGGCTGATACAGGTTTTTTCAAAAATTCATCAACTCCAAGCAAGGATATAACACCAGAAGTTATCTCTTTTTTCAGTACATCTTTATCATACCAAAGCTTAAGATTATCCAAGGCATTTAGCTCCTCTATCAATGGGGACTTTTGCGGTATGTAGGCTATAAGTTTTCTTCTTAAAACCGGATTTTTAAGCAGGTCCTCATCCTTATATATGGCTCTTCCCGAATTTGGCTTTAACACTCCTGCCAAAATGGAAAGAAGTGTGGTCTTTCCACTGCCGTTGACACCTAGAATTCCCACACATCTTTCCTCATTAAGTTTCATATATATATCTTTTAGTACCCACTTATCTTTATATCTTTTTGATATATTAATAAGCTCTAACATCACAACTCCTAGTCAATCATAAATTCCAAAGAGCTTTCTATACTGTCAACCCAATCACTCGGAAGATCCGTATCCTTAAGCTGTTCTATAAACTTCTCAGTGTCAAAGGTTGCAACCCAATCACTTGCTCCGTTATCATCTTCTATATCATACGGATCCATTTTTTTAGGTAAACTTATCTTCTTGGCAGCCTCTTTCTTCTCGGTTCCTGTGATGGTAACAAGCGGATCTTCTCCATCCAGTATGGCAACAACGGACTTTGACTTATCAGCTTCAAGCCTTAAAGCATAGCCTGAAAACATGTCCATACCATAGTACGCATCTCCTAATCCGTCCTCTGCCTTAACGGTTAAAGCCATCTCCTGATTTTCAGTTCCGAATTTTGCAAGATTAAGCTTTTCAACATCAACAACAAGTAAGGTGGTTTCATCACCGTCATCATCTTGAACAAGACTGAACTCACCGCTTAAATTGGCTCCCGAAAGTTTTCCTTTACCTGAAAACTTTACTGAACTTCCATCATAATCATAGGCATAAAGTATACCTACATCTTTGCCCTTTTTAGTAAATGCATAATTCACAACAATCTCCGACTCATCATTAGAAAAGTTTATATCTCTGCCTATGATATTGCCGGAATTATCAACATAGACAGCCATGGTAAATGTCAACCCGTCAAAGTCCGCATCATCAATACTGTCAGTCATCTCTTCTAAAAGACTGTCATAATCATCCATTATATCGTCTACCGTGGTACCTAAGCCTGCACTGTCAGCCCCCATTGATACCTCTGCAAAATTACGAATTACTTCCTTAAGCTCTTTATCATTACTTGCTTCTTGAGCCAGTGCCTTGAACATTTCCTTTATCTTATCATCTTCTAAGGTGTAGCTTAATTTATATGCCGACTGTGTTACACCGGAAGCCTCAAGTTTCACTTTTTCCTTCTTTACCTTTGATATATTCTTTAAATATACATTCAGATAGTTTTTTGTAAGAGACTTTAACTTATCTTTACTTGGTAAAGACTCATAGGATGACATATATGCATCAAAATCAAAACCGTTGTCGGTTAAATATTCTTTTGAAACTTTTATATACTCATCTGTCAAATCCGGTATGGTAAGATAAAAATTCTCATCATCTGCATAGGCTTTAAAACTTACCAAGTCCTTATCATTAATCTTTGAACTTACTGATGCTTCATAGTTATTATCTTTTGCTGCAAACTCCATATTCATATCAAGCTTTTCAAACCATGAAAAATCCGTGCCGCCGCTAAATGTTTCTATAAGATCCTTAGCATCATCCGAAAGTTCAATACTCAAATTCTGAGTATACTTGCTTGAATTAATAGTCGATAATCTCTTTACATAAGAATCATAAGCCTTCCAGTTATTATTGTTATTAACATTCTTTTTTTCAACATACTTGTAATAATCAGTAGCTGAAGAAAAAGTTCTCTTAAAGAAATTTTGACCTGCAAATATTGCAACACCTATTATTGCCACCAATGCTACCAATACAATACCAAGTCCTATAAAAAGAGGTGCTTTACTTTTCTTCTTTACATCCTGCTCATTTGTACCTGTTGTATTCATTGTAGATTGAGTTTGTCCTCCGGTTTGAGGATTGGAGGCAAAACCGGGATTTCCCTGACTCATATTGTTTACCTCAGGCTGAGCGGGTGTAACTGTAGATTCTCCTCCCTGTAGTAGACTTTCAGTCTCACTTGAGTCAAGATTTACAGTAGTATCAGCCGGTTTACTCAATTCTACGGGGCTGCTTTGGCTTTCATTTCCTGAACTTACCATTTTATCTCCGCAATTAGGGCAGAACTTATTGTCATCACTTACTTCACTGCCACAATTAGCACATTTCATAAACACTCTCTCCCTTCTTTCAATTAACTTAAATAGCTTAGCTTAACTATAAAGCAATTATTAAAAAGCGTCAATATTAATTATAAAACTTTAAGCAATTATATAACAAATAAAGTTACAGTTCACGTAGTTCATTCATCTTCGTCAAAAAAACTAAAAATATTCACATTTTATTTATAAATTAGACGAAGATGAATTCCGGCACCGGCCTGATAGATATACATGTATAATATACACCTGAAAGCAAGCTTTCATTTGGTATATTATACATGTATATCTAAACTACCCAAACTGTAACCGAATAAGCAAATAAAAATCCTCCAAATATACAAATTAAATATATTCAGAGGATTTGTTTCTTCAGATTTAATTGTTGATCAACTTATCTTCTTCATTATTCCAGCTGTAAAGCTTACGTATCTCCTTACCCACTTTCTCTGAAGGATGTTCAGCCGCAATTCTCCTCATAGCCTTAAAGTGTGCCTGACGACCTGCAGCTGACATATCAAGAAGGAATTCCTTAGCAAAACTTCCATCCTGTATATCGGCAAGGATCTTATTCATGGCATCCTTTGTTTCCTTTGTAATTATCTTAGGACCGCTTATATAATCTCCATACTCTGCAGTATTTGAAATAGAATGTCTCATTCCTTCAAATCCTGACTGATAGATCAAATCTACTATAAGTTTCATCTCATGTATACACTCAAAGTATGCATTAGTAGGATCATAACCCGCTTCTACCAGGGTTTCATAACCTGTCTGCATCAGAGCACATACACCGCCGCAAAGTATAGCCTGCTCTCCGAAAAGATCCGTCTCGGTTTCAGTTCTAAAACTTGTCTCAAGCACACCAGCTCTTGCTCCACCTATCGCAAGTGCGTATGCAAGTGCTTTTTCCAGTGCCTTACCGCTCGGGTTTTGCTCTACAGCCACAAGACAAGGAACTCCTTTGCCCTCCAAATATTCACTTCTTACCGTATGTCCCGGTCCCTTAGGTGCAACCATTGCAACATCTACATAGCTTGGCGGCTCTATACAACCGAAGTGTATATTAAACCCATGTGAGAACATCAACATATTTCCTTCTGAAAGATTAGGCTCTATATCCTTTTTATACATATCAGCCTGAAGCTCATCATTTATAAGTATCATGATAATATCTGCTTTTTTAGCGGCTTCCGCAGCCGTATAAACATCAAAACCCTGTTTTTTTGCCTTTGCCCATGACTTACTGTTCTCATATAAACCAATTATTACATTGCAACCGCTTTCCTTAGCATTAAGTGCCTGTGCATGTCCCTGACTTCCATAACCTATAACTGCTATGGTTTGATCCTTTAATAAAGATAGGTTACAATCATTTTCATAGTAAATTTTAGACATATCTTTTCCCCCTTAGGTATATTATTATAGTGCTTAGACAAAACTCTAAACTAATACTCACCTTCTACAAAACATATATAAATTTGTAAAACAAATATTGCCAAGGAATGTATTACGCAATATATTAGCAAGGCTTATATATCTTGTCAATAAAAGCCTTGCTTTATAAGGGGCATTAATCCATATCAAATATTTATGACTTATATAACAAAAGTTAGTGTAGCGGCTCAATGATATTTGAACTAATTACTTTTTCCATATGTTGCAAAGCAGTAAAGATAGCTATAGTATTGGTTTAAGTATCAACAGACTGCTATATTGGTACATTCTTTCTATAAGTATAGCGAGCATCCTGTATTTTTTCCTGATTACACTTAATTTATTCGTATAATGCCAAACTATTGTACTGTATCGTTGATATTTAGTCTTATTACCACTTTGTTAATAGATTGCAGCAGATACATAATAAGGAAATTTGAAAGTTATTATACTATTGCTGATATTAATTAAATGTCAATGATACACTACACTATATAATCTTCCGTCTTCGCCTTAAGTAAATCTATTGTTAGCTAAATGTCATTAATAATAAATTTTTCTATTACATCCACCACTCCGTCATCATCATTAGACTTTGTAATATAATCTGCCGCTGCCTTTAACTCATCTACCGCCTCTTCCATAGCAACTCCAAGTCCGGCAAATTCAATCATGCTTATATCATTAAAGCTGTCTCCGCAGGCAATCATCTCATTCGGATCAAGATTTACAAGTTTAGCCAATCTCGCCAAAGCATTTCCTTTATTGACCCCCTTAGGCATTACTTCCAAAAAGCAGGACTCCGATCTGTATATGTCAAGTTTATCTCCCATTCTTTTTTGCATGTCCTTTTCAACCCACTCAAGTTTTATGGGATCCTGCATAAATAAAAACTTTGCCACCGGAAAGTCAAGCTCTTTTTCAAAATCCTTAAGCTCTACTAAGGGTATATAATTATTAATCTGTGCATCTATGATTGCATAGATATCCTTTTCATCTCCGGTATACATTGTATTAACTTCCTTATTATATGTTAAAATATTAACATTATATTCTTTCCACAACTTAAAAATCTCAGGGTATAACGAAGGGTCAATATTTTGTTCATATAACAGCTCATCATTATATAAATCCCTTATCCTTGCCCCGTTGAAAGATATCATATAATTTTTATACTTTGCAAGTTCAAGCTCATTAGCAATATGTTTCATACCGTAATCAGATCTGCCGCTTGCTAAAATCACCCTTATTCCCATATCCTGTATATTCATAATTGCCGATTTCGTCTTTTTACTTACTTTTTTTTCACTGTTTGTAAGCGTACCGTCCAAATCAAGCACCAATGTCTTATATGCCATATTCCCCCCTTTTAATCTCTACAAGTATAGATAGGATTGCAACTACTCATCCTTAGTTTGAGATTTACTCTGCTATTACCGATATTAATTAAATATCAATAATACACTACACCGGAAGTATAAGAAAATCGGAATTTCTTTAATTGTCTATTATCATTACTTCTTTTTTTAATGCAGGTATTATCTTATTTAGAAAATCCTCGGTTTTTATCTTCAGCGTGGATGTATTTACGCAGGGGTGACATCTTATATGCTCTTGCTGTATTACATCCCTATCTATTACAAGCTCCACCTTATTATCGGTGTCATTTAAAAGTGCAAGCACACTTACAGAGCCTGAGCTTACATTCAAAAATTCTTTCAAATGTTTTTCCTTCGCAAATGAAAGCCTTGACATTCCGATTTTCTTGGAAAACTCTTTAGTTACATACTTTTTATCTCCGGGCATCATGAAAATAAAAAATCTGCTCTCCTGCCTGTTGCAAAGCATGATATTTTTGCAAATTTTTACTCCCAATACGCTTTCTATTTCTCTGCATCTGTCCATGTCCGAAGCTTCTTCATGGTCAACAACCTCATAGTCTATGCCAAGCTTGCCAAGAAAATCATAACACTTTCTTTCCTTTTCCTGCCTACTGTCAATATCCTTCGGTACTCCCCTATACACTTGTGAAATATACATCTATACCCGCCTTAAAAATATACTTATTTTTACTTATATGCCTACAGCAGCCCCAACATTTCTTCAGGGTTTTCAGCCGCCTTTACCTTATCCATCGCCTTTATTATAACTCCATTCTCATCGATCAAATATGTGGTTCTTACTATTCCCATAGAAGTTTTTCCATAAAGCTTCTTTTCCTTCCACACATCATAAGCCTGTATAGTTTTAAGCTCGGTATCTGACAATATTGTAAACGGCAAGGAATACTTTTCCTTAAATTTCTTATGAGATGCCACGCTGTCCTTGCTTATACCTACTATCTCTACATCCTTTTCACTAAACTGCGGATACAGATCGGCAAAGCCGCAAGCCTGCTTGGTACAGCCAGGTGTATTATCCCTTGGATAAAAATACAGTATAAGTTTTTTTCCTTTATAATCTGACAGATTTCTAATTTCACCATTTTCATCAGGCAACGAAAATTCCGGTGACTTTGTTCCTTTTTCTAACATAATTCTCCTTTATCTAATTTATTTTACTGATTACTTTGCCCATTCTTTAAGTTCTGATGCACTTTTTACCAACTTAGCCTCTATTATTTTTGCGCCCTCGGTAACGGCTTGTACCTTCTGCATCGTTTTACCGATTCCGCCACCACCGGAAGTTGTAAAAATATAGATATTCTTGTTTGCCCAATTATATTGTTTACAAAAACTGTATACCACCTTTGGAGCCGCTCCATACCAAATAGGAAAGCCTAAGTACACAGTATCATATTTTTCAAAATCTTCTAACTTGCCTGATATGGCTACATCCTCTTTTGAAAGCTGCTCCCTATTGCATCTTGCAAAGGGATTTATCCAGTTTATATCCGCTGCCGTATAAACTTCCCTCGGAACTATTTCAAAAATATCCGCATCCATAAATGCTTTAAGTTCTTTAGCTACGGCTGCCGTTCTACCGCCGGCACTGAAATAAATTATTACTGCGCTCATAAGATACCTCCGTATTTTATATTCAGTATACTATTTGTACTAATGTATAGTATCATTGATATTTAATTAATATAGACAATAGCAGAGTAACTTTCAAATTTCTTTATTATGTTTATGTTACAATCTATTGACAAAGTAGTGGTAAAGCCGGATATCAACGATACGCTACACTGACTTAATATATTTTCTTCTATTATATCACAATAGGTACTATGTCAAGCAAAAAATAGAATAAATACTATTTCTTATAATCCATATATGATAAAGTCCTAATATACCACAAATAAAAATATCCTGTTTATGGTATATTATAATACATAAAGCTTACATATCTTATTTTTTATCAGATTATTTATTTTTTCTCATCCTTTTTCTTATCTGTACTCCTATTTTATAAAGCATCCAAAGGAAGAAGCAGCTTAAAATACTTATTATATAAGAAGTGGCATCAACTGAATTAAATTTTTTATCATATATTTTAATTACCATTTCAGAAACTATCGGTATTACGCCTAACAATGATATAATCAGTAAAATTGCATTTAGAGAAGAACTTTCTATCTCCTCCTGCTTAAGTTTATTCATTTGTACCAATTTATCCAACATTTTTTCATTCTCATCTTGGTAAGAATGCAGCTCATCTACCTTCATTGCTTCTCCTATATTTTCCGCCAGCTTCCTTGCAGTCGGATATAAAAACTGATTTCTGTCCCAATATCGTTTTGACTTAATAAGTAAGACTGTAACCGACTCCTTAAATTTCTTTTTACTTATATCTTCATTTGCAATCAAATCTTCTATATACTTTTTAGTTTCAAATATAGTTGCAGATTGAAATATGAAAATTTCCGCAACGAATAGAGTCAAAATTTGTGATTCAATTCTATCTTTATAGCAAAGCTTGAAGTTTTTAGGTATCTCAATTATAACATTCTCTGAAGCATATATCTTTGCACTATCATACTGAGCTATATTGGTATTAGCTCTTTTAATAAAACTCTCATTGATAATTTGAATCCCTTCAAGCTCTTCTACTACGAAAAATTGCAACTTTTGAAATTCAGTCAATTCTTTTGATGCAAAAACCGTCAGCTTAGGTGTTGACAATACTTTTATTTTATAATTTCTACATAAATACTGTGCAAAAGTAATGTCTCCAACCCTAAGTTTACCTTCAAAAGCCCTTATCCATAATGATAAAGGACTGTATGCACAAACAGGCAACATTACAGTAAGTATACCAAGCTCATTATTATCCACAGTATAGTATAAAGAGGCTCTTATCGTTACATCTTTTTCTTTATATTTGTATATCAAATCCTCATATCCGATAAAATAATGTTCCAGTTTGCCTAATTCCGCTTCTCCATATTCATCATCAACTATATCTTTAAACTTTTTAGTAAAGAAATCTTCTCTATGCTCAGTTATATTAAAGGCAAATGAATTAACCTGTATCGGATAATGTAAATATATATCACAAACCGGAAATACCTCATCTCTTTCATTAACAAAATCTTCTATAACCTCTTCCAGATTTTCATTATTGGAGGTATGTTCAATATCGTCCCTTAATTCAATTTTTGTATCTATATCCTTCTTTATATAAATGTATACATTCTCATCTCCAAATTGAGAATTCACTACTACTTCTGCTTTTAAATATAACGGTATTTCCTCCCACTGGTCTATACGCAAAAAATCTTCTTCATTTATAAGTAATACCTTACCTATAATGCATCCTTCTTCATTAGGAACAACATTATAATATTCTTCTGCTATATTTACAGAATATCCTTGCAACTTTGCATCATATGATTCTAAAGTATGTCCCAACAGCTTTTTCTGAACCGACTCTAACTTTAGTGTTCCGTATACAAATAATTTATACATAATCCCCCTCACACATTACCATACTTATCAGAATACTGATTTATTACCAATTTATCATCTATAGCTATCAAATAACCTTCAGGTCGATATTAAAAATATCTGACATTCTTATCTTAGCAAAATAAACCCTATAATTACAATACAAAAAGAGACTGTCGCAGTTTAAGATTTTGCGTAAGCTATAGGTAACATTCTACCAAAATGCCACTATATATTATACACCATCTTTATTTTGCAACAGCCCCTTAGAAAATCTATTTTCCACTCTCCTCAATGCCTGTATTCGCATCATTTGGAATAAACGGATTTGGATAATGAATAACAAGTATGCGTACCTTCTTATTGGTATTATTCTCCCAATTATGCGGCTTTCTTGAATCCAAATATGCCGTATCCTCAGGGTACATATCATACACTTTATTTTTATAGTGCAATGTCAAAACACCTTCCAAAACATATACAAACTCTACTCCCTCATGAACATAGGTTTTTAAATGCTTACTCTTTGACGAAGGCCACAATTCATAGAGTCTTGGCAAAAATTTGGCATTTTCAACATCCTTCGCCAAATAAAACTGAACAAATTTTGTATTTACAGAGCCTACCTGACGATTATAACTTCGTATTATCGGTTCTTCGTCATTAATTGATTTTTGAGGCATATAAAAAAAACTGTCCATATCCATATCTAAGACCTTTGCGATATTTTGAAGTGAATCAATCGCAATTGTTGTCATTCCACGCTCAAACTGTGACAAAAAACCTGTTGAAAGACCTGTGCGTTCACTAAGCTCCTTAAGTGTGATTTTCTGCTCCTTCCTTCTACTCTGTACCCTGCTTCCAATATCCAAATTATCCATATCTTAACCTATTTCTTTACTAAATTTGCAGTACGAACCTACAGCTTTCCTGACTTATAATATACTGCATTCATTGCCTGTATCACAGCTGAGCGCATACCTTTTTCTTCCAATACCGCCACTCCTTCGATAGTAGTACCGCCCGGTGAACAAACCATATCCTTTAATGCTCCCGGATGCTTATTCGTATCCAGAACCATTTTTGCACTTCCAAGCACTGCCTGTGCCGCAAAACGGTATGCCTTATCACGAGCCATTCCCTGAAGAACTGCTGCATCCGCCATAGCTTCAATAAACATAAATACATATGCCGGTGAAGAACCTGAAACAGCAACAACCGCATCAAAAAGTTTTTCATCAATACGCTCTACTGTACCGAAAGTACCTATAATTGTCTCTAATACCTCTTGATCTTCCTTAGTAACATTGTTATTGGGACAGATCGCTGTAACGCCCTCACCGACCATTGCCGGAGTATTAGGCATCGTTCTAAGTATCTTTGTGTTTTTTCCAAGACCATTCTCCAAATAAGCCAAAGTCTTGCCGGGAGCAATAGAAACAATAAGCCTCCCGTCTACTAAAGGTGCGATCTCTTGCATTACTGCATCATATATATTTGGTTTAACTGCAAGAAATATCACATCACTTGACTTTACTACTTCCTTGTTATCCATGGTAGTATTTATACCAAGGCGTGTCTTTGCGTCATCCAAGCTTGGCTGATAACCGTCACTTGCAAAAACACTTTCAGAACCCACAAGTTCAGCTTTTATAATGCTTGTTATCATTGCCTTAGCCATATTTCCACAGCCGATAAAACCAATTTTTTTGTTCATTTTTTTCACCTCTCAATATATTTTATCACAAAACGTGAACTACTCATAGTCTAAAGCCTATGGGCTTCCTGCTTCGCTGACCTCGCAACCTACTATCTC
>ERZ773083.519-NODE-519-length-31219-cov-84.057053_pt1 | contig 31219 bp, 25 predicted proteins | sample MGYA00511465_ERZ773083 | MGnify/ENA primary metagenome ERZ773083 (study PRJEB29015, sample SAMEA2738001) | human oral metagenome | biome: human oral; feature: human-associated habitat; material: dental | place: China | collected 2060 ... | reverse complement strand
GAAGATATCGAAAAAGCCCAGAAAGAAGCCGAACTGCACGCTGACGAGGATAAGAAAAAGCGCGAAACTGTTGACGCTAAAAACCAGCTAGAAAACGCCATCTACCAAGCAAAGAAAATGCCGGATGAGTTCAAAGATAAGATTTCTGACGACGACAAGAAGGCGATTGACGAAGCGGTCAAAGAAGCAGAAAAACACAAAGACGCTGACAACAAAGACGAGCTGGAGGCAGCAGCCAAAGCCTTGCAGGATGCCATCATGCCGATCGGCGCCAAAATGTACCAGCAAGCTGCCGATGATAAAAAAGCTGACGAGTCTCAGGACGATAAAAAGTCCAACAAAGACGAGCCGGTCGAGGGCGAAGTGGTCGACGAGAAATAGCAGAGTCTAATGCAGGCTAATATAATACCCCAAGTCTCCGGGGTATTATATTTTTCGCTGGACGACACAGTTGAGCGGTGGAATTTCGGTAGTTGGCGGCGCGCGATAGACTAAGGCGAGGCTCTGAAAGGCGAGCAAAAACGTTATTGCTACTATAGCCCGGTGTCTCTTTCGAAAATTTCTCCATGAAAAAGCCCTCCCGTGCTATACTAAAATTAGCATAAGGGGAATTAAGCATGGAATTAATTTTTCTGTTAGTGATTGTCATCGTGATAATTAAGGTGGCGCAGAGAGGTAATAATCGACTACCTTGTCAATCCGAGGGTTACCGGCGCGGTTACTGGGACGGCGTGTGCGATGCGCAGAATGGCCGTGCGAAAATTGAAGGTAGCGACGGTCAGGTCAAACTTATTACCGAGAATCAGGCTGCAGCTTCACAATTTGCTGGTTTTGTAGTAACTCGCAACGAATCGAACGAGCCTGATGTAGTATTGTCTACTAATGCTGTGCCAATTGAAGAAGATACAAATATTCCTGACGAAAAGACGCAGATTGTCAAGTGGCTATCTCCAGCCAGTAATAAAGATAAAGAGAAAAATCGTCAAACTACCATCAATGTGGCGCTCTATACCGCATCATTATTGCTAACCGCCGGTATATTATTGTTGGCGCAAACGATTGAGCTTTCGGCGCAGCTCAGGTTTAGTTTGGTCTGGCTGTTTATTTTTGTCTATTACGCCACTGGCCAGGTGCTATATGCCCGCCTCCCAATCTTAAAGCCGGCCTCAACGGCGTTTATTGGTACGGCGCTGGCTGCTGTGCCGATTGGCGGGTGGAGCATGCATTTGCTTTTGGGGATTGACCCGGCATTGTGCTGGCTTGTTACCTCATTCATCGGTACTTTCCTATGCGTGGATGCTACAGTCAGGCTCAATAGCCAGCCGCTCGCCTATATTTCACTGCTGTCGATGTTCACGATGACCACCAGCTTGCCGGCTGTTATGCATGCTCAGTTGGTGTGGTATTATGCTGCGGTTCTATTGTTTGGGTGTCTGATGACCTTGGCCGCGTATTTTTCTAATCGTTTTCCACGCCAATTCACTGAGCCGTTGACGCTGGTTAATCCGTTTATCGTTCCGTCCACTTTGCTTCTCGCTATCGGTTCGTCGGTGCATATGGGAACGCTTGACGTCAGTATGCTGCTGCTCATCAGCGTTATATATTATTTTACTGTGGCTATTGTCGAGAAATCAAAGGATATGCGCACGTATGAACTAACGACGGCGCGCGTGCTGCTGATGGCGGCGACTGTTAGTTTTACTATGTATCTGTCAAATAATGATGGGCTGGTCACGGGTATAGCGCTGGGTGTAGCGGCACTTGGCAATATGATTTGGTCTATTGGCTCGATGTATGCCCAAAAGCAGCCCGACAAGCAGCACGAAATAGTACTGTGGATTAGTTTCGTTGCGTCGCTGGCCGCTTTCTTGGTTATAGCTGGCGTCGAAAGTCCGCTAAGAGATATGATCATATTTATCCTGCTGAGTATGGTTTCGGCAGTGAGTTTTATGGCGCTTGCATTGCTGCGCCGCGCCCGTTTTGGCGGTATGGTAGTAATGTCTGGAATTTTGTTAGTTCCGGCTGGCGTCAGGCTATTTGGTCTCGAACCCATAACGGCCTTGCATACACATTACTCTATCTTTATGCTTATGGCTTTCCTGCCAGTTGTCTGCCGATTATTGGTTTTGAAACGTCCAAATATTACGAAAAGTCAAGCAATACTAGTGTACGGCGCTGCGGCCGCTTGGTGGTTAATGACGGTGTTTATAGCATTGGCTTTTTTGACTGCTTATCCAGCAGGAGAAGGCATGCTGTATCTGTCAGATTCGGTGGCGGTTGCTGCTATCATCATGGGTATCGCTGCGTGGCGTGAGAAGGTTTATGGCTTAGTGATTGGTATTCATGCTTCTCTGCTTTTGATAGCACTGCTGATAGCTTCTTATTTCAAGATGGCTGGCGAAAATCTTGCTATTTTGATGGCGTGGCTGAACGGCTTGTCGTTGCTGTTATTAGTAGAGTGGCTGTACAATTACCGTAACGAGGCGGCGGTTAAGTGCCGCGAATTGTTGTTATATTCTGCTATTGGATCGGCTGGTCTAATCATCTTTTCGTCTATTCATCCGGCGGTTTGGCTACCGTTAGCAGCGCTGTTGTACTATACGTTTTATCGGCGGCGTGAAGATAGTTATCTGGGCGGAGCATACTTGGCGACGATTGCTTTGGTGCTGCTGTTCTTACATTGGTTGAGCGTGCCGCTAAGCGACAATTTCACCATCACTGCTTGGGTGACGCTTGTTGGCTTTGGAGTAGTGTATTGGTCGTTAGCGATGAATAAGCGAGCGTCAATCAATAGCGATATGACGCTGCTGGCTGCTACGGTACCGGCAGTGATATTACCGATGATAAATCTATCGATGGCATACGAATTGCCGTTCAAAATCTTGGGCTGGTTGGCAGCTGTCGCGGCACTTTATATGGCAGTATATGCCAAGCGGGACTGGCGGCCGATGGCGATATTGGCGCATCCAAGTTTGGTATTGTTATTCTACTTAACTGCACAGTGGCTCGGTGTTAAGCTTGGGTTTATGTCGATCGTTTCACTGATTACCTTTGCGGTATTTTATGGCGCCGCCGTGGCTGCGCGAACCAAGAAATTATCAGTTTATTGGTATTATGCGTCATTTTGGAGCGCCATTGGCTGGTCGATACTTTTACTGCTGATGGCTATGCCAGCCAGCGTCGCGACGGAGGCGGTGCTGCTAGCAACACTAACGTGGGCGGTCAATGGCAGCGCCCTAATAGCTGAGAGGTTGCCGAAGAAGAATATTCTATACTTCGACTCGGGCGTCCTTTTAGTATTGTGCGGTATTTTATTTGCTATTCATATGCTAATTGCGCCTGTTCACGACATAGTGGTGCCATACCTGTGTTCAGCGGCAATTCTTTCAGGGGCGGTGATGTCCTGGCGCTGGCTAGGATATGCTCAGATATCTACCATTGCGCACTTGGTGCTGGCACTCGCTGTGTTTAGTTTATCGACCCTTGTCCTGGCGCTAAGGGGAGATAATGCCATGGAAATATTGTTCCTGGCCGAGCATTCGCTGATGGTTATCATCGGCTTGGTGCTTGGCAGGCGGCTGATTACTATCTGGGGTGCTGTCGGCGTGACGCTGGCTTTAATTTATCTGCTGTCAGGCTATGCCTACGCGCTGGCTATTTTGGCCGGACTATCGATTATCACGGCAGTGGTGGTTGTAGTGGCCAGAGGACAGAGGAATAAGCAGAAAAAAGTTGCAAAGAAATAGAGCCCGACTCTGACAGTGAGGTAATAATCTATACACAGAGACGTTGTTGGTCAGGTTTGATGAGTAAGTATAAAGTCCGAAAAGATAGCGTCTTTCTTTTAGATTAAAGTATATTTTCTAGCTTCAACAATTTAATTTTCTTTTCGATTCCGCCAGCATACCCCGTCAGTTTATCGTTACTGCCGACAACCCGATGGCACGGTACGAAAATTGAAATTGGATTGCGCCCGACTGCTCCGCCGACGGCTCGTGCTGACATTTTGGCGATACCGCGTTTCTTGGCGATATTTTTAGCAATTTCTCCGTAGGTAGTGCGCTCGCCGTACGGTATGGTTTGCAAGATACGCCAGACTTCCAACTGAAAAGGCGTTCCATCAAGCTGTATTGGCGGGATCTCTCCAGGATTTTTGCCAGCGAAATACGCATCAAGCCAGCGTATTGCCTTAGTGAAAATCGGTAAATCAGAATTTGCGGTATTCTCGCCTAGCTTAGCGCCAAAATGTTTTTGCCTAGCGAACCACAGTCCAGTGATAGCACTGCCGTTGCTTGCTATGGTAATTTCGTCCAGCGGCGATTGATATTTACAAAAGAAATTACTCATAATAAACGTATTTTAACACAGTAACTCTGTCCGGTATTGTATAATAAATTATATGATATTAGAGGTGAGCTTGCAGACGGCGGATGATTTGGTACAGTTTGGCGCGAAGCTTGGCGGCTTATTGCATGGCGGCGAGACGCTCGAACTTGTCGGCGATATTGGCGCTGGCAAAACTACACTGACCAAGGGATTGGCGCGCGGCTTGCAGATTGACGACGAGGTTCAGAGTCCGACGTTTACGATTAGCCGCAATTATGAGGCTGCGGACGGCTTGCGGTTGGCTCATTATGATTTTTATCGCTTACCAGATGCTGGTATTATGAAAATGGAACTTGATGAAGCGATTCACGATTCGCATACAATTACTGTGATTGAGTGGAGCGATGTAGTAAATAACGTACTGCCAACGGACGTATTACAGATCGTCATCCAGGTGCAGCCTGATGATAGTCGTAAGCTAACTTTGAAGAGCAGCGGTGAAAAATCGCGTCGAATTGTGGAGAAATTGCGATGATTGTATTGTGGAATAGCGCTGAAATGACGGTGCAATTAACGCTAATTGATGGCGACAAACGAACCGACTACGAATGGGTGGCTGAACGCAATCTCGCGCGCGACATGCTAGCTTATTTGCGCGACCGCTTAGCAGAGAATGAGGCCAGTTTTGCTGATATTTCGGGCATTGGTGTATTTCGCGGTCCAGGGAGTTTCACTGGTTTGAGGATTGGTCTGGCAGTGTTGAATACGATAGCGCACGAACAACGTATTCCAATCGTCGGAGTTACCGGCGAGGCTTGGCGTGAAGAATGCTTGGCTCGGCTGCAGAATGGCCGCAATGATGAAATAGTTCTGCCTGAATATGGCGCTGAGGCTCGCATCACCAAACCGCGTAAATAGTTGCTTATTTTGTTATAAACGCGGTACAATGGTAATGTCTACGAATGTGACATTGATAAGTTTAAATTTTGATAATTTTGCGGTTTTTTGACTTGACGTGTTGACTAATTACCGCGAAAGAAAGGAAAAATATGGTTGAGGGAATTATTGCCGCGATTGTTGGTATTATTGCTGGCGTGGGCGGTAAAGTGGTATATGATCGCCAACAAGAGACCAAGAGCAAAAATACGGCCGAACAGGTCATAGCGCAAGCTGAGCGCAAAGCTAGCGATATCGTACTCAAAGCTAAAGATGAAGCGCTGCGAATCGAGAAAGAGCGCCGCAAAGAGCTTCAAAAGACCGAGAATCGCCTGGCGGACCGCGAGGAGTCGCTTGACAAGAAGCTTGATCAGCTTGATAAGCGCAGCGAAAAATTGCGCAAGCAAGAAGACGAAGTTGAAGAATTGAAGAATGAGATCCGTGACATTCGTACGCGTCAGCAGGAAAAGCTTGAGAAAATTGCTGGCCTCAAGAAGAAAGATGCCGCTGATAAGTTGATGAAGATGACTGAACGCGACATCAAGGGTGATCTACTAAATCTGGTTGCCAAAATGCAGCAAGATGTCGAAGCTGACGCCGAGGAGCGGGCGCAAACTATCCTCGTCGAAACGATGGAACGCATGGCTAGCGAGGTAACTGCTGAGCGCACGGTCACTGCGGTTAAACTGCCAGACGACGACATGAAGGGTCGGATTATCGGCAAAGAAGGCCGTAATATCCAAGCAATGCAGCGCGTTACTGGCGTGGATTTCTTAGTCGACGATACGCCGGGTATGGTGGTACTGTCGAGCTTTGATCCGATACGTCGCCAAGTGGCGCGTCTCGGGCTGGAAATGCTGATGAAAGATGGGCGAATTCACCCGGGTCGGATTGAAGAGGTTTTTGCTAAGGCCGAAAAGCAAATCGACAAGGAAACCCAGCGTGCTGGCGAAGACGCTGCTCGCGAAGTTGGCGTTACCGGTATCCCGCGCGATTTGTTAAAGCTACTTGGCGAGCTAAAGTTTCGGACCAGCTATGGTCAAAATGTTCTTAAGCACTCGACCGAAATGGCGCATATGGCTGGTATGATTGCTAGCGAGATTGGCGCTGATGTCCGCACCTCCAAAATAGCGACGTTGTTGCATGATATGGGCAAGGCAGTTACCCACAAAATTGAAGGCAAGCATCACCACATCGGTGCTGAGCTGGCTCGCAAAGCTGGCCTGAGCGAGGGTATCTGTCATGCGATTGAGGCTCATCACGACGACATTGAAGCGACTACGCCAGAGGCCATCGTCGTTCGTATTTGCGATGCGATCAGTGCCGCTCGGCCGGGTGCGCGTAATATCTCTGCTGAGAATTTCGCTGAGCGCATGCGCGATCTCGAAAATGTTGCGACTAGTTTCCAAGGAATCGAGAAAGCGTACGCCATAAGCGCCGGCCGCGAGATTCGCGTGATTGTCACGCCAGAGAAAATCGATGATCTTAGTGCTATCAAACTAGCCCGTGATATCGCGACTAAGATTGAGTCAACTATGCAGTATCCTGGAACTATCAAGGTGAATGTTATCCGTGAAACGCGTGCGGTTGAGTTCGCCAAATAACCACTTTTTATCTGCCTGCAATTTATAATCAAAATACTCTACTGTACGACAATGTATGACAACTGGTAGAGTATTTTATTGTTCGACTTGACCGAGCAGTTTGCCTGTGATGACTATGCGGCCAGCGTCGGAGCCGCCAAGTTCGCAGCTGTATAGAGTCAATTTTGCTTCTTGGGACGGAGCTTCGATTTCAGTCTGGTCTGGTTTGACATCAAATATTTTAGTGATTTCGTAAGCATAGCGAGCACCTTCGTAATCGACTACAATGTTATCGCCTAGTTTCATCTTATCAATGTTATAAAAAGGCGATTTCTCAACAGTACCCTGCGGTGTTGGCTGGATACTGAAGCGGTGGGCAGCAATAATGAAATTACCGCCATCTTTGGGGTTGCCATGGTTTGGCTGTCGCCATTCAGCACCGCGATCGAGTGCGGTGCGGCCTTTGTCGTAGTGAATATTGACGCCGATGCGCGGTATAACAATACGGTTCTCGCCGATTTTGGCTTTTGGCAGCGATTTAGCATCAATCGGCTTGGTAAAAATTAGAGGTGCCACTGACGGCGATAAGGTCAGCATCATAAAATACACGCCAGTGCTAATCAGGCATATCGCCACTGCAAAAATAGCATATGGACGGCGGTGCTTTTTTTGTTTGATCGAGAGCAACTAACCTCCTAAAACGATTATTCGTTAGTAGTATAACATAATTAGTTTGATATGAAAAACGCCTCTTGACAAAGAGAAGGCGTTTTTCGCTTTGTTAGAAGTAAAACCTACAGTTTTATTTATTCGCTAAATGGCTGCGCTAGCGTCAATGATTGGTCAGCTTCGGCGATACGTAATAACTCGTTATATTTAGCGACGCGATCGGTTCGCGATAGCGATCCAGTTTTAATCTGGCCGCAACCCAGGCCAACGGCCAAGTGGCTGATTGTCGTGTCTTCGGTTTCGCCAGAGCGATGGCTCATGACGGTGCGCCAGCCAGCATTTTGCGCCATTTTAACAGCTTGAATAGTCTCGGTCAGCGAGCCAATTTGATTTGGTTTAACTAGCAGCGCGTTGGCAGTTTGTTCAGCGATAGCCCGTTCAATCAGCGAGGTGTTCGTGACAAGCAAATCGTCGCCGACTAGCTGGATGCGGTCGCCGAGCCGTTCGCGCAGCAGCTTCCAGCCATCCCAATCATTTTCGGCTAGACCATCCTCGATTGAGACAATTGGAAATTCATTTGTCAAGGCTTCTAGCCAATCAACCATTTTGCTGCTTGCTAGCGACTTGCCTTCGCATTTAAGCTCGTAGCGTCCTTCTTGATAGAATTCGCTTGACGCCGCGTCCATCGCAAAGACAACGTCGCGGCCGAGTTCGTAGCCGGCGTTTTGAATGGCTTCGGACAATAAGGCCAGCGCTTCGCGATTGCCGTTGCGGACGCGCGGTGCGTAGCCGCCTTCATCGCCGACAGTAGTTGGATAATCATAATTTTTTAGTACTTTGGCTAGCGCATGAAAGATCTCGGTGCCCATTTTGAGTGTGTCTGCAAAAGTCTGCGCACCTTTACAAATGATCATAAATTCCTGAATATCGGTAGCGAAAGCTGCGTGAGCGCCGCCATTGAGCACGTTCATCATCGGCAACGGCAGGACAGGTGTGCTGTCGGTCATTTCTGCGACGTAGCGCCACAGCGGCTGATTCTTAGCGCTGGCGGCAGCTTTAGCGGCGGCTAGGCTGACGCTGAGAATGGCGTTAGCGCCGAGTTTGGATTTATTATCGGTACCGTCTAAATCGAGCATTATCTGGTCGAGAGCAGCTTGGTCGCTGGCATCGTGTCCAGCTAGCGCTGGTGCAATGACTTCGTTAACATTACGGACTGCCTGGTAAACAGCCTTACCCGACCAGTCAATGCCGCCATCGCGCAATTCAAGCGCTTCAGCCGAGCCAGTGCTAGCGCCGCTCGGTACGGCAGCACGGCCAAGCGTGCCGTTACTTAAAATAACGTCTGCTTCAACGGTTGGGTTGCCGCGGCTGTCGAGGATTTGTCTTGCTTTGATTGATTGAATTGTGAAATCGTTCATAGTTATATTATAGCATTTAATGCAGAAGACTAGACTGTTTGAAATCTCACGGATAAAATATTTCAGACAACTTGATTTTCGCGGTATAATGAATTTATGGAAGTGCAAAAACAGGGAAATTTAGTTATTAGTCGCCACGCAGAAAGCGAGTGGAATTTATTAGGTAAGTGGACTGGCTGGACGGATGTCAATTTGACAGAAAAAGGCATGCGCGAAGCCGAGCAGCTTGGTGAAATTATTCGCGATATTCACTTTGATGCCGCTTATACTAGCGAGCTCAAACGTACGCAGCAGACTTGCGATGGAATTCTGCGCGGCAAGGGCGACCAGGCGGATCTCGAACGGATTATCGCCAAGCCACTTAACGAGCGCGATTACGGCGACTTAACTGGCAAAAACAAATGGGAAGTCAAAGACGAGATTGGCAGTGAGGCATTTCAGGGAATTCGCCGCGGCTGGGATTATCCAGTACCGGGCGGCGAGACACTCAAAGATGTTTACGCGCGGGCAATTCCATATTTTCAAAGCGAAATCTTGCCGCGGCTGCAAATAGGCGAAAATATCCTGCTTGTTTCGCACGGTAACACTATTCGCGCGCTGATGAAGTATCTCGACCAGATTCCTGATGAAGAGATTGGCAAAGTGGAAATGCCGTTCGGTACACTGCTTGTGTATGAATTTGATACCGAGCATCAATTGCCGCTAGATAAGCAAACGCGCACTATAGGCATCATTCCGCCGAAGGCTTAAATTACCAAATTTCTTTATGCGGCACGCGTAGGATTTTAGCTAAGGCATATTGGATAAGCCAATAAACAGCTGATACCACTAAGCAGAAATTGCCGACAATAGTCATAACTTGGTGCGGTAGTTTAGGGATTGTTGGTGCAAAAAGTAATAGAATGACTGGCAGAACCGTCAATATTAATTTAATACAAATTATCAGTTTGTACGACAAGTTTAATTTCCATTTTTTTGCTGGTTGTTGTTTTGGCGGGCGGGTATTGGCGGCTATCACGTTGGCTGCCGAATGCGTGATTTTAGCGCCAGTCTTGCCGATTTTCTTTGGCAATCCTATTAGCGTGATTATTGACATAACAATAATTGCAGCAGTAATGGCAATAGAGACAATGGCAATGAAGGGGGCGGCGTCGCTATAGCATCCAGAGTGGCTCACGACGGGTCGAGGCGCTTGGCGTTCTGGTAGAAAAATCTTTTGTACAGCTTCTGATTGGAATAACGGATATAGTAATATAATTGCCGTCCATGTCCACTGCAAAAATACTGACAAATACCCTAATGTGCCAAAAATATTAACGACTATGCGGCGGCGCGAGTGTTGTTTGCTTTTCATATAGTTATGATAGCATGAGGAGTATGGGAGGGCAAAATAGGACAATAGCAAAACCTGCCGCTTGTCGGCAGGTCTATGATTCAAATGGTCGGGGTGAAAGGACTCAAACCTTCGACCTCACGGTCCCAAACCGCGCGCGCTATCAACTGCGCCACACCCCGATAGATGTGCAAAGCTATTATATATTATTTTGCGAGTTTTTCCTAGTCGTAATATAATCAAAGCATGAAAATATTATTTTGGAAGCATAGTAATGACTATGACAAGGTCTATAGGTGGCTGATAATTGCTGTGCCATTAGTAGCGGCAGCTCTTAGTTTATGGATTGGCTTGCGGCAGAGCGTTTGGTTTGATGAAGCATATTCGATAATGGTAGCCAAGCGGTCTGCCAGCGAGATTATTCGGCTGTCGGCACTTGATACTCATCCGCCGCTGTATTATCTCATTCTGAAAATTTGGGCGAATGTTTTTGGCTGGAGCGAACTGGCATTGCGCTCGCTAAGCGTGATCTTTTATGGAGCCTCAATTGCGGTAGCTGGTTGTTTTATTAAAAAGCATTTTAATGCGCGAGCAGCCCTTTATATATTAACGATGTTGCTCCTGGCGCCATTATTAATGCGCTACGGTTTCGAAGTTCGCATGTACGCTATGGCGTCGTTAATCGGCGTAGCGGCGACGGCAATGTTGGTACGGGCACACTCTAGCAAGCGGTGGACTGACTGGCTTATTTATGGAGTGCTAGTGGCGCTCGGTATGTACACGCTATACTATTTGGCGCTTTTGTGGCTAGCTCATCTAGCCTGGCTAGTCGCGATGGATGCTGGTCGGTTGCGTAAGTCTTCATGGAAAGAGTGCCGCTGGATAGGGGCTTATACATTTAGTCTGTTGCTGTTTCTCCCGTGGCTGTCGTCTTTTTTGAAACAGGTTGGCAATGGTGCGCTCGCGCCAATTGGACAGCCAATGAATCTCGAGCAGTTAATTGGTATTGTTTCGTTTAATACAATATACCAGCCGCTTTGGCAACTGGGTGTGATTACCTCAATATTGGTACTAGCGATAATTTTTGTATCTGTCCGCTCAATTGTTATTACTTTTCATGTTAAGAAAAAAAATGATATTTTGTGGCTATTAGTTAGTTATATCAGCGTGCCGATAATGCTATTGATGGTGATTTCTCTGTATAAACCGATGTATGTCGAGCGTTATTTGGCGCACGTTGCGATTGGCTTAGTTATGCTCGTGGGAGCTAGTCTCGCGCTGTCGACCGAACGTGAGAATCGTGAAGTTTGGCGAATAGCTTCACCGTTAGTTCTGCTGGTGATTCTGGCGGTCGGGGCAACTAACCTCAGCCAGGCTGGTAATTACAACTTTCAGCGTATGCAAAAGCCAAACGTACACTCCGCCGCCTCTATGATTAAATGTAGCGAAAACGATGTGGTGTTAGCGGCCGATCCATATGTGGCGATTGAGCTAGATTATTATCTACCGAATTGCCAGATATACTTTGCTAGCAGTGACCAACATCTTGGCGGCGGTTATGCTCCGCTAGATGGCAATAGCCGCCAAGTTGTCGACACGAAAAAAACATTTACCCGCGCAAAGAATATCTATAATGTCTACTATAGCGATATGAAAGCTAGTCTGCCAGGAAACTATCGCGAGGTTGAAACGATCGATTTATCACCGCTAAAAATCACTAAGTTTAGCGCGGAATAATCTTCATCAAAAATTTGGTTCGCACTGCTAGGTAAATAATTGCAATTACCAAAATCGATAGCGCGAGGTTTTGAGGAATCTCTACCAGACGTTCAAATGAATTGAAATAACTAGCTGGCGCTCCATATTGCGGATTGACTATTAGATGCGCTCCCATGACTACGAAGGCATGAATTGAATAAACGTAAAGCGAATTAGTCCCAAACGGAATAAGTAGCCAGCTGAGATAGCGTTTAATTTGTTTTTCAAAACGCTGGAAAATCATAAAAAACCCAATAAACCAGAGCAGCGACATAGCTACGCGCGCTGGCGTTAGAGCTAACTTATCGAAACTGGCCGCTAGGATAGGGCGAAAATTATTAATAGCTGTCGAAAGATTATCATTTAAGGCTGGCGCGAAAAACTCGGCAAAAACATTGGCGATGAAAGTGATGATAAACAGGGTAAAGATGATAGTTTTAGTGTAGCGCCGCGTTTTGGCGGGCAAACTATTCCACCATGATTTAATTTGCGGCGAGTAAAATCCTAGCGTGAAGGCGATGAAAAAAATAAATTGCCAAGTAAATGGCTGAGTGAATTCGTTAACCGGCTTTGGCGTTAGCAGCCAAACTAGAGTACTGACGGTTAGAACGATGTACCATTTGCCGCGGCGCAGTAGCCAAAGCGCAGCTGGTGTTAGCGCCAAAAATATCGCATATAGACGCAAGTAATCGGCCCAGCCGTAGAATTCTTGCAAGGTAACTATTCTCCAAAATAAACTAAAGATATTGCTATCTAGCGGAGGCAAAGGCGACTTGACGCCGTCGTTACCAACAAAATGCCAGCCGATCGCAATCGATAATATTGTAATGATGATACTGGTTAGATATAGCATGAAGCTTCGCCGCCAGATCAATTTAGCAGCGTATCTAAACGAGCGCTCTGTTAATTTAGCGCCGCGGACAATACCTAATACTAATCCAGAAATAATAAAGAATCCTTCGGCGGCAGTGACGTATAATCTGCTGTCGCCGCTGATGAACACGAGGCCGTTTGGAAAATAACTCAAATGATCAAGTATGATTATCACTAAAAACCAGCCTCTCATTAAATCTAGGCTGACAATACGATTAATTTTTGGTTTTTTTACAGCGCTCATTTTGGTCACTTCTACCAGTATAGCAGGTCCAATCTGAGGATAGTGTTAAAAGTAGCGGCTAGCGCGGGCGTTTTTTAGCGATATTACGAGCCTGTTCAGTGTACTTGTCTTCAAGCGGGTCTAAAACGACGGCGCCGTATTTACGGATTATAGCTTGCGAAATCATCCAATCGGCGATGTGCGGATTCTTTGGCAAGAGCGGACCGTGCAAATAGGTACCGATAACGTTACGATAACGGGCACCCTCACGGCCATCAATATTATTGTTGCCTACGCCCTTGATAACGTCGCCGAGCGCTGTAGTATTTTGGCTAAGCGTAGTTAGTCCGGAGTGATTCTCGTAACCGATAATTTCACCGAACTCTGGACTTTTGACGATAATATTACCAACAATACGCTCGTCACCACCAATTGTTCCTAGGTCAAGAATACCGACACCAGGAATTATGTCGCCGTCTTTGGTAGTAAACGAGCGGCCGAATAGTTGGTATAAACCGCAGATAACTAACATTGGTAAATCGTCGTCAGCTAATCGTTTGAGCTGAGGGGCAATCTTTTGCAGGTCGTCGCTAATTCGTAACTGTCCGGAGTCCTGTCCACCACCGCCGACGATTAAATCAACATCGTCTGGAAAAGCGTCGCCAACGTTGTATTCAATTAGTTTGGTAGCAAAACCACGCCATTCTAGCCGCCGCTTGAGAGTCAGAACATTGCCCCAGTCGCCGTAAATGTTCATATCGCGCGGATAAAGTTGCAAGATAGTGATAGATTGCGGTTGCTTTTTCATCGGATTTCCTCCACGTCGGTATAGCGGGCTAGTAGTCGTCGTAGTGCTAACATTGCGGTGTAGCTACAATAAATGCGCTTTGGCTGGCGAGTGTGTTTAGTGATGAGCTGGCGCAGCGCAACCGTCAGGTCAGTATCGACAAAATCGATAGGTACTTCGTCATATTCTAGTCGCAGGGCCATGTCATAGGCGCGGACGCCAGATACAGCAGTGACGCCTTGTTGTTGTAAGCTATCGAAATCGACATCCCAGAGCCAGCTCATATCGCGGCCATCTGCGTAAGCATCGTTGATAGCTATCATAGTGGCGTAGTTTGCTGGGTTGAACGAAGCTAGGGCCAAACGGAAGCCGGCCGGATTTTTGACCAATACTAGCTCGCAGGGTTGTCCATCTATTATTAATTGCTCGCCGCGGCCAAAAGCTGGCTTAATACCTGATAGCGCTTTGAGCATAGAATCAACATTTAGACTATTACCGAGAATTGCGCGCACTAAAGCAATAGCACCGGTGGCATTTTGAAGATTGTAGATGCCACGCAGGTTCAGATCTACCGAGCGACTACTACCATTGAAGGCAATAACGGCGTGCTGGTCTTTAAATTCTTCAAGACTGGTATCGTCAGCGTACAATTTAGCCACATTTTGCTCGCTACTGCGTAGAGAATCATCAGAAGGGAAAGTCTGCGAATATTTTGGGTTAACGCCAAAACTTCGCAGTGGTGATTTAATATCGTTTACAAAATCAGGACTGCTTAATCGCGGGTCGTCGCGGTTAAGGACTACGCACTTTGTTGTGTTTATTGCGACATTGTGGAGGAGTTTGGCGGTATTGTCAATTTCGCCGAAGCGGTCGAGTTGGTCGCGCATAACGTTGAGCAGTAGACAGTAGTTTGGCTTGATTGCTTTTACAAAGTGAACAGCATAGGCTTCGTCGAGTTCAAGCACGGCAATATCGGCGTTAATTCGTCCGTGCAAATCAACTTCGCCTAATAGCGCTGCTGCCACGCCGCGCGTGAAGTTGCTGCCAGTACGGTTGGTGAATACTTTCAGGCCTTGGCTTTCTAGTAATTCGACAACAATTTTGGTGGTAGTGGTTTTGCCGTTGGTGCCGCTGATAAGTGCTACACCCATTGGTAGTTGCTGTAATGTGCGGCTAACAAAATCTGAGTCGATTTTTTCAATTACCAAGCCTGGTAAGGCTGAGCCGCTACCGCCGCGAATCTGTGCAGCTTTCTTGACAGTCTTCCCGAGCATAGTCGTGAGAGTTTGACGCATAAAACTCATTATACCTGTTTTTGGCGCATTATAGTAGCGTCCAAACGCTTTTTGAACTATAATAAAAAGCATATGTTTATTGTGGGCATGATTTCGTGGTGGTATAGCGTTGGTTGGAAGCGGGCAGCAGTAGATGTTTGGGAATCTATCGAGCGATTATACGACACGTTTTCGCTGGGATTATTGCTGAAGACACTGTTCGCGCCGTGGCGGCAAATTTCAGCCGGGAAAGTGCGCGGACCAATCGGGGTGCAGCTGCGGGCGTTTTTTGATCGCTTGGTATCGCGGATTATTGGCGGCTTTATAAGGATAATAACGCTGCTGATAGGTGTAGCAGCCTTGTGCTTGATGCTGTTGATTGGTCTACTGCGTTTGGCTATTTGGCCATTGGTGCCAGCGATGCCAGCGGTAATGGTTGTTGCGGCAATATCGGGGTGGATACCATGGCATCTTTAGGTACTTTTAGATATGCGTCTCAGCGAGCCAGCGAAGCGCGCTTTGGGCGGTTGCTGTCGCCGATGATTGCAAAAAGCCTTTCATGGTTAGCGTTATTGCTAGTGGTATCGGGTACTATGCTAGTAACTATGGAGCGTCTGTCGCTAGGTTGGCTGTGTGGCGCTCTGGCGGCAGTATTATATATGGCAGTGAAATTTTATAATTGGCACGTTCACGATCTACCAGCTGGTAAGGGCGGTTCGGTTGATGATTTGTTAGCTGGCGACGTGTTAGGTCGGTTGTCTCGAGAGCCGAATGTGCGAGAGATTGCTAAAGTAATTGGTGAAGTGCCAAGCGGCCAATTCATGGGGGTGCGGCTTGGTATGACGCCGTCATTTTTAGCCACTATCGCTGAGAGTTCGACGATTTCCGTTGACGAACTGTGGAGTGTAGCTGACGACATTCGCCAAGCCAATCAGCTAGACCGTATCAGCGGTGCCGTATTAGCTACAGCGCTAGTGAGGAGCTTTCCGAATTATCAATCGATAATAGCGCAAACTCATTTAGGAGATGAAGACTTGGATGCTGGTATTTTGTGGCAAGAACATTTGATGGAGATTGTTCGGCATTTTGGCCAGCGGCGGCGGACTGGCGGCTTGGCGCGTGATTGGTCGTTTGGCTGGATTCCGCACCTTGAGCGATTCGGGCAAAATATCAGCGAGCAAATTGGTGCTAGCCGTAATACCTTGTCGATTGACATACCATCGCATGTTCAGGTGATTGATCAGCTAGTGGAAGCTTTTGGTATGGGCGGGCGGCAAAACGCGGTTCTTATCGGCCAAGCTGGTGTTGGCAAAACATCAGTAATTCATGCTTTCGCGGAACGAATTTTGGACGCTGATGCGAAAGTGCCCGAAAATCTTCGCTTCCACCAGATCTTCATTCTTGACTCGGCGTCGCTGATTGCGGCAGCGCCAGGTCGCGGCGAACTTGAAAACTTAATCATGCAGGTTTTAGGTGAAGCTTACAATGCTAAGAATATCATTGTTTGCCTTGATGATGCGCAGTTATTTTTCGAAGAAGGCGTGGGGTCAGTAGATTTAACAAATGTTTTGCAGCCAATTTTAGATGCTGGCAGGCTACGCTTAATTTTAAGTATGGACGAACAGCGCTATCTCGAAATTAGCCGCCGCAACCCGTCGCTAGCTAACTCGCTTAACCGTATTAATGTTGCTGAGACCAACGAAGCAGAGACTAAAAAGGTTCTGCAAGAACAGTTGATTGCTATTGAATTCAACCGCAAAGTTACTTATATGATACAAGCGATTAACGAAGCTTATCGCTTGAGTCAGCGTTATATTCACGATATAGCTATGCCTGGCCGGGCGCTTAAATTACTAGAGTCGGCGGCTAGTTTCAGCGAGTCGGGTATCGTGACCATGAATTCTGTGCAGCAAGCAATTGAGCGGACAATGGACGTTAAAGTTAGTGTAGCTAATACGACCGAAGACCGCGAGCGGCTACTGCATATGGAGGATTTAATTCATGAGCGAATGGTTAATCAAGTTCGCGCTGTTAATGTCGTCAGTGATGCTCTGCGCCGCGCTCGCGCGGGTGTGCGCAATGAGAATCGGCCGATTGGTACTTTTCTGTTTCTCGGGCCAACCGGCGTCGGTAAAACAGAATTATCCAAGGCGCTAGCTGACGTATATTTTGGCGGCGAAGGCAAGTTAATTCGCTTGGACTTGAATGAGTTTGTTCGCCCTGAGGATGTCGCTCGTTTAATCGCTGATGGAGCGGACGACCCGATGAGTTTAACTGCGCAAGTAATGAAACAGCCATTCAGCGTAGTGTTGCTTGATGAGATCGAGAAGGCCGCGCCAGAAGTTCTAACTACGCTACTGCAATTGCTCGACGAAGGGATTTTGCGCGATGCCAAGAACCGCGAGATTAGCTTTCGCGATGCCATTGTAATTGCTACTAGTAACGCTGGCGCTGATAGGATCCGCGAATATATAGAACGCGGTTATCGACTTGAGCAGTTTGAACAGCAGTTTATTAACGAATTGATTAGTTCGAACCAGTTTCGGCCAGAATTTCTCAATCGCTTCGACGAAATTGTGCTCTTTCGTCCGTTTACGCCAGCCGAGTTGGTGCAAGTGCTTGATCTGATTTTGGCTGGCGTCAACAAAACTTTGGCGCCGCAAAAAGTATCTGTTACAGTCGATGATGATGCTAAACAAATTCTCGTCCAGCAGGGCTACGACCCGCGGCTAGGCGCTCGTCCGATGCGCCGCGTTGTCCAGAAGGCAGTCGAGAACACCGTTGCCAAGCTCATGCTGGCTGGCACGGTCAATCCGGGCGATTCGGTGAACATTGATGCCAAGCAAGTACGGCGAATTTTTGAAGAATCTGAATCGCAAGTAGCTCCATTGCAAGGCGATGTGCCTAACCAGCAGAACCAAGCTTAAGAAAGTTTTCTAACAAGAGTTTTGGCGGCGCGGCGGTTGATAGGCGCAACAATACCAACGGCTAGCGCGCCAATACCGCGCACGAGTGCCCGTGCTTTGGTTTTGTAGCGTTCTTTTTTGCTGAGGGATGTATTAGTAGTATCAAGCCGCGGCGACTCGGACCAGAATGCTAGCCGCACCGCTCTGACGCCGAGTGCCAAGCCTCGCTTTTTATTGCCGGCAAGCGTCTCGGCGTAGCTGGCTCGAGCGGTAAAATTAATATCATATTGATCAATACGATTTAGTCCGTCGGCATGTTTGTGCGAATCCTCGAGTTTTTCTAGTCCGTAACGAAAAGTTTCAACAGTCTCGGTATTATTTTTTGGAGTATCAAATTCATCGCTTGCTATGCGCGACAATTGCATGGTTGCCAGCATGGCTGCGCTAGCTCCCAGCTCGCGCAGCGTGCTGCGATTTGGCTCCTGTTCAGCTAAAGTTTCATGTTGATTAACTGCCTCAGTAAGCCACTTTTCAGCTTCTTCGTACTTGCCTAAATGTCTATAGGCATTACCCGCGTCGCGCGCCATCCGAGCCTTTTCGGATGGATCTGACGTTATATTGTATGCCATTATCGCTAGCGTTGCGGCAAGAAAATAAGATCCATCGCGAGTTGCTTGCGCGGTCGATTCTGAAAGTTTGCCAAAATCCAACTCGCTGTCTTTAGTCTCCATACTTATATTATAACATAAACAATTATCTAATACAAGGTATGCGTTTCGTATTTTTGGCGGCAGTTATCTCACTAATTGCTAAGGCTTATTTTGATAGTGACGTAGCTAGTTGGCTCGTGGTCGAATTTATTGGCGTATATTTTGGCGTACGGCTTGGCTATCTCGGAGGTGCCGTATGTATAATCTTTATGCAGCGCCTGCGGTATAACGCTCAGGTATAAAATATGGCCGTTAGTATCCTTGAACGTATCGCTTTGAACGATAGTATCTTTATCTTTTGTATTGATAAGCGAGAAGCCAGATTCTTTAATTTTTTCGGTTAAATCCATACGAGTTTTACTTACGGAAGTATTATGTCCATACTCTGTAGTGATAGACTTATCATTTGAAATATTACTTTTATAAACCGCCAGTCTATACGATTTGTCTAGCTTCAAATTGCTATATATACTATGAATTTGGTTATAGCGGGCAGTGTTGGTGTATTCTACGACCATTCTGTCGACTAGATATACGCTCATAGCTGTTAGCCAAAAAAGCACAAAAACCAATATCGCATACACCAGTAAGCTTCGGCGCACCATGAAGTGAGTGTCTGTTTTTGTAATGTGTTTGACACGCTGCTTGCGAGTCTTCTTGGGAGATTTATTTGCCTTGGTAACCATAAACATAGTGTAGCATACCGATACGATTATTGGCTAAGTATAGTTGTGGTAACAGATGATCCGCTGATTATCGCGCCGGATAGCAAAGGTTGTTCCGTGGCCCTATTTGGATCAAGCGGTTGGCGGCCTAAATTGTTGACGCTATCAACGAGGCTAGGGAAATTCTTTGCCAAATCATTGTACGGCCTGCCATCAGGTATCGTACTATCGGTGGTGATGAATACCCAGCCGGCATTGCGTTGGCGCGATAAATTGATTATTTTTTGGTAATCGCTAGCCTTTGCGGCATAAATCGTATGGAAAATACGATGGGAGTTTGCCGGATCTTTTTCAAAGGCAGAGTAAGCGGTCTTATAGTTATTAATATATTCGTCAGCAGTGCCTTCGTTAGTCATGAAGATGTCGGCATATGGTGCAATTGCGTCGGTGATATGAGTACCAGGATTGGCGACGACCAACTTGTTGCCGTAAGTGCTTTTCGTGTAGTTATATAATTCTGCCATGTAAGCCGTTGCCCCGTTATTTCTGGATGATATCTCGTCGAAGTAAAAACCGTGAATTTTATCTGCCCCGTAAAGTTCAATGAACTTAGCCATCGCGGCTTTAACTTCGGCAATCGGGCGAGTCTGCTGAACGGTGCGAATATAAGCGACAGTCTTGAAACCAAGCTCGGCGTTCTTTTTTAGCAGCCGCACATAGCCTGGGTCGAGCTTGGCGTCAGGACTGCCGTCTGCCATGATGAGTGTATACGGGATTTTGCTGCTGCCTGCTGTATGAACAGCTTTCCAGTAGTCAGAGAACTCGCTGCCGCCAGCCTCAGCGAGCGGATAGACGTACGATAACATAAAGATCGATTGAGCATTGACTGCAGTATAGGTACTAGTATTTGTTTTATTAACCATACCAGCGACAGCGTTGCTAAGAGAAACGGTGTAAGTTTTACCTTTGCCGTCGGTGCTAGCATTGGTGTCGACGTAGAATCTGGCGCTAGTTTCTCCGGCTTTAATAACTACTCGCTGGCTGTCCCAACGGACATTGAGATTGTTTGGACTACTAGTATTGTGCGTGATTTTGATATCCGCGCTAACATCGGTACTGGCTGCTTTGTCTAAAGTTGCCGTGTAAACAGCGGTCTCTCCTTCTTTGACGTTGGTTGGTCCATGAAGGGTAATTTTTGGCGCAGTCGCAGCAGGACTGATTATTCCCGCGCCAGTGCCGCCGCCTGAATTATCGACGACCGACCCGCTAAATCCGCTGGTGACGCTCTCTTTGTGTCCTTTCTTGTCAATGTAGCTGGCTTGGACGATGACTTGCATACCCAGGTGGTCTCTGGTTTGTACGAGAGTTTTGCCAGTCCCCAGGAATTTGCCATAAAATTCGTACCATCGGTAAGTAATGCCGCTCTCTGGCACGCCATCGGCATCGGTAATGTGAGCAGTGAATACTTGTCCGACTCGGTTAATTCCGTCGATGGTAACGCTACCATGGTTATTATTTGATGCGGCGTTGCCAACAGCTGCCGTAGCTGAGCTAATTAAATCTTTCATTACGTTTTTGTTGTTAGCATGAGTTGTTTTGACAGTGATTTTTTTACCCACTTCGGCTGGTGTCAACTTGTATGAGAAATAGCTGGCGCCAGGAATAGCCGCGCCGTCGGCGAACCACTGATAATATCGTATGCCGCCGTCTTTCAATCCGTCGGAATCGTCTATCTGCGCGATTAGGGTTGAGCCGACTTCTGCGGCGCCGACGATTTTTACGGCTGTCTGCGCGGGCTCGGGTGTTGGCTTAGGCGGCTTGGACGGATTGGGCGGTGTAGTCGGTTTGTTATTGCTGGGCTTAGTGGACGGAGTATTCGCAGGTTTATGGCTAGCAGCATTGTGAACTGACGGCCTGCCTGCCGATGCTATTTGGCGGTAATGATAAGTATTGTGATTCTTGACAACCGAGATGCCATTTCCAGTTGTCTTGGTAGAATCACTAGGTGAACTGTTCATGGACTCGTCAGTCTTGGTCTGGCTAGTCTCGTTCTTGCCATCCGGGTTCGAACTTGGTTCTGAATCCGAATCTGGTCGCTGCGGCTTGCTATTTTCGTCGTCTGCTTGAGAAGTAGTATCATGGCTAGGTCCTTGATTTGTCTGATTATGCTGGTTCATGCTAATCAAACTGGTAAACAGCCAGTATAACAAAACTGTTGCTAGTACAACGGCCAATATCCCGATAACAACTTTTATCTTTCTATGGTTTGCTTGTTGGTTTTCCATATTCCTCTCCTCAGAATACAATACTTCAATTTAAGCATAGGCGATATGGAAAGTCAAATAACGAATCAATCGATCAAATTAAAAAATAGACAGCTGTCATTGCTGCTATCTTTGGTACCCCGCACAGGAATCGAACCTGCAACCTTTGGTACCGGAAACCAACGCTCTATCCAGTTGAGCTAACGGGGCACATTTGGTACGCCCGGCAGGATTCGAACCTGCGACCCCTTGGTTCGAAGCCAAGTACTCTAATCCGCTGAGCTACGGGCGCCTATCGCAATTATATCACATATTGTATAATCAAACTATGAACATACAGCAGGATATCTCTCTCAAAAAGCTTACAACTATGCAGCTCGGCGGCGTGGCTCGGCAAGTTGTCGAGGCTAAAACTCGCGCCGATGTCGCCGAAGCAGTACGCTATGCTCATGAGCACAATCTGGATATATACGTTCTCGGTGGCGGCAGTAATACGTTAGCGCATGACGAGGGCTTCGACGGACTTATTATACTCAATCGCATTCCAGGTTTTGAAGTTGTTGACGAAACTGACGATTTGGTGACGATTGTAGCTGGTGCTGGCGAGGTTTGGGATGACTTCGTACGGCGGACGGTCGAGATGAATCTTAGCGGCGTGGAATGCTTATCGGCGATCCCCGGTACGGTCGGTGCAGCGCCTGTACAGAATATTGGTGCTTACGGCCAAGAGGCTGCTTCAACGATTGTCTCGGTCAATGCCTACGATACGCGTGATAACCAATTTGTAACTATTAGCAATGCTGAGTGTGATTTTGCGTATCGTCATAGCATTTTTCGCGGTCGTTGGGCGGGGCGCTATATTATAACATCAGTAACGTTTAACTTGTCGCGGTATCAATCTAAACCGCCGTTTTATGCAGCGATTCAGCGTTATTTAGACGAGCACAATATTCACGATTATTCACCGCAAACATTACGCGAAGTTGTGATGAAGATTCGCTTTGATAAGTTGCCTGACCCGAAAGCCCGCCCAAACACTGGTTCGTTTTTCAAAAATGCTATTATTTCGGACGATAAGTTGTCTGAACTACAGCAGAAATATCCTGATATTCCACACTATGATATGTCGCATGGTACATACAAAATTCCAACTGGCTGGCTAATTGATCAATGTGGGCTCAAAGGTACGCTTCATTATGGTATGCGCGTCCACGACAAAAACGCGCTAGTCCTTATCAATGAGTCGGCACAGAGCTATGAAAATCTAGCGCAAGCTCGCCAAAAAATTATTGACACCGTTTACCAAAAATTTGGCATCACCATTGAGCAAGAGCCGTTAGAGATACCTGGCAAAAACTCAGAAAAAGCATAGCCATTTTATAAATTGTGCGCTACAATTAAGTCATGAAGCGTAAAGAGGGCGGGTTTACTATAGTTGAAGTGGTTATTGCAGTTACCGTCATCAGTGTGCTGCTGATAATTGCTATGACTACGTTCAACGGCTTGACGGCGAAAGGTCGCGATGCAACCCGTAGAGCTCGCGCTGAAGCCATGGCTCTAGATCTTGAACGTTATTATAAATACAACACCACTTCCAGGGGACATGAATATCCAACTGGCAACGCGCTGTTAGCTGATATAGGCAAATATTTTAGTGACACTACAGTTGTGCAAGATCCCTCTCGTTCTGGCAATAGGCTAGTCAAGGGCTGCCCGGCGGCTGGCCCGATACCAGCCAGCTGGGGCTGGACGGATGAGCAGAAAATGCTCTACAGGTATTGCGCTCAAGACAGAGAGAGATCCGACTGCGATAAAGTTTACGGCGCTTCGGGCAAGGATGTTTGCGTCGGTTTCAGAATATATTACTATAGCGAATCAGATAATGCGCTTTATCAGGTGAATAGCATATGGTCAAGATGAGAACGGATGAAGGTTTTACAATCGTTGAGGTGGTAGTTACACTGTTATTTATTTCGATAATATCGCTTGGTATATTAACGATGCATACCCAGGTTAGTATACTCTCGATTATCAACCGCCAGGATCAAAAGGCTAGTTATTTAGCGTACGATAATATGCGTAAATATGTCAACGGAGCTCCGCCAACGTGGTTTTTGTGTACCGATCCGCTGCCAGGCGCTGTGCAGCAAGTATTGCTTGATTCAGAAGGGCATATTAGTGAGTTGCCCGGAACTACCAAGCAAAAAGTTGTGGCATCGGCGCCGTATGGTTGCGGCGACACCGTCAGCAGTTTGGGTATGCCGATTCGTGTTGAATCTGTAGTAACATATGGTAATGGTAAGAGGGTAACCCATGTTGCATATGCGGCATTCTAATCAATCTGGATTCACTATCGTGGAGCTAATAGTGACGACGGCCGTTATGTTTATAGTGGTTGTAATATTTGGCGGTATTATATCAGCATCTTACCGCCAGGCTATAGCAGCAGATGCGCTTGCTTCAATGACGCGTGACATGCACGTGACGATGGACGCTATCGAAATGGATGTTTTGGCTTCAGTCGAGATTGCCTCTACTTCTAGAAGGGGTGATATGAATATGATCGATCGGTATGGATATGGCGCGGTGAGTACTCCTGCGCCTACTCTGCAAACTTGGAAATATTTTGGCGGAGGTGGTAATAGGCGGGCCTTACTCCTGATACAATATGCGACTAATTTGCGGCGCGGGGCAGGCTCTCGCGAGGTAGTTTATGCTGCAACAAAAAGGTTTAATTGCAGTACAGAAAGACGTCTCCAGCCAAAATACAGACAGATGGTGGTCTACTTCATGCGGGACAATACATTGTATCGAAGGGTTATATTTGATGATATAAAAAGCGAAAGATACAAAGCCCTTGGTGTTAATGCTTCTGCTATATGTGGTACCGGCGATGAAAATAACGAATTTTGGCGCAAGATAGCAGTACAATCCATACCTCCGCAGTCATCCGAATTTACTGGCAGTGCAACGCCAGGGCGATCGCTTTATCGCGACGAAACAATTGCTCGCAACGTTTCGGCATTTGATGTTCAATATTTTAAGGATGATACGCCAATAGCCAACCAGTACGATGCTGCTCACAGCTCCGACCATATGTTTGAAAATGCTAACAAGGTTAAAATTGATATAACAATTAGTCCTCCTGTGGGGGGAGTGTCTAAAATATCTCAGTCATTAACTGTTCGGAAAGGAAATGAGGAATGATTCGCTTTGATAAGGGCTATTCTCTAGCAGTAATGATTATAATGACAACATTTATATTGGCGGTGCTAGCGGCTGCATACCGCGTTACTACGCGTTCGTATATTTATTCTCGCGAGGAGTATTATTATAAGCTGGCTCAAGAAGCTGGCGAATCGGGGACGGCGGCAGCTAATGCGTGTCTAGATATAAACAACTGGAAACAAACATGGGGTCATGTTGCTGGGGCTGCTGGCTTGTATCTGACGCCAAGCAGTGACTGCAAAGGTCAAGATGGTAAGATTCCGACCAACAAATACGTCATGAGCGAAGGTTCGATCCGTACAATTTTCACCGTTGGCGACCTTAATTTTCATGATGATCATCATTCGGACGTCTCGGCTATTGGCAAAACACAGCTTGTGGACTCTGGCGGTATGGTTTTGCGGGAGTACACTGTTTCGGTTAAAAAACTTATCACGCGTCCCGGTCTGGTTGCTACGAAGTCTTCTAGCGGTACTTATCGAACGTGCGGTATTCTATCCAATAGTATTTGGTGCTGGGGCAGGAATCGTTATGGCCAGTTGGGCAATGGGAGGTCTGTTGGTCATAATCCAGGCAATCCAGCAAAAGCTGCGCTTAGCGTCGATTCCGATATACCAGTCAAAGTAGTTAAACAAACAGGAGTTCTCTACGGCAAGAGAATTGATGACTTATTTACCGCTCAGTATCATAGCTGCGCTCTAGCTGAAGGTAAAGTTTATTGCTGGGGCTACAATGGTACTGGTCAGCTTGGTAATGGACGATCCGGCGACGAAGAACATTCAAATGTTCCTATTGAGGTTAAGGGGGCGCTGGCTGGTAAAACAGTAACTAGCATCGGCGGTTCATATAATACTTCGTGCGCCATTGCTGGCGGCAAAATATATTGCTGGGGCGAGGGTTATCACGGTGTGACTGGTACTGGTGACAAAACAAAGGTGCGTCCATGGCCGACTTTAGTTAGAGCAGGTGTTTCTGGCGGTCTGCCGAGTAATTATACGGCAACTGCGCTAGCGACCAGTGGTACGCGGTCGATGAATATGTGCGCTATCGCCAATGGCTTTGCTTATTGCTGGGGTCAGAATAATGTTGGTCAGATTGGCAATAATACATCTGCTAGCCCTGCCACTCAGCCAGTCTATAGTCCTATGAGAGTTTCTGGTTTGACCAATGTAACGAATATATCACAGGATGGATATTTGGCCCAAAGTGGCGAGGCAGACAGGTTTACTCACGTATGTGCTGCTGCTAACGGCGAGGCATACTGCTGGGGTAATGGTCGCGCTGGGCAATTAGGTATGGCGCATATCGGCTATATTGCCAAAAAGGCTACTCCAGTCAAGGTTGATCGGCCAGCAGGCTTGTCGCCGTCAGATAAAGTGAAGAAGGTTGAAGTGGGCATTTGGCATTCATGCATGCTGATGAATAGCGGTAGAGTGTTCTGCTGGGGGACTAATGCTTATGGTCATTTAGGGGCGAACCTTGCTCCTGGCGCGCTTCCCAACAACCGATCGGTAAAACCGATAGAGATATTGGTTGGCCCAGGCGGAATTCCGGCAGGGCAGCGGATAATTGATCTGGCTGCTGGCGCTAACCGTGGATGCGCGGTGGTAGAAAACGGACACTCGTATTGCTGGGGTCTGAATGACGCCGGGCAGATTGGTGACGGTACCCATATTGATGCCCGCGCACCAACCGAATCATTATTCTTGCGCCCGACGCAGAACCGCTACATCTATTAAAAAACCACTTGCGCTTTCGTTATCGGTGTAGTATTATCAAATTACAATTAACTAACATAATAAATAGGGGGCACATTACTGTGACAACAAAACAACTTAAAAATCGAGGTTTCACCCTTGTTGAGCTCTTGATTGTGATCGTCATCATCGCGATTTTGACGGTGATTTCACTGATTGCTTATAATGGTATTCAGAACCAGGCACGTACAACAACCGCAGAATCAAGTGCGAAGACGCTGGCTGATAAAGTTCAGATTTATTATACGAATGAGAGTAATTATCCAGCACCTGCCGACCTAGACGACACGTCAAGTCCTAAAGGTAAGATGGTTGACCCGGCTAATGCTAGTAAACCTTGGCACGTGGATACCAATGCATTGACAGTAAGCAGTACTGCTATTACTAATGCGAATAAGCCAAGCAAGGAGAACGTTTTGAACTATGCGACTTGCGGTACTCCCGCCACTGGCGCAAAAATCACTTACTATGACTACACAGAAGCCAAGGCAAAAGAACGAAAGATTGGTTCTGGCTGCTAAATAACTATAGAAGATTAAGTTGAAAATAGAAACGTCCTGGCGTGTGCTAGGACGTTTCTGCTGTAATAGACTTAAAGTTATACTGATGATAATTGTAATGCCCGACAAAACTCCCTCACTTCCTCGCGCAAAACTCCTAATCTCTTCTCGTTCTCGCGGGCGTCAATCGCTTGCTTGATCCACTCAGCGATTTGCGCCATGTCGTCGGGCTGACAGCCGCGGGTGGTGATGGCGGGCGTGCCTAGGCGAATGCCGCTAGGACGGAACATCGGCAGCGGGTCGTCGGGTACGGCATTGGCGTTTAGCGTCAGACCGATCTTATCAATAGCGATCTCGGCAGTTTTGCCATCGATACCAAAACTCTTGTTGATGTCGGCTAATATCAAGTGATTGCTAGTACCGCCAGTCACTAGCTGGAAGCCGCGTTTTTGTAGCTCCTCGGCTAGCTGCGCGGCGTTAGCGACGATATTTTTCGCGTAGTCGCAGAACTCGGGCTGCAACGCTTCGCCAAAAGCTACTGCCTTGGCAGCGATGGTGTTCATATGTGGGCCGCCTTGCATACCTGGGAAGACTGCCCGATCAATTAGTGTCGGGATATTCTCGAGCGTTTTGGCGGGTTTTTTGAGCGGACTAGTCACCTTGCCCATACTGAGTATTAAGCCGCCGCGAGGGCCGCGCAGTGTCTTGTGGGTGGTGGTAGTCATGACATGAAAGCCGTAGTCAAGCGGATTCTTGGCTGCGCCGCCAGCGATCAGTCCGGCAATATGCGCTACGTCGGCCATCAGCAGACAGCCGTCGATTTCGCGGCCGATTTCGACGAACTTCGCCCAGTCCATTTCGCGCGGGTAGGCGCTAAAGCCTGCTAGAATAATGCGCGGCTGGTGTTCGTGTGCTAGGCGACGGATCTCTTCGTAATCAATCTCGCCAGTTTCGATATTTTTCATTTTGTACGGAATGAAGTTGTATAAGTGAGCGCTGCGAGTGACAGGCGAACCGTGAGTTAAGTGTCCGCCGTGGCTCAAGTCCATCGCCAAGATAGTATCGCCTGGCTGGCACCAAGCACTATAGACCGCTTCGTTAGCTGGCGCGCCGCTGTGCGGCTGGACATTGGCGTGGTCGGCGCGGAATAATTTTTTGGCGCGGTCGATGGCTAGCTGTTCCACACGGTCAGTGAATTCTTGGCCGCCGTAGTAGCGCTTTCCAGGGTAACCTTCAGAATATTTATTGGTAAAAACGCTGCCAAGTGCCTTTCGCACGTCCTGGCTGACGTAATTTTCACTTGGTATCAATTCCAAACCGTCACGCTGGCGCCCCTCTTCGCCGGTGATACAATCAGCAACTGCAGTGTCTGTCATGATTATCCTCCTTTTTCTTATCTATATTTTAGCACTTATAATCATTTACTGTAACGTTTTGAAATAGAGTTGGTTGCGATTGAATTTCTTGACAATATATCATATCAGGTATATTATGGTGACATGAAAACAGCGAAGTATCTCAAAAACATCGGTGCGCTCATCCAAGAGACGCGCCAAGCACGTAACATGACTCAGAGCGAATTAGCAGAGGAGCTTGGCACTAGCCAATCGGCAATTAATCGAATTGAGAACGGCAAGCAGAATATCAGTCTCGAGATGATCGCGCGTATTGGTGAGGTATTGTCAAGCGAAATAGTACGGATTAATAGCTCGGGCAAAACTAACTTTCGCATCAATGGCGGCCGGGAGTTGCATGGTGAAATTGAAATCAAAACTAGCAAGAACGCTGCTGTCGGATTGCTGTGCGCTAGTTTACTCAACAAAGGCAAAACGACGCTGCGCCGGGTAGCGCGGATCGAGGAAGTCAATCGAATTATTGAGGTTCTGGAAAGTATAGGCGTGCGATGCCGCTGGATTAGCGAGCACGACCTAGAGATTGATCCGCCGAGGGTCTTGCAGCTCGACAGTATGGATGTCGAGGCTGCTAAGCGGACGCGCAGTATCATTATGTTTTTAGGCCCGCTATTACATCAATACGAGACGTTCAAGATACCGTTTGCTGGCGGTTGCAGTCTGGGTACGCGGACGGTTGAGCCGCATATGGCGGGTCTGGTACCATTTGGTTTGAGTGTTGAGGCGGCTAATGATAACTATATTGCCACAGCTAAGCCGCAGCATGTCGACCGGGCGATTATTTTAACTGAACGTGGCGATACGGTTACCGAGAATGTCGTTATGGCGGCAGCGCTTTATGATGGTACGACTATTATTCGTAATGCTAGTCCGAACTATATGGTGCAAGATGTTTGTTTCTTCCTAGAAAAGCTAGGTGTCAAAATAGAGGGTATCGGTACCACTGTTCTCAAGATTACTGGCAAAAGGTCAATTGACTGTGACGTCGAGTACTTCCCAAGCGAAGACCCAATTGAAGCGATGAGTTTCGTGGCGGCTGGTGTCGTGACTGGTTCAGAAATTACTATCAGGCGCGTGCCGATTGAATTTATGGAGCTAGAGCTAGCGACTTTGGCGGGTATGGGTCTGCAGTACGATATTTCCGAAGAGTACATGGCGCGCAATGGTTGCACTCGTCTAGTTGATATCGTGCTCAAAAAATCCGAATTGCATGCTCCAAAAGATAAAATTCATGCTCTGCCGTTTCCGGGTATCAACATGGATAATCTACCGTTCTTAGGATTATGCGCCACGGTAGCCAAGGGTCGCACGCTGATTCACGACTGGAGCTACGAAAATCGAGCAATCTACTTTACTGAACTGACTAAAATGAATGCTCAAGTAAATATGGTCGATCCGCACCGGGTTTATATCTCTGGCCCGACTCGCTGGAAGCCGGCTGATATCACAGCACCAGCCGCACTGCGTCCGAGCGTGGTGATTTTGCTAGCGATGCTGGCGGCGCCTGGCAAATCGGTACTGCGCGATGTTTACAATATCAATCGCGGCTACGAAGATATTGCTAACCGCCTGAACTCGCTAGGTGCAGATATCGAAACCGTTTGGGAATAGTGACAATCAAGCGCCTGTCTGCTATAGTAATAAATGCCCTGGGAAGGGGTAATGCGGCGGAAGTGGCTCAGTTGGATAGCCGTGAGCATCAAAGATAGCGCTCGCTCTAACCAACTGACAAGATTCTGCTAGTACATTTCGTAGTATTCATTATGGCGGAAGTAGCTCAGTTGGTTAGAGCGCTGGATTGTGGCTCCGGAGGCCGTGGGTTCGAATCCCATCTTTCGCCCCAAATAAAACACCCGGTTTTCTTCATTAGTCTCGGGTGTTTTATTTGACTCTAAATCATAAATACTATCGGTTGAACGGGTCGCGCGACGGCTTGATCGGCTCGGTGAAGGTGCGCGACGGAACGTCTGGCTCGGTTGTAGGCGTGATGAGCGACGATTTATTTGTCTGCGTGGTTCCTGCGCTTCGCGAGTTTGCGTCAGAAACCCGCGAGTTTTGCGGCTGGCGGCTGTTGGTTATTTGCGTTCCATTGGTATTGGCTGCGGCAATTTGCTGGTTTTGCCAGGCTTTGCGATAAGCGTATCTAACTCCAGAATCTTTGTATGCGCCGACATATTGCCGGTTGGTGTTGGTGTTTTGGCGCTGTTGAAAGCTATTTTTGGCAATCCTGCCGCCAACTTGCGGCTTGTTATTGGTTAATCCGCTTGAATGCATAGCATCGCTCTGTGTGCTATTAGTTGAGAAGCGGTCAAATAAACGTCCCATGCTTTTATTATACACTAACGTAATGATATAATGTATAGTGCGCGGGTGTAGTACAGTGGTTAGTATGCGAGTTTTCCAAACTCGAGATCGGAGTTCGATTCTCCGCACCCGCACCAAAAGACGTTTGCCCGATAGCTCAGCTGGTGAGCCCTCAGCGACAAAAATCGCATAGCTCTATCCAGCTTCTGCCTAAGCGAATCGGGCGACTAAATACATTTTCAGAGTGCCCCGATAGCTCAGCTGGATAGAGCAGGAGACTTCTAAGCTCAAGG
>ERZ773083.517-NODE-517-length-31336-cov-11.244941_pt1 | contig 31336 bp, 40 predicted proteins | sample MGYA00511465_ERZ773083 | MGnify/ENA primary metagenome ERZ773083 (study PRJEB29015, sample SAMEA2738001) | human oral metagenome | biome: human oral; feature: human-associated habitat; material: dental | place: China | collected 2060 ... | reverse complement strand
TAGTAATTTCATATTAGGTATACCTCCTTTTTTGTTGAGTTGTGGTGGGAGGTTATTCATATATTACAAATACTTTTAATCCACAATTAGTATAAGGTACTAAACTATCCCCTAGCCGAGTTACACTTACTACAATTTCATTTTGTGTAGCATTTTTACCTAATACAGTGGAAACATTTACATTAAAAGTTGTATTTCTTATCTCATTAGTTCTTACTAATACAGAATTTGTGTAAGGTAAAGTTTGATATTCTAAAGGATGCCATAAAGTACCTAATGAAGGATGTTGGTATATATAACTATTTTCCCAATCACTAGGATTAGCATATACATTATAACTTCCACCTTGTCCTGCTATATTATAGCTTACTGTCGAGCCACCAAAAGGTGAATTATCGTTATTTCTTAAATACTTTCTATAAAATGTATTTGTAGTTAATCTTATTAAACTTGCATTATATACTGTAAAATTACAGGAATTTATAAATCTATAAAAATCAGTCTTATAACTATATCTAAAATATGGTAATATTTTCCAAGACCTATTATTTACTTTTGAAATACTAAATGTATATTCTCTTAAACCTAAAGGTGCTGTCATATAATCAAATACTGGAAAAAATTTAACATTATTTGTATCTTTAGGGAGTATTAAAGTAAAATCATTACTACTATTTACATAATATACTTCCATAGCATTTAATACATATTGAGTTTTCCAACTTCCACTATAAGTAGTGGTTTCATTAACAGGTGGACGGTCATATGTACTTAGAGATAAATCATCTTCTGCAACTAGTACATAAGCTCTACTCCCATTATCTGCATCCATACTTTCTACTCTATATATGTGTTTTTTTGTATCTATATATTTTACACTTAAACTTGCTAATTGACTAGAGTATACACCTTTATAATAGCTAAATGTAGGTATAAATGAGGGGTTTAACCACTGTTTATATCTACTTACCTCAGATAAATTAAAATTGGTATTTACAGGTACTTCTATTACATCCACTTGTTTAAATGCTTTTATCGTATACCAATATCCTGAATAATTAGGCATTAGTTTGACCTCCTCTAACCTTCAAAAACATAGGCTGTAGAAGTTGAACCTAAGTCTTTATCATAATCCTCATAATAAATTGTAATATAAACGAATAAATTCATAAAATAAGTACAAGAATATAATTTTAACAAAGTATCTCTTCCTTGTCCTATTAAACTATTTAATTCTAAAGGTCCCATAGATATTTTATATGTATTCCCATATAAATCTCCACTTGTTTCTATTATATACCTAGCACTTCGAGTTTCTTCATAAGCAATATCCCCAGATTTATATACATTATATGTAGGATTAGAAGAATACCAATCCCATTGTCCTCTTGATGTATAGGTCTTTACTATACCATTATTTTGAAATATATTTACATCAGGTTCAAAAAAATCAAGTAAACCTATACCTGTACTAGGTGCATATCTTCCAGTTACAACATTTAAGTCTAAGATTAACATTTTTACTTTTTCAACAGATATACTCCATTCTCTAGGTATAGTAATTATAGTATGTCCTACGGAATATATCCATTGTACAGCTAAGGTTTCATTATGAATTATCATCGGAGTTCTAAATCTTTGTATATTTAAAGTTTGTCCGTTTATAGAATGTTTATTATATAATTTACTTTCTGTATTAAAAACAAATCCATTACTACCTACTATAGCTTTTGGGTTATTAAAAGGAACTCCATTACCTAAAGTATTTTGTATATCTATATCATAATTACTACTATTTGCTATATAGTGTGTTCTTCCTCTTTTAAATGTCATTATGTCGTACCAATTACCCATACTTTGCTCCTTAGTTTCCTTCTGCATCTATTACAATATTTCTATTTGTATTTAATACTTTATTTATAATATTTATCCAATATTCATCCTTTTCCTCATATTGTTTAAGATAATTTATATCTAATAAAGTTTCATTTACACTTATCTTTACATTTGTTATTTTTACCTTTTCTGATTTTCCTTGTAAATAATCTCTAAGAGAACCTCCAGACCACTCAACATAATTAGAAACATTATTTTTATCTCTAATATAATTTAAAATTTTAAAACTATATTTATTATATAAATCATTTTTCCAAGAAAATAAAGTATCTTGATAACTATACCAATAATCCTCAAAACTGGAATTAGATTCATACTCTAAACTAATAATTTCATCAAACATATTCCTAATATGTTTAAACTCAGGTATATTATACAGAGCTTTTGGAGTAAATTCAGATATAAACCTATATATAGTATTGTTCACTTTTAATCCTATTATGTATCTTGGATTTATACTTTCGATATTATATATATTAACATAAGGTATTTCAGGTATAATAAAAAATCTATAATCAATATTTTTATGTGTAAGTGTAACATCAAAAGGTAACATACTATTAGCTAATTCTAAAATTTTATAATTATTTTGTAATTTAATTCTCATTAAAAAAAATATAAAACTTATATTTAAGTTATTAAGTTTTATTTGTGTATTTGAAGATAAATTTATTAAAGTTGAATTAGAACAGTTAAGTATAGACATCCAAACTCTTGAATTTGAATCATCATTAGATACATATTTTTCTTCCAATATATTTTTACTATCTAAATTAGATATATTTGCAGTAACTATATTATTATTAATTATTTCTTTATAAGTATACTTATTACCAGAATAGAAAGCATAAAGACTATAGTTAGGTAAATAGTATTTTGAATTCAAATAAAAACCTCTACTCCATATTTCTTTAATTCTTCTATTATAAAAAATATTATCTCCAAAAAAAACAGCAAAAGGGTAAGAAGAATCATTTTCAGTAGATATGTAACTTTTAATATTATTTAGAGAAACAAACCCATAAATAGTATTTGAAGTATCTTTTAAATCTATCTTATAAAAATAATTAATATGTTTATTTTTATAATAAGAAACTTTATCCCAAGAAGAACTACCAAAAATATTAAGTTTACCTGAAGTATCTTCAAACTCTAAAGCAGGAATAAGATTCGAGTCTTTTTTAGCAATATTAAATACAGAGGATTTTATAGCTTTATAATCTACTAATTGTCTTACCTCACTACTACCTAAATTAGTTTTAATAAACTCTTTAACATACCAAAAAAATTTATAAGTTTCTTTCTTGCTATCTATTATTTTTTCATTAAAATTAATAGGATTACATAAGTCTAAAGCATAGTAAACATCTTTTAATTTCATAAACAATACAGGAACATTTTCTGGATAAATATGAGGATTATTTTGTATATTAGGGTATAGAGTTATACCTATGGTACCCTCAGACTGTATAATACTTTTAGTTAAATCATAAAAATAATAAGCAGGGTATTTAGTAGACTTTATACTATAATGCCAAGTACTAAGATATAATTTATTAGGTTCTAGTTCCCAACTTTCTAATATGTTATATTCTTCTGTATTCTTCCCTATAATTGTGTACCCCGAGGCATTATAATCTAAATATATGTATCTTTTTATACTATTATTATAATTGTAATTACAAATTAAACCCTCCAAACTTTTATCATCAAAATCCTCACTTGATAATAAATCATCTATAAATAAGATTTTATTTGTATAAGTATCTAAAAAATAAGCATATTTAAAATCTGTTTGTTTTGGGGGTAATCCTTGTTTTCTTTCCAAATAGTCAAAATAAAAATTTCTATTTTTTTTATTTTCTTCTAAAGATTTACCATTCAAATGAGTTAAATTTATATTCTTTATAGGTACTCCACTCTTAGTTTTTAAATCCCCATTATTTTCATTTAAAACTGTATTAGGGGGTAAGACTGCACTGCCTCCACCACTCCCCCCAGGTAACTCTAATTCCTTATTTAAACCTATAAGACCCTCTTTATACTTTAACTTATTTCCGTCTATACTTATATCCTTAACAACTTTATCTAAGTCTTTTGACAAGTTCTCAGTGGCTTTAGTACTAGCTAAAACATTACTATCTCCCATCTCATAGTTATCGGATTTATCTTTATTAAACCCTGTCTTTTTTTCAGCTATCTTAGGTTCAAATTTATTATTTGCCCATTCCTCTGTAACACTTTTAGGTAAATTTAATTCTTTATCAATAAATCTACCTCCTTGCTCTACTTTATATTTAAGAATATGTCCATCAATACTTAATTGTTGAGGTAGTTTACTTAGATAATCTTTATTAATACTATTTTGAGCAACATTATATACTAATTTTGTACTAGCAATAACATTATCGGAATTAGAGTTAGTATCTGAACTTATGTCTAAATTCCAACCACTTTTTTTATCAAACTTAGGCTCATAATACTTACTACATATAGCTTTTACTTGTTCTTCTGATAATCCCCCACTAGCATTATTACCATTGATAGAATTTACAGTTAAATTATCTATACTTAACTTTGTAATTTTACCTTTATTATCATATAATTCTTTACTCTTATGATATACATAATTTTTATTTTGAAAAGTTTGAATAAAATTATCTACTTCTCTTTGTTTATCCTCTATCTCTGACACATTTCTATCAAAATCGTCTTGATTTACTTTATTTTTTATTTCATTCTCTATTTTTTCTGCTGTGTTATAATTAGAAGATACATTACCTTTATCTAATTTTCCACTTACAGCATCTACAATACTATTTACAAATGTTTGAAGTTTATCAATTATTTTATTTAATTTTATTCCCCATATATTCTCATCTGCATTTATAGTAGGTTTATCCTCTAATAAATTAGGTTTTTGCACTTAATCACTTCCTTAAAAAATAAAATCTACCTTGTGATAACAAGGCAGTCTATTTTATATATATCTTTTTATTCTTTATTGTAAATCAAATTTAATCTATGTTAAGTTCTTTTATTTTATTAAATGATATCTCTCCATTTGTATTTTTAAAATCTACCTTGTTTTTAACAATTTTCCAAGCCCATTTATTATCCCAAACTTCTTTAAACTCTATCTCTAATACATTTTCTTTTTTCCATTAATTCTCCTATTTATCTCTTTTTAATAACCAAATAACTAAACATAAAATTACACATAAAGCTATATATCTTATATTCCTATTAGGTATATATTCTTGCATTAATTGTAAAATTCCCATTAATCCTCACTATCCTTTAATAACCTAGTCCACTCTTCTTTCTCTTCTATAATTAAAAGTTTAATACTATTAGCATACACTAAAATTAACTCTTTAATATCCTCATCTTCTATACTATTTTTTAATTGCAATAAATCTTGAAATAAATTATTATAATCAAGAGTAATATCTTTTTCAGAGTATTCTCTAATTTCTTTTAATAAAGAACATATAATTGGTATCTTAGCAAATAAGTTTATTTCTTCAGATTTTGTAATATGTTCTATACATTTTATATTTCTCTTATAATTCATATATCTCCTTCCACTGTTTGCTTAAACTTTCTACAAAGTTACTTACCTCGATATTTAAAGTATACACTTTATCTAATACTAAATCTTTATATATCACAACTATTCTGTTTGGGGTTTTACCTATGAAAAATACATCTATATATGTAGTTTTAAGTAAATTACCTTTACCATCATCTAATTTTAATCTAAAAGTCCATTGAACTTCTTTATTCTCAAAATTTCTAACTTGATGACATTTTTCATAAAAATCTTTCATATCATAAATAGTTATCTGATTATTTAGCAAAGCTTCCTCTACTATTCTAATATTATTTATGGTATATTGACTACATCTACTACCATAAATACCTTGTAATTCTAACTCTGTTTCATTATTTAAAAAATCTTCTATATTAGTAACACTAATACTTTGTACTATAAATTCTTTAAAATATATAAACTCATCTTTTGTCAATGTGTCTACTTTTCTTGGAAGTTGTAAAGAAGATATTTGTACTTTATCTTCTACAAATATATTATTCTCTCTTGTAATATAAATAAAAATCTTACTTTCACTATTATGTAATCTGTAAATAAATGCTCCTAGTCTACTATTTACTATTAAATCGTAATAAGTATTAATATTTGTAGGTGCATATATCCATTTACCTTTTTTCTCCAAACCATAAACAGAAAGTATATCTTGTATTATCCTATTCATTTTGTTTTTAACTAATATTAACTCGTGTTTCATACTTTACCTCCCTATAGAAATAATATATCTTGTATAAATAACTTATGTTCTGACTCCTTTTCAATAATAGCTTTTTTAAGTACATCAAATTGTTCTTGTGTTAATTTCTTTTCTGTTGCTATTACAGGTTGAACCACACCATCTTGACTACCCCACATTAATATTTTACCTTTCTTTCTTATACAAAAATAAATTATTATATCATCTACTCCACAACTTATTGTATGCAATCTACCATCTATTAATAATTTTCTTTTCGTAGAAAATTCACAATTCTCGCAATCCCACCATTTTGTAAAACAATTAGTTTTGTTATAAACTTCTTTCAAATATTTATCCTTTTCTTTTTTTAGTATCCAACCTATTTGTTTTAAAATCTTCTCACTCATATTAATCCTCCTTATATTTTAATTCTTTCATTTTATAATCTCCAAACTCATCTTTATCATAATGTTGTATCATATAATTTTTTAACTCATTCATTTGCTTTTTTGTAAAAAATTTACCTAGATGAGTATACACACATTTTTCTTCCTCTCTTATATCATTTCTATAAAGAGTTTGTATAACTATTTCCCCTGTCATCCAAACAAATATATAAACAGCTAAATTTCTATTAGGAACACAATAAATATCATCTAATCTACGATTAATTCTGGCATTATGTTCTGTTTCTTTACCATACCACCAAATATAATTATCATATTCTATATCTAATAACTGTTTATATTTATTTATTTCTGTATTACCTAATATGTTTATTTGTTTAAACATATCTTCTAGTGTATTTATTCTTATTTTCAAAGGGTGTTCATTGAGCATAATCAGCCTCCTTTAACCATTCTCTTATTTCTGTTTCTAACTCTTCTAGTCCAATATTCTTAGCACAAGAATATGCCCAAAATGTTTCACTAAAATTAAATTTCTGTGCATCAGTTAAATCCTCATACCAATCTTCTCTACATAACCTTTCATATAAAGCATATTGTTCATTCGTCATTAATATCAACTCCCTTATACTTTTCTTTTAATAGTCTATCATAATGTTCACTCCATTTTTGATACTCTTCTTTTCTCTTTTGTTCATATATCTTGTTATATTTTTCTTGAATTGTCAATATATCCTTATCAAATTTCTTTTGTTGTTTTTCAGTTAAACTATTATAACAAGGACATAATATATCTCTAATCTTTGCCATTTGTAATTGAGTTTGAATAGCAACATTTAATAAATTCATTCCTACTAAATAATCTTCATTTTTCATACTTACCTCCTTTTATATTTGATAACCTATTATAGCATATGGATTAAAAAATGTCAAGAAATATTTTAGAAAAAGAAAAGAGAGTGTTACCTCTCTTATTCTTATGTTTATCTATGTAATTTCTTATTTGCAAGGCATTAACAATATCATAAAATCTTCTAAATCAAATACTAATTGAGATGTCATACTAGCATTTGCAATTCTTAATGTTACTGTTTTATCTATCAAACTACTTAGTATCCATTCAAGAATATTCATATCATAATGTGCTACTAAACTAGGATTAGTTCTATTTATATTAACTAGATTATCTGTACCAAAAGCTATTCTTATAAGAGTAGAGTCAATCTTAATATGTCTATCCTCTGAACAATTTTGAATAGACATATATGCAACTAAATTATCATAGTTAAGAGTAAGATATAAAGAATTAGGTAAACCTTTCACTCTATATAAATCTATTATATTTGATTTAAAGGCTTGTGATATAGTTTTAAGCTCTTTAAAACCATCAAGTGATTCATTAGTTATATTTATAGTTTGACTGTCTGTAAATGCCTTGCTAGATACTAATAGTTTATTCACAGGTAAGTCCATTGAATTATCTTCTTTAGGGCAGACTACACAATAACTATTAGTTACAAATACCACACATTCTTCAGTTACTATAATACCTATATAACTATCTTTTCTATCTAATTTCATTTGACTAATAAAATCTAAATTTATCCAATACTTAATATCAATATTTAAGTTTAAGTCTACTACATCAAGTTTTTGGTCTACTAAAGCATAGGTATTAGTCCAACCAATAGAATGATTACTTATATACACTTGATGTTTAGGTTCTATTAATTCTTTATCTTTTCTTTTCTTATACACTGTTTTTAATATTTGTAAAAATCTAGTAATTTTAATTGTATCATCTAACTTAAAGACAACTTTATCTATTAGATTTAACTTCTCCAACAAAGATTGTATATTTTGATTATCTTTAAATAAATATTTTTGACAATCTTTCATAATAACCCTCTATCTTTTAGTTTTTTAGTTAGCCAATTAACCTTAGCCCATAATAACACATTAGATACTAAACTACTTAATAGTAGTAAATTAATAATAATTAAAGTTAATCTATTCATTATCTACCCCTTTTAATTCATTTGTGATTGCTTCCATTAAATTGTAACAATTATCAATTTCCATATATCTAGGAACACCTTTATAGCTATATAATAAAGTCATTTTTATTGTTTCTATATCCTCATCTATTATAGAATAAAACATCTTAGATATAAATATTTCTTTATTTTCTAGTGTTTTAAAATAACTTTCTATGTAATAAATACTATTTTCTCTTTTTTGACTTATAAGGAATATAAATCTACTTAATACTTTTTGGTTATCTTTTTCAAAGTCTAAATATAAGTTATATAACTCTGCCATTAAATCATTTAGAGATGTACCTTTAAGAAGTCTATACCAATTTCCTACTAAATGTACCTTAATTTCATAATAAAAATCATCATATCTAGGTGTAATTTTAGTTAAGTATTCTAAATCTATGTATTTCAAATACTTATAATTAGATAAATCTAAGTTTTCTATTTCTTCTTTATCTAATTTATCTATACCTTGTTTCAATACCTCTCTTAACTCAGCTTCCAATATTGTATTTCTCATCTAACCACTCCTTTATCTTAATTGATAATTCATTATAGCATAAATTAATAATGATGTCAATAAAATTTTAAATAAAAAAGGATAAATTTAATTATCCTTTTAAAATTCTCTAAAATCATATACTTGCACTTCTTCCTTTGTTCTCTTAGGTCTTTTAATATGTTCTGTGCTACCCCAAGAAGTACCAATTTCTATATCAATACCTAAATAATCATCATTAAGATAACATATAAAACTCTTTTCTAGTATATCTAATACTTCTTCTTGAGGTACTTCATCTGATACCTCATAACAAAAACTATCATATACACTAAACATAAAATGTATTTTGTCCTCTAAACCTTTTTCTTTAATCATTTTATCTGCTTTTATAAGTCCTTCATAAAGTAAAAAGGCATTACTAGATTGAATAGGAAAGTTAAGTGCTTTTTTCTTTTGCTTTTCAATCTTTTTCTTAGTATTATAGTCAGGTTTTTTATCCTCATTAGGTACATCAGGCATCATAAGAAATGCACCAAAGGGATTAGTAATAAAACCTTGTTCTTTTGCTTTTTTATGCTGATTATCAAAATATTTTTTCATTTCAGGATTAGCTCTCATATAATCATCTATTAATTCTTTTGCATCTTCTACTGAAATACCAATATTCTTTGAAAGTCCTTGTTCTCCAGCACCATAAGCTAAGCTGAAAGTGGCAGATTTTGTGGCATATCTAAGGGTTTTTTCAAATTTTTCTTTTATTGCTCCATAAAAATTTTTATAATCATCATCTGTTTTACAATTATCCCACATCTCTTGAAATTCAGGTGCTTGAGTTAATACCTTATTTCTCTGCATAAACCAAACATTCATAGAATGTAAGTCCCAACCTTTATGTATAGCCTCACTAAATCTTTTACTGTTTATGATAGCAGTCAATATAACTATTTCTGCACTTGAATAATCAGCATAATAAAACTTATGTCCTTCTCTTGCACTAAAACACTCTTTAAGAGGTGCTAATACTCCTCTTGCAGGTATTTGTTGTAAATTAGGGGTATTGCAAGTACATCTATTTGTAATTGTTCCTAATATGTTATAACTAGGATATACATAAGGAAATTGTCCTTTATCTGTTAATTCTGCTAAGGTAGTACCATCTACTGTCTTTTTATCTTCTTCTGTCTTTTCAACTCCCAAGAAATTATTTAATGCTGTTTTACATTTACCAAAATCTAATAAATCTTGTATATGAGGATATTGCTTTACATATTGTTCTAAATATTTTCTATCTGTCTTTGGGGTCATTAATACTCTTTCTCTTTTTCCAGTAGTATCATTTAATTTATATCCAAAACATTTACTAAATATATCTGCTTTTGTATCTAGTATAATAGGTTCATACTTAGATGTACCTTTATCTTCAGGCTTTAACCCCATAACCTCTACAAATAGAGTTGTCTTTTTATCTGTTGAAGTCATACTAAATTCAGTTTTTGTAAGTAAATTCCTACTCTGAATAGAAGTAAGTTCAATTCCTTTTGTGTAATAATACTTTCCATCTTCTTTTTTAACTGTTTTACCCTTTTTATTACCTTTTTGTGCAGTATTTGAAAGATAATCTACCATACTTTCATTAATTATTTTATCATATTCTTTTACTCTATGTAAAGCTTCACATACTTCAATTTCTCTTTTAAAAGATTGTAAAAAGGCTTTTTCAGTTCTATCTCTTGTTTCCTTGAATTGAATACCTAATTGTTCAACCTTATCATAATCTATTTTAACACCTCTACAAAAAGCTTTTATATAAATGTCCATAGTAGCTTTTTTAGTTTTTATTATCTGTGCTAGTTTAGTTAAATTTAAGTCTTTTACATAGGCTTTAAATAAATCTAAACCTATTTCAAATGCTTGTAGTGTACATAGTACATCAAAACAGTTATAGGGTGCTATAATCTCATCAGAAAACAAATCATAAGTAAATTGCTTTACAGATAGTCCTAATTCTTTACATATTCTTTTCTTTTCTTTCTCTAATTCTTCTTCATAATTACCATAAGGTAAATAATCTCTTGTAAAGTCTTTTAACCCTAAACCTCTATCTTCTTCACTATCTCCAAAATCTTCACTATCATCTTTGGCTCTATGTGACATTAGAGTATGAAAGAGAATATAAGTATCAAAGTCCCAATTAACAAAAACATTATGTAAAAAAGCTATTGTACCTATATCATAATAAGCATTATGTAACAATATTTTACATTTAAACTTATTCAAGGAATTGAATACTCTTGCTTTTAAATCATTGTCTAAATCTCTGACTACAAAACAATAGTTATAATAAATATCTTTATGCTTATAACTTAATGCAAAATGAGTTATATTATTATTTCTAGGATATAATTTTCTAGCTTCTATATCAAAAGCTAATACTAAGTTAGGATTATCTATATTTGCTATAAAGTCTTTATACCATTCAGCATAATCATAGACATTCCCTTTAAAACATTTAATATTGTTATAAGTAGCAAGATATTTACCTATTAAACCTTTTGTATTACTTGCATTAATTTCTATCATAATTTACACCACACTTCCACTTTAATAGAGTTTCAATCAATCTATTATAATCTAAAAGTGTTACTTTGTCAAGAGTAAAATCATAATAAGTATAATTTTTACCTCTATATTCAATATATAGCTCTGTGTGTGTATCTAACTTTATAAATCCAATATAATTGTAATCCTCAAGGACATAATCTAATATTTTTTCTAAATTAGATTCATATACACTATTATTTAATATTAAATCTTTACTATCTATCCTTTGAATTATGAAATTATTATTTATTTGTAATACTTCAAAATTCTCAAAATCTAATAAAGTCTTAGTTATAATCTCTTCTTTTATGTCTTTAATCTCTCTTTTAGTGGTATCTATAATAGAAATTTTATCTTGATGTTGAGAATAAGCATATATATCTAAGTCTAAATGAGGTTCATTTTTATAATCCTCTACATCACTACCTCTATTACTTAGCCTAATTAATCTATCTACCTCATTACAAGTTAAATATACTATTTTAATATTAAACTTTGGGTTATTCAATAATCTAATACAAGCATATATATCAATAGCAAATAAGTTGATTTTATCTTCATCAAAACAAGTATAGTCAACCCAATTACAATACCCTTGTGGTGCTTTATAACTTGCTATTATATTATCATTATCTAAATCTTGTCTATAATCTTTCATAGCTTTAAAATTATGAGTAGTCTTATCAAATTCATTACGAGGTAAACGAGTAGTATTAGATACTACCTCGTGAAATTTATTATTACCTCTGAAACTCTCAATAATTGTACTTTTGCCTACCCCACTTTTAGAACAAAAACATATTACTTTAATCTTATCTTTTTCTTTCATTTTTCTTGCTCTCCAACATTTTATCTATTGTCTTTTTAAATTTCAAAGTAACATTGGCTGTTAGTTTAATATCAGGTACTGTATAAATATAACTTTTACCTCTATAACTTACATAAAATAAATACCCATCTTTAAGTATTTCTACATAATTTATTAATACACCTTGAACTACTTGATTATATTCAGTAGCATCTCCTATTTCCATAGCATTCTCTTTAAGTTTTAAAGTTAATTTTTCACATTCTAAATTACACTCTCTTATACCTAAATGGTAAACTCTATCTGCTTTCTTTTTGGCTTTTAGCATTATATCTATTCTCCTTATTCAATATTATTGAATTTATGTATTGTCTTAGTTCCAACTCATTCATATTTTTTGTTATTACATTTGTTAAATTAGATAAATCATTTAAACTTATAATTTCACTTATATAATATGTATTTATGATAGAATAAAATTTAAACTGATTCAATTTAATTAGCTTTTCTTTAAGAGTATTTAATATTCTATTCTCTTTTGAAATTTCGTGTTGATTATCTAAACTATCTTTAGAATTAACTAAATATTCTATTTTGTTATCCAAATAGTTATCTAAACTTTCTAGTAAAGTTAAATCCTCTATATCATATAACTTTTCAAAATTAATCATAACATCATTTCTGACATCACTATCTTTCATACTATTTAATAAATTTAGTATTTGCTTAAATGTTTCATTAATATTTTCACTTGTATGTTTACATAAATAATAATAATTCATATATAAAACCTCTTTATTTTTTATATAGTTATATTTATCTATATCCCAAAAGGAAAATAATTGAATATATTTTATAATCTTTTGTTCTTTAGTTGATAATTTCTCTTTATTCTTTATAATATTTTTCCAAGTAAAATTCACTATTATAGGTTCAATTAACATAATATATACACCTACTAAACATATACTTATAACTATTCCTATTACAAAGCCTGTAAACACTTTTGTTAATATCATACTTTTTATCATTAGTCTAATCTCCATATAAAATACATTCCTATGAACACAAATACACTCATTCCATATTTAACGAGGTTTAACATATTTATCACTCTTCCTTTTTATCCTACCTTGTTCTACATCTCTTAATAAAAAATCACGAGTATCAAATTCTTTATGTAATCTCTTTAAATTCAATCTATTATATTGTTGATACAAGTCCTCTCTTAATATTCCTCTTTCTTCCTCTGTTTTTTCAATATCTACAAGAGATTGAGTATACATTGCATAAGATGTTGTATATTTTAAATCGCATTCATCACTAAATAGTTGATAATAAAACTTTCTTTCTTTTAAAGTAGGTATTATTGGTTCTATATCTCCATCGAAGCATTGTTTTACCATTATAAGTCTTCCTATTCTACCATTTCCGTCTTGAAATGGATGTATTTTTTCAAAAGACTTGTGAAATTTCATTATACTATCTCTTGTCTTATACTTTAATTTATTAAAATGCGACATTATAATAGCCATAGATTTTTTTACATTTTTAGGCTCTGTTGTTTGTCTATTTGCAATTATATTTCCAAGTGCTTTATACTCCCCTATATTATAACCTTTTTCTTCATCTATTGTATGTTGTCTTGCTATTTTATGAATAAATTTAACATAATTCTCTGTAATAGGGTTATCAAAAGTATCATATATATATCTACAACATAACCAAGCATTTAGTGTTTCTGTTATCCATTCCCTTAATTGTTTATCTTTACTAAAATTACTAATTATTTGAGTATGTATCTCTTTAGAATATTCAAGAGGTAACTTATCTGCTATCTTTTTGAGTTTTAACACCTCACTCTCTATTATTTGATTGCCTTCTATAGCATTAGTGTTAAAAATAAAATAAGCCCATTGTTCATTAGTCATTTTTCTTTGCCTCCTTTCTTAATTTTTGTAATTTATCTAATTCTATATAATCTAATTTCTCCCATATAATATTACTATCTAATTTATCTAAGTATTTTTTAGGACAAGGACAAATACATACTAATTCATATTCTTTGCCATATTGATATTTAAATATTTTTTCTTTTAACTTAAATTCAGTTGTTTTCATACCTTTTATATCTATTATGTACTTTCCCCTATCAAAGTCTGATACATACTTTATAGGTAATATCTTTTTATTCTTATATACAAAGCTAGGCTGTAATATAAAAGTTTTTCTCATTCCTAATTCAATATTAAATTCTTTTGCTTTCTGATAGAATTTAAACTCCATTTCACTATCAAACTTAATATTATCTATTTCTATTTTTTTATTTTTGTATTTATTATATACCATAGTTCCATTTACAAGAAAAGAGTAGAGGTACTCTACTCTTTATTTTATTGCTAATCTAGTATTTCTTACTAATCTAGCACCTTGTACTTCCTCTCCATTTTTAATTGCATTTTTTATATCTGTTTTAGATATAGTTTCTTCTATTTTTGTTTTTATAAATTTCTTATCTATAAGACTTTCATCATATATTTCTACACTCTCTGCATTATTTACTACCGATAATTTACCTATTGGAGTTTCAATAGCTTTAATGTTATTAGCAATCATACACATTTTAATATAATTGCTAAGGTTTTCTTTTTTCTTAGTATAAGATTTTTTTAATGCTTGTAATCTCTTTATTTCTTCATCAATAGCCTCTGCATAGTTATCTTGCTTTTTAAGTACATAGATTAAATCTCTACCTTTACTTACTACCAAAGCATTAATTTTATCTTTAAGGTCAGTTAATTTATCATAGTTTTCATCAACCTCACCAGTTTCCCAATTAATACTATTTTCAATTATCTCCTCCAATTTACTACCTTGTTCTGTTAATTGCCATAATGTTTGTTTTTCTCCCATAATTCCTCCTATTTTTAATCTTTAAATGTTAGTATAACCTTTAAAATATCGCCTCTAAAAGTATTTTCTATAAAATCTTCATATTCTATTGTAGTTTCTGTTTCAAATTTAGATTCTATATTCTCTACTATATCTTTTAAATTTAATGTATTTAATAAATATATATTAATTTCTTGAATAAACCCTTTTAATATAGATTCCGAAAACATATCTGTTACAGAAGTATAATCTGCACTTTCTATATGTTTCACATATAATAAAGGTATATCTATAGAGAATTCTCCAATATAACTACCTTTATTATAAGTTTCTTGTATAAACTTTAATAATTCATTTTCAGGATTTACTATTTCTTTTTTAATATAATTAAATAATTCTTTTCTATAAATTTCTTGATTATCTGCTCTCACTTTTCTATTAAAATCTACTCTGTTTTCCTTAATCATATCTACCTCCAATATTTACAATGAAATTCATCATCTTCTGTGATTGTTTTTATGCCTTCATAAGCTATTCAGTCTAAATTATCATTTATCCTGTCTTTAATTCTTTTACCTATTGTATCTCTATATTTAGCAAATAAAATACCTATTTCTAATTTTTGATTAAAAGACATATTTGAAACATTATCTAAAATACTATATACATCTTGTTCTACACAAGCTAATTCTGATAATACTTCATCCTCTACTTCTTCTGATATAACTTTAACAGTATCTTCTCTATCATATTTAAAACCACTTTCTAGTCTATTACACTTTCTCTCCTTAACATTAAAATATACACACCATCTACAACTCTTTTCCATACATCACTTCCTTTTTTATTTGTATAACCTATTATATCATAGAATGTAAATAAAGTCAACATCTAAATATAGAATGTTAGGAATTTTAACCTAACATTCTATATTTTCTATTCTTTTTCTTTAACTTCAAAGGCTTTATTAATGAAAATATGTTAGTTAAATAATTCCAATCGTTACTATCTTGTTTTATTTCATCATAATTAATTACATCAGGTATTTTATTTTCCTCCATATAATTTAAAATAACTTTTCTTAATGATTTATTCTTTAAAGCTTTTAACATATCTTTAGTTTCATTAAAACTATACCAAACTTCTAAATCAAATCTAAATTGTTGAACTCTATAATCTTTTGAATAAATTACAGCTATATTTTTACTTTTATCACCTTTTCCATCATAATTCAAATATTGAATATGTACCATATCCCTATATGATTTATTAAAATTATTTATATGTTCACTAGGTCTATTAGAAAATTTAACATTAGCTATATTAACAATAGGTTCTACATTATTATGAAAGCTTAAGGAATGTATATAGATTCTGAAAAAAGTAGTACATAAAACTATATCTAAATCTTTTTGTTTATAACTTACTACTTTTTCATTCCAAAACATATCATAATAAGTAAAATGTACATATTTATAACTTGACAATCTATTTCTTAAATTTCTTATTCTAGGTTTTAAATTAGTATCTATACTATCACTTCCTTTAAATATTATTAAAATTAATTTTTATTACTAATAATTATTATTTATTAAACCTTATAATTTAGTATTTAAACCAATTTAAAACTTTTAGGTTACTTATTATATCAAAAATATTTTAAAACTAGTTTAAAAACCATTACAGAGCCCCAAAGTTTATTCAGTTATTCCTGTTAATTCTTTAAAATAAGGTAGAGTTAAAATCCATTTACATAACTCTCTCCATTGAGGTAATCTATGATTTTTCCTTTGACTATAAATAGTTTTTAATTGTCTATAATTTGTTGTAATTCCAGCTGTTAATCTTAAACCACAAGGAATACCCATCAATAATCCAATATATTTCTCTGTTGTAGGATTTTTTAAATAATCATCTTTTACTATATTAAAACTGTCAATCATTATTTTTGGTGTATAAGGGTCAAACATAAGGTTACCCATTTTAACTATCTTGTGCATAGTGGATTGCGAAGAAATAATGTCTGCAAAGTGATATCTTTGGAATTCTGTCCACATTTTAATGGATATATTCAAGTCAAATTGTACTACTATTCCACATAAGTAATTATCCTCTCCTGTTGAACTCTCTAATTTACCCAATCTTTTTCCACGATTTAAAGATTTTTGTAATTCTTCTTTAAAATCTTTATCTTCTCTCATAGGAAAACCACTAACTCTTAAAGCATTTTTTAGTCCGTATACTTTTGAATTAGATACTGTACTTTCAATACCTTCAGCAAATAAATTATCTCCTATTTCCAAGATTGATGGTTCTATTATATTATTTAACATTTTATTTTCTCCTTTATTAAATTAAATATTCGTGAAAATTTATCTTCTTGTAATAATTTCCACTATCGAAATCCTTATTTATATTTTTAAATTTACATCTAACTTTATTCTTTCCATAGTTTTTATAAAATAATTTATATAAATATTTTAAATAATCTTTACTTCCATAAACTATGTGTTTAATTTTTCTTCTACTTCTTGACATAAATTACTCCTTATAAATAAAGGCTAGAATTAATCTAGCCTTATATTATTTATCCAAAATATACATTTTTATATCTATCTACTAATACTGCATTCTTAACTACTTCTAACGGTGTTAGCATTTCTGTATTTAATACAGCTTTCATAATAGCAGGGCTGTATCCACTTACATAACATACCCCATCTTTTGCAATTTCGGGAAAATTAGGTCGTCTGACATTCAAATTCCAATAAATTATTTGAGGAATTTTATACCTTTGTTGATTATATTTATCTCTAATTTTTTCCATAAGAGTTTTAAATTTCCTATCAGAATTAGTATAATTTCCTGTTGCACTATTAAATTGCATATCAGATAATATAATTAAATGTGTAGGTATATCCTCTTGTTTTAAATTATTTGCTACTGCTAACTCTAAAATGCAATCAAATACTTTTTCTATATTTGTATCAGCACATTGATAGGTATAACAACACATTTTTTCATTTAAAGTTTTAGCTTTTGAAAAATCTATAAACTTAACTATATGTGAAAATTCTAAACATTTATTTCTATAAACTTCACTTGGGTTTCTTTCAGCTATATAAATACCCAATGCAGTCGCTACATTCATAGGAACTCCAAACATTGAAGCACTTGTATCTACTACACATATAGCATTTAAAGGCTTATCCATATAATTAGGTAATGCTTTCCATTGTTCTTCCAGTACTGTGTCTACTTCATAAGAAAAACCTTTCCAATCAAAACCTTTACTTAAATAAGCATCTGTAATATCACTAGGGAATAACACAGAAGAATTGATTTTTGTTTCTCCTTTTTGTAAATTATCTAAGTATTCATTAAAATGTTTATTGTCTTTTTCCATAAATAAATTTCTATTAAATAACATACATCTACTAGGTACGGCACTATAATTAATTTTATTAAAAGTTTGTTGTGCTATATTTCTTTCAACTACTTTTAACACTTTTCTAGCTTGAGTACAGTAATTTCTATAATCAAAATCTAATTTTGGCATTAAAGTTAGTAAATTCTTAGCTTTTAACTTAGTATGTTTAGATTTACTGTTTATAGTAGGTAGCCATTTTGCTAATAAACTAGGTGTTTTTCCTTCATTCATTAATTTTATATCTGTATGAATAGTGTTATAAATATACCCTACTATATCTATTTTTGCTTGAGATTTATTAGTTCTATTAAATATATCTAATAAATCTTTCCAAGAACCAAACTCAACTATGTTAGCTATATTATTTTTAAATAATAAATAGCTTTCTTCTGTTTCTAGTTCTAAAAGAGCTAACATAATAGTTTTAAATACTTCTTTTTCTCCCATTCCACCTCTACAATCTCTTACATAAAATAAAGTTTTCATTGCTAACTCTTTATTTTCTTGCATTGCTTTGGCAAACATAGGTAATAATTCCTTATTCACACTAGCAGGTTCATGGTAATTATTCTCTCTCATAGAGCCTATTGTACCAAATAAATCTACTACACTATTTAAAGTAGATTTAACAGCTATTGCACCATTTTCAGTTTCAGTCAAGTTACCCCATTTTTGTAATTCTTTCATAAATACATTTGACATTTACATCACTCCTCTTTAATTTTAAAATAATTATATTTAAAGAGAAAACAGAAGTTATTTCTTTCTCAACTAATCGGAACTAAATTTAATTGCTGTAAACTTCTGTTTTATCTTCTTTGTCATATTATAGCATATTCAATTTTATTTGTCAAGTAAAAATTTAATTTTCTTTTAATTTTTTATCTTGTTCTTTTTTACTATCTTCTGAAAAGATAATACTTATATATCCTAGTTCCCCTTCATCACTCCAAGCTCTTATATTGAACCAATCTACTATTACAGCTATATCTTTTTCTTCTAATAATTCTCTAAATGTTTCATCTTTATAGTCCCATAAAGTATCATCTAATTCTCTTGCTGTTTTCTTTTGTTCTTCTGTTAATCCTATATCAAATTTTGCTTTTCCACTGGTATAAGCACCTATAATACCTTGTTTATTTAACTCAAAGGCTACACCTAAAATAGCTTTATAACCTTCTTTTAGTTCTTTTATTGATTTTTGTCTTGCCTTATAATTCTTTACTAAATTTTCATTAAAACTCATTCTTTAATTCCTTTCTCTAATAATAACTCTTTTACTATATTTTGCATTAAAATTAATTCAGTTTTACAACCTACCATATTTTCAGTACCACATCTATTAATTTCCTCTTGTATATCCTCTAACAAAGAATATAATAAATGAGGTTGAAAATCTTTACCATATTCTAATAATATTTCTTTTGCATCTGATAGTGCATAACTTCTTCTACTAATTGCATATCTAAAAGCATACATTAATACTCTATTTCTATCATTTTTAATCTCTAAATTAATCATAAGATACCTCTTTTCCGAACTCTCTAATATCACAGTAAACGGGAAAGCGAATACTCAAATTACCTTGTTTATCCTGTGTTTCTTCAAAATATTGTATCTCTACTACTCTACCTATTATTTCATCTTGATTATTCCAATAATAATCTCTCTGACTGTCAGTAAAGCCACTGCCTACTTTAACAATATTACCTTTATATTCACAAACAATAGCACCAAGAGTATTAGCATATTTCTTTTCTCCTTGTTCTACACCAATACATTTTAAATCTACTGTATTAAATTTTTTGAATTTCAATATACTCTTAACTCTCTTACTTTCATACATACCCTCAATATCATTTGCCATTAAGCCTTCTTGTTCCTGTGCCACAACTTCATCTAATAATTTAAACACAACATTATTTATTTGTCCTTTATACAGAACTTCACATATTTGTTGATATTCGGTATTTTCTATGCTATCTATGAAATTTCTTCTTTGCATATAGGGTAAATCATAATTAATTATATCAAATATATGATATGTAATTTTGTCCTTTGGTTTTTCTCCTTTTGTTCTCATAATAGAACTAATTTCTTTATATTGGTCTTTTGAACTCTTATTAGCTGTTATACGAGGTAGTAACTCTCCGTCATATATTTTACCACTAGGTAAATTTAAACAGCTTAAAAAGGTATCTAAGCCTTTTATTTCTACTCCATTACGACTATATGCTTTTGGTATTCCCTTTCTATTATCTATTATACACCTATTGCCATCTAATTTAAGTGTAATATAATAAATTTTACTATGGTCTAATTTATCAGCTACATTAACATAATTAGTCGCTAACATAGGCTCAATAATATCTATACAGTTAGGTATAACACTATTAATAGCTTTTATATCTAAGCCTATCGCTAACTCTTTACACATAAATAATTCTAAGAACTCTTTTGATTGTGAGTACATATATAAATCTCTATAAGACTGTAATACTCTTATATTTTCATCTGTTCCTGTACAGTTATCTACTAAATACATCATAATAGTCATTAATATATTATCATCTAATATTTTAACATCATCTGTAGATAGCATAGGTTCAGTAAATACCTTTTTAATCTTTTTAGTAGACATATTAGTAACTATGTTAGGATTATATAAAAAATTCAATACTTTAATACATTGTGAACTATTTATATTATACCATTCTTTCAATATTGCTTTTTTATCATTAGTACCTTGAGTTTCTTGAATTAACTCAAGGTACATTAATATATTTTGACTAGGCATTATAAATACCTGCAACTAAATCTGTTAAATAGTCGTTTAGGTCTGATACAAAAGCCATACAATCTACTACTGTTACATCTTTATTATTTATTGCTTCTTTAATGCTATCTAACATTTTTACAAAATCTACTTCTTGAGTATATTTAGGTCTATTAAGTTCAGTAGTATATTCTTCTATTAAATTTCTAAAAGTATTTTCTACCTCTGTTAAATCTAATTTAACTGTATACCCTGTGTATTTTTTAGGTTCATCTTTTGGCTTTAATATACTACCTATATTAGATTTATTCCTATATAAATGTTTTTTTGTTTTTGTTTCATTTTTATTAGCAAAATTTTGTAATTCTTCTTTTAAAAGTTTTAATTCATATTCAACTTCTTCTTTAGTCCAAAAGAAAAAAATAAATTCTTCTGCATTTAAAATATCATTTTCTAAATTCCACTCAAAATAACCCTTTGTGAGCATAACTTTATTACCTACTTTTTTAATATACTCTCTGACAACTTTTTTAGTAGATTCATCTGCTAAAACTTTAAAAGTTCTTGGTGTACCCGCATTTTCTTCAAATTTTTCTATCTTTAAATCTAAAACTATTTTGACCATTATATATCACTCCCCCTTATTCTTTTTTAATCTTTTATAAATAAATTTTATAATTTTTGATACTAAACTTAATAAACATAATAAACCAACTATATGAACTGTCCAGTATCCAAGAGAATACCAGTCTAATTCTAAGTAGCCTAAATAATATAACCCTATTATTCCTAAATATAAAATATCTAAAATAAAATTCCCATTAATTAATATCTCATTCTTCTGTTTCTTCATCCTTATTATCTTCCTTTTTCCATATATTATCTAATTTTTGAAAATATCTTTTGCATCCTGTTGTCAATAAATTTATTAACTCTCCTTTACTAATTCTTCTATGTTTTTTATTCATTTTTGCTTTTCTTATGAAAGAACCTTCAAGAGTTTCATCATTAATAACTATTATACCAAAATGTTCAGGTATAAAATCTATACATTCATCTACTATTGACATAGGTAAGGCGAAATATTGATATTTTAACCTATTATATAAATCTTTGTGTTGATGTTCTTTTTCTCTATCTCTTTTGCAATCAGATACTGATACTTTTAACTCAATCTCATAAATATAGTCATCATTTGTTACTACAATAATGTCGCACTCATGTATCTTAAATTTTCTTTGAACTCTTGGTATTAGTGCTTGATAATTACCCTCTTCAAACAGTTTATATACACCTAATTCTAACATATCTGTTGTCATTATTCTATATTCTCCATACAATTAATTTCTTTTAACTTCAATATAATATTATCTAAATTATTCTCTACTATTTGATTACTTAAATTATGTAAATTATCGCAATAAAAACATTTATATAATTCCTCTACTTTGAACCAAGCAATAACTACACTAAAATTATCTACTTCAAAATGAGAGAGTAATTTATATCTAATGTCATCTACTATTTTTGATTGTAATTCATCTGTTATAGTCATTATTCTTATGTTCTAATGAACATTTAACCACCTCTCTTATATCAAAAATAAAATTATTAATATATCTTTGTATTTGATATTCCTTAATATATTCAGCATATTCAACAGTAAACCAGTCTACTCTTGCTTCCCAACCTTTACCGTATTTTTTATACATTTTTAAACCTCTAAGATATTTTAATCTTGCTTGTATTAATTCTTCAAATATTTGAGGATTTTCATTTAAAACCTCTATTACTTTATCAGATAAAGTATAATTTTCTAAATTAATTTCTTCATCATAATTCTTACAAACTTTTTTAATTATTTTTATGGCTTTATAGGGATTAGTGTTATAAAGAAAATCAAATACAAAGTGTTTTGTTGCTAGATTATCAATTCTATCTAAATCATATTTGCCATATAATTTATCATAGATTATCTTTCTAGCTTTTGTTTCAGTCAAACCTATTATATCATTAGTGTAGTATTTTGTCAAGCCATATTTTGAATAACCATCTTCTGCCTTAACTAAAGTTCTACCCTCAAACTCAAATAATTGATTAACTATTATGTCAAAATGTTCTTTTTCTTTTGCTAAACAAGTAAATGAACACAGTATACATATTAATAATATTAATTTTCTCATTCTACCACTTCCTTTAATTTTAATATTTACTATTATATCATATAAATAAAATTTTGTCAAGTATAAAAATAAAAGTAGGAATAAATCCTACTTATTATCTTTTATCTCTTCATATTCCGTTTTTATAGGAAATTCTTTCTGTATTAAATTTCTTTCTTCTAATACTTTATAGATGTCTTTATGTTCTAAATAAATATCTTTACCTTTTTTAAATTTATTTATATCTACATTAGTTAAGGATACAAATTCTTGTATTAATTCTAATAAATATTTATTAGTATCTTTTAGTTTCTTATTTGTTTGATAATGATAACTTTCATTATTTTTCAAACTATTAGTATACACTTTCATATAACCTTCGTGAGCTAAATATACAGGTTCACATAGAGAATTAAAAGTAAAGGTACATAATTTTTCTTTTGCTACCATTAAAAGTAAAAATACCCCTGCACTAGCTAAATCCCCAACTACATTAATATTAATTTGTACATTTAATGCTACTAATTGTTTAATTCTATTATATAGAGCAAGTAAAACCATTATATCTCCACCATAGCTGGAATAATCAATATTTACATAAACTAATTTACCTTCCAAAGCTCTATCTATTAAATCTTGAAAATCTTGTTCAATAGTTTTAAAATTAGGTGTGTAATTATTTTCCTCATTATAAGTATTAAACTCAAATAACATTAAATTTATATTTTGGAATACAATATCTGATTCAGGTACTACATAATCTTTTTCTTCATTTATCTTTTTATCTTCATTTTTCAAATTATTTACTTCCTTATTATTTTAATTTCAAGCTGAACATTATTAATTCTTTTTTATCTCTATTTAATACTCCAAAGAGTTGGCTAACATAACTTTCAGGAATATTTAACCCTCTACTAGCATATTCATCTGCTCCAACTAAACTTGCATTTCTACTATACCCATCTGTAATTAGAGAGCTATGTATATGACCCATAACTACATAATCTATTACTTTTTTAGTATCTTGGTATATCTTATATTTTAACTTTGATAATTCACTTTCTAACTTTGTATGATTAATTTTATCCCCGTGAATAGCAAGTAAATTAAATCCATTAATATCCACTAAATTTTCAAAATAATTATTTGTTGAATGTACTAATATTCCTTTATTTTCTTTATAAGCTAAATTTAGCATTTCATAAATCATATAATCTATTGAGTTCTTTGCTACCTCATTTATATTAGTATGAGGATTAGAACTGTCAAATCTACTCTCATTTCCTACAACACAATCAATATCTATTTTATTTAAGTGATTATAAAGTTTATCTATTAAATTCTTAATTAAATAAAAACATTTAAGTCCACTTTCAATTTCAACATATTGTCCTTGATATTTCATATCAGATTTACTTTGAGCGTGTATGAAATCCCCTAATAAAATTACTCTTAATTCAGTTAATTCATAAGTATATATTTGTTCTCTAACTCTTTCATATAGTTTATTAAGTCTTTGAACAGCAATATCTTCACTAAATTTATTACCCTCTAAGTTTACTAATTTACCTATATGCCAATCTGATAATACTAATATTCCTATATTATTGTTTTTGATTTCAATAGGTTCTTTTTCTTTTCCCCAATTCATTATGAAATCCACACCACTTAAATCCTTAGCCATAGAATATAATTTTGATTTTATATCTTCTACTGCTTGTTCTCCTCTAAATGTTTCTCTTGCTGATTTTCTTAATAAATTGTTTTCATCTCTTAATTTTTGTATTGTTTTTAAACTTGCTTGATATTTCTTGACTAAATATTCATCTGTAGTATTGTCTTGTTCTTCAGTTCCTAAATTACTAAAATCATAAGTTTCTTTACTACTATTAGTATCTGCTTGTTTTTTCTGTTCTTTCATTGCTTTTTTAATTGCATCCTCTAATTGTTCCTCGTAAGGTATATAATAATACTCCCCTAAATCTATAACATAATATACATTATGTTTTCCTTTCTCTGATTTAACTATTCTATCATCATTAAATTCTCTAACTATTTTAAAGCCTTTATGATAAGGTTGCCATCTCACATTTTTATCTTTATTATGCAAAATTGCTAACTTTGGGTGTGTATATCTTAATAATCTTTCAGTTAATTCATTAAATTTACAAAAATCATATAAACTGTGTACATAAAATGTTTCATTCAAATTCTCATTATAAATTTCAAATATTTTCACTTAATTATTTTCCTCTCTTTCTATTTCTTTTTTAAATTTATCTTCTAATTCTTGTACTGTATATCTACTTCTAAACTTTCTATATGTGTTATCTTGCCAATATTTCAATTTATTCCACAGATTAGGATATTCTTTATATATAATTTTTAATTCACCTAATCTTTGTAATGGACAACACCAACAAGATAATCTAGCAAATTTTTCATATAATCCATCCCAATTAAAACCCTTAGAATAACAGTAATTTAAACAATCTTGTTCTGTCATATTCCATTCAGCTAAGGGATACTTAATAATTTTTTCTTTATTTTTGGCTAATCTGTCAGGTTCATCTACAGCTATGCCGTGATATTCTATGACTTCACAATTCCTATATTTACTTTTAATATATTTTCTTATTATAGATTTTTTAAAATAATTAGTACACCATTTATTTCTAAAATCTGGGAAAGAATATCCTTTTTGTCCTTTGTTCTTACCTTTTTTCTTTTCATAATGTAATAACATATATTCAAAATCTTTCTCTGCTTTTAACTTAGTTATTTTTCTATTTATATATTTTTCTACCTTATCTATATGCTCATACATTTCAGGAAATTCTACTGTAGTATCTAAAAAGATTATGTCATCTATTTGCATATTATTTTCTATCATTTTTAAAAGCATTACTGTACTATCTTTACCACCACTAAAACTTACAATATGTATCTGTTTCTTATTAGTTTCTAACATTTCCTACCTTTCTTTTCTTTAAAATATCTTGTAAAATACTATTCATTGATTTTCCTTGGGGTATATTAGATTGATTTATAATAGGACATTTTTCACGAAAACCACACAAATTATCACAAAAAAATTGTTCATTTGCATAATCTCTATTAGTAAACTCATTCTTTTCTATACCATTCTTAACTTCTTGTGTAGTATTCTCTACATATTGAGTAATTTCATCTATATCTTCTTGTGTTGGGTAATAATACACATAACAATTTTTTATATTAATTAAATATTGATACTCTTGAGGTATAGTCTTAGTTCTAATCCATTTCTGAATTTCTTTGTCCATATCCTCTCCAAGTTCTTTTATTAGTTTATTATAGTAAGGTTCTATGTAATTATCTTTTCTTGACTTCCTAGAAGGTTTACTATTAAAATAAATATTAACATATTTCATAAAATCAAATCCTATATTTTCTACAATTATATTAGGGTATGATTTTTCTAATAATATTTTATACAATATTAATTGTCTTGCTTTTGTTTTCATTTCCTCTTTTGTAAATATAGTAGATGTTTTAAAATCTATAATATCTACATAAAATTTTCCATTTTCTTTTCTATTTATTTTAAGATAGTCAATATAACCTAATATCCAGTGTTCTCCTATTTGATTTAATACTTCGACTTCTACTCTAATATCTTTGGTAATTTCAGTATAATTATGTCTAAAATAGTCTTTCAAACATTTCTCGTAGTTTTCTTGTATAGTCAGTCCACCTTTTCTATCTTTTGGTAAGAGTACACCTAATGTTTTAAGCCTTTCTAACTTAGTTTTAAATTGTTCTATCATCTCCTTATAGCTTATATTACCTAATACATAACTCTCTTGTATATCGTGTGCTAGAGAGCCATAGAATGAATATGAAGAGTGTAATTGTGGTACTCTATCTATTCTTTGTAGCTTATAAGATAATTGACAACCATTCCACTGTTCTAATTCACTAAAACTCCATAATTTAACTTTATTAGCTCTTAATTCTTTTACTTTATTGGATTGTTTTTGATTTACTCCTAATTCAAACTGTCCTTTCAAAGTTAATAAATAACCTTGTACTGTTTCCGTGAAATACCCACTCTTTACAAGTCCACCGATGTATATTTGTTCTAATTTTGTTAAATCATCTTTAAGTATACCAAAATAAAATTTATCTATATGTATACTTAAATCTTTAAACCATTGTTTATGTTTCTTTACTAAGTCTACTTGAGGTGTTTGCTTCATAACTACACCTCAACAGCTAATTTATATCCTAATTTTTTTAAATAATTATAAATAAATTGTTTTCCTTTTTCAGTCCATTTAAGAGTATGAAAAGTTAATTGTACTCCCTCTTTTGTAGTTTTTTCAGTAGTAACTGTTTGTGCTAAGCCTAAATCTTGATATTTAGAATATAGTACCCAAGTACCACTTTGTTTATAAATAATTTTACCTTGACTTAATATTTCATTAAGTTTTTTAGCACTTAACCCAAAGTCTTTTGCTATAATAGTTGTAGTTAATAAACTTTCGGATTTTAAAACAGTATTTACATATTCTATTTTTGGCTTATCTTCTAATATCTTTTGTTCTAATGCTTCTATTCTTTTAGTAGCGACTAAAACAGCTTTACTTAATAACATATCCTCTGACATATAAACTGTATTATTAGCTTTAATATATTGTTTCATTCTATCAAATTCATTAATATATGCTACATTCAACTCAAAAGCTATGGGTACACTAGAATTATACCCTCCTAATAGTTGTTGTATTCCTTTTTCAGTAATCCAATACATACGATATTTTTTAAAATTTCCTTCTACTTTATAGGAACTTTCAATATAAAAGTCGTTTATACTGAAACCTAAATTTTCAGTGTTCGTGAATTTTTGAGCATATTCATCAATTTTTGCTATTAAGTTATCGTGTCTAACTCCTAATTCTTTTGCTACTATTCTACTATCCACGACTAAAACATTGTCTTTATTTTCTACTCTTACTTTTATTAAATTTTGCATTTCTGCATCACTCCTTTATTTTAATAATTTTAAATACAATTTCTGCATTACAACATATTATATCAAAAAAATCTACTCTTGTCAAGTAGATTTTTTAAAAATTTTCATCTTTTAAATATTTTGTAAATATTTCTGTAATTTTCTCTCTATTTCTATCACAGATAGCTTCTTTTTCTCCTAATAAATTATTTGGTATATTATTTACATCTATGTATTTAATCTTACATTCCCTACCATATTTCTTTAATCTTTGAATATTAGGAATAAGACTGTCTAAATAATCTAAGGATTTATCTAATGCAAATATAACTGTATTTACTTGTAAGAGTTTTAATATCTCTATATGATTCCGTGAGAGTGCATTACTACCTAGTGCTAGTGTAGGTATTTTACTTCCCATTTGCCACATTTTCATTACAGACTTTTCGCTCTCAACTAACATAACTGTTTTTGTCTTTTTGACTAAATCATAATACACATCATAACCAAAGAATACAAGAGATTTACTATATCTAAGAATTGGCATATATTTATTCTCTTTATCTTGTAAATGTATAGCATTTCTTCTACCAATAGCACCTATTAATTCTTTGTTATAAAATACTGGAATTACTACTCTACGAGTTCTTTTATCATATCTAATATTAAAAAATAATTGAGTTTCTACTCCTATACCATCATTTAAAAACATTTCTGATATAGCTTTTGGATATTGTTCTAAACATTCTTTATTATATATTTCAGGTACTTGATATACATAGTTTTCTTCCCATTCTTCTATTTCTCCACATTCATTAATTAATTTATTATTTGAATTTAAAGATAAATATAATTGATTTATATATTTATTTTTATCTATACCCTCTAAATTGCTTAATAAATCTAAAATATTACCTTTCTCATTATTTCTAAAATTATAATACCTTAAACTGTCATCTAGTGAAAGTACATAGGCATTAGAACTATGCTGTATATCAAATCTAAGAGTAGTGCCATCAGAACTAGGAGTCAGTTTACCTACATACATATTTAAAAGATTATATAATATTTCTCTATTTAAGTTAAGATTATGTAATACAATATCTTCTAATATCATAAAATCAACTCACTAAGAGGATTTTTTCCTTGAGGTGTCTTTTGGCATATTTTGAATAACCCCTATTTCTTCATAATACAAGGTGTCTAAATCTATGTAATATAATAATACATAACCATCTCTACCATTACGGTTTTTATCACAGAAAACTGCATAATAAGGTACATCTGTTCTAAAAGATACTTCTTCCTCTTTTCCTGTTTCTTCGTTATGCTTCATAACTATTAGATTTACTAATTCTTCTTTATCCAATTTCCTAAACATTATTAAATTTTCTAATATTTCTTTAATTGCTTTTGCTCTTGCTAAACATTTGTAAGTCAAGTATTTTGTTCCATAAGACTCTCCTGACATTTGTAAAGTAATAGTAAATGTTATATTAAATCTCTTAGTTAAATTATCTGCAACTTTGGATAATTCTATAATATCTTTATATTCCTCCTCATCTGCTTTAAAAGTATCATATACAAAGTGTCTAAATCCTTGTCTAACTTTTTTCTTTATTTCTCTTCTAAGTATACTAGGTTGCATAATTTCAAAATATATATGTGTGATTCTATCTTTATATCTTTCTTTCCAATGTAACATAGCATTTATAAAGTAATCCATATCTTCTTTTGATAGACAATTTTCTCCATATTCTGCTCTACTTATAGTTTTTGCATTTTGATTAAGAAACACTAATACATTAGTTATATAAGCAAAAGTTATGGTTTGTATAAAAGTTTCATATACTTGTTCATTACAAAATAAACAAATTTTGTCTTTTGAATTTTCTAAAAGAGAAAGTACATAAATAGTGATTAAAATTGAACTTTTGCCTTGTCCACTCCAGCCTGCTATTCCATTAACCCCTCTTACAATACCTTTATTCCATTTATTCAAATAACTATATCTCAAATCAAAAGGTACACAATCAATTCTTTTACCACTTCTTATATTTTTAATAAAATCCTCATTAATACTTTGAGTTAAATTAGTTTCTACAAAGTTACTATCTGCTGTACCTACACTACATATTTCACTTATCATACCCTCTAGGGTAGTAGTTAAATCCTCACTATTATTAAAATTAGTTAATTTCCCTATAAACTCTTCTAACCCACCATTACGAGCTATTTTATCATATAGTCTTAAAGGTACACTAACTATTGTATATTGTTCTAAAACACCCTCAAAATCAATTAAATAACTATCGTTTAGTTGTTGAATAAGATAAAATATGTTCATACACTCTTGTTTTCTTTTCTCATCAATAGGTAATGTGTTTAAAAAAGTAGATAAAGCAAACTCATCTATATTAGTGTACTTTTGTTTATTATATAGTATTTTACATACTTCATAGAATTTTTTATAATCATCTACTGTAAATATTACATTTTTATTTGTCTTTTCTTCTAACATATTAAAATTATCTA
>ERZ773083.516-NODE-516-length-31366-cov-10.692792_pt1 | contig 31366 bp, 23 predicted proteins | sample MGYA00511465_ERZ773083 | MGnify/ENA primary metagenome ERZ773083 (study PRJEB29015, sample SAMEA2738001) | human oral metagenome | biome: human oral; feature: human-associated habitat; material: dental | place: China | collected 2060 ... | reverse complement strand
ACGTCCTCCTCGCGCACGCGCGTAACAGAGACTACAACAACAGAGAACACGCATAAAATACGTGAAACAACAACAGACGATGTCCGTAGTCTTTGCACATCGCTCGGCATATCCGGCACATCGCTGGCACGGTTTATCCGTCGCTATGGCGCATCGTCCGTACATGAGAAAGCACGGCTCCTGGAGACTGCCATGCAGACACAGAGCATTCGAAATCCGGCAGGATGGCTGCATGCTGCCCTCAAGAACGGCTATACATTTTCACATCCGCATCCTCTTACCTCCGAGGAATCCGTACAGTCAAAAAGCATGACAGAACGCAGCGGCAAAACAGCACCATCTTCGGGATCTCCTGCGATCTGCTCAGACGATTCCAAAGAGGTCGCATCCGATGATGCTAAGACGAAGAAAAAACGAGAAGTACCGCAGATTCTACAGGATTACTTGGATCGTCAAAAAGGCGATGGGGGAGATTTTGCACGGGAATTCTTGCGTTGGCGTGGGAATGAGGGAAGAGCAAGCCCTAGCCCTTAATGCGTCTGACGAGGAGGGGAATGACAATGAAAAACCCGAACATCGCCCGATTTCTCGCAGCACAGGCGATTCGTAAAGCATTCACAGAAAACTCTTTGCCAACATGTCTTGAAGAGCTTAAAACACTCTGTGCAAGCGAGACGCATCCACGTCTTCTTTCTGCCTATCTGCGCTGGCAAAGGGATCTGATCAACCGCATCTTGGTATATGCGTTACTGGATGACCTGTCGGAAATCGAACGTGACTTTGTGTATTATCGCTACCGCAACAGGCGCAGTATGAAGTGGATTAGTATGCACATCCCTGTCTCGGAGCGACAGCTCTATTTCCTAAATGACCGCATCTTACTGCGCCTTGAGACACTGCTCTTTTATCAGCCGACTCGTGCAGATGTATTTTCACCGAAGGTGATTCTAAACCTTCTGCGTGTCATTGACGCACGCATTGCGGTATTTTCGCTGCGTGTCGATTTGCCCGTTGATATAGGGTGGTTGGATCACTTGTTCTTGGCGCGATACCGCTGTCACGCTCTTTTTGACCTCATGATGTCGTTCTTGTCCCCACACAAAGAGACACTCGCGCAGAAGATTATCCGGCAGAAATTTCATGCGCCAAATGCAACGGCTGACGAACTGCTTCGGCAGCTTGACATCCCATCTTCTGAACGGGAAAAGAGTATCGTGCAAGGCATTCTTCGTGATTACCTTGGTTGTGCCGAAAAATGTCTGTGCATAGAAAAAATACCGGAATCCGAAAAGTTTGCAGTTTTTTAATTCTGCAATGTGATTCAATAAGAGGGGAGTGAATTTTTCGGAGAAGGAGCTGGGGATATGAGAGAGAGAAAAAGTTTTCCGCGACCAAGAGAGCGTCCCGTCTTATGGTGCATCGGGCTTTTTTCCATCATCATGTTGGCCGCATCCGCATGTGGATGGAAATTTCCGGAGCAACACATCATTTTTTTCAACCGAACGGAGAGCGTGCCCCTTGGCTTTTACCTTCGTGTCCCGTTGCGTCCACTGGTACGCGGAGACTACGTAGTCTATGAGCCGACAGAACTGACACGGCGGTATGCCACTGTGCGCGGCTACAGTCCGGCAACAAGTAAATTTCTAAAACGTGTGGGCGCAGTTGCCGGGGACACCTACTGCATTGACCCGGACACCCATCATTTTACCATCGAGGGAACCTATATCGGCGAGGTATTTCAGCGGGATCGCATGGATCGTCCGCTGCCACAGCAGCAAGGCACGTTCATCGTACCGGAGGATTTCTTTCTGCCCATTGGAGAAACCTCGCGCAGCTTTGACGGGCGCTATACCGGTGTGGTACCGACCGGCAGCATCGTCGCGCTTGTGGTTCCTTTGCTGACATGGTGGTGAAATAAAGCACGGTCGTTTTTTGAATGATAAGGGGGTATTGTGTGTTTACGTTTTTTAAGCAGCCGGAAAAATACTCAGAGACAAGCAGCATGAAAAGTCCTGCAACACCGGCAGAGCGTGCCCGCGCGGAATATGACCGACGGGTTGGCAGTGTTGTCGTGCAAAATTACAATTGGAGGCGGATTGCGCTCGGCCTCCTTCTCGTCTGCATTGTACTTTCTGTCGGCCTTACCGTGCAGTCCCTCACCTCGCGGATTGTACCCTATGTAGTTACAGTGGACAAATCTACGGGGGAAGTACAACAGGCGGGGGCTGTGATCGCACAGAACTACACACCGCAGGAGGCGGAGATTCGCTATTTCCTTGCGCAGTTCATCCAAAATGCACGGAACATCCAGTTAGACCCTGTGCAGCAGGAACGTTTGCAGAATCAGGCAATCGCCTATCTGACACAATCGGCAGCGCAGAAGTACCGCACGATCCAACACAACGAGCATTTTCAGGAGCGCTATGCAAAAGTCACGGCGCAGACGAAAATCACGAGCATCGAGAAGATCCCGGATACAGACTCCTATCATGCGGCTTGGGTAGAGGAAGAATTCGACATTGCAACAGGAGCGCAGCGGCTGCACAGCTATCAGGGCGTATTTACCGTCACCATGATAGAGCAGAAAGACGAGGCGCGGCTTCTCGTGAACCCGCTTGGACTCTATATTTCCGATCTCAATTTTTCTGAGGAAATCAACAAGAAAAGCCCGACTGCCGGAGGAAAGTGAATAAAAAGCCTCCTTATTCAGATGTTCAAATTGAACATCTGAATTAACCGATTAAAAATTCATTTATGGAGGAATCAAACGATGAATTTGCTTCAGAAGAAATTAGCACACCTTGCTCTGATCGGTCTTTTGACGTTCAGTTTTACGGGCAATGTCTTTGCAAGTGAACCAACAAAGACACAAGTCAAGGAAGAAACCAATGTAAAAAAACTCTCACAGGAAGTTGCAGACTTGCGTGACAGCCTCGATGAGATAACAGAATCTCAAAGCTCCATCCTGCGCATTCTGGATGCACTTGCAGAGCAGCTGGAAACGATGCAGCAGGATCAAGAGTTTCAGCGTACGGCGCTTCCTGCGCCCACAGACCGTGCGCTCATCAATCCTGACCGCTCCTACCGTTCGATCCGCACAACACAGGATGCCATCAATGCGCAGGGCGATTCGACGATGGTATTTACCTATGCGCCGGAACAGCTCTACAAGATCTATTGCCGCAGGGGCTACATCACCGACCTTGCACTTAAAAAAGGAGAGAGCATCCGTTTCGTCGGCGGCGGCGATACGGCTGCATGGCAGCTGGATCAATCCGTGGTGGATGGTGTGCCGCATCTATACATCAAGCCTGTTGTAGAGACATCCACGACCAACCTGATTATCACCACGGAAAAGCGCAGTTACCAGCTGATCCTTAATACAAGTGACTGGTATAATCCCATGGTCTACTGGACATATGGGGCAGAAGACCATGCGGATATGATGCGCCGTAAAGCGCAGGAACAGTCCACGCAGACAGCCAGCGTCAATGTTACCGGCGTGGAACAGCTGGACTTTTCCTTTCAGGTTCGAGCAAAAGGGGAAGCGAAGGAATATCTGCCGGAGATGGTATTTTCAGACGGCGTGCGCACCTATCTGAAATATAAGACATTGCCCAAACAGCAGGTACCGCTCTTTGTGACCGAGCGCGGCAAGAAGACCATGACGCTCGTCAACTACCACGCACGGGACGGCTACTACATCGTCGATGTTCCGTTTGATAAAGCACAGCTGCGCGTTTCTGATCGCAGCACTGTGACGATTGCGCATAAGGGGTGATGGCATGGCAGGATTCAATCCACAACAAATTGGCAAATACTTTGCTGATTTCAAGACCTTTTTCAGCCGTCATCGCCGCAAGCAGCAAGATGACGACACAGAGCGCGATGGGGAGGAGGAGACACAGGAAAATCCCGGCGATGTGAAAATGAACAGCGGGGAGCATCGAAATGTCTACAGCATCCGCAAGAAAATCATCGGCGGCATCGTCGCCTTTTGTATTTTGGTTTTTCTGGGCAGTTATTATCTATCAAAGCCCGCACCGAAGGAACGTCCTGCCAATATGCCGGCGCAGCAGCTTGCGGCAGAAACAAAGGAGCCGGCGCACATCAGTGAGAACAGGAAGGAACTCTCCTATGCTGACCTACAGGAAGTGCAGCGGGAGCGCAGCAAAGCGGCAAATGCCAAAGTGCCGCCGGGCGGCGTAGATGGACAGCCGACAGGGACGGGTGCGAAAATTTCGCAAGGCGCTGTTTCTGCACAGCAGATTCCAACGCCGTCCCTCCCGGCAGCTGCCTATCCACCGCCCACTCCTGCAATTCCATCGGCACCGATGGACAGCGGCAATGTCAAGGCGGCATCTCCTCCTACAGAAAATACTGCGGAAAGCCGCGCAGAAAAGGAACTTGAGGAGCGGTACCGCTCGGCCATCGCATTTGCCATCAGCAGCACAGGAGCTACGGCAGGAACAGCTTCCACGGGTACTGATACGGGGACTGCTGCAACAGAGGAAATGAGGAACAGCAACACGGTGCAGACGGCCATGCCCGCCTCCTATGATACGGGCAGCCCGTACATCCTTCAAGTCGGCACGATGATCCCTGCGATGCTCTTTTCCGGCATCAACACAGATACACCCGGTCAGGTCATCGCACAAGTCAGCAGTGATGTCTATGACAGCGCAACAAAGACCAATCTCCTCATCCCGACAGGAACACGTCTCATTGGGACGTATCAGCAAAGTGAGGGCACCGCAAACGGGCGTATCGGCATCAGTTTTTCGACCATGATTCTGCCGAGCGGCGCTGCCTATGACATTGGCGGCAGCATGGTCGCCGTAGATGGGAGCGGCTACAATGGCATTACCGGAAAGGTGCATCGTCATATGGGGCGTGCACTGGGCGCAGGGCTTCTGACAAGCGCCATCGCCGCACTCGGCTCCTATGCGAGCGGGGATTCCTCGGCGCAAAGCAGTTTCACAGGCGGCCAACTCATGATGCAGGGCGCGATTAGCAACGTTCTTAACTCTGTATCTCAGATTGTGCGTGACAGTACATCCGTGCGCCCGACCGTTACCATCGAACCCGGCTATACCTTCCATGTCTATGTCACGCAGCCCATTTCCTTTGGAGGCTGAGAGATGGACGAGCAGGAAAAGAAAGAACAAACCAAGGTGCTCTTCCTTTGTCTTTTGATGGCCGGCATCACCTATGTCGCCGCCAACTGGATCACCACCCAGATGGTCGCGGAAAGTGCTGCATACAGTGCTCAGCTCACCGGGGAAATTGCAGGGCATATCTATCAGCCGTTTGCCTATCGCGCATGGAAAAGCGATGCACAGATCCGCACGGCAATTCCACGGGAAGCTGCCAAATATGCGTTTTTGCCGTGGATTGTCTACCTTGTCGGCGGGTTCATCATCTACCGATTTTATAAGAGCCAGCAGCGTATGACGAGCCATGGCACCGCAGATTTTGCAAAAGAAAAGGACATCAAAGAGGCAGGGCTTGCCATACGGGAAAACGGCTTTGTGGTCGGCATCAATCCATTTAACAATAAGCTCATGCTGCACGACGGCCCGGAGCACATCCTGCTCGTCGCACCCACACGCAGCGGCAAGGGCGTGTGCAACATGATCCCAACGGGCATCTGCTGGAAGCACAGCATCTTCTTCTTTGATCCCAAGGCAGAGCTTTGGAATTTTACTGCCGGATGGAGAAAAAAGCATTTTGGACAAAGTGTTATGAAGTTTGAGCCGCTCTGTAAGGATGGTTCTGCGGCAAAGTGGAATCCGTTTGCCGAGATCGACTTCCAATCCTTTGAAGAACTGGCCGATGTTTCGACCATCTCAGAAATGATGGTCAAGACCGGCGAAGGCAGCGGCAGCAAAGATCCCTTTTGGGAGAACTCAGCCATTGCTCTTATCAACGGGGTGATTCTGCATCTGCTCTACAAGCATCATCAGGAAAAGCGATTTCTTCCGTGTCCGTCTGATGTCATGAGCTTTCTCTCATCGCCCGGCATGAGCACAGACAAACTCTTTGCCTCCATGAAAATCTATCCGCACATCTCCAAGGAGGAGTTCTTAGAGGAATTTGAGGAAGTCATCAAAGACGAAAAGGGCAATCCGATCCTTGATGCCAACGGAAAACAGCAGACAAAGAAAAGGCACTGCAAGAATCCGCTCAAGGAGATTTACGGTGAGTATATCGAGGATTTCAGACCGTTTACAGAGGTGCTGCCAACGTTTGCCAAGGCGGTCATTGCCAATGAGGAATGTGCAAAAGCCTACGAAGAAGCATTGCAGAAGGGGCAATTGGCCGAACCACCGAAAAGCAATCTGGAACTTTTGCGCATGAGCATCCTTGCAGCAGAGGCAGAGGGGCAGCAGATTGACTTTGATGCACCGGATCTGTCTGAATGCACACAGAAGCAGCAGATTGACCAGATGATCAGTGGGCAGGATGTGACATCGCCGTGGTATAAGCTCCTCGTCCATCCAAAGGTCGCTGAAGCTGCCGCCAATATGTATAACGGTGCGGAGCAGACACGCGCCTCCATTATGCAGACGGCGCAGACCTCGATGGCCGTCTATCAGGATCCGCTCGTTAGAGCCAATACGGCGGTATCGGATTTCTCGCTGCGCGATCTGCTTGACCCTTCGCAGGAAGTATCGCTCTATCTCGTACTCCAGCCCAATGATATTGACAAACTGCGCCCGGTGCTGCGCCTCTTTGTCAACACCATGCTCTCTAAACTTGTTCGTGACATGAAATTCAGTGCAGACGGAGAAAAGGAGCAAAAAAAACAGCGTCTTCTCCTGATGCTCGATGAGTTCCCGCAGCTCGGGAAACTCGAATCCATCGAAAAGACGCTTGCGATCTGTGCGGGCTACGGCGTTAAAGTTTGTGTTGTCGCGCAGAGCATGGGACAATTAAACAAGATTTACACGAAGGACAACGCCATTCCCGGCAACTGTCATGTGCAGATTTACTTCACGCCGACCCTGGAGGACGGAGGAGGGACGGCAAAGACACTCTCTGATACCCTCGGAGATAAGACCATACACTCCTATTCCAAATCCACAAGTGGAAAGATGTTTGAAGGCTCCACATCGACCTCCAACATGGCACGAAAACTCATGACGCCGGACGAGGTGCGCCGGATGCCCGCCGACCGCGAACTCGTCTTTGTTGCAGGCTTCCGGCCGATCTTCGGCAAAAAACTCTTTTATTTCAAACAGAAATTCTTCACCGACCGCACAAAAACACCGCCGCCGGTATTCAGCGATCTGCGTACGGAAGTAAAATCCTACGCGCAGCTCTTTGCCGTCCACCGTGCAGATAGAGAAGCGGCCGAGGCGCGACTGCGCGAGGTGCAGGAGGCACGCGCGGCCGCGACAGCAGCAGCGCATCCACCGACCAAGGCAGAAACCCGATGGGAGGAATACAATGAACCGGCAGATCAAGAAAATACCGCGGCTCGTAGAGAAAATGAAAAGCGACATACGGAACATGCAGCCGCAGAAGGGCGTGAAGAACCACCATCCAAAGACGCGCAGGAGATAACAAGTTTTGCACGCAAGAAGGAAATACTGCTTGCAAAGCGCAGAAGGGAAGGGGACGAAGATGGAGCGTGAGGACAAGGTTTACGAGCGCCATCTTGAAATGCTGGAGCACAACATGGGGCGCAGCATCATGCACTATATGCATGACGATAACGTGACCGAGATCATTGTCAATCCGGACGGCAAACTTTGGATTGACACATTTGACAAAGGATTTCAGTATACGGGCGTCGTCATGGAGCCGGAAGACACCAAGCGCATCATCTATGCCGTCGCGGATCTTGCCGGGCAGGTCATCGACGTGAAGAACGATCCGGCACTGCAAGCCCACATTCCGGCATCGCGGCTGTTTGCCAGCTGCCGCTTTCAAGGGCTTTTGCCGATGATTGTCGAGGCGCCCGGCATGAATATCCGAAAACATGCAAAGAAAGTCCTCACACTGGATGAATACGTGGCGCAGGGCAGCATGAGCGAAAGCCAGCGTGCGGTGATACAACAGGCGATTCACGGGAAGAAGAACATCGTGATCGCGGGCGGTACCGGCTCCGGCAAGACCACACTCGTCAATGCCGTGCTTGCCGAAATCTCAAAACTCGATGAACGCATCGTCACCATCGAGGACACAAAGGAACTCAAATGCAGTGCAGAGAACTTTGTCGCCCTCACCACCACAGACAGCGTAGACATGGACAGCCTCCTCAGAAAAACGCTGCGTCTTTCTCCAAACCGCATTGTCGTCGGGGAGATCCGCGGCAAGGAAGCACTGACCCTGATTGATGCATGGTCAACAGGGCACAGAGGCGGCTGCTCCACCCTGCACAGTGACAGCGCCATGGACACCCTTTACCGACTGGAGGATCTTGTAAGCCGTGTCTCTGTCTCAGCGCAGCAAGCGGGCATCGCCCGCGCCATCGACATCGTGATCTACATCGCCAAACGAGCCACAAAACGCGGTGTCGATGAAGTCCTTGCCATTGACGGCTGGGATCGTGAACGGCATGAATACATCACGCATCGGCTGGATGAGCCTATGGGTTGATAAAAAAAGACCACTGCACTCCGGCTCCCGCCGGGGTCCAATTCCCCATGGCAGCCGGAAAGTGTGGTCTTGGAGAGGTTCTCACGCGTTACACGAACTAATCCGTGGTGTCGCAAGCAAACTCTTTTCGATTCTCAGTATATAGGATGACATTATCACTGTCAAGAATTGTATTGGCACACGCACCTATTAGGCAAAAGTATCAGGATAAAGCGAAAACCTGCTAAAACCCCATTACCTAAAAGGATAGAAAATAAGGAGCCTAAATGCCATTATCAGAAGAACAGCGCAGAACAGAAGAAAAGGAATGGCAAAAGACACTGCATCGTGTACTTTCCAAACAAGAAATCTCTGGCTCCGGTCTTGCATATGTAATGGAGACACCTCTTGTAATAGAATTGGTTGGGGCAGAGTATCTTCCTGTTTATATACTGGAATCGAAAATCAAAGAAATTCGGACAGAAGATCATCTCCCCATGTCAGAAGCCGTTCTTGGTAAGCTGCCAAGTGAATTATCCGATCCTATGATCATTTTCAAATCCCGTTCCGTTCCGGGAAGACTTGTTGTCTGTCTCGCATTGATGGATGAAGATGGTGTGAATGTTGTTGTTCCATTTGAGCTTGAAACGGTCAAACAAAGACAAAAAGTTAATCTCATTGTATCTGCGTATGGAAGACAGAAAAAAGGGACTCGGGAGATTGATTATCGGTGGTTTTGGCAGAACATCAACGAGGGAAACACGGTTTATGTCAATAAAATAAAGGCTGATGCCTTTTACCAGTCCGCCGGGCTTCAATTGCCCATGGAGGGTAAAAGGTTCATCAACCTCTTTGGATCCAGTATAAAGACAGAGGAGGATCTTGTCAAGCTGAAAATGCAGCGTGAGGCGGAAGCTGAAGCGACTGCTGCCAGGCAAGGTGTATCTGCTGAGAGCATACCTGAAGCAATATCATCTTTGTCCCCCGCAGAGCGCAGCTTTCTCATGGAAAAGGAGGCGCTTTTAGCGCAGCATAAAAAGTGGAATCCAACGTACACCGTTCGCACGGCCAATAAAATGGCAGAGCAGGGGGTGAGTGCCGAGGACATTGCAGATACGCTGCAAAAGCATGCCCCCGACATTCAAAATCTCCCCAATGTCGATCATCGGAAAAAAGCGGCCGAGAAGATTGCAGCATCCGCAGTGAACGTTGTGCGTGCAGAGCAAAAGCAGCAGGAAAATGCAGTATCCCGCTAAAAAATACGCAGTCGCCGAAATATTTGCAGGTTTTTAATTAAGGAGGGGTTATTATGAGTTTTTTGGAAGAATATGACAGAGAAGTATTGCTTGATTCTTATGCAGAAACAGAAGATGAAGTGCTGTTTGATTTTCCAACATATGAAAGAGTATTGGACAACCTATCAGATCATTTAGGGAAGTATATAAGTGATCCCTCTTTTAAGTATATGTATGGTTCTTTTTTTCAAAATCCTCCTTCTTTTGAGGGGCTTTATGGTATTTCTTTAAGAAATGAGCCTTCTTTTGAAGATCTGTATACTATATTTTATCCCAACATGTCGGAGATGAGTCCTTCTGATGCATATCGTAATGTGCTGTATGTGATCGATCATGCCATCCAAACGGCACGTGCAGAAGAAGATACAGCACGCAGCAGCTTAGTTCATATGCCAATATCATCTGCTGAACCTATCGTAAATCCCTCATATCTACATGAGGAAACATGGCATAGCTCAGAACCGTATGAGGAATGGGCCGTACATTTTAAGACGCTCGGTGCAGATGATGCGCTTCTTCGTGAAATCTTCAATGGATTGAACTTCTATCAAGAGAAAGAGAAGAATCTCGAATCTTGTCCAGAGCTCAAGGATAATACGGAGTTTATGGAGCGCTATCAAGAGAGGCGCGATAAAATTTGCACACAGATGCATCACATCAATCAGGCACTCTCTGACGGGCAGACGGATCTCTTGCCGGCACTTAAAGAACTGGCAGCTTCTTTCCGCGTGGGCTGCTTAGAACTAGACCGTGCATATCTCACACATAGCTACAATCAGGGAGAAAAAGAGCTGCGAAACATCTACGGGGCGGATTTATCAAGGTTTCTCCTCTATGACATTCCAAGAGATATTTTTACAGGAGATTCCTTTACAGAAGAACTCCCTCCCGCTGCACGTTTATTGTTCGATGAAAAAGAGCATCTTTTGGAAACACATGGAAAATGGGATCCATCCTATACCTATATAGCCGCGAAAAATCTGGAGAAATACGGCATTCGCAAACAAGAAATAGCAGATATTCTCATGGAATATGCGTACGAAGACACGAAGCCCATTTCAAAAGAGAATGTCATATATCATTTACGTAATTGTCCAATCTATGAATATACATGGGGTAGGATTTCAGATGATTTGAAAGAACATCTGTACAAACCTTCTCCACACGATCCGGAGATATTGGTTCCTCCAAATATGTCTGAGATAAGCCTTTCTGAAGCGTATGTGACTGCGATGGATGTCATCGATCACGCCATCCAAACGGCCCGTGCAGAAGAAGATGCAGCACACAGCAGCTTAGTCCATATACCGGTATCATCTGCTGCGCCTACCGTAAACCCCTTATATCTAAATGAGGAAACATGGCATAGCTCAGAACCGTATGAGGAATGGGCCGTACATTTTAAGACGCTCGGTGCAGATGATGCGCTTCTTCTTAAGCTCTTTTATGAACCGCAAGTCTATCAAGAAAAGGAGGAGAAAATCAAATATTGTCCAGAACTCAAGGACGATACAGAATTTATGAAGCGCTATCAGGAGCGGCGCGAGAAAATTTGCACACAGATGCATCATATCAATCAGGCACTCTCGGACGGGCGGACAGATCTCTTGCCGGCGCTTAAAGAAATGGCAGCTTCTTTTAGCGTGGGCTGCCTGGAACTAGACCGTGCATATCTCACCTATTCCTATCATAAGGAAGAAAGAAATTTGCAAAATTTCTATGGGGCGGAATTATCGGAGTGCTTTCTTAAGAGCCGACCGAGCGATGCTCCTCGAAAATTTAAGGAGGCAACCACACTCTCCGACCGAATATTTTTTAAGGAAAAAGAACATATTTTGTGGAAGCATAAAAAGTGGAACCCAACGTACACCGTTCGTACGGCCAATAAAATGGCAGAGCAGGGGGTGAGCGCCGAGGACATTGCAGATACGCTGCAAAAACACGCCCCCGACATGCAAAAACTTCCCGATGCCGCGCTTCGGCAAAAAGCGGCCGAGAAGATTGCCGCATCCGCAGTCGGGAGCGTACACGCGGAGCATCAGGAGAAGAACAAGGAAAAATCCCGCTAGAAAAGTTAGGAGGACTTTAGATGATAACAATCTACGGAGAAGATCTGAAGCTTCCGGTGTATGAAAAGATTCATAAAGAACTTATGGATTTGATGGAAGACCCTATGAACGAGTACTATGATCTTGGTTTTCCGGTGATACATCCGGAGCAGAGTCTTGCCGACGCCTATCAAAAAGTTATGGAAAAACTGGAGCAATCCATTCATACCGCAGAGGCTGAGGAAGCGGCTGCGCATCACGCGCGTACAGACACGGGAAGTGCAACCTCCTGTTCCGTTGTCACACCTTTGTATCTGAATGAAGATACATGGCAGGAAGTGGAGGATGCAAAGGCGCAAGCGGATCGCTTTCATCCGCTCGGCGCAGATGATTCTCTTCTCTACGAAATTTTCATAAATCCGGAGATATATCTGGATGTCGAGAAAAAGCTCTCGGGCATTGATGAGATTGCCAATGATGCGGCATTCATGCAGAAATATCAGGAGCGCCATGAAAAACTCGGAACTCAGATCCATCAAATCAATCAGGCGCTCCAAGCCGGGGAACAGAATATTGTTCCGCAACTCAAAGAAATAGGCGCTTCTTTTTGCGTCGGCTATTTGGAGATGCTGCATGGATATATCAGAGCCTCCTACGAACGGGCGAGCAAAACATTACAAGAGGCCTACGGAACAGAGTTATCGGAGCAATTTCTTCAGAAAACGCCCAGAGATGCACTTTTGAACATTCCCTGCGCCGAGCGCAGCTTTCTCGCGGAAAAAGAGGCGCTTTTGGCGCAGCATAAAAAGTGGAACCCGACATATACCATCCACACAGCAACAAAGATGGCAGAGCAGGGGATGAGCGCCGAGGACATTGCAGATACGCTGCAAAAACACGCCCCCGATATGCAAAAACTTCCCGATGCCGCGCTTCGGCAAAAAGCAGCCGAGAAGATCGCTTCATCCGCAGCGAAAGCGGTGCGTGCAGAGCAAAAGCAGCAGGAAAATGCAGCATCCCGCTAAAAAATACGCTGTCACCGAAAAGTTTGCAGTTTTTTAATTCTGCAAGCCTTTATAATAATTTTATGTGTTCTTAATCTATTTTTTACAGGAGGTTTTTCATTATGAAAAAGTTCGAAGTCAGCATCACCAAGGCACAGGTCAAGTCCTTCCTCAGGGCAAGCGCACCCGTCGTGCTCCAGCTTGGCATTTTAATGCTCCCAAGCGCCGTGGGGTTTGCCTCAGATGCGGGGAAGGTGGGCATCACCCCACTCCAAAAGCCGCTGGAAGTTATCACGGGAGCGCTGACAGGCCCCATCCCCATCCTTGTCACAGGAGGCGGCATTGCGCTTGCCGGCATGAGCTGGGCGCTTGGCTGGGAGCAGCAGGTCATGTCGCGCGGCGTGAAGGTCGCGGGCGGCGGTGCCGTTGCCATGGGAGCGGGCAGCTTTATGGAATCCGTCATCGGCACAGGGCTTTCGGGGTGTCTGTTTTAATCAAAAGGGGGAGAGACATATGCAGGAGCAGAAGACACAGCAACCTACAATTTCATGGACACATCTCCCGCTCTATCGTTCCTTGACTGAGTATATTCTCTTTATGGGCGTGCCGCGCACCTGCATTATTTACAATGCAGGTGCGGCCGTCTTTACCCTTTTGACACTGGGGCTGCGCTACTGGTATCTGCTCACACTGAACGTGATCGTGCATTTTGTCTTTCGCTATTTCTCGCAGGACGATGCCCAGTTCTTTGACTGCTTCGTGGTCTACACCTATAAACATGATTACTACTCAACCTAAGGGAAGGGCGCACAATGTCTTGGAAGGAATATCAGCTGCAAAATCATAGCGCAGCAGAGCATCTCTCGTGGGGCGGCATCACGCATCCCAATATCCTGCGCTGCAAGGATGACAGCGTCCTTGGGATCATCACCTACCGCCCGTATCCGGTGGCGGAGGAGACACAGCGGATTACACTCCCTGCCTTTCAAAACGGGTGGAGCATCTGGGTGGAGGAGCAGCAGGAGCGCAGCGGCGTGCGCCGATGCTGTCTGACCGTTTCATGGATGCCGTTTTGCCGCATGGACGGCAAGGTGAAAAATACGCTCACAGGGGAAAAGATCAAAATCGACGCCTTGGAGGAAACGCTTGCATCTGTCCTTCAAACGCTCAAAGACGCATTTCCTGCCGAGGCACAGGCGCATATCCTTTCCTATCAGGAGATTGTCGATCATCTTTGCTTTACGCTCACGATGGGGGAGCGGCGCATGCAGATGCCCGATCCTCCGATCGACTTTGACTTATACCTGACGGACAGGCTGCCGCTGAACTTTGCGGGAAACCATGTACGGCTGGGGGATGATATGTTTCTCCTCTTGAGTCTGCCATCGCTTTTTGGGGTACAGGCAGATATTTATGAGGAGCTGTGGCAGATCTTTGCCCGGCGCGGCATTCCCTGTCGTCACACACAGCGAATGCTGCTGTTCGGGGAAAAAGAGGCAGAAAAAGAACTGCGCAGCTATACGAGCAAATGGTGTCCGTCGCGCCGCTATATCAAAGAACTCTTAACGGACGGCGTTCTTAAGCGGCTAAACGGGTACTATACGAACGAAATCATCCTGCGCCTCCCCAAAGAGGACTTTGCGCACACGGCAGAATATCTGCACCATCTCATGTATGCCCGTGCACTCCCCTATGTCATCGAGGATTACAATGCCAAAGATCTTTGGTGGGGCAGTCTGCCCGGGATGTTCATGGCGGGGCTTGTGCCTCCGATATGCGGGTTTGCAGCACTTGAGGATTTGCTTGCGGTCGTGCATCCTGTGCGCACAGAGAACGAAGAAATGCAGCAAGGAGAGGAGGAAGAACTTGTACCGGCTGAATCTGTTTAAGCGCAAAGTACATCGCCTTTTGGATGTGATGCCGTTCGGCAAATTCACATCCGTATGGGTCGATGATGATCGCGTTGCGGTCTGCATCAACAAAGATGGCTCCTTACAGGCAACATGGAAGTATCGTGGCCCTGATCTTGATTCCTCGGTCGAGGAGGAGCTGGAGGTCATTACAAACCGCCTCCATCAGGCAATCGCAGGACTAAAGACGGGCTATGTGCTCTACTTTGAGGCGCAGCGCACCCCATCGACTGCCTATACATCAACGGATTATTTTCCGGATCCCGTCACGCGCGGCATGGATGCCGAGCGCTGCAAACTTTTTTCTTCCGGCGTCTACTATGAGTCCACATTCTACGGGACACTTTATTTTCTGCCGCCCAAAGACAGGCAGGAACAGATCAAAGAACTCATCGTCGAAGGACGTGAAAAGCAGGTCACAAAAGCGGAAGACGTACTTTTAGGGTTTGCCGAGCAGATTGAAAAACTCTACGACATGCTGCAAGGGCTGCGCATTTCCGTGGACTTTTTGGATGAAGACGGACTGCTCACCTATCTGCATTCGACCGTTTCGGACAATCATCGGCCGCTCAAATACCCCGGGAACAAATTCTTTCTCGACAAATACCTCTATGATACGCCGCTCTACGGCGGCCTTGAACCACAGCTCGGCAAAAAGCATATGCGCGTCATCGTTCCGCTCACCTACAGCAAAGAAACTGTATTTGGTTTCTTTGACGAACTGAACCGACTGGATTTTCCTTATCGTTGGGTCACGCGTGCCTACTGCCTTTCAAAATCGGACATGCTGGATGAACTGGACAAACTCAAACGCCAGTGGAAGGGTAAGCTGCAATCCATTACGAGCACCATCGGCGATGCTGTCATCCGTGAGGGGGCAGCAAGTGCCGAGAACATCGACGACGTTGCTATGGATCGCCTTGCCGAGGTGCGCGATGCAACCAATGCCGTGGAGGGAGATCACATCTCCTTCATCTACACAAGCATCGCTGTTGTAGTCATGGACGAGCATCGTGAGCCGGTCGAGGAGAAAGCAAAACTCATCCGGCAGATCTTCATCGAGCGCGGCCTGAAGGCAAAGATTGAAGATTTTAACGCCGTGGACGCATGGATGGGCAGCATCCCCGGCATGGTCGGACACAACATACGCCGCCCCATGATCTCAACGGGCAACCTCGTCCACATGATCCCCTTGCCGTCGGCGTGGGCAGGAGAAGAACGCAGTGACCATCTGGAAGGGCCGCCGCTGCTCTACGCGCAGACAGCCGGTGCATCTCCCTATCGGCTGAACCTGCACGTACGCGACATTGGGCATACCCTCATGATAGGCCCCACGGGAGCGGGCAAATCCGTCCATCTCAACTGCATCGAGGCGGCGTTTCGCAAATACAAAAATGCACGCGTCATCATCTTTGACAAAGGGGCAAGCTCTAAAGTCCTCACCATGGGCGTTGGCGGAAAATTCTATGATATTGGCAGAGATACCAAAGAACTCTCATTTCAGCCGCTTGCCCATGTCGATGATGAGAGCGAACGCCAATGGGCGCAGGAATGGCTGACAGACTATCTGCGCGAAGAGGGGATTGACGTACTGCCTGAGGATAAGACCCTCATTCGTGATTCGCTTGCAACACTTGCAGGTACGAAACAGAAATTCCGCACCATCACGAGCTTTATATCCTTCCTACAGTCACGCAAACTCAAAGAGGCGTTCTATCCGCTTGCATTAGAGGACAATCAAGGCAATAAGGGCGAATATGGAGAGATCTTTGACAGCGATGAGGACCATCTTTCCATCACGAGCTGGCAGAGCTTTGAGATGGAAAACCTGATGAACTCCAGACGCATCGTCGGCACGACCCTCATGTATATCTTTCACCGCATTGAAAACGTGGTAAAAAACGTGCGGAGTGCCGAGGCGGGACCGACCCTCATCGTCCTTGATGAGTGCTGGGTATTCTTTGAAAATCCGATGTTCGCCGAGAAAATTAAAGAATGGCTCAAAACGCTCCGAAAGTACAACACAGCCGTGCTCTTTGCCACGCAGTCCTTGGACGACGTGGCAAAGTCTTCCATCTTCGATGCTGTTCTCTCCTCCTGTAAATCACGGATCTTTCTGCCGGATGAGGGGGCACGCAACAAATCCCGCAGCGAACTTTACCGCGCATTTGGACTGAACAGCCGTCAGATCCATCTGCTCGCACACGCACAGCCCAAACGCGAATACTACTATGATTCGGCACGCGGTTCCAGACTCTACAGCTTAGCCCTGGAACACTGTCCTTTTACGCTCTCCTATGTGTCTGTGGACAAGGCAGCACTCACAAAGTGCCAGCGCATCCTCGACCGCTATGGGCAGGAGGATTTTAATGCACACTGGATAAAGGAGAACGACCTCGTACTTCCAGACTATCCGAAGGAGGCGGCACATACATTATGATCGAATCCATTATCGTCCTTAGCTGCATCATGATCTGTTACTTTGCCATTCGTGTCAATCGCATGGAGATGCGTATGAACCTCCTAGAGAAGGAGATGAACAAAATCCGTAAGCAGCGCGGCGAAGACCTGCTTGACACCGAAGACCTCGGCAAACCATTTGCCCCCGATGCGACCGTCACAGATACGCTCAGGAGCGTATGGAGGGCACTGAGATCATGAGCAGCGAAACCTTGCAGCGCACACGCACGGCATATACAGAAAGCATCGCCCATATGGACTATATCTCCATCCTGCGGCATATCGAGGCGGGAATCATAAAAGATATGGCACAGCAGGGCTATGGCAGAGCGCAGCTGCAGGAGGCACTGCAAAAAGCCGGCCGTTACCCGAAAGATGAAGGTACAGACGCACGCAGACATTATTTTAACAGCATTCTGCCGACCGGTGAGGAAGCGGGCAGCACGCAGCTCCCGTCCCCGGCAGTCGTCTTTGCACGCGCCTATCCCGCACGCATCGAGGAACACGCATACGCGCCTCTAAAAGAGCAGGATGTGCGCATTCTCTCGGAGATGCTAAGAGAGGGGCACGCGCCCGGCGACATACAGGAAGCCTATTTCGGGCACAGCCTGTTTCGGCATCTTTTAGCAGAGGAGAATACCTGTAACCGTTTTGAAAGCGATGCGTTTTCAGGTTTCATGGAACTTGCGCAGATGCGCAGTGCACAGGAGCGCACATATGCCGGGGAGCGCTTTGCAGAGGAAATGCAGCGCCTTTGGATGACCTATGAAAAGGAGGCACAGGATAGTCTAAACCTCATCCCATTTGCCGAGGGGCGTATCATCGCAAAACTCATCGGGGAGGAAGGGTATTCCGCATACACCATGCAGAGCGTCCTCCTTGAGGAAAGCCGCTATGCGGGAGACGATGAAGAGCGCGAGGCATATGCAGACAAACTTGTCATAGAGGCGCTGCAAATGAAAACAGCATATGACAGATTGGACGACGCCCCCGATATAGCGCATGCAGAGAACGTGGACGAACTCTATGCAGCCATGCTGCGTGAGGCACGCAAAAGCGCCTACGACGGACTGCTTGACGATACCGCAGAGGAACGAACGATTGCAGAACTCGTTGCCGAAGACTTTGCAAAAGAAGAAATTGCCGCAGCCATGCGTCATCATTCGCCCTTTCTCCTTGCCCCCGCACGGGATAAGGAAGCCTATATTGACGGCGTACTGCACAAAAAAGGACAGGGGAAAGCCCCCTATCTGCACGATGCAAAAAAAGCCTATATCACGGCATATGACCTTTATCGCCGCCGCCGCCTCGCCTATGACCGTCTGCTCCATGCGCAGGGAAAGAGCATCAAAGGAGACGATCCCGATGCGTGCGCCCGCATCGCACGGCAGCTGATTGCTGAAAAAAAGGCGACGCAGGACGACCTGAAAGACCTAATGTGCACCGACCAAGATATACACCTAGGGCATGGGCAGAATATGCGTGGCCAAACATCAAAAGAAGAAATGCGGCAGGAGGAGCGGGTGCGCGTCCGCGGCATAGATTCATGATAGAAAGGAAGTGCAGTATGAACCACAAGAGACTTCAGATGAGCGTTATCGTCGGCTGTCTGCTCGGTATTACCGTTCCCTTTGCGGCGATGGCACTCTCCCATCATCCTGCCAATGCGGCGATTGCCGTCTTTGACGAGCGCAACATCGCAGAGGCAATTAAGACAGCGGTCACAACAGCCAAAATTTTAACAGTAGAGCAGCAGGAACTTTTGTTAAAGCTCCTCGATGCCAAAAAGCTCGATAAGAGCATCCTTACAGACTTCTTCCAAAAGCAGATGAATGCATCAAAGACCATGCAGGACGGCAACTTCTGCAAAACGCCGGATGTGCTCAAGGATCTTGGGCTAAGTCCCGGGATCCTCAATCAACATACGACCGTCCAATCCGTCCTCATGGACGAGATCGGCACGATTGAATCCGTCCTCGATGAGAAGGCCACGCTCGTTGACCTCTATCATGAGACGGTCAAGAACCACAAAATTCTTGACGCCACCTATCAAGATGCAGCAAAGACCGCACAGAATGCCCAGCGTTCCGGTGAAACACTGAATAAAGGGGTGCAGCAAGCAGTCGAGGCATCGAATAACGCCGAGGGAGAGCAGCAGCTCCTCCAGTCCGGCATCCAGATTGCCGCAGCGAACTACTATATGAACTGCAACACCAACGAACTTTTGGCCAACCTCCTCGCCATGCAGGCAGAGGAGGCCTATGTCGCCAACCGTGAGCGGGCAATCATCGAGCGGCGGGAAGAGACACACAAAGAGAATCTGAGAAAATTCGTAGGAGATAAGTGAATATATTTGAGAAAAATTCAGATGTTCAAATTGAACATCTGAATAACTTTAGAGAGATATTCACTTTTAGAAGGGAGTTCCTATGACGAAGTACCTTCCTGCCGCAGTATTTGCCGCTTTCGTTCTTGTGCTGCCCGATACGGCGCTTGCATTTGGGAACGATACCATCATCAGCGCCGGTACGGGGCTTGGCGGCACATTTGATACAAAACTGCGCGAGATTGCCGGCGGCATTGTGACGGCAATGAACATCGTGCTCATCATGATGACCGTCATCTCAGGAATGATGATTGCCTTTGGGCTGGAAGAAGGCAAAAAATTCATATGGCAGGTCATGCTGGGCGCAGGACTTGCCGCGAATTTCGGTGCGTTCATGATGGATGTGGGATTCTGGGACTTTGCCGAGCGGTACACCGATACAACAAAGGCTGTTACTTATTTTGAGCCGGAACTGGTGAGCACCTCAAGTGAGTGGAACATCCTCGGCAAATTCATGGACAATTACACACAGAATATCATTACGCCCGGTGCGGCCAACATCATGCCGTACTGCCTCAAGCTCCTTATCGTGCTGGCCGTCATACAGGCGACATGGGAAATTACGATGAAATTCGCCTCGGGCGACAAGATGCAGTACATCATCCAGATGACACTGAAAACGGGGTTCTACATGTTCCTCATGGTCAACTGGATCAGCCTTATGGGGGCGCTCTCAGACGGCTTTGAACTGCTCGGCTACAAAGCGGGCGGCAATCATACGGCAAGTGCGAGCAATATCATTGGGAACAACTGCGACCAGATTGTAAAGTTCTCCATAGATATGGTCAATGCAATATGGGAGGACGTATCCTTTGCGAGCCTTGGCATCCTGCTGATCTCCGTATGCGGGCTTGTCGCCATCGTCTACTGTCTCTTTATGACGGCGCTTGAGATGTTCATGGCACGGATTGAGTTTTACACCATGGCACTTCTCACCATCCCGCTCCTTGCCTTTGGCGTGACGGAGAAATTCGCGTTCCTGACGGAGAAAGCCATTGGGGCGATGTTCAACATCGCCATCAAGATCTGCGTCATTGCCTTTATCAGCAGCATGGCTGTCCCGTTCATCGAAAGTTTTACCAAAGACTTTAAGGCATCCAAGGGATTCGGTACGGATGTGGGCATCATCCTTCAAGCAATTCTTGCCTGTGCCGTCATCTACTTCCTCACGAAAAAGATCCCTGCGCTCGTCACGGGACTTCTCAGCGGCTCTCCGCAGCTTGGCGGCAGCAGCATGGTCGATATGGCAAAGGGTGCGGCAGGAACGGCGGCAAGTGTTGGAAAGGCGGCAGCCACAGGCGGCGCGTCCCTTGCAGGGCAAGTGGTGGCAGCACGCACAGCGGCCATGGCATCGGGCAAGGGCGGCACACTCGGCACACTGACCCAGCTCGGGCGCAACTATGCGATGAGCCGCAGCCCTGTACAGTCGTACAGAGGCGCGATGCGGTCATTTAATGACACGCTTAGAGATACGAGCAGCAAACATCGTGCACAAATCATAGATACGGTCACACAACAGAAGAAAGCTGCAAAAGGAGACAGTTCCGGGAACTCCAAAAACAATGGAAATAACGGAAACGGAGGAAATACACCATAAAAAAGAAGGGCAGCTGGAGTTGCTGTCCTTCTTTATAGTGTCAGTTTCAAGAGGCTTGAAATGCCCAGTGTCGAGCTTCTGAGGCATCTTCTTTGATTTGTTGGATGTCCTCCTCTAATAGATCAATTTTCCGATTTAGCCGCTCAATCGTCTTTGCCATCTCATAGATGGTATCAAGCATCATGGCTTCCTTTTCCTCACGTGTCATACAGTCATAGCGTGAAGGTTCTTCAACGGGTGCTGGCTCCTCGACCACGAGCACAGGAGATACATCTTCGTTCTTCTTGCCCCAGAAAAGTCCCATGTGAATCCTCCATCCTTTCTCTGTCATCAATTTATCTTTATTCTATCGCATTGCCGTATTCTTGTCAATTTGCAAAGGAGCGCCGTGTATGAAACGCAGCATTTTCGTTCTCCTCCTCGTACTGGTTCAGCTCGCGCTCTCTGCGGCATCAGCATTTGCCTATACCGAGGACACGGGTGCGCTCGACCGTGAGGGCAGGAAGGGCATGCGCGGCGAGATGATCTGCCCTGTGATGAAGGGCGGGCAGCCATATATGGTGGTCACATCCCCACAGGGATGGCGCACGCATCCCATCACGGGACAACAGAGCTATCATGCGGGCGTTGATCTTGATGCAGATACAGGAGATGATATTGTCGCCGCCGCAGCCGGCACCGTGGCTCTTGCCGGCTGGGTGGACGGCTACGGCAACACCGTCATCATCAGTCACGGCGGCGATCTTACAACGCTCTATGGACACAACAGCAGCCTTATCGTCAGTGTCGGGCAGTCGGTGCAGCAGGGACAGCTGATTGCAAAGGCGGGGTCAACGGGCAACTCCACGGGGCCGCACTGTCATTTTGAGGTACGCCCCGATGGCAATTCCCCGGTTGATCCGGGGCTGTATATCAAGGGACTGCTCGAACTTGAACGCGCACAAGGCGGCGGTCATACCGACGGCCATGCGCCGCATACGGATTCCCACGGCAGTCTTGTGGACTTTACGGTGGCCAACGATTTTGCAAAACCCATTTACGACGTCATCGAAAAGATCGTCGATCTGGCACGCAAGGGGATTTCCCTCGTGCGGGCGTATATCGCCTCCATCTTCTTCGTCCTCATCACGATAGACCTCGCGCTCGGCGCGATGGCGAAGGTGACGGCCGCAGAGGGCGATCAGGAACCGCTGATGAAGTGGCTCATTCAGCGCAGCCTGTTCTATGCACTCTGCGCATTCCTTCTCTTTACATGGAGCGACGTGGTGGGCAACCTCTCCCTCTCGGGGCTGCCCGTGCTCGGCGGTCTTGCCGGCGGGCATGGGATGGAGGGTGTACAGGCGTCACAAAACGCCCTTTCCGATCCGACGCAGATCATTCAAAAGGGCGTTTCCATCATCGCGCCCGTCATCAACGAAGCGATGAAGATTGAGGGCATCCTCGATCTCGTCTTCCACGGACAGACAGCGCTGATTTGCCTCATCTTCGGCAGTGTGCTCTTTATCCTCTTTTGCATCATCGGTCTGCAGATCGCCATTGCCTACATCGAGTTTTATCTCGTCATCCTGTTCTCATTCACGTCCTTTGTCTTTGCAGGGGAAAAGCACGTCCGAAAATACGCCTCCAATGGACTCAACGGTGTCTTTGCCGTCTCCATCAATATCATGTTCTTTTGCCTCTTTTCCCTCATGCTCCAGACGACCCTTGAAAAGATGGCCGTGGAAGGACTTGTATCGCAAAATACCGTTGTCGAAGCGCGTTCTGCGGGCGGGGAAATGGGCGCAGCAGGTGAGCCGATTAAGAGCATGCAGGATCTCATGAGCCGCATCCGGCAGGTGGAATCCTACTACGGCAACTACCACTGCGACAATGGACTGGGCTACTATGGCGCGTATCAGATCAACAAGGACTACTGGGACAACTGGTGCGGCAGATTTATGAACGCCGCGCCGAGCACCTCTCTTGATACAGACGCGAACTATACACGCTGGACAGAGTATGGAGCCTATGATACCGCTCCTGAGCCAACATATACATTCTATCCATGGTCACCGAAAAATCAGGATCTTGTCGCAGAGTTCGTCCTTACGGGCTACTATCTCGACTACGGCAGCTACGAAGCCGCAGCGCGTGCATGGACACGCGGCACAGGCAACATGTGGGATGCAGAGGGAACGCGGTACTGGAACGAGGTGCTCATGAAACGCGGCGACGGCGGCGGCACCAGTGAAATCATGCGTGTCAAGGCAGCAGCAAACATCATCCTGCTCATGCAGCTGACACTCATCACCCTCATGTTCATGTTCTTTGCTGACCGTGTGTCAAAATTCATCATGACACAGTTTGGACAGCCGGGCTTCCGTCTGACAAATGAACAGTAGAAATATGAATGTAAAAGAAAAATATTCAGATGTTCAAATTGAACATCTGAATAAAAAGGAAAGATATTCATAAAAGGAGCATACCGATGAAGAAAAAGAAGACAATGCCTTTTCCTCTTAGCAGCGGCATAAAATACGCACTGATGGCTGCTGCCGTCGCTGCCATGCTCACAGGGGGCATTCGGAGCAGCTTGGCATGGGATGTTCCGGGGTTTGATGAGCCGTATGACCCGCCGAACTATTACAGCCTGACGAGCATTTCATGGCCAGACAGCGCACCGTCTCCCTTTGCCCTGCGCGACCTTGCGGATCAGGGTGGAGCTGTCTATGACTATACGCGTGAAATGAAGTCCATCCTCTTTGGCGATAATTTTAAGAGTATCATCGGGGCACTAATGGAAAAACTAGGCATCGACATCATCAACCACAAGCCTCTCGCAGCGGATATTCTGGATCATGGCATCGTCATCGCCAGTGAAAATCAGCGGCGCGTTGATGAAATCTATCAAATGGAGGCGTGGAAGCGTATGGAGGAAACCCCGATTTTCCACCATTTTGATGAAAGCGAACAACATCATGATGCGCCGCGTGCGCGGGCAGCGCAGCGGCGGCTGCTCTCTGACACCTACAGTGCCTATGCAGAGGGTGCACAGCTTGCCATCAGCGATCATGCAGAAAGTGACGCCTTGATGCAAAAGCTCCTGAAAGCACTTGAAAATGCGCAGGGGGAGAAGGAGATTCGGCAGATTGCGACACAGATCGAAGCCCTCAGTGCAGCAGAGGCGGCAAAGCGCACGGCGCTCCTTGGTGCCCTCACAGAGCTGAAGGCAACCGTTCAGCGCGAAGAACTTGACAAGGCGCTGGAACACCAACGCCTTGTCGAGCGGGCAAAGGTCATCGTTGCTGACCCATTCGATAAGGCAGCCGTTCAGGCAAGCGGCTACGAGCGGCGTAAACCGCTGGGATTTGTGCCGTTTGAGTAATAAGAAGGGGGCGCGTGAGAAGGAGGCTGGCAGAATGACGAGTATACACACACTTACCGAGGAGCGCAGGATGTTCTTTTCCGATCTGCGTTTTAACAAACACAGGTTCATCGACTTTCTCGGCATGATGGCAAAACACCATCGCCACCCGCTCAGCGCACAGATTGGACTGTTCTTTCATGGGCGTGCGGCAGACGAGGCATATGCGCCCCCTGCGGTATGGGAATCCCTGCGGACACAGGTGCGCAAGGAGGCACGCGGCGTTCCTGTCCTTATGGGAGAGGAAGGACAGGAGGAGATTGCGTATCTCTACGATATAAGCGATACCCGCGATCCGGCGCGGGAGGATTTGCGGACACTCCTTTGGCATTATGACGATACGCGTGATGGGGCTTTTCTAAGGGCGCAGCTTGGCAGCAAAGAACACGAGACACAGGCCGCTGTTATGGATGTCTGCCGCGTACTGGCAGAGGAAAGCGCAGAGGAAAAGGAGCGGGCACTGGTCGCCCTTGGTGCGGCGTATGTTGTGCTCTTGCGTCTTGGACTTCATGCCGAAGAGGAGGCAGGGCTTCCCCTCATCCTCACAGAATATAGCGATGTGGACGCAGAAAAGACGCTGACAGGGATTCAGAGAATCGCACAGAGGATTCTAGGCCCCGTCGCACGGCATATTCGTGAGGAGGCAAGAAATCATGAAAAAGGAAATGATCTCTCTGGAAGAACACATCCGTCTTTGGCAGACGCTGGCGGATCCGGCAGCGACCGAAGCAGAGAGGGAAATGGCAGAAGATCGGCTCTGGAGGGCACGTCTGGAACAATCGGGAGCGTCGAAGGATTTGTTCTATCAGCAGGAGGAGCAGCAGGTATTTCCCGCAGTTTTTCCGGAGATGACCAAGATCCCGCTGCGCCTGTGGGAGGCGCAGCCGAAGGAGACGTTGTGGACGCTCCTCGATCAGCTGACGGTGTACCTGAAGTTCTGGGGAGAGTACGACGCAGACGATCCATGGGAGGCACGGGAGCGGCTCATGAGGGAGGCGTATCTTTACCCGTGGGGGGGACTGGACGAGATCCTGAGGGAGGAGAACAGAAAGGAGAGCGAGCGGATCGACAACGAGATGTGGGGGAATCCGTACCCGGAGGAGGACGAGGAGGAACCGGAGGACGAAGTACCGTTCGTTTCGGGCGAGTGGGCACGGATGCGCCGGAGATTCCTTCAGGTACAGCGTCCGCAGGAGTGGAAAAGGATGCTGAAGGAGCAGGAAGCGAGCGCGTATCTGACACAAATCGAGGAGCATTATCAGGAGAGGTACCGACGGATCTGCGAGAAGGAGGAGGAGAGCATCCCGCAGGAGGAGCTGACCTTTCCGGAGAACGTGCAGAGGCGCAACGCAATCGGGCAGATGGTGAAGGAGTTTTTGATGGAGGAGCTTCAGCACTAACGCCCCTTGATCTCTCGGGCATCGACTACGCGGCAGATATGTCCTCGACGCGCGGCAAGCGGGCGGTCTTTGCCCGCAATCTTGCGGCCATCCGTTTGATGAAGCACCTTGAGGAGGAGGAAACGCCACCGACAGGCGAGCAGCTGCATCTATTGCGCAGTTACAGCGGATTTGGCGGGATGCCCGAGGCGTTCGACCCATCCAATAAGGCGTGGGCAAAAGAATACGATGCCCTGCGCACCCATCTGACGGAGGCAGAGTTTTCATCTGCACGCGCATCTATCCTAAACGCCCACTATACACCACCGGAGGTCATCGAAGGGATCTACGAAGGACTTTCCCATCTCGGCTTTCAAGGCGGCAATGTCCTGGAACCCTCGTGTGGCGCAGGACGATTCTTTGACGCGATGCCAAAGGACATGCGGGCAGGGAGCCGGCTTGTCGGCGTGGAGGTCGATGCGCTCTCAGCCCGCATTGCGCGTCTTGCACATCCTGATGCAGAAATTGCGCAGCAGGGCTTTGAGCGGACACGTTTTGCGGACGGCTCGTTTGATCTGGCCATCAGCAACGTACCGTTTGGCGATGAGATCATCACGGGCGATCCGAAGTATCTGGGGGAGCGGCTGCGCATCCATGATTACTTTCTCAGCAAGATGATCGACGAGGTGCGCCCCGGAGGACTTGTGGTCGCCATCACGTCCAAGGGGACAATGGACAAGGAAAATAAGCGCGTGCGCAGCAAGCTCGCAGACAAGGCGCATCTCGTGACAGCACTTCGTCTTCCGGAGACAACGTTTTCCGCTGCGGGCACGCGCGTCATTTCCGATCTGCTTATCTTCCGAAAAAAAGATCCGGAGCGCACACATGCAGAGGAACGAAAAGATACCTTTGCTGCCGTGGACTGGGAAAGTGTTCTTTATCTTCCTGCGGCAGGGGAGAATATCAACAAGTATTTTTATCATAACCGGGCGCAGGTACTGGGAGAATTTTCCACGCGTTCAGGGCCATATGGACGTGAGCAGAGCGTTATCGCACCGGAGGGACAGAACCTAAAGGAGGCAATCACAGAGCGCCTCTCATCACTTCCTGCTGCGGTCTATATGCCGCGCGGGGAGCCTTTGCCGATACCCATACAGGATCAGCGCAAAGAGCGTTCATCCATGGGCTTTTATGTCGAGGATGGAGCGCTCTGTTTCGTCGATACGGATGGCGTAAAAAAAGAGACGGAGCTGAAAGAAAAGGAGCGGGCACACATCGTTTCTGCCGTACATCTGCGCGATGCGGGGCATGCACTCCTTGCCGCGCAGCAGGAAGAATGCACGAACGAGGAACTTTACGCGCTTCAAAAGAAACTCACGCAGCTCTACGAGGATCATGTGCAGCGGTACGGGCGTATTGCGCAGGATAAGACACTCAAAAGGACGTTTGAAACGGATCCGGGCTACAACTTCATCCGTGCATTTGAAATCTATGACAGCAAGAAGAACTTCATCCGCAAGGCGGATATTTTCACGGAGCGCACCATCGTCCCGCAGCACGTGCCGACGGAAGCGGCGAGTGCCGCCGATGCGCTCGCGATTTCCATGCAGCAAAAAGGCGGCGTTGATCTCTCCTATATGACAGAGCTGACGAAACAGCCCGCAAGCGATCTTATCGCAGCGCTCGAATTTCATCAGATCTTCTACGATGAACGAGAGGGCTATGTGCTCTCGGACGCCTATCTCTCAGGAGATATTCGGGGCAAGATGGAACATCTTGAGAAGATCCGTATGTCCATCGAAAAGGAGCTAAAGGAAGATGCCGTGGGAATGGAGGAGCAACAAAGAGCAGCCCTTGCGGCACGTCTTTTCCGCATACAGAAAAATTACGCGGCACTTGAGGAGGTTCGGCCAAAAGATCTTGAGATCGGGGAAATCTCCTGCGGACTTGGCGTATCATGGCTGCCACCGCGGTATATCGAAACGTTCATGAGCGAGCACTTTCAGCCGGCGGGCGCACCTGTGGTGAACCATTCTGCGGAAACAGGCGCGTGGGAGATAAAGCGCCCCGCAGATGCGCACTATAACCCTGCGACAATGGCGTGGGGGACGAAGGAGAAGAATGCCTACGATCTGCTGGATGCGGCGCTGAATTTTCGTACACCCATCGTAAGAATTCCATCGGCAGACGATCCCAAGAAAACCGTTGTGGATCACGAAAAGACCATCGCGGCGCAGATGAAGCAGCAGGAAATCAAGGACGCATTTGAGGCGTGGCTTATCAAAGATCCGCAGCGCGTGCAGTTCGTTACAGACTACTATAACCGGCATTTCAACAACATCCGTCCGCGTCAGTACAGCGGCGCACATCTGACCTTTCCGGGGATGTCGAATGCCATCACATTAAACGCACATCAAAAGGATGCCGTGGCACACAGTCTCTATGGCGGCAGCACGCTCTTTGCACATTGTGTCGGTGCGGGCAAGACATTCGAGATGGTCGCATCCATCATGGAGGCAAAGCGGCTCGGTATCTCCCACAAGGCGCTGATGATCGTGCCGGGACACCTGACGGAACAGACGGGCGAGGAGTTTCAGCGCCTCTATCCCAGGGCAAAGATTCTCGTGGCGACAAAGAAGGACTTTGAAAAGCAGAACCGCCGCGCATTCATCGCGCGTGTTGCCACGCAGAACTTAGATGCCGTCGTGATGAGCTTCGAGCAGTTCAAGCGGATTAAGATTTCACAGCAGCGGCAGGAGGCACTTTACCGATCAGAACTCAACCGCATCAAAGAAGCACTCGAAAATGAGCGCAGCAGTGCGTGGGGCAAGACGTACAGCATTGGGCAGCTGGAGAAAAAGGAGAAGAAGCTTAAGGCAAAGCTTGAGACACTTCAAAAGGAGGGCGAAAAGGAGAGGGATGGCGTGATTGACTTTGAAGAACTTGGCATTGACCGGCTCTGCGTGGATGAGGCACATTATTTTAAGAACCTCTACACCCCGACGCGGCTTTCAAGGGTCGCGGGCGTGAATGCGAGCGAATCAGACCGTGCATGGGATCTTTATCTAAAATGCCAATACATCAATGAGATCACAAACAATAAGGGCGTAATCTTTGCAACCGGTACGCCCGTCTCCAACTCTATGACGGAACTTTTCACCATGCAGCGCTATCTTGCCGCACCGCGTCTTGCCGCGCAGAAGCTTTCCCATTTTGACGCATGGGCGGCCAATTTCGGTGAGATCACCGTGGGCATGGAGCTAAAGCCGGAGGGCAGGGATTACCAGCTGAAAACGCGTTTTGCAAAGTTCCACAACCTGCCGGAACTTATGAATATGTTTAAGGAGTTTGCCGACATCCGCACGGCGGACATGCTGAAGGGGACAATCAAAGTCCCGGAGGCAGAATACATCGTCGAACGCCTTCAGCCAAGCCCGGAGCAAAAAGAGATCATCGACACTCTTGTCGTGCGTGCCCAAGACATCCGCGCCGGCAAAAAGCCCCTTGTGCCAAAGACGGACGGCACGATGACAGAGGACAGTATGCTCCTTATCACCAATGCCGGGCGCAATCTTGCCCTCGACCAGCGCATCATCCATCCAACGCTGCCCGATCATCCGGACAGCAAGGTCAACCGCTGCGTCAAAAACGTGCTTGCAACGTATCGCGAGACGATGGAGCGCAAAGGGACACAGATCATCTTCTGCGACCAGTCCACGGCGACCGGCAAGGGGCGCGGCAGCTTCAACGTCTACGACGACATCCGTGCAAAACTCATAAGAGCCGGCATTCCCAAAGAGCAGATCGCCTTTGTGCAGGAAATGAAGACGGAAAAGCAGAAGGAGGAACTGTTTCAAAAGGTGCGCGAGGGAGAGGTGCGCGTTCTCTTAGGCTCGACAGATACGCTCGGTGTCGGCACAAACGTACAGGATAAACTCATCGCAACGCATGACCTTTCTGTTCCGTGGCGTCCTGCGGATCTTGCGCAGCGGATGGGGCGCATCATCCGTCCCGGCAACGAGAACGAGAAGGTCAAGATTTTCCGCTATGTCACCGAAGGCACTTTTGATGCCTATATGTGGCAGATTGTAGAGAATAAGCAGCGGTTCATTGCGCAGATTATGACATCCAAGACCCCGGCACGTTCCATGCAGGATGTAGATGAGACGGTTCTCAGTTATGCAGAGATCAAGGCGATTGCAACAGGGAGTCCCTTCATCAAGGAAAAAATGACCCTTGAAAACGACCTCTCACGCATTCAGATCGCAAAATCTGCGTATCTAAGTCAACAGCATCATTTGCAAAACCTCATCCAACGGGACTATCCCTTGCAGATCAAAGAGAAAAAGGACGAGCTGGAGCGGCTGCTGGACGATCAGCAGCGCATGGAGGAGTGTACGCTGCGCATGGACGGCAAGGAGCGCTTTGCCATCCGGATGAACGATGTTCTCTATATAGACCCCAAAGAGGCAGGAAATGCGTGGTTTGAGATGCAGAAAAACGTCCCTGCAATGCTGCGCTTTGAGGGCGAATACAAGGGGCTGAAATGCCGTATCGTCATCGACCATATGACGCAGACACCGATGCTTGCGCTCTCGTATAAAAGCACCTATCGCGTGCGGATCGGCGCACGGCCGCAGGACACGTTTGCGCGGCTCAAACATCTGTCAGATAACATCATCGAGCGCATTGCAAAGCAGCGGGAGGACATCGTGCAGACAGAAAACAACCTCGTCCGCGCGAAAGAGGAGTATGGACGCCCCTTTGTCCACGCAGAAGAAGAACGAGAGAAAACGCTGCGCCTCATGGAGCTTGAGCAGCGCATGCGTGCATCTGAGGATGCGCCGTTTGCAGCGATGCAGTGTTTGGCGCAGAACCCCCTGCCCGAAAAGCCGTTTGCCGTATGTATCGAGGAAATCGCACGCAGAGCGCAAGATAGGAGAACCATGCCGCAGCAAGCGGCAGCGAGATAGGAGGATATGACCATGAAAACGAAATTAGAGCAGATCCATGCAGATGATCCCATCGACGCCCTCATCACCATTGCGCAGGAGGAGGCAGTGGAAATCCTCGGCGAGGACTGGCGTGAGAGTGAGGAAAACGGCATCTTTGACAGCTATCCGGGAGATCTGATATGGGACGGTGAGACGCATAGGCGCGTCGATGAGAAGGGGCGGACGTAATGGCAGCAATGCAGAAAAAGTTCACCCCTAAGAAAACAGAGGAAGAAATCTATGAGATAACAACAAACAAGATTGTGGAACTCATGGAGAGCGGAAAGCTGCCGTGGCAAAAGGG
>ERZ773083.513-NODE-513-length-31440-cov-80.931400_pt1 | contig 31440 bp, 33 predicted proteins | sample MGYA00511465_ERZ773083 | MGnify/ENA primary metagenome ERZ773083 (study PRJEB29015, sample SAMEA2738001) | human oral metagenome | biome: human oral; feature: human-associated habitat; material: dental | place: China | collected 2060 ... | reverse complement strand
CTTGCGATCCGACCTAACCCGTGCTACCCACCAGAAATCCCGAAGAGCCAAAAATGAAAGGCCTTCATCTTGCCCCCATAAGACCCGCGCTCGCGAGGATGTACATGGATAGGACGGCGAACAAACAGAGGTTGTCAACGATCTCGAAGCCCAGCAGGAGATGCAGTGCGATCGAGAGAGCACAGCAGATGCCGAGCAATGCCAGGCATTCGATGATGTACCTGAGTCGTATCAGCGTCAGCCTGTCCCCTACCAGCACCCGGCATCTGATCTCTGTTCCAGAGCTTGCCAGCAGGTGGTAGTGAAACACCAACGCCACCACAGAGAACCCCAGAACGAAGGCACGTTTATTATGCAACATGAACTCGAAGTATCTCAGTAACACATCTGAGCCTGCCGCCTGACGCTCCACGCATGCGAGGAAGCTTGCCAGCAGAAAGCACCCCACGTATAGGGCACCCAACTCGAGACGGCTTTTGGGTCTTAACAGGGATTTCTCGACAAAGTGGCTCACGAGGCTACGGCGTGCACTCCATGACATCTCCCCATCTCTAGAACGGTCGAATCTAGCGTTCCACTTGCCAATGTTACCATTGCGAGACTTGGATTATGGGTAGTTCGTGTAAAGACTTCAATCTCGCGATGCGTTCGCGTGCGCCAAGCGCATGGCTCACGTCATGCCTTGCCGAGCTTGAGGGTGACCTGTCCATCGGTTCATGGGCACGGATGCGTCGATGGGAACGTGGATCGCGTCGAGCAAGAAGCTGCGCACTCACCGGACCCGAGACCCGCCCGCTTGAGCCGCCCCAGCCAAGCGTCGAGAAACCGTAGCTGCTCGCGGGTATGAAACCAGTGCCCCCCGCCTCTCATGACGCTCAGGTCCGCGCCAATCTGCCCTGCGAAGGCCGACGTAGTCTCGACGGGCGTCAGGTCGTCCCCCTCGCCGCACAGGATGTGGGTCGGGACGCCCCACCGTATTGGGTTGTCCCTCACGTAACAGAGGTACTTCCAGGACAGCCTCTCGCCGAAGCCTGTCTCGATCTCCAGCCTCTTCGAAAGCTCCTCCTCGGTGACGCCCGCGCGCGCCATCATGTCGCGTATCAGCTTCTCCATGTCCACGACGGGAGAGACGAGATACGCCTCGTCGACGTGTCTCCTGCCAAGGGAGGACAACGCGAGAAACGCCCCCATGCTGTGGGCGACTAGGACAAGCGACCCGTAGCGGCCGCGTCTCTCGCCAAAGAATCGGGGGAACTCCTCATGCGCCTCCCATGGGCTCTGCGACCTGTAGTCGAAGCCAATCACATCGCTTTCGGGGAAAAGGGCCCTGTAGTGCTCCGCCTCCTTGGCGGAGCCACCCCTTCCGTGCACGTACACGACCAGACGCCTCAGCTCGGCAGATTCCAGCCCGCATACCCCCTGAGGATCACGGCCTTGGCACGCCCGCAAGGATCCGCTCATTGCGCAACCCCACACCGGCACGGGGCGTCGAAACGGCGCCACCCAGGGAACTGGTGCCCTCGTCCCGCCCGGTGCGCACGGCGGCGAAATTCATCGCGGAGAGGATGGGGATCAGGGAACTGATAGTAGCCTGGTAGAGGACGAACTGGCACCTCCCCTGAACAAGCTCCAACGCATTTGGCAACCATATCCATGCCTCACGCCCCTTTCCCCTTCGGTGAGCTGCGTTCCAACCTTAGCACACGATAGCGGCACGGTAATCCTAGGGCAGCCTCAGAGGGCGAGGGACCCTCTCCACCATGATAAGCCTACCACCCCCGTACAGGTACCGGGACCGAGCGGCAGCCTTAGGGCCTTGTCCGCTCCAGATGGCAAAGCCTCGCATGGCCTGGAAATGACCCGTACTTCGTGCTTTCATCTTTGGTGAGCCGCCGCACAAAGACACGCAACACCGCAGCGAGTCGAACGAAAGGGGTCTGCATGGAACGCATCATCGAAGCCTACGGCCTGGGCAAGGTCTCGCCCACCAAGGGCGCCCCTCCCATACTCGACAACTGCTCAATCTCCATCGGTTCCGGTATGACTGCGGTCGTCGGGCCCTCGGGGGCGAGGAAGACCTCGCTTCTCTACGCCCTCTCGGGACTGGACGTCCCGGACACAGGGCAGGTGCTGGCATTTGGGCAGGACGTGTACGCGCTCCCCGATGGGCAGCGCACGCGCTTTTTGCGTGAGCGCGTCGGCTTCGTGTTCCAGGACTACAACCTCGTCCCGTACCTGACAGTCAAGGAGAATGCCCTCCTGCCGCTCTCGCTAGCTGGTCACAGAGGCGACCCCGCGCAGCTCGCAGCGCTGCTCAACCGCTTTGGGCTCTCTGGGCATCACGCGGCGAGAGCGCAGGAACTCTCCGGCGGAGAGAGGCAACGCTGCGCACTCATCCGCGCCCTGATGCTCTCGCCAAAGGTCCTCTTCGCCGACGAGCCGACCGGCGCACTCGACACCGGCAGCTCTCACGTCGTGCTCGCGACGCTCAAGGAGATGGCATCTGCCGGCTGCGCGGTCGTCGTCGTCACGCACGACCCCAACGTCGCATCGGCCGCCGACGCGATCATCTTCATGCGCGACGGGCGCATCACGCACGTCGCAGGCAGCATGGCCCCTAAAGAGATACTTGACGGCATGAAGGAGCACGAAAGCGAGACAGACCATGCGTAGGTATGCAATCCGGATCTTTGCCGAGGACCTCGTCGGCTGGGTCCCACTCGTCTGTGTCGTCACAATGACCTCGACCCTCGTCGGCATTTGCGTGTCACAGGCCGTCTGGACGTCAAGTCCCGCGTTCGCCGAGGCCACCCGTGCAGCTCGGCTCGACCTCACCGGGTTTCAGGCCGTATCCGTCACCATCTACGCCGAGGTCGCACTCATCGCCCTGTTTGCACTCACGGCGGTCGGGTCGGCCACCGTGAGGCGCTGCCACTCCACCTTCGCCCAGTGGCGCCTCGCGGGTGCCACGCCCATCCAGGTACGCGTCTCAGCGCTCTCCGTAGCTGGCCTAGCCTCCGCCATCGGGTCGGCCGCAGGCTCGCTTGCCTCCCTTCCCCTCTCGTCTGCGCTCGTGCCCGCGTTCGACGCGCTGGCTGCCGAGGGCTTCTCGGGTGGCCTCGGATCGTTTGAGCCACCAGCCTTCGACGTGGGAGCGCTGGCTGCACCTCTCGCGTTTGCCGTGTCTTGGCCGACCTGCATGGCGGGAGCGATCCTGCCTGCCCTCCGAACCAGGAGGGTAGCCCCCGTCGACTTCCTGCGCAAGACGGGAGCTGATACGGGCCGCTCCCGCGCGGGAACGGCGGCAAGACGAGTGCTTTCGGGCCTCCTTCTTGGACTCTCCCTGGCCATCTTGCCCCTAGGCGCACTCTTGGGCGGCAACGGGGTGGGAGCCATCGTGAACGGCATCGTAAGCGCCGGCATTCTCGCGACGCTCGCCGTGTTCGCCGCTGGGGTCGAAGGGGTCCGTCTCGCCACCCGCGCTGCGGGACTGATACCGCGTACGCTCGGGGACGCCGTGGGTCACCTAGCCGCTCGCGAGGCAATCGAGGAGACAGAGCGCGACTCCCACGCGGTCGTCCCTTTGGCTGCCGCACTCGGCGGCGGGTCGACGCTGCTCTGTGCCGCCCGTTGCCTCGAAGAGGTCCTCTCCCGACTCGGCCTGCCCGCAGAGCTCAACTACGCCGACGTCCTCGTGCTCTTTGGGCTTGTGGGGACACGGTGCGCCTCATTGCCTGGAGGTCGCTGATAGGGGTCACCTCGGATCCTGAGGATGACGCGCACCTCACCCCTGCAACCGCCGGCACGGGCCTCACGCGCCTCGAACGTCGCGTACGTGGCGCGGGAGGAACGTTCTTTGCCGGACCCTCCGAGGGCAGTTGGACGCTGAGGGCGAACATCCCTGCGTCTACATCCGCCGGCGTCAGTCCGGTCGAAGGGGGGCGGTTATGATATCGGTGATGGTCGTCGACGACCAGCGCTACGAGAGGCTTGGACTCGCGCTGATGCTCAAGGGCGCCGAGGGCATCCGCATCGTCGCGCAGGCGGAAAACGGCCGCGAGGCGGTGGACGCGCTCGCCGCCGCTTCGGGCGACGAGATGCCGGACGTGGTGCTCATGGACGTGCGGATGCCCATGATGGACGGCATCGACGCCACCCGCATCATCACGCGGGCGCATCCAGGCGTCAAGGTGCTTGTGCTCACGACCTATGACCAAGATGACTACGCGCTCGGCGGACTGTCCGCCGGCGCGTCGGGGTTCCTGCTCAAGGACGTCACCTCAGCAGAGCTCGCCGACGCGGTACGTGCCGTCGCCTCCGGCGACGCCGTGCTCACGCCAAGGATCACGCGCAAGGTACTGGGAAGATGCTTTCCCTCCTCCCCACTGGCGTCCCCAAGGGGCAGTGCGCCTACGCACAAGGGGAGCTTCTCGTCGCTCACCCCGCGCGAGGCCGAGGTCGCCTCCCTCGTCGCCGACGGGTTCTCGAACGCCGAGATAGCCGAGCGACTCGTCGTGGAGCCAGCGAGCGTACGCAGGTACGTGAGCAGGATCCTGGCCAAGACCGGCCTGCGGGACCGCGTGCAGGTGGCCGTCGCATGGGTCAGGGCCAAGATGTAGGCGCGTGAGCCATGGTTTTGGGGGGAGGGGACGGCGATCACGATGGCATCCTCCCCAAGATGGAGACGCGTGAGCCGATTTTGAGGAGGTCCCTGAATGGGGTGCGGGCGGCAAGGGCGACTTTGCGTACATCCGTGCCTGCGCGGCACTCTCGCCATAGCCGTCAGGGTACGGCCCGACCGCCTCAGCCCAAACACCATTCGAGCTTGCTGCGGCAACCTCCTTGTCCGCTTCACAGCAGCCCACAGTCTGTATGCGGGCAAACTTTTGGATGACCGTGTCGCTCTTGAGGACAGGTATCCGTACTCTTGGGTACGATACCCTTGAGTACGGTACTCAAGGGTACAGATACGCCAGAGAGGCATGACCGGAAGGGGACTATGTTCGTCGCACGCGAAAGGGAGCTCACGGCGCTCGAGCGCATGTACAAGAGGGATGGCTTCCAGATGGCGGTCATCTACGGGCGGCGGCGCGTGGGCAAGACCACCCTCATCGACGAGTTTGTCAAGGACAAGAGGGTGCTCTACTTCACTGCCCAGCAGAAGACGTCGCACCAGAACCTTGAGCTCCTTAGCGCCGCCACCTACGCGGCGTTCTCGCTGCCCGCAACGCTCCCCGCCTTCGCGTCCTGGAACAACGCCTTGAGGTTCGTCGTCGAGAGGGTCGGGAAGGAACCCCCCGACACACCGCTCGTCATCGTCTTCGACGATTTCCCCTACGCGGCCGAGGCCGACCCGTCGCTTCCGTCGGCCTTGCAGGCAACGATTGACCACGGCCTCAAGCAGACAGATACGAAGCTGATCCTCTGCGGAAGCAACGAGGGCTTTATGGAGAGCAGGGTGCTCGGCAGCAAGAGCCCGCTCTACGGTCGGCGGACGATGCAGATGAGGCTCAACCCCTTTGACTACCTCGATGCCGCCCGCATGCTCCCAGGCGTGCCCCCCGAGGAGCTTGTCATATACTATGCGACCTTCGGCGGGACTCCCTACTATCTCTCGCAGGTCGACCTCTCCAGGACCTACGAGGAGAACGTGCGGGAGCTGTTCTTCGACAGGCTCGGCTTACTTTATGAGGAGCCCCTCATGCTGCTGCGCCAAGAGCTCCATGAGCCGGCACGATACAACTCGATCCTCGATGCCGTGGGATCCGGCAACACCACCCCATCGAGGATCGCGAAACGGGCGGGTGTGAACCCGAACTCCGTCGGCAAGTACCTGAAGACACTTTCCATCCTCGGGATCATCGAGAAGGTCTCGCCTCTCGGGAACGGCCCCACCTCGAAGAGCTCGGCCTATCGCCTGAAGGATCCCCTCTTTGCCTACTGGTACCGATTCGTAAGCAGGTATCTTGGGACGATCGAGAAGGGTGCGGGTGCGGCGGCGTCCTCCTACGCCAGCTCGGGACAGGCGCTCTCGACGTACGTCGGCAAGCAGTTCGAGGACGTCTGCCTGCAGTGGGTCCAACGAGAGAGCATCGCCGGGAGACTCCCGTTCTCCGCACTCGAGTTCGGGCAGTGGTGGGGCACCGACCCCGACGCGCACGAGGAGGCGGACATCGACATCGTCGCCATGAACAGGGTGGAGCGGGAGCTCCTTGTCGGCGAGTGCAAGTGGCGCAACTCCTTCAACGAGACCGCAGCCATCAAGGCGCTCGAGCACCGCTCGACACTCCTCAAAGGCTTCAGCAGACGTCACTTCGTCCTGTTCACCAAGAGGGAGACGAGCGCTGCGACAAGAAGGGCTGCGGCAGACAGGGCGGACCTTTGCCTCGTCACGCTCGACGAGCTGTATGCCGGGCTCGATAGATAGTAACTCCCACGTAAGCCCTGCGGGCGGCGGCTCGTTCTTGGGCAGGACCTCGCCGTCGAGCACACTACCAGGTCACGCAAGGGGCGATGTCGCTTTGACAAGAGAGCGGCATGGTTGCAGGCCGGTCCGAGCAACTCTGCCATGCTGGTGAGGATCCGGTGGGGTCGCGCGGCACCGCCACGAGATCCTCGCCGCAGACGAGCGACGTCATCCCCCGCTCTCGCTTCTCGGGTCCATCAATACTGGAGGCAGACTGCACGCAGCAGCGAGAGGAGCCCAGCGTGGCAACGAAATCGGCCTCCGAGCACTGGCGCATGATCTTGCAGCTCTTGTCCCTGCCATAGGTGTCGACAACGCTCACGCCGACGTTATGTCGCCCCAAGACAGCTTGTCATACGCGATGTTCTCTATGAGGTGGTTTTCCTTCACCTGTCTGAGCCCTCTGCGTGCGTTGCGCAGGCCGACACCCTCGATGAGGCGGTGATGAGACAACTCGAGCAATCGTTACGACTTGTGGCGTCGAATGCTCGTGACTGCCTTGGTGAGAGCGTTGTCTTTTCACTCTACAAGCCTGGCGAGCTATCTATCTCGCTTGGCTTCCATTCGTACTTCCATGCGACAGCATGTCATCCTCATGACGCTTGTGCTACGGAACATTGTGTCATACCACAGTTTTCCGCAGTGATCGCTAGGCGTTGTTAACGAAGGGCTGAGGAAGGCAACAACGGCTCTCGTTTACCTTTCTCAGAAAGATACCAGGTCGATTCCCGCAAGCTTTTTCACCGTCCTCCGCAAGGTACGCAGCAAGGACCATAAGTTTCCTGATAATCCTGCCGTCCGAGTCGGGTCGCCAGTCGAGAGTCGCTCAAGAAGGTTCTGGCCCCTTGCGAAAAGTGCGTCCCATACTTGCGCAAGGTAATGGCCGAAGTTCGGAAAAGTCGCGCCAAGTTACGCCAAGTCGCGCCAAGTCGCGCCAGAACTGCGTCATCCCCGTTGTCCACGGGAACATGAGTCGCGATATCATCAGGATCGACTATCGCACATCAGCCCTCATCTCACCACATGGTCGGCAGGCTATTCCCACCATGCGTTATGGTGGCAGCTCAATGCCGCCGATCTTGCAGGACTGAATACTGGTTGCACGTCGCGACCCCATCTCTCGATGAGACCGGTCGGAAGGAAGACGTGCGCGATCTTGGGATTGCGCAGCTCCAACCCGTGAAGACCCAGCAGAGTGCCCGACCATTGCCCTCGCGAAAGGGGTGCACGAAGTTGTAGTTGTCATAGTGGTAGGCCATGCGGCCGGGAAACCGCCTGGAAGCCAGGCCCACGAGGAGGTCGTCCTTCCCCAGCCCGCCGCGCGCCCATGCGATGCCCGTCGGCATGCTCGCGGAAGGCGGGAGGAACTGCGCCCCCTCGCCCGCCTTGCGGATCTCGACGGTCCCGACCTCCCCCGCCCAGTCGCACGCGTCCCGAAACAGCCAGCGGTGGATGCGCCTCAGGCCATCGAGCGTGCCCGCCGGCTCCAGGGGGAGCCCCCCAAGAACTCGCTCGTGCGCATCGCGACGAGCTCGCCCTTCGCGTTGCGCAGCCCGTCCCACGTCCCCGCGCCCACGAGATTTCGCAGCACGCCCGTCCGCAGGTCGGCGTGGGGATCGACGAGCCCGTCAGGCATGGGGCCCCTTGCCCTCCCGGTCGGACTCCCAGCGACGCTTCGTCCTGCGCACAAGCTCCTCTATGGGGATGTCCCCCCTCACGTACTCGTCGGCGTCCTTACGAAACGCGGCCGACACGTAGGCGCCCTCCATCTCGCCGGAGTGTATTGACTCGTCAATCACGCGTTTGCGGTCCATTGAAGACCTCCTCGATCGGGCTTTTGCTTAGACGAACATCTTCTGGGAGAAAGGCTGCTTGAGCAGCCTGGCCTCTCCAGCCTACACTGATGGCCTTGGTCTGGATACCAGGGGTGTCGCTCCAGCTTAAAGGGCCCGATCCCCAAAGTCTCGAAGACCCTGCCAGAGGCGCTCTTGTGCGACAGCCTCCTTGACGACCGCAGCCTTACGCCGCCCGCCCGGCAGGGCACAAAGGAAGGCCCTCCCCCCTCCCCGCCTGAGGTGCCCCCCCCCGCCGATGTCGCTGTAAGCTCCCAGGACGCGACGGACGAAGGGGGGCCTCGGCGCGGGTGGCGCAAGCTCACCGTATCCCAGGGGATCTCCTCCCACACGGCCCGGCAGGCCCCGCGCCGGCCGCCACGGGCTGCGGCGACGCGAGAGACCCTCCCAACGGCCTCGCCGGCGTCGACCACCTCCGCTACCCAGAGCAGCGACGCGGCGCTTCGCGGCCGGTCGTGGCAGACCTTGGCGCTGCTGTTGCCCGACTGCCGGGAGTGCGCCCCCAACCCGGTCGTGGGGTTCGCCCCGAACCACGAGGCCACGTGCTCGCGCTCGGCCCTCCCGTCTTGGGCGGGGGGGTCGTGGGCCTCGGTCGCGTACCGACCAGACCAGGCATGATGTTCCTTCCGACCCTTGGAGAACCTGGCCACTTCCCGGCAGCTGACGTCATCCGACGACCCCTGGGGACCCTTGCCGGAGGGCGCTTCGACGCCTCCTTCTCGAACGCGGCGAGATGAGGTTGACGCGACACGCGCCACCATACGAGCGGCATAGCCTGCGGCGCCCGGTGACGGGGCTGGCCGGTCACCTTGCCCTGCGGGCGGCAGCTCGCCCCCGGGAAGGCCCTCGCGGCCGAGCGCACGACCGGGCCGCACAAGGCGGACACGCGGCCCGAGGCGGCACCAGGGCCTCCACTACTAGGGAGAATACAAACGGTTCCTCGGGGATTGGTATGGGTTGCTGCCTCGGCGAAGACGCCAAGCTAGCGGCGGCGCTCGCGCAGAGCCTGTCGCATAGAGCCTGTTTTCCCGACCAAGGGGGAGGCGGCCACCGAGGGGAGCGCCGCCGGCACGCCATAGCGGTTGAACCACTCGTGCCACCCGACGCAGTGCGCGTCGCAACTCGCATCGCAGCTCGCACGATCCTCGCGGCGCAACAGTGTACACGAATGCCCCAAAACGGCGCCAAGAGGCCATTTTAGCCAATCTGTGTACACTCCTGCGTCCCCACGTCTGTCCACAACGGCGCAACAGTGTACACAAATGGTCCAAAACAGCTCCAAGAGTCCATTTTAGCCAATCTATGTACACTTCTTTGCCCCTGGCAAACCGACCCCGCAGGTGCCCGCACCTGAGCGGCGGACGACAAGACTGGGCTCGCGCGACCGGGCGGTGTCACGGGTCCCACGACATCGACGGCCCCATGGCCCCCGTGATGCCAGGGTGCTCGGACCTGAGGCCCACGCCACCGGAACAGTGACGCAACCACCTACCCACACGAACTCACGAAGCCTCCTAAGATGAGGGGAGAAGAAGCAGGCGAGGACAAAGCGTCCAAACCACGTGTGGATGCCGCCTCTCGCTCGCGAGTCTGGCTTGCCGACCCTTCTCTTGAGGAAGGAGCGGTCTGACGGGCCCACCCCAAGCCTCTCGCAGAGTACCCCAGCTCCAACCTGAACCGACACGTCCCACCAGCCAGGATCGGGACGCCCACTTCCACGACGTCCGAGATGACTTGCACCCGCGTGCCCAACCCCTACCGGATCCGTGCCTCACCCAGCAGCCGTGAAGCCTGCCACCCGCGCACGCTCAGCCCTCTCCTTGCGGCTGACGCTGGCGACAAGTCCCTCGGGCGTGATCTTGCCGAGGCATTGTCCCGACTTCTTCCTACTCCTCTTGATCTTGGGGTCGTAGATACTGCCCCTCTCATAGAGGTGCCAGTGCCCCCGTATGTGCTTGATCTCGGTACCCCTGAGCCTGGCGAAGCTCTTGACCCACTCTGGCTTCTCCGCCATGCTTCCTCCTTTATCAGCAAACCTAACAAAGTATTAAAGTATAGTACGGGCAGGCGAAGCAGTGTGCCAGAAAGACAATCCAGCACCCGACGATAACGGCAGCGAGACCTGCGCGAGATAAGCAAGCTGTCTCAGCCTATCAAAGGACGGATGGTGACGAACCGTCGGCACGGACGGGGCGTACTGCGTCCCACTCGAAGAGATCCAGCTCGCCACCGTCTGAGACGAGATGCACAACCTCAACGTCTGGGTGCACCTCTATGGGCTCTTCAGGTGACTTGTTTCTAAGTTGATCAGAGCTTCGGGACACGTCGTGTCTCATCGATGCAAACGGAGCATTTGCTCACTTCATGTCCTTGTCGGTCTGGAGGGCAAGCTGTACGTTGGAATCAGAAGGGAGGGCATTTAGGAATGGATATGGTGAAGGTAGGAAGTTTTCTTCAAGAGCTTCGGAGGCAAAGCAATGTAACTCAAGAACAGTTGGCAGAGCGAATGGGCGTGGCGCGCAGGACGGTTTCTCGCTGGGAGACCGGACGAAACATGCCAGATCTTGACATATTGGTTGAGCTGGCTGACTTCTACGAAGTCGACCTGCGCGAAATCCTAAACGGCGAAAGGAAAGGTGAGCACATGAACGAAGAGCTGAGGGAAACGGCATTGCAGGTCGCAGAGTACAGTGGAGAAGAAAAACTGAAAATCACACGGAGGATGCATTGGTTGTTCCTCGCGGGACTGGCTTCGGCCACCGTCTACCTAGTTCTGGTTCTAACGAACAAGGCAGATGACTTTGGCGGCGGGTTGTGCCTGGGGATAGAGTTTGGGACGGTAATCATAGGCGTCATCATGACGAGCAGATACGCCGCAAAGATCAGAGAATTCAAGTTGAGACTTTTAGCAAGGCAGTAGGCACTGATCGAGTCAAGGGAGGGGCTACCCATCGCTTCCGCCGAGGACTGCCCCATACCGCGTACAGGACACATGATGGCGCCACACGTTCCGCATTCTCGCCCATAGCCGGTCAAAACCAGCTTGTAAGAGAATGCCCTGGCTTACAATTATCAATCCAGAAACCTGTTTTATCGCGGGGGCGGATCTGAACCACCTGCCTTCGGGTTATGAGGCGCTCTACCCGTCGAGCGAAATATATCCGGTTTGAGGTCGTCTACCCTCTGCCCGCCCAACTGTTCCTCATAAGCCCGATCGAGTAGACTGGGAGATAAAGCAGCGTGTCATCACGTCCCACATGACATTCGGCCAGAACGTAGGCCTCGTCGATGTGATAGTGTTCGATTTTGAGGGCATCGTCTATCGCGGCATGCACCTTGTAGCCCCTCCCCGACCTGATCTCGAGCGCGATGATTGCCCCATCTTTCCTCTCAGTGACCAGATCGAGCTCGCCTATGCCCTTCTTTGTGAAATAGCGCAGGGGAAAGCCGTACGTATGGAGCTCTTGCAGCGCCTGGGAGTGCGCGACACTACACTATACCGGTGAGCGACACACGGTGAATCCAGCCTTCGTCTGAGGGGTTATCGCGGTACGCGACAGACGCAGCTTGTCCGACGCCACAGCGCAATCCTCGTCCACAACAGCATCAACAAGGATGTCCAAGCCCAAGTCTCAGAGGCTCCCGTTGACAACGCGCCGACAGCGGCTGAGTGACCAAGCTCCCTCCGCAGGCAGCACGTGAAGATACTCACCACGCCCAGAACGTCCGCCCGGCCTCGCGGGGACCCTCGTCGACGAGTGTGCACACCTCCGAGCATGCGCACCTCCGGATGGCTTAGCACGAGACGGTTGTCGCAAAAGATGAGGCTCTTGACGCCCAACGCCCACATATGCAGCTCATCAGGCCGCAGGAACACAGCCTTGACGGAGAGAGGCGCCCCTGAGATGTCCTCCTTGGATGCCATGTGCCGACTCCTTCTGGGGAGAATACAAACGGCACCTCGGGGGCTTGCATGGGTTGCTGTCTCAGCGAAGACGCAAACCTAGCGGTGGCACCACTCGCGCAGAGCCTGTTTTTCCGACCAAAGGTTTTCCGACCAAGGGAGAGGCGACCACCGATGGGGCGTCGCCGGCACACCATGGCGGTTGAGGCGCTCGTGCCACCCGACGCAGCTCGCGTCGCAACTCGCGGCGCAGCTTACAGCGCAACTCGTAGCAACAGTGTACACGAATGGCCAAAAACGGCGCCGAGAAGCCGTTTTCGCCGATCTGTGTACACTGTTGCGTCCCCACGACATGCTCGCACGACCCTCACATTACAACAGTGTACACAAATGGTCCGAAACAGCTCCAAGAGGCTACTTTAGCCAATCTGTGTACACTCTTTGCCCCCGGGGGCAAGCCGACCCTGCGGGATCCGCGTGGACGCCCACCCGCACGACCGACTCGTGCGTCCAAGGCCGAACCGCCCCCGTATGGGAGAGGTCTCCCTAACGCAACGGACGGACTACCTATGCGCTAAGACCCATACGCCTGCTCAGGCGCGGCCAGAACGCCATGAGCAGAGAGGCGATGGCGGCAACCCAAGGCCACAGGGGCACCTCAAGGAAGTTCGGCAGAGTAACCGTCGGAAGGTTGTACGATGAGAGGGTGGACGAGAGGGTAGACATTATGATGCCGTTCACGCTCGTCACGATGCCACACCACGCAAGGCAGAGCAAACCCACCACGACAAGGATAGCCGTGTCGATGCCGCTCCTCCGCTCGGGCGCCGCAGGCCTGCCGTTCTTGACGAAGGGTCTCACGATGGTGAGGACAAGGGCCACGATCATGAGGGCCCACACAATCGTGACGATGGTAGCCAAGGTGGTGATCAAGCTAGCAAGGGGCTCTAGGTTTGACCCGCCGCTGGCATAGCCCGAGCCAAGGCTGCTTCCATAGGCTTCCCAGGCCTTGTTTAGAGAGCTCACGAGACTATTGACGGAATTCGCGAGACCATTGAGGGACCACATGCTCCACTCGCCCCTGGCAATATCCTGCAGCTCAGATGCCTGAGTGTAGTTGGAGAGGATCGAGAAGAGCGAGGAGCCACCCGAGGACAGCTGGGCCTTGAGGAGCGGAGAGCTGACGCAGGGCATCAGCAGGGCGATGACCGCGATGACTTTACCCACAAGAGAGACGATGGCATAGGGCGTCGACCAGGTAGCCTTGGCCCCATTGACGAGGCTGGTGGCCTGCACCTGGACATGCGAGGAACCCTCTGCCCAGCCGCTCCCACTCACCTGCTGGGGCTGAAAGGCGGACTGCAGCGTGGAGGCGTCCCGCTGGGCGGCAGCGATGGAAGTCTGAGGCGCGAAGCTCTGGGGCTGGGACGACGGGTTCACGGGTGCACCAAATGTTGGGGTCGGAGTGGGATCCGGAAAAGGAGCCGGAGCAGCAGCCGGCGTCTGAGTTGAGGTCGAAACACCGGTGGATGCGGACATGGGCGAGACGGTGGGCGTGGGCGCAGGCGCTGGGCCAGGCGCAGGTGCAGGTGCAGGCGCCGAGAAAGGTGTGGTGGCCGTGGGGACCGGCCTCGCCGCAGGCGCAGCGGGACCAGAGGGCAAGGAGACACCCTGGGACGGAGACGCGAAGGAAGGTGCCGACGTCACCGGAACGGTCGCAGGCGCTTCGGGAGTGGGGAAAGTCGAGGAGACTGAATCCGAAGCAACGGGCAGCTTGCTGCCGCAGTTTCCGCAGAAGGCCTGCCCCTCCTTGGCCTCTCTTCCGCAATTCAGACAAAACATACGCATCCCCTTCATGAGATTCCCGGGCCAAACTCGCAGTACTCCCAGCAGGGCATCTGAACGTTGGCTCTGGCACTCCTTAGTGTTTGCATTGGCGCTGCGCAAGCGCTTGCGCCTCTCTGAGAACCGTGCCTTCTTAGCGCCGGCCTCTGCCGAGGCGAGCCGATTCTAAGAGAACCACTGATTTCATTCAAGGCATGGCATGCCGTGGAGGACCACCAAAGCAGGTACCCATGGGTACCCTGTGGTATAGATACCGCAGTTCTTTATAACCCTTTGAGAATTCTGGTGGATAGCACGGGCTAGGTGACCAGTCCCCGAGAACCCCGAACGGCATCTCGGACCGATGCTTCGTGGCCATGCTGTGATGCCCAACAAAGGTTTCGAGTACACCGGGACGTGGGGCGCAACCCCCCCGCCAGCCTGCGGGGCACTTTGGAAAGTGGACCAACTGGGCAAATGTGCTCGGGCAACCCCCCACCAAGCTGCGGGGGGTCGCGCCGGGGTCCGCAGGCCTCGGCCTGGGCCTGGCTGCGCGAAAGCGTCCCTGTGCCACACCCCCCAAGGTCGACGGCACGGGAACGTAAGGCTGCCGACCTCATGAGAGGGCTGCTTGAGATGGGGGAAGGGAAACGGTCAGGGGTAAGGTGCCCGAACCACTCGTGGCTACCGCCCTTCGCTTTCGAGGAACTCCTCGAGACGGGCGTTGAACCTCTCCGGGTACTCGTAGGCCATGAGGTGGCCGCCCATGACGCAGGTGGACGTCTCGGGGAACTGCGCGCGGCAGAAGGGCTCGGCCACGTCGGCCCAGTGCTCGGCGACGTACATGAGCGTGGGCACGGTCTTGGCGGCCGTCCTGGCGACCTCGAGGTAGTCGCTGAGGATGGCGTCACAGAAGAGCTGGCGGGCCACCCAGTGGGGCGTGCGGCGGCTCATGTCCATCAGGTACTCGTGCTCGTCCTCGTCGAGCTCACGCTGCATCATGACCTGCGTGAGGTACTCATCCCAGAAGGCCTCCGCGCTCTCGGGGTGGATGAGGACGCGCGTGGCCACCTCGGAGAGCTCAGCAGGCGTGCCCTCGGTCCACCAGGCCGGATCCTCACAGAGCGGCAGCGGGCTCATGTCGATCGTGACGACGCCGGCGACCTTGTCGTAGCCTGCCTGCTCCAGGTAGCTCCAGACCTCCAGGTTGCCGGTGGACCAACCCACGAGCGTCACGTTCTCGAGGCCGAGGGCGTCCACGAGCCTCCTGACGTCCGCACCGTGAGTGACGTAGTCGTTACCGTGAACGGTCTTGGTGGAGAGGCCCTGGCCACGCGGGTCGACGGCGATCACGCGGTGGCGGTCCGAGAAGTGTTCGAGCTGATGCCTGAAGATCTCGCCCGAGAACGTAAGGCCCGGGATGAAGACGATGGCGTCTCCCTCGCCCTTGTCCCAGTAGTGGACCTGAATGTCCGGACCCACGGTGAGGAACTTGCTCTCTGCTCGGTCCTTTGACATGGATACCTCCCTGCTTGACAGCTGCGGGCAAAGCGCCCATCGGGAAGATGATAGGTTCGCCGGGGCACCGCAACGACCTCGTTTACCGCCCGGTGGCGCTTCCCGCCGCCAGGCGGTAAACCTGAAAGCGCTGTGCATAATGTTGAGGGAAAGAAACCTCCGCGCGGCCATGGGACAGGAAGAGCCATCGTCTCGGGCACGGGCTCCGATATCGCCCATAGAGGCTGCTGGCACACCGAATTCCGCAGCTCACTACCAAAGCGACGCGGCGCTGTCGCGTGCCTTAACGCACAGTACCCGCGTGCGAGCCACTCCCACATCGCCCCCATCAGGGAACCGCGCAAAGGCCGACTCAAAAGGGGCCCGCCGTCAAGCACGACGGACCTCTCGTCTGGGGCGCATGCGAACTTGAGACTGTCAGGAGGGCGAACTGCCCCTAGCATGACAGCCTGCATCACGTGCATCACAGCTTGGCTGAAGCACTGGAGGATGATCGCTAGGCCTCGCGCATGAAGGTGTCGACTTCGGCGGCCGTTGGAATGGCCCTCTGTGCCCCGACGCGGGATGCGGTGATGCCGGCTGCCGCGCTTGCCCTCCTCATGGCGTCCTCCATCGGCATTCCGTTAACATATGCCGCGCAAAGCACGCCGAGGTAGGTATCTCCCGATGCCGTCGTGTCCACCGCGTTGACGCGGACGGCGGGGGCACGGTAAAGTCGTGCTCCCTCACGCGCAGCAGAGCCGCCTGCTCCCAGCGTCACGACCGCACATCCCACACCCCTCTTGATGAGAAGGTCCAGTGCCTGCCTGAGCGTCCCATCGTCTTCGGGGAGCACGCCGCAGATGGCCGCGCACTCGGTCTCGTTGACGCAGGCGAGATCTATGCAAGACCATACGTCCTGCGGAAGGTCCCGGGGCGGAGCGACGTTCACAACCACGTACATGCCGCGCCCGTGGGCGTCCTTGATGGCTGCGCAGGCGGCAGCGTAGTCACACTCCATCTGCGTCAAGAAGACATCGCCCGGTTCCGCGAGCCTGTCAAGGGCCCCCTTGACGTCTGCAGCGCTAAGCGAGTGGTTCGCGCCCGCTGAAAGAAGAATCCGGTTATCCCCGTCGACGCGACAGATCATGGCGATGCCCGTCCCCACACCCTCACGAAGGATGACCTCGTCGCACTGGACACCGTACGAGGCGACCCGGGCAAGGAGTAGATCGCCAAAGACGTCAGCGCCCACGCTTCCGACAAGATGGGTCCTAACCCCCGCCTTGGACACAGCCACGGCCTGATTCGCCCCCTTGCCGCCCGGGTTGGAGAGGAAGTTCCTCCCGGGCAGCGTCTCGCCGCCGTAGGGAACCCGATCGGCCTCAATCGTCAGGTCCATGTTGAGGCTTCCAAAGACAATGACCTTTTTCATAGGCTATCGCTCCTTTGGGTTGATGGCTTTGCGGAAACAGGCGAAGGCAATGATGCCCAACATCATGGTGGCAGCATATATGAGCAGGAGGTTGGAATAGGTCGCCGTCTTGCCAGCTGCACCGATAAGGCTGAGGCCGGAAAACGCCGTGGTGCCCACGATGGAGCCGAATATGGTAATGCCAATCGAGCCGCTGACGCTCATGACAAGATCGTTCGTGCCAATTCCGCAGCCAGCTTGCGAAGCACTCAAGGTGCCAGGCACCATGGTCGTGATGGGTGAGTACATGAGGCCCTGGCCTGCGTAGAAGAGGCAGATTCCCAAGGTGAACGGTACCATTCCGGCCTCAATGAGAAGGGAGGAGACCAGAAACCCAATGCCCTGAAGGCTGCCAGCCAGAAAGATTGAGGGCGTACGACCGATCTTCTCCACGACCCTTCCCGAGCTAAGGCCAAAACCCCCGTCTCCGGCAAAGGCAGCGAGGAAGCACATCTCGCCCGAGAGAATCGCGGCGATATCGTCCTTGAGCTGTCGGTAATCGACCTCGCAGGAGTCGTAGTGCACGTGCCACCCATCGATACCCACTGCGTACTCGTTACCGAACCCCATCCATATGGCCTCGCCGCAGCGAGGGTTAGCGACATCGACTACGATCTCCTCGTCACAGAGACGGCCATAGCTTTCCTCAGCGTTAGTGTGATCCACGATCTCACAGCCATCGAAGATCGCCAAGATGTCGTCTTGACGCTCCCAAGGGCTCTATCGGCAAGAACCAGTCGACGGCCCCGCTGCCATACCGGAGCCGTTCCTCGTGCAGGAGCCCATGGGCATGCGAAGCCGGTCGCCGTTAGGGTCGCCCACAAGCCAAGGGTTCGTGCCGTTCTCGTCATCCACCTCCTCCACCCATGACACACCGAAGACGATCCACTGGGGCTTGGCGTCGGCGGGAAGCTCCACCGTCGCAGCCAGGTCGTCGGCGGTCGCCTGGTAGTCGTACTCGTACTCGCCATGTCCCTGCGCGTAGTCCTCGAAGTCGTACTCCACGGCGATCACCAACCGCGAGCGACCGTCGTCTATCTCGGTGGCCTCCAGCCTCTCGCCGCTTGCGAAGCCGCCCTCACAGCCATGCGAGGGGTCGAGCCTGCATGCGAGCGTGTGGGCGGCCCCGTCTGGCTCATGCCAATGAGCAATGCGCACGTTGCCGTCCACGGGATGCCAAGTCGCATAGTCGGAGCGGTCAACGACCTCCCAGAGGCCGTCGTGGGCATAGGGCCTACCGTCGAGCCAGAGCCCAACAACCCCAAGCGGTGTGGATATGCCCATAGCCGTGCTATCCACAACTTTCACCCCTCTCCCAAGGGCTCACGACCTCACGGTTCACGCGATGCCACTTACGAGCCTCTTCCGGAACGCTCTCGAAGCGCTCACCATAGACGAACTCACCGAGGGCCTTTCCGATCATCCCGGCAAGAAGTGACGTGTCACTCTCGGGGAGCCGCATGTCGATGTTCGCCATCGCTATTCACCTTCTTCCCGGACGACGTAAGTCTCCTACCTCTTGATGCCGCCACTGTCACTGCTACCCAAGATGGCACTGCCCACAGCCAAAGAACCGTCGCTCGGACTCATCTCACGCATTGTGATCATCGTTTTATCAGAAAAGGTCGTCTTCGCCCCCTGCCATCCGGAAGCGGCTCCTCGATGCCGCCTTGTGTTGTCCGATCATAGAAGATGACGCCCTTCGTGGGAAGCCCCTTGATGGGCCGGTCGCAACTCAGCTGGTGCCGAGCGCTGGGAAGCGTCACCAAACCTACTCTTGGAGCCCCACGCACACAGGAACTGGTTGCGGCATACGCTCCACATCCTGAGTAGCCTCGAGAAGTCAAATTGGCAAGCTTACAAAGGGTCTTTACCTGCAAAGGTGCCAATCTGGCATCTTTGCAGCCCGTCTGAGAGAATACCAGACCGACATCTTGAACTCACAATCTGTGACCTTAGACAGGCCCCTCGTGGTTTTTAGTGGGTAGCACAGAGAGACGCCTGGGGAACGTAGCTTTCCTGGCGGCGGGGCGGTATCATTCTGCACGAAAGTTGACGAGCGTGTGGAGGTGTCGTGACGGGTCCCGAGACGAGGATGCTGGCAGCCCTCGTGTCCAAGTCGCCGGACCTAGGCGACGAGTGGACCGTCGTCGGACGTTCCTTCGACCACCTAGACACCGAAACCACACGTCATAGCAAACGGCGGCAAGCGTCTGCGTAACCTTCAACTCGTACAGCCACGCGTCGCAATCGGCGAGGGTGATTATGGCTAGCGAGAGTCAGTGTGCGTCACGCCCGACCAGCGGTGCACACCCCACACGTGGTCACCCGGTCTGCTCCGTTATCCTGCTTGCCCGCGCACACCCGGTCTATTGGCCAATACGGGCGGCAAAGGTCCCAATGCAGCCGTTGTCTGGACAGCCGCCTCACGTCACCAGAGGCCGTCTCTCGGCAGTCTTTGCCAGCACCAGAGACCCGACAGCATTTATCAGAGGCAATCTCAGGGCCGCAACAGCCACTCAGTATTTGTGCCAACCTCGCCAGGCGTATCCTCACGAACAGGTTCTTGGCGCATATAATGACTGTTACAGCAAGCACGATTGCTAGGAGGGAGGCCACCCGTGAACCTCGGCATGGAGACCGAGTGCGTCGAGTACAAACGCAGCACGTCCGAGATGCGCGAGAGCGAGAACCGCTCCAACCCGTGGGACAGCCGCAGCTCGGACACCCCGGTCTCCGCCGTCGACGAGAAGGCGCTGCGCCGCTACGTCGAGCGCGGCGTGGAGGCAAAGCGCATACCGTTCAGCTACACCGAGCCCACAGACGTCCTCTCGCGCCTCGGCCTGCTCTGCGAGGACGGCATGCTCACCAACGCCGCTGCCGTCTGCTTCGTCCCGTCAAAGGACATCATGCTGAAGATGGGCGTCTTCGCCGACAGCAAGCGCGTCCACATCCTCGACAACCAGCAGGTCACCGGCACGCTCTTCTCCATGGTCGACGCAGCCGAGCTCTACATCCTGAACAACATCCGGCGTGCCTTCGTCATAGACGGCTCCTCACTGCACAGGCGCGAAGTGCCCGAGATCCCGATGGACGCCGTGCGTGAAGCGCTATTCAACGCCTTTGCGCACCGCCAGTACGAGGACGACTCCGCCATCCAGATAGACGTCTTCTGGGATCACGTCTACATCTACAGCCCGGGCCTCTTCCCCGTCGGCTTCAACCCCGAGGACTACCTCACAGGCGAGGAGAGCACTTCCAAGCCTAGGAACAGACTCATTGCCACGACGCTCTACCGTTCCGGCGACATCGAGATCTACGGAACCGGACTGCAGCGCATCAAGGCCGCCTGCGACGAGGCGAACGTGCCCTTCTCGGTTACCCAGTCTAGGCACGGTGTGCATGTCTCCTTCATGCGCTCGGAGGGCATTGCCGCAGGGAATACGCCGGCAACCGTCGATGCCCGCAGACAAGGGGACGCGAGGACCGCCATACTTCGCTACGCACGCGGGCATAACGGGATCACCACCGCCGCCACATCCGAGCTTGTTGGCGAGAAGGACTACACAGCCAGAAGGTTACTCAACTCCATGGTCGAAGAGGGGCTGCTTGAGAAGACAGGCGGCCGCAAGGGGCGCGTCTACAAGGCCATCCGACACTCTCACTGACAGTGGAGTCAATAAGGCTGTTAATAAGAAGGGCCAGGTAAAGAAGGTGTTTTGTCACTATTTCACCCAAATGGCCCCGAGGCTGTCAATAAGGGCCACGCGTCGGAACTCATCGCACTTATAAGCTCGTGCGCCCTCGCCCTGGCCGCACCACTTCATTCGGCACTCCCATGCGTGCATGGTGACGCTCGCCTCGACCATGCCCTGCGACTTCTCTGCGGCCGTATCGGAGCCAATCGGATCGTCAAAGAGAACGTGAACCTCTCCCTCATCGCAGAGTGAATGCTCCTACGATAAACCTCGTAGATCCGCCTGAAGCCATCCGAGTCTCGGTAGTCGTAGAACGGGTCCGATGCCTCCATCCATTCGTGCCGCACGCGAATATGCCCCTCCATAACTTCGATGGGCAACACGAGTTCCAAAAGGCGCAGGCACTCGCATACACGCTTTGGCACCCTGTACTCCTGCTCCATTTTGATGCGCATGCCGTTCTCGCATTCCATGGTGAAGATGAAGAACATGGCGAGAAGCCCATACCTTCACCCGCGCAGAATGCGACGCGGCGTCAGGCAGAGTGCGCGTGGGCAACCAGAGCGTCATGGCTCCGCCCGAGATCCTCAACGAGCTGATCTTGAGGGGCGCAGCCGCACCTGGGACGGGCTCGATTCGGGCATACCGGCGGGTAGGGCGACCTTCACCGTCTTGAAGTCAGCCTATGTCAATCGCATGTGCAGCGAGTTAGACGATGTTAATCTCAAGTCGTTCGGCCTCGTGACCGAGGGCGACACGCTCACGAACGCCCGGGCGCTGCTCGCAGACCAGCCGCTCGTGCGGTGTTCACGCGTGTTCTACACGCGCTTCACCGGCGAGCACGAGAACGACTTCGCGGACACGGCGGAGTACGAGAGCAGCCTGCTCGCCCTGCTCCGCAAGACCCAGACATTCGTCAAGCGCCACACGACCGAGTCGTGGGAAAAGACCCCCAACAGCAGAATTGAGCGGCGTAGCCACAGCGAGAGAGCAGTCGAGGAGACACTCGTGAACGCACTCATCCACCGCTCGTACCTCGAACTTGGCAGCGAGGTGCACGTGGACACGTACAACGATCGCATGGAGGTGTGCTCACCCGGCGGGAAGATTGGCACACCCCTGTCCGACGACGTCATCAAAAACCGCGTGAGAAACGAGGGACGCAACCCCATCATCGCCGATGTCTTCGAACGCATGAGCCTCATGGAGCGCCGAGGCTCCGGGCTTCGCGAGATCTGTACGGCCACCGCCTCCGAGGACGCCTACAGACCGGAGTTCATGCCTAGGCTCGAGACAGGAGAGAACTGGTTCACGGTCACGCTCTACAACATGAACTACGTCGAGGCCGACACAGTCGGGACCCAAGTCGGCACCCCCTCTTGCAACACCATGCCAGGCATCTCCACGTCTTTCTTCGACGCATTAGCCTGCTGAAGACATCGAGGCAAAGACGCGAGCTATTGTCATGCCGACGGTGGCCTAACAGAGGTTTTCTCCATAGGTATAGCAAATGCAGAGGGCAGGCTGGCTCCGAGACAGGCCATGGGGATATGCAGGGCAAGCCGACGCTGCCAAGATACCATCGCTTGCTTGCGATCGTCGTGAAGGACCTCCAGGGGTATTTGACAGTGCGGACGGAACGCTTGGGGCGAGTGGCAGTACTACTCACGCTGCCACTCGGTGGTGAACGTACGAGGTGGAACGTTCAGGGGCGAGTGGCAGTGTAGTACTCACTGCCAAGCGGCACCGAGCGTACCGCATCGGAACGCTCGAGGGCGAGTGGCAGTGCGAACGGAACGCTCATGGCCGAGTGGCAGTGCCACTCACACTGCCACTCGCCGGTGAACGTACTGGGCAGTGCGCCATGCACTGCCAGACGGCATCGAGCGTACCGTATTGGTACGATCGGGGCCGAGTGGCAGTGCGTCCGGTACGCCGGGGGCCGAGTGGCAGTGTAAGCTGGGACGGCTCCTTCGCGAGCAGCAGGCCACCTCTCTCTTCGTTGTTCTCTTTGTTATACACAGCTTCCCTCATCATTAGGTATGCGCCGGGACGGGGATGGGGAACCTCGCCTCGAGTGGCACACCTAGGGTATCGAGCAGCTTTCTGACTGACCCCTCACGGTCGCGACATCCCCATCAGGCTCGCCCGCAGCACGCACACACCGAAGGGGAGCTCGGCGGAGGAGAGACCCCCTTCGGCGTGGCCCTTGCGGCCCCGTGCGAGGTAGCGCAGGTAGTTTGCCCTCTCGACCGCTGCCTGGTCACGGTCACGCGGCACGAGGACGCGCCGCCCGCGTCGCGCTCCTCCCGCTCGACCACTGTCGCACGACCGTCCCACACGCCTCCCCGAGCGTCATGTCGCCCACGTACGGGTACCTGCGGGCGTAAGCAGCCCAGAGGCCGAGCATCCCGTCGTCGGAGGCCACCTAGACCATCACCTCACGGTAGTTGCCCATCGCTGCGTGCGACCCGCGCTTCTCCGCAGCGGCCGCCACGGCATCCCTCAGTACGTCGGGTTTGGCTTCGTCCCTCCTTGTGAGCCACAGCGTGTGCAGGTCGTAGTAGTCGCGCGGCCGTGTGTTGGTCACGCTCCTGCTGATGGCGATCTCGAGCTTCTCGGCAAGCGTAGTGGCGAGCAGGTACGACATGATGGCGATGCTGCGGTCGTCGAACAGCAGCGGGTAGCTGTACTCGATTGCCTCTGACGTGATCTTGTCGTCCGTGATCACGTCCACGGTCACCGGCGAGCTCATCTTCTCGTAGTTCGCCAGCAGGCGAACCCTGATGCCGGGGTAGTCGTCAGTCTCGCGTATGTCCTCAGTGCACACGAACTCGAAAGAGAGAAGTCATCGTCAGCCTTCACGTCCGCGATCTCCCGGAACGTCTTCTCGGCGTTCTCATGGGTGAGCGGGAAGCCGCACACGGTGATGTCCAGGTCCCTCGTGCTGCGCTTGCCCACGCCGACAAGCGAGCTGATGAGCACTCCGCCCTTGATGACGATGTTGTCTCGCCACGTCGAGAGGGAGATGCGTTCCAGCAGCCTCTCGAGCAGGTAGTTCTGCATCACCAGCTGCGGAGGAACGCCCTCGACCTTCGCCCGGTTGCGGATGATGGCCTTGAGCTGCATCGCGTTCTTCGTCCTCACAGCAGAACCTCCAGATAGCTTCGGATCTTCTTCTTCACTCCGAGCGCATGGGCGTAGCCAAGCAGCCTCTGGACGTCCTTGCTGCCACTGCGAACGTATTGCCTCATGGCCGGATTGGCCACCTGCACGTCCACGATGCGCTGGCCGCAGACGACATCGCAGAGCGTCCGCTTCAGGTCGTACGCCCGCACCTCGTTGCCATAGCTCGTCCTGACGCTTGTACGTCCCAGGTCGAGGACCCCATCGGCGCATGTCCTCACCTCGATGCCCGCCTCCCGCGCCTTGGTGGCCCGGTACGAGCACGGGAAGGTTATGGTGAGTTGGAGGGGGGTGCGGTCGGTGTAGCCGTGCAGAAAGAGCACCGTCCCGTCTGATAAAGCTCCCTTAAAGAAGCGGAGCTGCGCCGCGAGGAACTCGTCCTCCCAGGTATCCGCCAGACAGTACACGCTGCGCTAGACGCGCTCGAGCTCTCCGACCTTCACCATGTCCGGGATACGCGCGCGAGGGATGCCGGCCTCAACCACTTGCGTCGTCGTCACCATCCCGCCGCTCTCCTGCGCCAGATCGACGATAGCCTGCATGCCCATCACCCCCTATAGTCCGTTCACACTGAAAAAGCTCTTCGGGGGGGTTTGTGTGGGTTGACGTCTCGGCGAAGACGCCAAGCTAGCGGCGGCGCCACTGGCGCAGGATCTGTTTTCCCTACCAGGCGAGAGGCGGCCACCAAGGGGGCGCCGCCGACACGCCATGGTAGTTGGGGCACTCGTGCCACCCGACGCGGCTCGCATCGCAACTCGCGCGACCCTCGCGTCGCAACAGTGTACACAAGTGCCCCAGAACGACACCGAGAGGCCGTTTTCGCCGATCTGTGTACACTCCTGCGTCCCCGCGCCTGCCCACAACGGCGCAACAGTGTACACAAATGCCCCAAAACGGCTCCGAGAGGTCATTTTCGCCGATCTGTGTACACTCTTTTGCCCCCACGGCTGCTCGCGCGACCGGGCGGGGCCACGGGTCCCAACGAAGTCGACGGCCCCATGGCCCCGTGACGCCAGCGCGCTCGGACCTGAGGCCCACGCCACCGGGGCGGTGACGCAACCACCCACACGAACTCACGAAGCCTCAAAAAGATTCATCTGATTTGACAAGAGGATGGGTCCTCGAGCAGGGACAACGAAAGAGAACCCGATCTCTATACTGCGGAACTACGGGGGCCACCGCCCGGAGCTCGTCTTCCGAGACGATGCGATGGCAGGCGCCGCCGCAGCCAACCCGGAGGCGCTCTGGAAGCTCGAGAACCTCGGGGAGACGCGCCGATAGGGCCCGCCGCCTGCTATAATGTGCATTGGCGTCTGTCCGAGCGACTGGCGCCCGTGAAGATAGAAACGCAACGCGCGCTCGTACGCGCCAGAGCCGGTAGGTAGCCCGGCCGTCCCGCATCTGCGGGGTAAGTAACCCTCCCTCCTTGGGTTGTCCGTTCTTCGCGAGACGACATACAAAGGAGGAAGACCATGGAGCAATCCAGCATTACGCTGACCGTGCTGTTCGACGCACCCTTCTGGGTGGGCATCTTCGAGAGGGTCGAGGGCGGCGAGCTCGCGGTGGCGAAGGTCACCTTCGGCGCCGAGCCGAGCGACCTCGAGGTCCTAGACTTCGTGCTCGGGCACTTCTGCGACCTCAAGTTCAGCCCACCCGTGGCGGCGGAGGCACACCGCGTCGCCGAGAGCCCGAAGCGCAGGCAGCGGGCAACCCGCAGGCAGGTAAGGGAGTCTGGCATCGGCACCAGGTCGCAACGGGCGCTGCAGGCGCAACTTGAGGCGGCCAAGTCCGAGCGCAAGCGTGAGGGAAAGGAGCTCCGCGAGGCCGAGGAACGGCGCAAGTTCGACCTCAGGCAGGCAAAGCGTCGCGAGAAGCGTCGCGGCCACTAGAGGGCGGGACCGCGCTCGTTCCCCTCGCGCTACCACTGCACGTCGAAGCCAAGGTCCGGCTCCAGGGCGAGCAGGCGGGCCCCGACGGCGCTCTTTACGAGGTGGCCGCGAAGCTCCGAGTCGCCCAACAGCAGCTCCCTCGAGCGGCCGGAAACCACCATCATGAGCGCCGTATCGTAGACCATGAGCCTCGGCGAGGACTCCCTGCGCTCGATGGCCTTCGGGTGGTACTTCTTGAGGCCGCAGAGCACGCCCGCCTTGTCGAGCAGGGTCAGGTAGTGCGCCAGCGTCGTCGTGTTGCCAGCATCCTGCAGCTAGCCGAGCATCTTGTTGTAGGAGAGCTCCTGGCCAGAGAAGCGCGCCCCCAGGTCGAAAAGCGCACGCAAGAGCGCCGGCTTGCGCACGTCCTCCTGCTCGAGCGCGTCGTTGGATATCGTGGACTCGATGATCGAGTCCCGCATGTACGCCTGCCAGCGCCTCTCGTCGACCACAAGGCGCGCAGCGCCTGGGAAGCCCCCGAAGAACAGGAAGTCGTCGAGCATGAACCCGAATGCCTCCTGGCACTCAGCAAGGCCCCAATGCGTGGAGCGCAGCACCTCGAAGCGTCCCTTCAGCGAGTCCTCAAACCCCTTACGCAGGAGCAGGCTCGACGAGCCAGACAGCACGACCTTCAGGGGGCGTCCCTCGCGTTGATCGGCGTCCCAGAGCCCCTTCACCGCGTTGGGCCATCCGCGCACCTTCTGCACCTCGTCGAGCACGAGAATGGCTGGTCTGTCCGAATCGCGCTGCAAGTTGCGCGCCTGTTGCCACTCCGTCCGCAGCCATTCCACGTCGGGAGCGATGACGTCGTCAGCGCTCGCCGAGTGGGCGGGCTTGTCCACTTTCTCGAGCACCTGTGCGATTGCCGTTGACTTGCTGATTTGGCGGGGACCGGCCACGACCTGGATGGGGCGGTTATCGTCCTCCCGCATCCTCGCGGCGATGATCTCCACGATCTTGCGCTGGAACATCAAGGCTCGCCTCCTTTTATTTCGAATGATGATGTGTGATTTAACTCAACACAATGAGCAAAAATAAGACCTGGGGTGCGGAACCGAGAGCAGCGATAAGGTCGAGAATCCAGTAGAAGGCTCCGCGCTTCACGCTGTCCATCAGCATGAGGAGCCCCCCGAACGCATATCAATCTCCAGCATTATCCTATGCTGCTTGAACAACTATTGATTATTCGCACGTTACGTGACCGGCACACCCAGCAGTGAGTGCACCGGTCATCAATCTCTTCGGCATTCCCCGTGCAGCACTCCCTAAGGTATTGCCATCCGATGCCCTCTTCGGCGTCTCGGACTTCAACGGCACGCTCTCAAATCCCATCCCGCTCCATGCGATGCTCGGAGACTCCCGGGCAGCGCTTGCTGCTCGAGACTGCCTCGCGCCAAGACAGGTGAAGGCAACCTACGGTACCGGCTCCTCTGTCATGCTCATGGCAGGAGATGCCCCCATCCGGAGCACGCATGGCCTTGTCTCGAGCATTGCCTGGAGCCTCGAAGGCAGGCTCCCCTATGCGCTCGAAGGAAACCTCAGCTACACGGAGCCGTCGTCACCTGGCTGAAGAATAAGGTGCATCTGATCGAAAGCCCGGACGAGCTTGAGGGCCTGATCCAAGAGGCAAACCAGAATGATCGGGGCTACTTCGTGCCGGCCTTCACGGGCCTCGGTGCACCCTGGTGAGATAGTGGCGCCACGGACATGCTCACAGATGTCACGACGCTCACCGGCAGGGCAGAGATCGCAAAGGCCTGTGCCGAGTGCATCTCCCACCAGATAGCAGATGTGCTCAATGCACTCAGGGCAGATACGGGTCTTGCCCTCGAGACGCTCAGGGCAGATGGCGGCGTCACAAAGAATGCCTACCTTATGCAGTTTCAGGCAGACATGGCAGACACCTCGGTCGAGGCCTCAAAGCTCGCCGAGCTCTCTGCCGCAGGAGCCGCCTTCGCTGCAGGCCATGCAGCTGGTCTCTGGACCACAAACGCAATTCATGAGCGGTACGGACATAAGACCTATATGCTCCAGATGGCAGACACAGTGAGGCAGAGCAAGCGCTCTGGCAGGCGAGCGGCCTTTCGACAGGTCCGCTGCCATATAGCTGACCTATCTGGGTAGAACACGCAACGGACACACAGCGCAGGGCCAGTGGGAAGCTGGCCCTGCCGCACAGGAAAGGGAATATGCATGGCTGGATACAAGACCTTCACCTCGGCCACCGGTATGGGACCCTATGTCTCGAAGCTCATCCTCGAGCTCCCCGAGAAGGTACACACAAAATTCGTGGACAGGCAGGGCTTCAGCGTCTATGTAGAGCGCAAGGATGCAGAGACCAGCGAGGTCGTGCTCGCAAAGGAGCACCATACGGACGAGTGCGCCTTCCCTTCGAAGGGCTACATTCCCGTGCTTTCTGCCTATGCCTCTGACGGCGAAGGCAACCCGCAGACCGAGGGCTCCTCTATCGCGCTCAAGCTCCCCGAAGAGCTCCTCACGAAAAGGATCGATGGAGCGCTCACCCGTGGCTACATCCGCCCGATGAGCTTCCGCATCACGCAGACGAAGGAGATCCCGAGTGAAGGGCCCGGAGAGGCCCCGCTCACAGGCATGGTATTCGATATCGACACAGGAGACGTCTGCCCCGATCTTACTGGCTGGGACCTCACGGGCTCCGGCATCTTCGATGATATTGATATGAACTACGGTTTCTTCACGCCCGATCTCATTACAGTCAATGCTGCACGTGCAACCCGTCCGTTCACGCCGCTTCCTCCTGTCGAGAAGGTGCCGCTCCTCGTCTGGCTCCATGGCGCAGGAGAAGGGCAGGAGCCCTACCGTACCGTTATGGGCAACCACGTGACGGCGCTCTCCTCCCCCGACATCCAGGAAAAGCTCGGCGGTGCCGCCTACATCCTTGCCCCTTCGAGCCCGACCTACTGGATGGACTCAGGCTCGGGAGAAATTGCAGATGACAACAAGTCCATCTACACGAAGGCGCTGAAGACCCTGATCGATGAGTTCATAGAAGCGCGTCCCGACATCGACCACAAGCGCATCTATGTGGGTGGACTCTCGAACGGCGGATTTATGACCATGAGACTGGTGGCAGACTATCCGGGATTCTTTGCCGCAGGCGTCCCCATCTGCGCTCCCTGGGTCGCATCCCTGGCAACAGACGACGAGATGAAGTCGATTGCCAAGACGCCCCTTTGGTTCGTGCAGTCTGCTGACGACCCGATCGTGACGGCAGATGTCCATACCTTGGCAAACTATAGGAGACTCAAGGAGCTCGGTGCCACAGACGTACATATCACCTGCTTCGACCACATCGAGGACGAGACTGGGCGCTACCACGACAAGTTCGGCCAGCCCCAGCGCTACATCGGCCACTTCGCCTGGATTCCTGCCTATCACGACACGGTGAAGACGGAGCTCGACGGCACGAACGTGCTGGTGGGCGGTGCCCCCGTCACCCTCTGGCAGTGGGTCGGTCTCCATCGGCTAACGTAGACTCAGAAAACACGCTCCCGTACGCAGGCGGCTCGGCTCCTGGTGAGTCGAGCCGCTCTTTTCTGACCGCATCATTCCATATGCTCCGAAGCGCCCTTCTCTCTGCGCCGCTTCCGTACTCCGTGGACGATTACGTCTGCCATAACGGCCAGAAGGACAAGGACCGACCGCTCAAGCACGCCTCGATGCCCTTTCACGAGTTGCCTGCTCCTCTACCTCCTCAGGGACATGTTACGCCCTCTAGCAAGTGGACGAGGAGCCCATGGTCATTCACCCCACAGGGCTTGCAGGCGACAGATGAAGAACGCCCGAGCGATGTTCCCCCACACCGCGAAGAACGAGCGCATGGATACCGGAGTTTGAGCGGAGCGTCTACGAGGACAGAACCGAGGTCTGGGACGCCGAGAGGCAACTCAAGGCGCAGGTTTTGCGCAGGATATGACGTGGGGCAACATGAGGGACAGTCGAGCCACAGCGGCCAAGGCCGCCCGCAGGATGCCGACGATAGCCAATGAGGACGCATGGAGAAGGGCATGCTGCTCGAATAAGGGACAAGGAGCTGTCAGGCATACAATGGACAAAGGGTCAAGCAGAAGAGTTCGAGGTGGATGATATGCTCGCACGTATCGTGCTGTGGGTCATATTCGCGGTGTGCGCCGCCATGACCGTCGCCTTTCTGTCCGGTCACGGAGCAAACCTTATCGCGGGCTACAACACTGCCACCGAGGCGGAGAAGGGGACGGTGAACGAGCGGAAGCTGCTCCGGGTCATGGGTGGAGGGATGCTCGTGGCCACGCTCGTCATTTTCGTCTTGGCACTGCTGGGAGGGACGGCCCCATAGTGCTCGTGTGCGTGTCAACCGCCGTCATCGCAGTTGACAGCGTCGCAATGGTCTACCTCGCAAACACGAAGTGCAAAAAGTAGCGGCAAGTTACCCGCGATGCTGTTACCGATACCGTTGCTTTCGTTGGCTTTGGTCCTTAGGAAAAGAAGAAGTACTCCGGACGTCTCTGGGTGGATGCACGACATGAGCGCAGACGGCTATGCGCCCAAGAGCTGCTCTAAGGCCTTCCGCCTGCTCAAGCAGGCGCTCAAGTGGGCCGTGGCGCAGGACCTCATCACCAAGAACCCCTGCGACTTCTGCAAGCCGCCCAGGCGCGCGAGGACGCCCATCAACGCCCTCTCGCGTGAGGAGCGCACGCGGATGCTGCGCCTCGCCATGCAGGCTGAGCCTCAGCCTCTGGGCTTCGCGGTGGAGATCGCCCTCACCACGGGCATGAGGCGCGGCGAGGTCTGCGCCCTCAGGTGGTCCGACCTATCCGACGACGGCACCATAACCGTGAGCCACGCCCTGGGAAACGGTCCGGGCGGCTTCTACGTGAAGGAGCCCAAGACCGGGAGCTCCGTCAGGACAATCCCCCTCACCAAGCACCTGAACACGATGCTCTCCGCTAGGCGCCGCGACGCGGAGCGCGTGGCGCGCGAGATGGGCGTGTCGCTGGGCGATCCGTATATTCTGGGAACGCAGGAGGAGAAGAGTCGGCCCTACAACCCCACGCAGCTCGGGAAGGATTTCGCCGCTTTCTGCAAGATGAACGGCTTTTCCTGCACCTTCCACGACCTCAGGCACACCTTCGCCACCATGATGATTGCTGGCAGCTGCGACGTGAGGACCGTTGCGAGCTACCTGGGGCATGCCAGCGTATCCATGACCCTGGACATCTATGCCGACGTGGACCCGGATGCGAAGCGTGCGGCTGTGGACAAGGTGGCGGACTCGTTCGACGTGGACCTCGACTCGCTCTACGACTTCCCGAGTCCCGCCACGGCGCCGAGCGCAAGCGCCGTCGCGCTCACGTTCTCGGTGGACCAGCTCAAGGCCATGCTCGCAGCCGCAGAGGAGAAGGAGGCAGGCCATGAGCATCTTTAGGCTCGTCTGGCGCTTCGTGCGCTGGCTCTTCCGCGCCGTCTCGCGCTGGATGTGAGCACGCTTGATAGAATTGCATCATCGGTTCGAGGAGGAAGACTACGGCCATGGCTGCAAAAGAACCCGCTAGGAATGAATCTGCAATCATCGCCTCCAACGATGCGCAGATC
>ERZ773083.512-NODE-512-length-31462-cov-19.575445_pt1 | contig 31462 bp, 37 predicted proteins | sample MGYA00511465_ERZ773083 | MGnify/ENA primary metagenome ERZ773083 (study PRJEB29015, sample SAMEA2738001) | human oral metagenome | biome: human oral; feature: human-associated habitat; material: dental | place: China | collected 2060 ... | reverse complement strand
CAAAATATAGAAGGCAAGCAATATATGGAAAGATAAAAAAAGATATAGGAGCAATGTCAAGAAAACTTTGTGAATTTAAGGAGTTTTACCTATTGGACATACAGGAATATCAGAAGAGTTTTCACTTGTTTTAGGGTTTCTAGGATTAATTGGAGTATAAACTCTATTAAAATGAAAAGTATTTATTAGCAAAGAATAATTGTCATAGGAATCAAATGCTGAATCTCCTAAAAAAGTCTTAAAACTAAATGCAGGATGTAAATTAAAAAAATCGCTAAGTACAGTTTTCAATGATTTAGAGTCTGAAATTTCTTTATCAATATCTAGTTTATCAGATTTTTGAGTGGATATATCAGGATGTTTTTTCCTAAATTCATTATCAAAAAAACTAATATGGCGAATGATGCCTAATCCGTTTGTTAAAATACCAGCTTTTAATGCATAACAAAAATGGCCATTAATATATGATTGGCGAACTTCTGGATTAGTATTAGATGAGCTAGGAAGTATAGAATAAACAGCTATATAAGGATTAGAGTCATTAGTTTTAGGAAATTTTTTAGCTTGTTTAAGTTTAGAATTAAAAAATTTAGGATTGTTTTCAGTAACATAGGACTCAAAACCAGTAGTGTCATAGATAAGATAATCTGCTTTCTTTTTATCAATTTCACGACAAATAGGTTCAGTAATCTCAACAAGTTTATTGAACATTTCAAAAATAAAAGTAGTATAATTCTTTCTAAATCTAGAAAATTGAGAAGAGTCAGGAACTTTACGAAAGTGACAGAAATCGCAAAGTTCAGGTGAAAGTTTTAAAATATTAATTAGAAGAGTATCAGAATCAATAGCTAAAATCTTTTGAAAAACAAGAGCACGGATAAAACTATTAAGATGATAGATATGTTCTCTACCCATGTGAGAATAAAAAGCTTGACGAAAAGATAGTGAAATAAAAGAATCAAAATTAATATGCTTTTCAACTAAAAAGAGAAGATCAGATTTATTAGAAACAAAAGACTTATTAATATAGATATTAGGTAAAGATAATTGGATAGATAAATTTTACATGAACTTTTCTCCTTTTAAATAATTAGAATTATGGGTAATTTAATTATACAAAAAATTGGAGAAAATTCATATATAAATATACTGAGAAAGTCTTATGCTGATGAGACTTTCTCAGACATTTATAATCAGCTATATATAAATTATATTAAGGAGAAGAAATGTTTTTATCAAAGTTAAAACTAAAAAATTTTAGAAAATATGAAAACCTAGAAGTTTCTTTTAAAGATGGTTTAAATGTGTTGATAGGTGAAAATGATAGTGGAAAAACAACTATTATTGATGCTATAAGAATTCTATTAGGAACACAAAGTCATGAATATTATTATATAGATGAAAAAGACTTTAATAATCCAAATGAAGAAATGGAGATAGGATGTACTTTTAGCTTTAAAGATAATAGTTATTCAAAAGTTGCTAAATTTTTGGAGTGGATTACTTTTAATGATGAAAAGAAGCCAGAATTAATAGTGAGATTAAAAGCTATTAAAAAAGAACTTAAAATAAAGAGAACTATTACAGCTGGTGAAATAGATTTAGATACTAGATTTGATTTATTAGATGAGTTGAGAGTGACCTATTTAAAACCTTTAAGGGATGCTAATAATGAATTAATTGCAGGGAGAAGTTCAAGGTTGTCTCAAATTTTAAAAAGTCATGAATTATTTTATAAAAAAGAAAATGAACATCCATTTATAGAATTTGCTAAAGAATTTAATGAGGATATCAATAAATATTTTTCAGATGATGAAGGAAAATCAATTCTTTCAAATATTAATAAGCATTTAGGTGAATTTTTAGGAAAAGAAAAAAAAGAAGATTATGAAACAAATATAAATATCACAGAAGATAAACTTGATACAATATTAAATAGTTTAAATTTAAGTTTAAGCAAAAATAAATTAGGGTTAGGAACTTTAAATCAATTATATATGTCTTTGGAGTTACTACTTTTTGAAATTGATAAAAATACTTTAAATTTATGCTTAATAGAGGAATTAGAAGCACATCTACATCCTCAAGCACAGTTGAGAACAATTAAACATCTTCAAAATAATTTTGAAAAGAATAGTCAAATAATTTTGACAACACATAGTGTTAATTTAGCATCATCATTAAAATTAGAAAATTTAATTTTATGTAAAAATAAGAATGTTTATCCTTTAGGAAAAGATTACACTCAACTTGAAGAAGAAAATTATATTTTTTTAGAAATGTTTTTAGATGCAACAAAAGCAAATTTATTTTTTGCAAAAGGGGTTATTTTTGTTGAAGGAAGTGCAGAAAATTTATTAGTCCCGGCAATAGCTGAAATTATAGAAAGACCACTTGACAAATATGGGGTGTCTGTTGTAAATGTGTCTAGTACAGCTTTTAACAGTTATTCTAAGATTTTTTTAAGAAAAAATGAAGATGAAATAATAGATATACCTATTGCAATAATTACAGATTTAGATATAAAAGATAATTCTGAAACAAAAGTTATTAAGTTGACTGAGGAGAGAATAAGGGAGATAGAAGATAATTTTGAATATGGTAAAGGAACTTTTATAAACTTAAAAGATAATCATTATTTAAATGTAGATGATTTAAAAAAAGATATAAGAAAAATTAAAAATCTTAAAAAATTACCAAATGGTTTGGGAGAGAGAGTAGAAAAATTTTCTATGGAAGAGATTATTATAGAAAAGTATAGAGATTTAATAAGAAAAAGAAAAACAGAAGACTATGAGAATGGAAAAATAAAGGTTTTTATAAATTTATATCAAACTTTAGAATATGATTTAGCAATTGGGGAGTTGGCTTATTATTTATACAATGCTATTTTATTAAGTAAAAATGAAGAAGAAATATCAAAAGAGAAATTTGAAGAAGAATTTGAAAGTAAATCAGAGAAAGAAAAGGTAAAGAAAATTTTTAAAGATAATTTTTATACTAATTATGATGAAAATAAAAAAAGTAAATTATCTAAGGCAGAAGTAGCTTTAAATTTGTCTCATTTATTAAAAGAAAATATAGAAGAAACAAGAAAAATATTACTTAGGGATAGATATTGTGAATATATAATAAAGGCAATAGAATATGTTACAGAACCTATTACCACTAAAGGAAGTAATGAAAATGATTGATTATAAAAAAGAATTTGAGATAAATGATGATGAAATAGAAAAAGTTTATGAAATTCTATTTAATAAAGAGGGAAATTTTGAAGAAGAAAAACAAAAAATTATAAAATCATTTGAGAGTTGTTGTATTGAGGCAGTACCAGGAAGTGGAAAGACAACAACATTAGTAGCTAAGTTAATGATATTAGCAGAAAAATTAAACAAAGGAAACTATGAGAAAGGCATTTGTATTTTAACACATACTAATATTGGAATAGATATTATTAAAGAAAAATTAGGAATGAAAGGAGATGTCCTTTTTAGATATCCTAATTTTGTTGGAACATTACAAAGTTTTATAGATAATTATTTAGCTATTCCTTATTATAAAAAGAAATATAGAAGAAAAGTAGATATAATTGATAATGATATGGCTAATAGTTATAATCTAAAATTTTTAAAAAATAACTCCTATTTTAACCAAAAAGGAAATATGGATACAGAAAAACTTTATTATAATTTTTATGATGAATATTTTTATATAGAAGAAAAAGCGATATTAAAAAGTAAGAATAGCAACACCTATAAATCTTTATTTTCAAGAATTGAAAATAATATATTAAGATATGAAGAGGCTATACAGCTTGGAAAAATTTATGTAAATGAATATCCTGATTTAAAAAAATATTTTAGTGAAAGATTTTTCCTAGTTCTAGTTGATGAAATGCAAGATACAACTCAAGATGCTTTTAAAATTTTAGAAAATCTTTTTGATAAAGAAAAAGTAATAGTTCAGTATATAGGAGATAGAAATCAGAATTTATATAATGGAACTGATGAATGGTATTTAAGTTCAAAAGAAAATCCAAAATTAAATATTAGTAATAGATTTGGAAAAAATATAGCAAATTTTTTAAATTGTATAAAAGAAAATTCAGAAGATAATTTAATAAAAGGAAATTCTAATATTGAGGATTATAAGCCAATTTTATTTTTATATGATTCTTTGGATAAAAATGAAGAAGGAGGAAATAATATAATTTTTGATAAATTTATTGAAATTATAAAAGAAAAAGGATTAGATGAAAAAAAGGGAAACTTTAAAGTTATAGGTCATGTAGGGGTTTTTAAAGAAGGAAAAGTTACAGTATCCAGTTATTTTAAAGATTTTTTAAAAAATGAAAAGATATTTTCTTTAAATAAAATAATAAAGAAAAATTCTAAATCACAACCAGAAAATAAAAAAATTATTAAAGAATTAAAAAACAAAATAGAATTATTTTTAAAAAAAGAAAATAAAGAAGAATTAAAAGAAAAATTTGATGAATTTATAAAAATAGAAGAAAATAGAATAGATTTTAATAGAATTATCTATAATTATTTACTATTAGATAAAGAAGAAGAAAAATTTATAGACAATTTATTTTGTTTTTTAGAAAGAATATTGAAAGAAAGTTTAAAAAAAGAAAAATTCAATGAGATTTTTAAAATAAAAGAAGTTGAAAATAAAAATAATGATAATAATGAAATGAATACTTATATTAAAGACAATGTCAAATTAGAAATTAGTACTATTCATGGAGTAAAAGGAGAAACTCATTTAGCAACTCTTTATTTAGATACTTTTTGGTATAAATATGATATTAGCGATTATTTATTTGAACTATTATCATCAAAATTAACTGATGAACAAAAAAAAGAAATTCAAAATACACAAAGAAATAGAAATATATTTGTTGGAGCTAGTCGCCCTAAACACTTACTGTGTTTTGCTTGTAAAAAAATTGATATTTCAGATAAAATTAAAGATATATTTGAAATAATAGAGATTTAAAAATTATATAAAAATGGTGTTAATAGAAATTTTCTATTAGCACCATTTATTAAAAAATATTTAATTTTAGAGTTTTTCTGTAATAGTTTACAACCTTTCAATGAGACTGTGAAATTTTTTATATTATTGTATTAAGAAAATTAATTAAATAACTCTAATCATAGAAAATAAAATTAAAAAAATTTTTTAGTACTCTCTTATTTTTAGTAATGTATATCTATTATACTCTGAATTTCCATAGATTCAATAGTATTTTTTATGTCCCTAAATAGTTTATTATTTTTTGTTAATGCTGAAACATTTTTACTTTCTTCAGAAAAATTGGTTAAAATACGCTCATGAATAAGAAAAATAGCTTTTTTAATAAGAAGATTATCATCAAAATCAATATTATTTGATGTATATTTATCTTTTAGTAGTTTAACTGTGTTTAGTATAATTATATCTCCATTATTTATAAACAAATATTCGTTAATTTTATCTAAAAATTGAGAATTTTCAATTCCTAAAAATTTTGAAAATTCACTCTTTTGATTATTTCTTCTAGTTTTTCTGTAACTAGTTATAATTTCACTAATTTTTTTATACATATTATTAGCTTCAATTACTTTATCAGCACTAATATCCATTAGTATTTCATCAATTTTACTTTTATCAAAAAGAGAACTTTTCCCTCTTTTTGCTGTAGAAGCATAATCATCTAACCAATAACCAACATAATATTGTATAATATTTTCTAATTTTATTGGAATTAGATTATCTAATGTTTTATCCCCATAGTTTTTTCTGTATTCAAATTCATTAATTTGTCTTTCTAAATAATAACCTTTGTCTTCTAATGATTTTTGTAAATCTCTAATTATAGTATGATTAGCAATAAAATAGCTGTCTTTTATTGGATTTTGAGAATTTAGATATTCTGTAATTTTCATTCTTTCATTATAGTCAGTTATTTGTATTATTCTGATTAAAATACCAACATTTTCTTTAAGTTTATTACTTTTGTATAGGTTATATAGTGAGGTTACAGTTTGGCATCCATTAACTATTGAGACTCCTTTTAAATAAATACTTAATTTATTAGGACTATTACTTACTTCATTACAAATAATTGTAATTCCATTATTATAAAAATAGAACATTTCACTTTCTTCATCATTAGAAGCTGTATTTTTTATGCTACTATTAACATTTGTATTTCCTTCATATAAACGGATATTTTCATCAAAAATAGTTTCTATATTATCTTCTATTGCTTGTATTAATCTAATTCCATTTACTAAACCTACAAATGATTTGATATTTTTTGGAATAATGTCATATGCAGGTGGCATTTGAATATATGGGATAGTTACTTCTAAATTATTTTTTCTATTTATTTTCTCATATATATTAGATATAATACTTTTTTCATAAACATCTATTTTTAAATCACTACCATAATTTTTCTTGAAAGTTCGCTCAAAATCCTGTATTATTTGCCTGTTAGCATCAGAATCAACACCTTTGTTAAAACTAATAAAATAAATATGAAAATCATAAATATCAATATCTTTTATTTTCTCTTTGAATTGGTTAAATAGAAGATTTGAATTATCTCTCTTTTTTGCTTTATCTATTAGAAGAGAAAAACCACTAAAAGTTTTTTCTATATCTGCCTGTTTAATTTCTGAATCAATGTGTCTAATATCATCGGGAAATTTAAATTGCATTATTGTGAGTTTTTTTTCACTTTCGTTTAGTACTATAACATCTATTCCATTATCACCAGGACCATCAATTATGACTTCACCTATCTCCTGTTCTTCCATATAGAGATGATTTTTTAAATACCAGTGAATAAAGGCTTTTGATAGATTATCATAATCATTTTCATTTTGAATTTCCTTAACAGATTCTTTAATTTGTTTATAATATGACTCATATTTTGTGATTGCCATTTTTCTCCTCCCAAATTTTTATTTTATAATGATTTTTTCTCCTATTCCCACTCTATTTTATAGAACTTTTAGCACCTTGTTTTCTTTTGTTTTTACTTTATACAGTTTATAAAACCTACTTAAAAATTTTGTCTTTAAAATTTTTTAGAACCAAATTAGAACCACTCTAACCATTCAACACATCATTTAATCTATCTTCTGAACTAGGGCAAATATGACAGTAAATATTTAAAGTAGTTTGTACCTTTTCATGTCCTAATCTTCTGCTAAGAATAACAATGTTTACTCCATTAGATAATAAATAACTTGCGTGGCTGTGTCTTAAATCGTGGACTCTTATTCTTGGAACTCCAGCCTTTTTACAAGCTGTATCTAATTGTCTTTTTAAAGAATCTTTAGACAAATAAAATATTTTGTCAGTTTTATTAGGTTTATAAGATGTACTCCATAACTCCTTAATACAATTTAATACAACATCATTTACTGCAATAACTCTTCTACCTCTTGGAGTTTTTGGATCTGTTATTAATCTTTCTTTCTTCACAATTTGAAAATTTTTATTTATCATAATTGTTTTATTTTTAAAATCTACATCTTCATAAGTTAGTGCTAAAAGTTCTCCTTTTCTCATTCCTGTCCAGAATAAAATGATATAAAAAAACTTATTTTCTTTATCTGTAACACAGTCTATCATTTTATTAAATTCTTGTAAAGACAATATTTGCATTTCATCAGCGTCTTTTTTTCCTATGCTTCCAGCAATATGACAAGGGTTTTTATCAAGATTGTGGAATCTTATAGCATAGTTAAATATAGCTATTAATTGATTATAGATAGTTTTTAAATATGTTTTTGAGTATTCCATTTTAAGTAAATCTGTTTGCCATTTTCTAATATGAATTGGTTTTATATCCTTAACTTTCATTTTTTCAAAGAATGGTAAAAGTTTAGTATTAACTATATATTCTTTTGTTTCCATAGTTGTTTTTTTAATTCTACTCTCCATATCATTATGATAAAGTGAATATAAAGATTTAAAGGTCATCTCAATAGAAAATTGGCTCTGTGCTAAAAATTCTCTTTCAAATTCAAGAGCTTCTTTTTTGGTGTTAAAACCTCTCCTGTGTTTCTTCCTCCTTTCATTTTTATAATCTGTATAATAAAACAGGGCTTCCCACTTCCCTGTTTTATCATCTTTATATGCTGGCATAATTACTACCAAGCCTTTCAAATAAATAGTCTTTTAAGATTTTTCCTCTTATGGTTCTATATCCTTTTGCTTTATCCTTTTGCTTTCAATTCTTCATTAAGTTCTCTTATAATCTTACAAGCACAATCATATTCTAGCCCAGTTAATGCCATAACTTCTTGTGGGTTTATTAATATTTTGTCTTTTGGTATTTCCATTTTATCACCTTACACTTTAAATTTCAATTTTTATAAAGTAGCTTGAGAACAATTTAACATTTCCATTACTTCCTCCTATTTGAATAATGCTTTTCTTACTTTTTCAGCAGTTTCAGTTTCTATTTTTTTTGTCAATTCTTTTTTAATTTCATATATTACATCTTCAATTTTTTTATTTAATTCATATTTATAAATTTTATCTATTTCTTTCATAAATTCACTATCTTCGTTTTTTATATCGAAAGTTTTATCTAATCTTTGAATTATCAAATCTTTTATTGAAATATTGCTTTCAACAATATCACCCCATTTGTCTGTAACAACAACCTTTTTATTTATAAAATTTTTTGAAATTTCTTTTAATTCATTTTTTGTGCTTTCTAAAATTTCATTATAAGTTGGCTCTAAATCAATTTTTAATTGTTCTTTATAAGATTTTAAGACATACTCTGAAAGTTTAGCCATAGCTTCTGTTTTTATTTTTTCCTTTAAAGTTTTTCCAACACTTTCTACTTCAACATTATCTTCTCCAAATTCTTCAACTTCACTAAAAATATCCATTAAATCTAATTTTATTATTATTTCTTTCATTACTCCTCCTTAAATGCTTTAAAATGATTAGTATATATTTTCTTTAGTTCTTTTATTTGCCTATCATCTAGGTATATTCCTGCTAAATGATATTTCTTACTAAATTCACTTTTTCCTATTGTATGGCTCTCAGTATGATGTTCTCTACATAGACACATGTATCTAAGCTCTCTACCATCATCAAACTTGTATCCACCAATTCTAGCAACATTATCATAATGTTCAAGTTCTCCAGGTTTACCACAAATTGCACAAACTTTATTTTTAAGACATATATAGTTAAATGCTCTTTCGTAATCATCTGCCATTGAATCTCTTATATCCATTTTTAATGGAATACAATAGTAAACACAAATTTCAAAAAGCCATTTTACAAGGTCATTTGCCTGTTGCTGTGATAAGCAAGGCAATGCTAAACTAAAAGTCTTATTTTCTATTAGTGTACTTTGAAGAGATTTAGCAAATATGTCTTTTAAATCTTTTTCAGCTTCTTTTATAGTTTTATATCTATTTTCTTTTAGAAACTTAGAAAAGTATACAAGAGGAGATTTCAGAGGTTTTAAATCATACTCTTCTAAAAATCTCTCTTTTATTTGCTTTTTAGTTTGTTCTAAATCTAATCTATGTGGAGAATGTCCTGCTTCTTGACCTGTAAAAAAGTTAGATATATCTCCTAATATTGCATATATTAATTCTTGAGTTTCTCTTGTATACATCATCTACTCCTTAAATCTTTTTAAAATCAAAGTTATAAAATTCATCTTCTAAAAATGCTCTTATCTTATCAATATCATTTGTTGTTAAATCTTTTATTGTAAAAATATAACTTGCAGTTGTATTAAGATTATTTTCAGTTTTTATAGTTTCTTTCTTTTCTACTGCTACAGGCTTTATTTCTTCGTTTTTCTTATTTTTTTCAATTTCTTTTGTGAAAATTATTTCAATTTCTTCCATAATTTCAGTTAGTTCTTTATCAACTAAGAACATAAAATTTGATATTTTCAGATTTAAATTCAATTCCTTATTTTTCTTTTCAATTGTCTTTTGAATAAAATCAATTCTTTCTTCTTTAATTTTTTGTAATTGTTTTTCCTGGTCCTGAGAATTTTTTAATAATTCTGCTCTTTGTTCTAAATCTTTTACTGTATCTTTTTCTTTTTGCCCTTTATTTAAGTATTTTGAATTTATCGTTAATTGAGAAGCATATTTTTCTTCTAATTCATATTTATTAATTACATCTTTAATTAATAACTTAACTTCTTCTTCTTTTTGTTTTTTTCTATTTTCTTCAAATAAATTTAATTGTTCTCTAATTGGATCAGAAACATTTTTTAGAATTTCAATTAAATCTTTACATTTAGCTTCAAAATCCTTAATAGGTTTTTCCATAATCTTTTTATTATCTAATCTATATTTATCAATTTCTTTTTCTAATTTTCCTAGCTCATTTTTAACATCAATCATTTCTTTTTCATTTTCTTCTGTAACAATCAAATCTTTATATTTTTCTGAATACTCTTGTAAAGCTCTTTTTACATCATCAAAGTTAAAATTAATTACTGCTGGGACTTGACTAATTGTTTTTATTTCCATTTTCTACTCTCCTTATTTTTTAAATATTTTATTGTATGCTTGCTCTATTTGTTCTTTATTCATATCATCTAATTTTGCTACTTTATAGGCATTTAACATTCTTTTTAATTTATCTTTATCAACTTCTTTTAAAATTCTATTTTTCATTTTCTTTATTTCTTCTGATTCTTCTGCTTTTTTACTATCTTCTTTTTTTCTTGCCATAATAGAATCATGTAAGAATACTAGGTCATTGTAATTAGCTTGATTTAATAATTTTATTTTTTTATTTTTTAAAAATTCAGATAATTCTCCTGGAGCTATATTTTTTGCAATAACTTCTATTAATATTCCTTTATCTTCGGTATTTTCTTCAACATCTTCATTATTTGTTGTATCACTATCTTTTGTATCATCTATTGCAAATAATCCATTAAGTGCATATTTTCTTGCATAGCTTGAACTAGCACCTGTTATTTGACTGCCATCCATACCTTTCTTATTTTCTTCTTCTCTTGCAAATGCAGAGGCTTTTATAACTTCTTCTGGTTTCTCAACATTTACAAGAGTGATTGTTGCTTTTATATATTTCTTCCCTATTATTTCTTGTGTAGTAGTTGTTTCTTCTTTCTCATCTTTTATAACTTTTTTAATACTTCCATTTGTATCTACAACTTCATCTGAAATAAACATTGCTAATTTATATTTTTGTAGAACAGGTTTTAATGCTTCTAAAATATCCTCACAACTTCTATACTTGTAATTTCCAAATTTATTAAACTGTCCTTTTGGTGCTTTTAGATCAATTTGAACATTTAGTAATTTTTCATAAATATTCATTTTACCCCTCCTTACATTAAATCTTCTAGTATTTCAAAAATTCTATTAAACTTTACTTTTATATATTTCCATAAAGATATTTTTTTAAAACCTATTATCAAATTTTTTATGTATAGCTCTTTATTCTTTTCCTCTGTGCTTACCATTAATATCCTCATTCCTTTTAACTATTAACATTATTTTTACTGCATCTATTAATTTTGTATTATTAGGAAAAGTTAATACTTTATTAAGTCTGTTAAATTCTCTCCAACTAATCATTTTTCCCTCCTAAAACCCATTCTAATTGTTCTATGGCAAATCTTAATTCACTTGCAATCTCTCTAAAAAAATCACTGTTTCTATGTTCTTGCTTTATCTCATCAACTTCTTTTTGTAAAGTTATTATTCTATTTTTTATCTCTTTTTCATTTCTCATATTTTCCCCTCCATAGATTTAATTTCATAGGCTAAATTCTCTAGCATTATTCATCTTCCAATTCTCTTATTTCTTCTACTATCATTTTTAAAGCTTCCATATAACCTCTGTCATAACCTTTAAGGCTATTAACAGGATATCCATTTTCTTTCCACTCTTTTATTGTTTTTTTATTTCTTTTTCTTGAATTGTTTATTCTTATATATATTCTTTCTATTAATCTTTCTCCAATTTCCTTTTCTATATAACTCATATTTTCCCTCCCATTCCCTTATAAAGTTTTTTAAGTTGATTTATTGCTTCATCTTTTTTTGGATGCTGACTATTTGCAATTTCTTTTTTCTACTTTCATACCAATTTTTAGCCTTTTCTCTGTTACAATAATGACTTTGGTTTATTCCTAATAATCTTAATTGAGTTGCTCCATTTGTTTCCACAAGGATAAAAATTAATTTAGCTTCTTCATTTTTAAAATATAGTTCCTCCATTTTCCCTCCTATAAAAAATCTTCCATAGATAGTCCTCTACTTTTATAAGGATATCTTCTTTCATATTCATAACTAGCTACATCAGTTAAATGTTCATTGATAATATTTTCAATATCATTTATCTTCTTCATAAAATCTTCAAAATTTATAACTTTAATACTATTTGGATATGTTCCATAATCTCCTGTTAGTTCAATGTTTATTTCTCCAACCTCCTCTATGTTATCCCAGTTAGCTACAATACTAAGTTTTTCACATTCCCAGTAAGCTAAATCAGGGAGATTAAAATATTTACTTATTTCACTACTTTTTATATCTGGTAAATTATTTAATTCTTTATCATATTGGTATAAAGTCCATTCGCTGTTAGTAAATTCTAAAACAAAGTTTTTCATCCCCTCTCCTTTCCTTTTTCCGATTTAATCGGAAAAATTATTTAAAAAAATTTAAAATTATTATTTCTTGCTACCTTGTCTTTATTATATCCTAATTAATCGGATAAGTCAAGAAAAAATTTCTATTTTAATCGGAAATAGTTTATAATAATAAAAAATACTAAGAATAGGAGGTATCTTTATGGAAAGCACTGCAATAGTTTTAAAGAAATTGCGTGAAAGTAGGAATTTAACAATAGTTCAACTTGCTGAACTTGCTGGAATAGGAAAAGGAACAGTAGGAGATATTGAAACTGGAAAAAATAAATCTACTATAAAAACATTAGAAAAAATATCTAAGGCTTTAAAATTAACAGAAGAAGAACGTGGAGAATTATTTTCAAGCTTTGTTCCTAAAGATATAGGTGTAAAAATTTTAAAAAACCCAATGTATAAAAATTTGGATAGCAGGGGAAAAAAACAATTTGAAGATATAGTTGAGCAATCTGCTTTAATGTTCAACGATGAAAGCATATCTCAAGAAGATAAAGAAAAGGTACTTATGGCAATCCAGGATGCTTTTTTTGATGCAAAACAGAAAAATAAGAAAAAGAAATAATAAGGCTGGTGATTAAATTGAATGTAAAACTGAGGGTATTAAATTTAATTGCAAGGCATAGAACAAGAAATCCTTTTAAATTAGCTAGAGCATTAAATATTGAAATAATATACCAGGATCTAGGAGAAGTAAGAGGATTTTTTAAGAAAATATTAAGAAGAAAATACATATTCATTAATAGTAAGTTAAGTGAATTTGACCAAAAGTTAGTTTGTGCATATGAACTTGGACACGCTGTTTTACATTCTTCAAATAAAATACAATTTCTAATAGATAATACTAAGCTATTGAGAAAAAGTAAAATTGAAGATGAAGCTAATTTATTTGCTAGTTGGCTTTTATTCCCTAGTGATGATGTAGTAGAGGAGTTTGAGTTTAAGGAATCAGAAACTAATTTTTGGATGTTTGAAGAAATAAAAAGATTAAGAAATAAATAAATTGATAAAAGTAAAAAAACGTAGTATAATTAATATATAAATATATAATTATCTACATAATTTATGGGAGGATTGTATATGAGTGATATTTGTGATTTAAGTAGTGATTTTATTGATTCTATAAATATTTATGCATTCATAAATAATAAAAAAGAAGATACAAATAATATGAATGAATTAATTGATCTTAGACATATAAAGACTTTGAATGATTCAGAAAATATTATTGTAAAAAATATAAAAATTATTTTAAAAGACATAATTACAAAAACACCTAAAATTTATGATTATCATAAATCAAGTGATGAAATGTATGAAGTAAAAATTGAGAGTTTAAAAGATGAAAAAAAGTTAATGTATTTAAAAAATAGATTTAAGAGTAGAGATAATGGAGATTTTGAAATACAAAGTTGTGATAAATTTCCAGAAAATATAAAATTTATTATCTATGAAATTATACTAGAAGAAAATAAAAAAATATACTTTTTTGCAAAATATTCTTTTACATTAGTAAAAAAATCTATTTTTGGTTTTTGTGATGATGAATTTAAAGAATTTGATAATAGAATTTTAATATTAGATCCTTCGCCAGATTGTGTACTATATGAAGAACATCTATATATCTTAAAAGAATCTTCACAATCTATATTTAATTTTTCAGAATTTTTTAATGAAACAATAAGATCTGAACTTCCAATATTGGTTGATGTTTTTGAAGATCAAAATATAAGTGAGAATTCTTTTTGTACAAAAAAAGAAAAATTTTATATGAGTAGAGGAATAGCAACAAAAGGTATACATATATATAAAAATTTACCAATAGAAAGAAAAAAGGTACTTTTAGAAAGATTTAAAAATGGCTATAATGAAAAAATGCAAGTAAATATAGAAATTCCCTTAAAGAATGATAAAATAGATTTTAAAGCTATAAAGGACACTGATTTAAGAGTAGAGTTAATAAAATATATAACTAATAAAGCAGCTTGGACATCTTTAAATAACATGCTTACTACCTCAGTTGATTAATTTAGATAAAAGAAAGGAGGGAAGAAAATATGAAAAAAATAATACCATTTATCATATTAAGAGCACCTGTCTATATTTTATCAATATTATCTTATTATAATAATGGTAAAATTAAATTCTTAGAATCTATTCAAGAAAGGTATTCTATTAAATTCTTCCCTTATGTGTTATTAATAATTCTAATAATTTTATTATTTTTAATTATAAAATTATTTAAGATAAAAATTTCAAAGGGACAAATAATTACTAAAAAATTTTTAGTAATTCAAAAAAATGATACAGATATTGAATTTAATTTTATATCTTCTTATATTATACCTTTAATTGCTGGTTTTCAAGATGTTAAGATTATTATTTTAATAGGTTATGAATTTTTTATATATTTGATATTTTTAAAAAATGCTAATAAATATTATAAATTATTAATTTCTTTAATCTATACAGAATATATAGGAAAAGACTTTGAAACAGGAGAAGAAATTACATTTTTTTCTTCTGAAAAAGAAGATATTATAAAAAAATATATAACACATGGTGTATCTAATAAAAATATAAAACTAAGAAATGTTAGTTTTTCTAATGATGATTCATTAGCTAAAAATATTCTAATTTTTAAAGAAGATAAATAAAAAATTAAGCCACTTAATAGGTGGCTTTTTACATTGATAAAATATAAATTACATAGTACAATATAAATATAAAATTAATAATCTTATAAAATAGAGGGGATTTTAATGAATTTACTTTTATTTTCTATTATGGTAATACTCTTAATTTTTTTAATATTTTATATAAAGTCAACTAATAAAGACTTTTATGAAAAATATCTTTATTTCATAAATGATAAAATAAACATCAAAAATATTACAATTTCTTTAATATTATCATTTATATTAATTAAAATGACATATTCAAAAGACTTTACATATAAAATTAGTAGTTATTATACTTATTATGAAAAAGAAATTTTCATAAGATTTTCACTATTTTTTTTATATACTTTATTTATTTTCAAATTTTATAATTTAAAATTTATAAAAGATATTTATTCAAATAAAATAACATTAGCATTTTTTTTATTTTTCTTTTTATGGATGCCAATTTTTTTTGATGAAGATATTTTAGAAAAAAATTTTTTATATTTTTATTTTTCAATATTATTGCTTTACTTTTTTATTTCTTTAATAATTTCTTTGAAAAAAAAGGATAAAAATTATATTATTATTCCAGTACTTTTATTTATTTTAACTTTTGTTAATATTTTTATTACAGAGAAAACACAATCTTATTATAGTTACATGATAAAAGAAAACTCCTTAAATGAAGAGGATAGATTTGTTTATTCTGATTATGATTTTCCAATATCTTTTTATCCATCAAAATTTTTTAAATTAAATTTTAATGGTGTTATAGAAAAAGATATTTTTAAAATTTATTATAAAGACGGAAAATTATCAGAAATAAAATTTATAGATGATAGGATAATTGACTATTATGATAAAGATAAATTATTAAATGCTATATCTTATTTCATAAATCAAAATATTTATAGTGTTGATGAAGCTGAAAATAAATTAACTTCAATTATTCTTGAAACTAATTCAGGGAATATTTTAAAAGAAGTCTTTGAATACCCTTATGAATTTATTTATATAGAAAATAAAATTCCTTATGTTATTGACTCTAAAGAATATGTGTTTCCAGATAAAAAAATAGCATTTTTATTTAAAACGTAAAATTATATTAGAATTAATGAGTGGGATAATATAGAAAAAGGGACTATTAAATATATTATGAAGAACCTTTTTGAAATTATAAAAATAAATTCAGAAGATGATAACTATAAAATATTTTTAAATGAACTAGGTATAAAAAAATGATTTTAGAGAGAGTAGAATCTCTCTTTTTTAAAATTTATTTGACTTTTCCTATTTAAACGGATATAATTGGTTGAGGTGATTTTATGAATGAAGTTAAAGAAAAAGAAATTGCACAAAAATTATACTCAAAAATAGATTTGTATTTAAGAGAAAATAAAATAAACAGATATGAGATAGCAACTAGAATGGGACATAGAAAACAAGCAGTTTCAGAAATTCTTTTAAAATTAAAAGATGGAAAGTTTCCAAGAACTCAAAGTTTATTAAAATTGCAAGAAGCACTTGGAATAAGTATAATTTTTTTTAATATATAATTCCGTTTAAAAAGGAAAAAATTCTAAAGTTTTTTACTTATGATAATAAATTAAAATAATTGATTAAAGTTTATATAAAAAACCAATAATCATAAAAAAGAAAGGAGAATTATATGATTGAAATTTTAGATTTTATTGAAGATCATCCACATATAACAAGTGCAATAGTTTCAATAATAACAATAGTAATATTAGAAATTATTTTTTAAAAAATTTAATTTCTATATATCTACAAATAATAAAAATAATTATAGAAACAATTGAATGAGAAATATTTTTTATTAAAAATTCTTTGATGAAAGTTATCCATAATCTGTGGCTATATTTATGGTCAATTACATACTTATATCCTTTATCTGTTAAAAAATAAAAAGGATTATTTTTATTGGTAACTAAATGTGGGTACCCATCAGATTCAAAGCTATATTTTTTACAGATATAACCCTCATCTTAAAGAAGAGAAAGCCTATATACAATATGGTATTTTTCTTTTGAAAATTTATGTTTTACATATACGAAATGTAAGTAGTCAGGTTTAGCAGACAGATAATAAAGAATTTTTAAATCAATAGGTTCAATAGTCATTTTAATCTCCAATTATAAATGTTTTTATAGTTTTATTTATTATACCACATTTATTAATTGAATCAGTGGTTGCTATGGTATTGTGTCTTACTTCAAAACTATAGTAATCACTAATTGAAATAATAAAGAGAGAGGAGTAAGACACTCTCCAAATATACAGGAGGAAATAAATGAGAGACATAAGAAACAAAGGTTGGTTTTGGATTGAAAATTCTTTAATTGATAGAGATGATTTGAATCCTTATGAGAAATTGTTATACATGACATTGGCTAGATATTGTGACAATAGTGGTAAATGCTTCCCAGCTATTGAAACTTTAATGAAAGCTACTGGAATTAATAGCAAAGCTACAATTGTTAAATATTTAAAAAACTTAGAAGAAAAGGAATTGATTTTTGTTGTTAGATGTTCAGGAAAAAGTAATACATACTATTTAAAAAATGTAGAAAAAAAAGAAGATAACCAGTTCAATAGCAATACCAGTTCATTAAATGAACTGGTTCACAAGATGAACTACACCAGTTCACTAGATGGACCACTACCAGTTCACAAGGCGAACTCTAAGGAAACTAATTTAAAAATACACAATAAAAAAACTAATAAAGAAAAATATAAAAAAGAAAAAAAGGTAAATGAGATCCAAGAGTTTATAAATAATCTTAGTGAAGATAATGAATATAAAGAACTCTTATTTAAGTATATTGAATATCGTAAAACCATTAAAAAACCAATAAAAACGATACTTCCTATACAAAAAATAATTAAAGACTTCCCTAATTGGTTTATTTTAAATGAAGCTATAGAAATTGCTATGGAGAAAGAATGGCAAGGTTTAGAACCTGAATGGGTAGAAAAATATAAAAAGTCTAAAGTCTTTAATAATAACAATGAAAATAAAATTGCTGAAAGCAAGGACACAAGCCATTTAAAAGTTGATGATAATTATATGGAACAAATGAAAGCGAGGTATGGATTATAATGACTAATCAAGAATTTAATGCAACATTTAAACCATTTTTAGATTATTTCCCAACTGGGGAAATGTCAAAAGAAAAAATAAATATATATTATCTAGCATTATCAAATTTAACAGTGGATCAGTTAAATAGTGCTTTTATTTCTATGGTTAGAAATAGGGTATATAAAAACTTTCCACAAGTTGCAGAGATTATACAATATGCAACACACACAACAGAAAGCGAATTAGATGACAGAATAGTTTTGGCTAAACAAATGCTAAAAAATACTATTGTCAGATATGGAAGCTATGGAAGTGTTGAGTTTACAGATAAAGGAATACATGCAGTTATAGATGCTTTAGATGGTTGGGAAAAAGTATGCATGATGTCTGCTGATGAGTTAGAAAAATTCTTAACATTTGAATTTGCTAAGATTTATAAAGCATACACTAGACATAATTACCCAGTAACAGAAAAATACATAGGTTTTCATGATGTTACAAACGGAACGTACAACATCAATAAAATTGGTTATATTAATATGGGAAAAACTCTTTGTGATGTTGAAATGAAACAGATCTCAATAAGAAACGAAACATATAAAAAGCTATTACCTCAAATCGATGAGCAAAAAAGAGAAATAAAAAGATTAAATGAAATAATAAAAGAAAATAAGGAGTTGATAAAATGACAACAAGAGATATTTTAAGAAAGGAAATGAATAAATTTAATGAACACTTTGGGATTAAAAATAATCCAACTAGAAATTTAAATAGTATTCAGGAATGTAGAGATAATTTATATCATCAAGTTGACAAACTTATAAAAACTCGTGGTAATAATGCTAATAAACAGATGTATGAAGAAAATAAAAGTTTAAAAGATAAACTTAAAAAAGTAGAAGCTGATGCAGAAAATGAAAAGAAAGAAAAAGCTAAAATAGCATTTGAGAAAAAACATTATGTTGGACTTTATAAAGGTTATCGTGATGGATATACAGAAGAAATGACTAACAATTTTAAATTAACTAATAAACTAGTAGCAACTAATAATAAATTATTAAAAAATAAAAAGAAATTAGCAGTTTCAAATTTTCTTCTAACATCAGTAACAATTTTTATGATATTAGAAACAATTATAATTTTTATCTTTATAAGAGTAGCAATTTAAAAAAGGAGTTATAATGCAGGACTTAGAGAAATTAAAAAAAATAATTGAAGAATCTGGAGATGGCTATTATAAGTTAAAAATAAAGAATGGAAAAATAATAAAAATTTTTTATGAAAAAAATCTCTCATTAGAAAAATAACTTTACTTTTTTCTAAAACTTCTTATAATTTAAATATCATAAAATAGTAAGGAGATGATTTTCTTTGAATAAACATGATTTCAAAAAAATCTTTAATAAAGTAAAAAAAGATAAGGTTTGGATAGAGGATGAAAAGGGAGGATTAGAATATAGTAAAAAATTAATAGAAGATTTTGAAAATCTTTCTAACTCATCTTTAAAAATAGATACTAATAAAGAAAATTCTCTTTATAAATATTCACCAGCAGACAGTTATTCAATTGAAAATTTGAAAAATTCAGAATTATTTTTTAACTTTGCTAGGAATTTTAAAGATGGCTTTGATAGTTTATTGAAAATGATGTCTAAGGTTGAACCTATATATAAAGATAAAATAGGAACTAAATTGGAAAAATTATTTCAAAGAGATACCTTAGTTACTTGTTTTACGGAAGAAAATTCAGATAAAACAATGTGGAAAAAATATGCAGGTAATCATAAAGGATTTTGCCAAGAATTTAGTTTTAAAGATTTTCAAAAAGAATATCTGCATTCTCGTATAAAATATGATGACAATCATATTGAGAATATTTGTCCAGTAATATATGATAATGATATATATGATGGTACAAAATTTTTTCCAAAAGGAAGAGGAAATGGTTTTTTTGAAAAAATTAATAATGATGAATTTTTTAATTTTAGATGTGTAGTACAACCATTGATATTTTTTGTTACATTAACTAAAAAAACAAAGTTTTTATATGAAAAAGAGTGGAGATGGTTTAGACTATATACAGATGATTTAAAAGATGAAGACACTTTTAAAATATTAGAAAATGAAGAAGGTGCATTAAGAAAAGTATTATTACCAAAAGCAATATATTTAGGAAAAGATATGGAAGAAGAAAAGAAAAAAGAAATTATAGAAATATGTAAATCTAAGAAAATAAAAGTATATCAAATGGTAGAAGAAAATGGTATTTTAAAACCTATTCCTATTGAAATATAGTAGAAAAAATAGTATAATATAGAAAATCAAATATACATAAATGTTGGGAAAGTTCTAATCGCATTTATTAAAGATAGCTAGATAATAAGTCTAGTCGTTTTTAGTAAGTGCGATTTTTTATTTTCACTGGAGGATAAAATAATGTGAGTATAAAGGAAGAAGTATACAAATTATTAGTAAAAAATAAGAGTACCAGAGAAATAGCAGAAATATTAAATGTAAGTATGAGAGCTGTACAAAAGCATAAAAAAAAATTTGATGAAGCGAACAACAGCGAACAAGAAAACGAACAGCGAACGACGAACAAAAAAGAAAAAAAGGTTATTGCCAAAGTATTAATAGAAACAGGGGCTAGTATAAAGGAAGCTTCGGAAAAAGTCGGACTAGCTAAAAGTACAGTTGGAGATATAAGCAGTAAAGGAAAGTTACAAGTTAAGCAACTTGAGTATCTGAACAATCTAAGGGAAAACTATATAGAAAGAATAAATAAGAATAAAGCAGACAGATTAGATTTGAATGATTTAGCAAAGGAAAAAATTTTTAATGCTTTAAATTCTAATAAAGAGATTACAAAATCTATACAACAAATGATAAAAATAAACGAACAAACTGAACAAGAGATTTTGGAAATAAATAGGATAGAAAGATTAGAGAAATTTGAACTTGAAAAAGAAAAGTACAAAAATTCTTTAGCTTCTGAACTAATAGAAAAAATAGAAAGTATGACAGATGTAGACATATTAAAAGTTCTAAACTATATAAAAGAACTGGAGAGCTCAAATGAAAGCAATAATTAAATATTTAGAAAGTGTATTAGAAACTAGAGAAAAAGAAAAACAAAGTTACTTAATTTTTAAACCTCGTAAGTATCAGCAAGAATTTGTAAAAAAATATGATGAAGGCATTAGATTTTTTGCTATTTGTTGGTGTAGAAGAATGGGGAAAGATATGTTTGCTTTATATGTAGCTTGCAGGGAATGTATAAAAAAACCAAGAAGCATTGTCTATTATATTTTCCCAACCATAAAGCAAGGTAAGATGATGATCTTGGAGGGATTTACAAATGAAAAGGAAAGAATACTTGAGGCTATTATCAGTAAAAAAGCTTTAAAACTTCCAGAAAAATCTGATAAGCTGTTTCACTCTGATAATTCTATAAGATTTAAAAATGGATCTATTATTTATTTTGTTGACAGTAGAGTTGCAGATACAAAAGTTGGAGGTAACTTGGATTTAGTAGTATCATCGGAAACGGCTATGCAATTAAATCCAACTTTATTAGATTTACTTTTACCAGCAATAGAAAATGTTGATGGGAAATTAATTTTAGTAAGTACACCCCGTTTAGGTAGCCAATTTAATGAAATAATAGAGAGTAATGATGATAAATACTATAAAGATATAATGAATGCATTAGATGTAAGAGCAGTAGATGATGAAGGAAATAAAATTTGGACTGATGAAAAGTTAGAAAATGCTAGAAAGATAATGTCTAAAAGCAAATTTGAAGAAGAACTTTTATGTAATTTAGATGTTGCAAGGGAAAGCAGCATTTATGGATATAGTTTGATGCAAGCTAATTGGGTAAAAGAATTATCTATAAAGGGTAAGAAACTATATGTAAGTGAGGACCTTGGTATAAATGATAGTACAGCACTTGTATTTGTTGTAGAAAATACAATTATACATCACTACGCAAATGTTGATAATGCCACAATGCACTATATAAATTACATAAAGAACTTTATGAAACAAGCTGAAATACGAGATGTAGAAATTATTTTACCTCATGATGCAAAAAACAGAATAGATAATATTGATCATTTAACAAGTAGAAGAGAAGCATATTCAAAAAATTTCACTAATGTGAAAGTTCTTAATGCATACAGCATAAGTAAAACTATTGAAATTGCAAAACATAGCATAGAACAACATAAAATAAAGTTTTACGACTGTGAAAATGTAAGAAGCATGGTAAAGCTAATGAAAATGTATGAATGGAAAATAGATAGTAGTTCAGGAGAAAATTTAAGAACTCCTGTTCATGGACGAGGTATTTCGGCAAGCAATACTTGCGATGCTGTGGAATATTTTTGCATGTATATGTTTTCAAGTATTTATAATAAAAATTTAAAAGATATTATGCAAACAAACTATTTAGAAGATTCCGATAGCGAGGTTAGTTATTTATGAAAGAGCTAACAAGAGAAGAGATAAAAGAAGTAGAAAAATATATAAGCACATTAAAAAATATAGATAAGTATAAATATTATTTTACAGATATAGAACTTGGAGAGCCTTTAAGAGCTTGGCTAGATGGTGGATATTATATAGATTTAGCTAAGGAAGATAGTAAATATTGGATTGGAGTTGCTAAGATTTATGATAAATCTTGTGGCTTTTCTTTTATAGCATTACTCAAAAAGTTAGCTGAAGAATATGAAGAAGTGTGGCAATGGTGTCATGTAGAGAATACAAAAGCTATGAAATTCCATAATTTATTAGAAAGAAAAATGAATTGCAAAAGAATTATAGAAAATGGAATAAGTATTGTGGTTATGAAAGGAGAAAACGATGGGAAAAGGTGGTAATCCATTTAAACAAATTGGAAGAGGAATAGAGGGGATAGGGAAAACTGCTAAAAATTTAGTTGGTGGTTTGACTGGTGGAGCAATAGGAAAAAATCCACAAGAAGATTTACTTAGACAACAAAGAGAAGAAGCTGATAGACAAGCTAGAGAAGCAGCAGAAAGGCAAAGATTAGCCATAGAAGCTGAAAATAGAAGAAGAACAGGGGAAAGAGCAAGAGCAGAAGCAGAAGCGAAAGCTAGGGCAGAAGCAGAGGCTAAAAGACAAGCAGAACTTGAAAGGCAAAGAAAAGCAGAAGAAGATTACAGGAACAAAGTAAAAACAGATACAGAAAATATGCAAAGAGTTTTTGTAAAAGTATTAAACCAGGACCAAGAAGCAATAAAAACTGTTAAAATTGCAGGAACATCTATTGAAAAATTTCCAGGAGAAGATGATTTATTTTCAGTTTTTAGATTAGATAAAAGTTTTTCAATATTAAATGGATATGATATAGAAGTTATTACTAAGGAGAATGATAAAATATTTGAAATTTTAGGGATAGATACAAATATAGATGTAAATGGAGATTAGGAGGAATTATGATTGGAAGCATTTTATTAGGAGGAGCCTTAGGATTAATAAGAGGTTATAATACAAAAAGACAAGGTAAAGGAATAATCAGAACTGCAGATAGTATAAAAAAAAGTTATGACAGCCTATCTAATTTGAAACCTGTGTTTGAAAAATCTCTTAAAGAACATAAAGAAACAGTAGGGAAGATTAAAAAATATCAAGAAGATACAGCTAAATTACAATATGATAGAGAAAATTCAAAATTAAAAGATAGCTTGGAAAGTGGAATTAGAAATGTAATAAATCAATATGTAGCAGCAAGAGAAAACTTAAAAGAACACATTTTAGATACAAAAGATAAAATTTTAATGTCTACTCCAACTCGTAATATAGAAAGCTCATCTTTACAATATGATACCCTGTCAACTCTTAATAAAGAGGCTACTGAAAATCAAAGGACATTACTTGGAAATCAAGTAAATGCTATAGGACAAGTAACAGATGAAAATTTGGAACAAAAATATAGACTTGATACTGACTATGATAATACTTTGGGAGCAATAAAAAGAAATTATGAAACAAGTATTGCTAATGCTGAAAATCAGTATACAGAAGATATTAATAGGTTAGATAACTGGATAGATAGTGGGAAAGCAACGGTAGAACAATTAAAAAATCAAGGAAGAAATACATATACACAAGGTTGGAATATGATTAATAACACTTTATTAGAAACTGGACTAAATTTATATGATTACTATTATAAACCTAAGGAAGTAGATGATATTTATGATAAGAATGTAACATCTACACCAAGTAAAAACAATGATAGAAATGTAAGAGGATTTGGCACTTATAATCCTTTTAAAAGTTCTAATCCTTTTGATATCTCAAATATAAATAAAAGAAAATTTAACTTATTAGGAGGCAACAATGGCATTTTTAGATAAAATAGCAAAACAAGAAAGAACAGGAGCAGGCATAGCAGGAGTTAATGTAGATACTGGGATAGCAAACATGATAAGTCCTAAAAATTTTGATGGAACTCCTATAAAGGCAATAGGAACTATGAGTACATATCAATTAGATGTATTAGATACTATTGAGAAATTTGCTAAGGATGTAGACAAAGCAAGAACTGAAAATGCAAAAATAAAATTAGGACTTGATTTAGAAAATGCAAGAATTGATTTAGAAGAAAAATGGTCTGGTGTTCATGATAAATATACTAATGATGATACTTGGAATAGTTATTTAGAAGATAAAAAGAAATTATTATCAGAACAATCAAAAATGATTTCATCGATGAAATATATGTCAATGGAAGAAAAAAAACTAGCAATAGAAAAGAATGATATAGCTTATAGAGAAGATTATGCTAAGAATTTAGGAATGAGAACAGATGCAGTTGCTAAAAGAGAAGCTGATAATGCAAGAGGTAATTTAGAACAAATAGTTACCATAACTTCTAATTTAGGCATTCATGATGATAAAAAAGCACAAGAAAATTATAAAACTATGGTAAATCAAATAAATGTTTTAAAAGAATTTGCAGGGCTTTCCAATGAACAAGCTCTTGTTATGTATGGCAATTATGTGACAAAAGCTGAAATGGGTAGACAAGAAAACTATTTAGAACAAGTTGTAATGAATGAAGATTTAACTTTTGAGCAAAGAGAAGCTAAACTAAATGAATTAAAAAAAGTTATGGATAATAAAGATTTAATGAGAGCTTATGCAAAAGAAATGACTGATTTATTTACAACAGATAATAAAGAAGAAGCAGAAGAATATTTATACACAAAATTAACTGATGAAAGTTCCAAAGTAATAAACAGAATGTCTAATCAATTTAAGAGAGTAAAAAAAGAAAGGCAAGAAGCAGAAAGAGCAAGAGCAAGAGCTGCAGCTGCTGAAGCAAGAGCAAGAAAAAGAGCAGAAAAAGAGAGAATGCAAATGTTACAAGCAAATTTTAATATAGCTTATAATAGTGGAAATTATACTACTATGGAAAATGCTATAACAGCTAAAACATCTAAGGGGGTAAGATATGATGATAGAATTGCAGGAGAGATTAACGCATTGGAAAGTGGAAATATTAACAACTCAAGAATTTATCATATAACAGGAAAGTCTGTAAAAGAAATTAATGCTAATAACGAATATATAAAAGGTTATGTCCCTGAAACTGTTTTAGATAATATGAGAGTAGATGTAGCAAATTCAATAAGAGATGGCAAATCAGAAAGTCAAGCTATTATTGATGTTGCAAGTACATACAGTGGAGATAATCCAGAGATGACACAATTAGTTGTAAACTCTTTAACACAAGATGGAGGATATACAAAGAGCATTGATGTAGGAATACAAGCTAAAAAAGGAGATGTTATAGCAAAAGCTAAATTAGGAGCAATAGGAAGTATTGAAAAAACAAGAGCTTTAACTCCTCAATTAGATGGTGCTCAAATAGAGGAATATACATCTACTGATGAAGCACAAATCATGATTAATAAATTAGTTGAAAAAGGAGCTGATAGATATACAGCTAAAAAAGCTGTTGCTGAATATAATGCTGGATTAAGAATACAAGAATATTCTTTAAGAACAGGAAATCAAGCAGATAAAGATATTTTATATACTGGGGATATAAGTAGAAAAGATAAAAAAAATGCTAATAAAAAAATGAAATCAATAGTAAATCAAGACACTGCCGTTGAAGCATTTGCAGATAGTATAACCCCTAGAAAAAGGATGAAATCAACTGGTTTAAAAGGAGACCTAAAATTATGAATAAATTAAATGAAGTAGATTTATTAGATATGACAGGAACTACTAAACTTGAAGAAAATTATATATCTAAATCTTTAAATTATGGTTACCAGTCTGCAAAGAACATGACTAAACTTATGTTTAATGATTTGATGAATAGTTCTGATAAAGATATGACAGCTGGTGAAAAAGCTAAAAAAAGATTTGATTATAATCCAGCTAAAAAAGTTGAAAAATTAGAAAATAAAGTAAACAAAAGAAAAGAAATAATGAATGTTTACAGAGAGGCAGAACTTGCTAACAGACAAGAATATGAATATTTTTATAATAGTTTAGGAGATAATACATTTCAAAAAGTAGCTTCTCAATTAGTGTATGGAGCTGCTTCAACTTTATTTAATCCAATAGAATTAATAAAAAATATTGCAATAAATACAGCAGTAAATGTATTAGTCCCTGGTAGTGGTGTTGTTGCCTCAATAGGTAGATTTGGGGCTAATATGTTTTCTGACACTGTTGATAATTACTATTCTAATACTTGGGAAGATAAATTATTAGGACTAGAAAGAGAATCATCAGAAAAATTAGTACAAGCAGTTGGAGGAGCTGTTGTATCAAATGCAGTATTTCCATTAGTGAAAATCACAGGGAAAAAAGTTTTTAATTTTGCAACAGATAATATATTTGTAAAAGGTAAAACAATAAATGGAGATATTTTAGAACCTATTGTATTTGATAATTATAGAAAAGAGTTAGGAGAAGTAACAGCTATTGATTTAAGTCATAGAGATTATAAAATTGCAGACAGTATAAAAAAGGAAGTTATAAAATCACAACCTATTGAAGAGGGAATGCAAAGAGTATTTCCTAAACAAGAAATCAAAAATAATATCATTAGGGAAAGAACAGGAGTAGAACCAGGTATAATTGATTTTACAAAAGGCAGAGAAGAGTTATTAGATATAGGAAATATTTTAAAAGAGAAAGGGATAGAAATACAAGCCAAATCTAAAGAAGAAATTAATTTAAGTGAAGCTATAAGAAAATCTAATAGAAATATGGATAAAATGGCTTTAGATTGGGTTGATAGATATATTTCGGCTCCGTATATAGTAACAAAAGATGGGTATAAAATAGAAACATTAAAATCTATGAGAGATATGCATCCAATGTTTTACGATACACTTTCTATGAGTTTTAAAGGACAAGGATACAATGATGTATTAGGTGAAGCATTAGAAAATAAATCAGTAGTTAATTCAGTTCTGTTTCAAGTATCTGAAAAAAAGCAAATGCCATTTTTAATAAAAGATGTAGATGATCCTAATTGGAATATTAAAAAGTTAGATAACTTTTCATATAAGAAAAACAATAATTTTAGAAGAGCAATAGAAAATGGAATAACTTATAATGTTTTAGAAAATGAAGCTTTATTAAAAACTTCTCCTAAATATAATAAATACTTATCAAATACAAATAATATTGAAAGTTTTGCTAAAGAAGTTGCAGATGTATTTAATGATTATAAAAGTAAAAATTTAACTTATGATGAAGTGGTAGCAGTATTAGAAGCTAAAAGGTCAAAATATGAAACTATTGCTATAACAAAGCCTAATGGTGGTGAAATGTCATATAAAGAATTTTTAAATATTGGAAGTAAAACAATAAGAGATAAAGAGTTTAATATTGATAAATTAGTTAATGATGTTGAAGCAATAAAACAAAAGAAAGTTGATACTGCTATTATTAAATTATCAATCAATAAAGATAAAATGTTAGAAGATTTAGCAATAAAAGATGTTGAATTTTTTAAAAATAATTTTGGAGAAAAATTAAATAATTTAAAATTTATTGCAGAAGGTGGAGAATTTGATAATAATTTTAAAAGACAATTACACCATTTTTTAACTGAAACTACAAAAGATGTAAGAGAAATTGAATTAGATATGAAAGAGGCAGGTTTAAAAGAGACAGACTTAGATAATTATGACTTAATGCAATTTATAAAAAATAATTTTGTGGGGAAAAATCAAAAGGAAAGAATAAATAATTTTTTAGATTTTGCAGAGCCTTATTTAAAAGATAATTATGACATGTTAAATATTATGGATAGGCTTATAATGAATGAACAAGCAGCAATGAGTACTTGGGGAGTTCCTTTTAAAGTTTTAGATGATTTAGTTAAGGAAGATGGAAGTTTGTTAGCTTTCTTTAACACTATACCTGTATTAAGAAAAAACCTTTTAGATGGTAAAAATTTTATTGAAGAATATGAACATAATAAAGGATTTAAAGAAATAGCACCAGTAGTTATGGAGAAGATAAATAATTTTATTAACTCAGAGTCTTTATTTAAAAATTCAACACAAAAAGAACCAGCAAAAGAAGTTGTTAATACTATGTTAGGTTTCACAAGAGGTTGGCTTTTATTTGCTAGTGGAATAAAAGAAACATTGTCACATCCAGTTTTAGCAACATTAAAAACTTTAAAATATGGAGGAAATTTAGCAAAAAATTTACTTGTTGCCCCTATTTCAGTTGTATCAACAGCATATAATTTATTAGAGCCTTTAGCTTCTAGTTCTTATCATTTAGGAAAATTATATAGAGGAATTGGGAAATTTATAGCTGGAGATTATGCTGATGAATTAGCATTAATGGAATTAGGAATTAATGCTAAAATCCTTTTAGGTAATGGAGAAATATCAGGATATTCTAAATTTAAAAATGTATTAAGCAGTACATCAATGATGTTTCAAAACTCTATGCAAAAGAATAGATATATCGCCTCAAGAATTATAGGAATAAATACTATTAAGAAAATGCTAAATACAGAAAATTTTGTAGAATTAAAACCATCATCTAAAAAGCTATTGCAAGCATTAGGTATAGGAAATGATGAAAGTTTTAAATTATGGAAACAAGAAGTAAATAGTAGTGATAATGGATTAAAGAAAGCATTGTATCAAGATGGGTATTCAGATATAACTAAAAAAATACATCAACTAATAGCAAGAAGTGCTTATGAAGAAGATACACTAAGCCCACTTAGAAATAATACAGAAATAAATGATATGACAGCACAAATAAAATTAATGTTTACAAGCTATAATAGAAGTATATTAAAATATTTTGGGGATGCTGTAAGATTTGCAGAATTAGAAGATGGGACATATATAAATAGATTTTCAATGGAAGCTATGTGAAGAGATATAAAAGATTTAACTTCTGTTGGTCTACCTGGATTAACATTGTTAGGTATTGCCTCTCTTGCTGGAGAGTATGGAGAAGCAAAAATATTAGGAAGTTCTGAAGATGAAAGAATGGAGGCACAATTTAAAAGTGCTTTAGACGGAAATATTGATTCAATGTTAGGGATAGCACAAGATGGATTGGAAGGAGCTATACCAATTGATGTTGTTTACCAAAGAAGAGGAGGATCTCCTATATCATCTGTATATAATCGTATATATGATGGTATAACAGGAGATTTAACAAATTTAGTTCCAGAGAAAGTAGAAATTTTTACAAGAAAATTTTTTAATAATAGAGAATATAAAAAATATAGTGGTTTAAATAAGCAAGAAAAAATAATCTATGACAGATTAGTATTAGCAGATAAAGTAGCAAATGATAAAGAGAATGATTTTATAGATTATTTAATTGCAAAATTTACATCTGATAGAGCGATAGAAGATGGAGAAATGACAGCGATAGATGCTTTAGAATTGAAAAGGCAATATGGATATAATGACAAGGAAATTATGGAAAAACTTAAAAAAAGAGGAATAGACATAGTTAAAAATATTCTATAATTAATAGTGAAAATGAAGAGGAAGTTATACAAAATATTCAAAACGGAATTGAAATAATTTCTGAAAATAAATTATCTGAAAAAGAAATTGTAGAAAAATTAGATGAAAAAAATGAATTTTTCAATAATTACAAAGAATATAAAAAAGAAGTTAAAGAAGCAGAAGTAAATCAGGATGAACAAAAAGAATTAGAGGCATATCAAAAGAAATTAGAAGCAGAGGGATATGATGAATTTGAAATTTTAGAGAAACTTACTATCTATCAAAATGAGCTACATAAAAGCAAAAACCTAACATATAATAAATAAAGAGGAGATTATTTTTTTCTCCTCTTTTTATATATACCATATTCTTTATCAAAATCTTTTAAATCCCATTTTATACAAAGCATATTAAAAATAAAAATTAATATAGGGAAAGGATAAAAAGCATTATTTTTATAAAAATCCCATACAAGTTTAGGAATAAAATATTTATCAAATTTTATAAATATACTTACAAAAAAAGAACCAATATGCCAAGTCATACCAAAAACTAAAAGCAGGCAATATACACCTAAGGTTGCACCAAAGAATGCATATACTAAGTTCCTGAATATTGAAACACCAATGCCATCTTGAAAATAAAATTTGATTTTGTAGTGTAAATATAAATAACATAAAATAGGCATAATCCAGTCTAAAACAAACCAATATGGTTTTGAGTAATAAAAAGTAAAAATATGAGTAAAGTTATAAAAAATAGCTGCAATTAATCTAATTAAATTTTCTAACCATTCGCCCATATAATTAGCCTCCTACTTTTCTTCATATAACACCTCTTTTATATATAGAACCATTTTAGAACCAAAGACAAAATATTAAAATAGATTTTCTTTTAAAATCAATAGAATATTGTATGTACTTGTATTATTCCCACTCAATAGTAGCAGGTGGTTTAGAAGAAATATCATAAGTCAATCTATTAATTCCCTTAACCTCAT
>ERZ773083.509-NODE-509-length-31580-cov-4.584298_pt1 | contig 31580 bp, 25 predicted proteins | sample MGYA00511465_ERZ773083 | MGnify/ENA primary metagenome ERZ773083 (study PRJEB29015, sample SAMEA2738001) | human oral metagenome | biome: human oral; feature: human-associated habitat; material: dental | place: China | collected 2060 ... | reverse complement strand
AAGCTTTCATTTGGTATATTATACATGTATATCTAAACTACCTGAACTGTAACATGCAAATACAACTAAGATCTGTATAAGTTATACTGATACAAGGCTTGGTTATTTTTTATATTTTGAAGTATCATAGTCTTCAACTACAATCTTATCCACATCTTGAAAAGGAGCAAGAGTGGAAACCATTTTTATAGGCTTATCATAATTATTAACACAATAATGTACTTCACCCGGTTCAATGTGGATAAAGTCTCCGACTTTTAAATGGTTAACCACATCATCAACCACTATATCAATCTCACCTTCAAGAATGTAGAAATTCTCTTCCATAACATTATGATAATGGGCTTCGAAGTCCTGTCCGGGCATAAATTGAACCACTGCAAAGTTACTTCTGGGTCCCCTCATAAGGTATTTCGGACCGCTGTCTTTGAATCTGTATTCTCTTTCATTCTCATTTAATAAAAACATATTACCTCCTATTACTTCCGGGTGCAGCCCACATATGATTTGTTAAGCCTAAGTCTGCTATTTCAAGTTCTTTGGCATACCAATTTTTCCATGAAACAAACACATCACTGTAAACTGCGTGATTTTTTATATCCGGTTTATAAACGGCACTTATTTTTACCAGTTTTTTTGCCGTTTCAGATACATTTTTATATATACCCACACCCACACCTGCCAGTATAGCGGCACCAAGGGCTGTAGCTTCTTTAACTTCGGGTACTCTTACCTCCAAACCTGTAGCATCGGCTAAGATCTGACACCATAGCGGACTTTTTGAAGCTCCTGAAGCAAAGGTTATAAACTCAGGTTTATTTCCTGTTTGCTCATATACAAGCTCTATATGTCCACGAGTAAGCAAAGCGGCATTCTCAAGTATTGCTCTGTAGAAAGTATACTTGTTGAATTTTTCGGGATCCAAACTGAAATTTGAAAAAGCAGGAGCTGCATGTCTCCAGTTAGGATAGTCCATAATGTCGGAAAAAGCACATTTCATACCGTAGCAACCTATAGGAACCTTGCTTGCTTTTTCATTCATCAAGTCATATACATCCCTACCTGCTTTTTTTGCCTCTTCCTTTTCATATTCGCAAAAGGCATCTCTGAACCAACGCATGATAAGTCCGGGATTAAAAGCTATCGCCTCGTATTGCCAAATATTTTTAACTGCATGACAATTAACTCTGACCTTGGATTTATCATCTATTGCAGGTGAAGAAGTATTATATTCATACTGCCAAAAGCTTCCGCCAAATACGGCAGCCTCAAAATCATCAACTACTCCTACTCCTATACAGCCCAGCTGAGCATCTCCTCCGCCTACCACTATCGGGGTTCCTTCTTTAAGACCGGTTTCAAGAGCCGCATCTTTATTGACTGTTGAGAACAAACTTCCCGACTCAATTATTTTAGGAAAGATATTGGGACTTATGTCAAACTGTTTTGCAATATCAAGATCCCAGTCTCTTAATTTTAAATTAACCAAACCGGTAGTGGATGCATTGGACGGCTCACAGCAAAACTCACCGCTTAGCTTATATATAAGCCAGTCATTAAACATGCTAAGTTTACTTATCTTTTTATATATATCGGGCTCTTTGTTCTTGATCCAAAGCAGACGGGGAATAGCATCCAGTGCACTGGTCTGACCGGTTTTTTTATAGACTTCAAGCTCAAGCTTCGGATTCTTGGTAATAATCTCTTCAGCTTCTTCCTTTGCTCTTGAGTCAACATTGGCACATGCCCATATCTCTTCGCCCTTATCATCATAAAGTACTATACCCTCACGCATACAGGTAGTGGATATGGCAGCAATTTCATCGGGGTTGGCATCTGCTTGTGATATAACACCTTTGATACATTCCTTAGTCAGTTCCCAGTTGGTTTTCCAGTCGAAGTTCATACTGCCGGGGTATTTGTCTTCTTTGTGATACCATTCCCTTGAAACGCAGCCGAGCTGGTGACCTTCAAGGTCAAAGAGTACAGCTCTTACACTTCCGGTTCCGGCATCAATAGCCATCAGCGTTTTCATGATTCATAACCCTCCAGATCTACTAATTTTGCAGCCGTTTCTTCATCGGTAATAAGCACATCAAGATATCCGCCTACCAGGGCTGCTTTGATAATGTCAAGCTTATGTATGCCTCCGGCTATTCCTATAACATTATTAAGAGCCTTTAATTGGAATAAAGAGGTGCTTATAAGTCTGTCTTCAAGCATACTTTGTATAGGAGTACCGTGTTTATCCACAAAGTGTGTCAGTATATCCCCTACGGCTCCCTGCATGGACAGATAAGCAAAGTCATTTGCTGAGAGTATACCGTTTTTTAATATAGTAGCCGAACTGTCCATTGAGCCGAGTCCTATTATGGAAAATGATGCAAGCTCGGTCATTCTGCTGATTTCTATAACACTGGGCTCATTTAACAAAGCACGGCATACATACTTGTCTGAGAGCATGAGAGGACTGGGATATAAATACAGCTTGGCATTAAATATATTGGACTGTGTATTAGGAAGATAGTAGCTTACGCCTCCGGTCAAAGAAACTACGGAGATAGGAACTTCCGTAGTCCTTGCAAGGTGATTGAGTACCTTGGAAGGGGTGTCTCCATACCCCATGTTGATATACATAGGATCCTGCATTTCAAGCATACGGTCTGAAATATAGGTAGCGGCAGACTGAGCAAGTACATCATTCATTCTTGAAGGCTCTTTCGGAGTAGGTATTACAAAAACATCCTCAAGCTTATATTTATCAAAAATAAGTTTTTCCAGGAGTCTTTTCTTTTCTTTATTTTGAGCTATCCTAAATTGAATAATTCCGTTTTGTTTGGCAAAGTCAAGAAGCTTAACAACTCTCATTCGTGAAATACCCAGTTTTTCTGCTATAGCCTGCTGAGTTAAATTTTCAATATAATAATGCCAGGCAACTTTAGTTATTATCTCATCTTTATAATCAGTCATATTCCCTCCTTATTCATACAAATAAAATTTTTAAACATTAAATTTATTTTAGAACAAAATATCATATTTATAGTATAAATGTCAAACTTAAATATGCATAAACTTTATTAGCAATATATAGTAAAAATGCTACTTGAATATTTTTGATATATAGGATATAATCTTTTACAAAAGTTTCAAGATGAACAAATGATATAGAATATTAGTATAGAAAATAGGCTATTTTTTAGTTGAATTAATTATTTCAGGAGGATCGGTTTATGAATAATCTCCTTTCCGTGAATGCTATTACCAAGCAATTCGGTTTAAACAAAGTTTTAAAAGGTATAGATTTGGAAGTCAACGAGGGAGAAGTCTTATCCCTCATAGGCGGTAACGGTGCCGGAAAATCAACCTTAATGAAGATTATTATGGGTATATATCCGCCCGATACAGGCGCTATAAGCGTAAAAGGTGAGAAGATACATACATTTAAGCCTTCTGTGGCACTTGCAAAGGGTATATATATGGTTCCTCAAGAACCCATGCTCTTTCCGAACATGAGTGTAAGAGAGAATATACTTATAGGCTTTAAGGAAAGTCAGGCGGAACTCAACAAAAGACTTGATACTATTCTAAATGAGATAGGCTGGAAGTTTGATCTTGACAGAAAGGCTTTAAGTTTATCCATAGCGGAACAGCAGCTTGTAGAGCTTTTAAGAGGTCTTATGCGTGAGAGTAAGGTACTTATACTTGATGAGCCGACCTCATCACTGACTTTTGAAGAAGTTGAATCCTTATTCAAAGTAGTGGAAGACTTAAAGAAAAAGGGCATAGGTATAATATATATAACTCACAGACTCACGGAAGTATTTACTATAAGTACTCATGTGGCAATAATGAGGGACGGGGTTATAACCGTACAGGGTAAGATATCCGAATTTACAAAAGATATGCTTATAAAAGGACTGCTCCCGCCTAATATAGAAGAGTTTGAAGAAAAAAGCGAGAGTGAATCCAAAATAGAGTATGACAAATTAAAACCTGTATTCAGCCTTAAAAATTACAGCGGATACGGATTTAAAGATGTAAGTTTTGATGTATATCCCGGAGAAATACTCGGAATTGCCGGACTTGTAGGTGCAGGCAGAACAGAGCTTGCCACAACAATTTTCGGAATGGAAAAGGTGCTGTCGGGTAAGGCGTATCTTGACGGAAAAGATATAAGCGGTATCTCTACAAAAGATGCTATTGCTGTAGGAATCAATTATGTACCTGAAGACAGAAGATTAAACGGACTTTTTGGAATAAGCTCCGTAGCTGCCAATACTACATCATCACTTTTATCAAATAATTTTTTAGGTTCGTTTTGGCTTAACAGAAAAAAAGAAAAAGAAATTACTGCAAAATATGTAAATGATTTTAAAACCAAGATAACCGGTCAAGATCAGGAAACCGGAAGTTTGTCGGGTGGAAATCAACAAAAAGTTATAATAGGCAGGATACTTGCCACTGCACCTAAGCTTATTATTTTGGATGAGCCTACAAGAGGTATAGATGCGGCTGCAAGATCCGATGTGTATAGCATTATAAAGGAATTAAAAGCAGCCGGTGCGGCAGTGCTGCTTATTTCATCCGATATGGAAGAGATAGTGGAGCTTTCAGACAGAGCCGTAGTTATGTTTCAGGGACATATCAAAGGTGAGCTTGCAAAAGAAGAGATATCACAGGCGTCTTTAATGAATGCTTCCTTTAATGTAGTAAATACAAAAAGCAAAGGAGTTTAGTATGCTGAATAAATTAATTAGAATAAGGGAAACAGGGAGTTTAGTATTCCTTATAGCATTGATACTGGGAGTCGGAATAAAAAATCCGTCATTCTTACAGCCTACTTCCTTGCTTAATATATTAAATGACTCCGTAGTATTTGTATTACTTTCTGTAGGAATTGCTTTTGTAATTCTGACAGGTGAGATAGATGTTTCAATAGGTGCGGTACTGGGGCTTAGCGCTGCCGTAGGAGGTACTATATTAAGAGACGGCGGCAATTTATTTGTTGCAATGTTTGCAGCAATACTCATAGGTGCGTTTATAGGAGTTTTTAACGGAATAGGAGTTACTTATTTGGGCATACCGTCTTTGATTTTTACATTGGGTACAAACGGACTTATAAGAGGACTTGTTTATGTATATACCAAGGGTGAGTGGGTAGAAAATTTGCCGGCATACTTTACTAACGCCGCTACTCAAAGACTGTTTTTTAAAGAAGGTATAACTTATTTTTACTTGCTTACAATTATTGCCGTGTGTATAATTTTTTATATGACCAATAACATAAGGGTCGGAAGGTATTTTAAAGCTATAGGTGATAATATGCAAGGTGCCGCCCTGGTCGGTATACCGACTAAAGAAGTAAAGGTCTTGTCCTATGTACTTTGCGGAGTCTTTGCGGCAGTTGCAGGTATGCTGTACTCATCAAGAGTAGGCTTTATTACACCTATAGCCGGAAACGGTTACGAGATGAAGGCGATAGCTGCCTGTGTTATAGGCGGTATAGCACTTACAGGGGGCCAGGGAAGTGTACTTGGAGCTACCATAGGGGCTACTATAATGTCTTCTATAAGCAGGAGTTTGGTGTTCTTAGGTTTTTCATCGGACTATGACAATACAATTACCGGAATTATACTTATAGTAATAGTTGTTGTAACTACAGTAACTCAAAACAAAGAGATTATTAAAAATAAGCGAGAGGTACTTTTAGCAAGAACATCAGGCGGTGATACAGTATCTAAGATAGGGGAGAGTAACAATGAATAAAGAAAAAACAAGCTTGCTTAAAAAAGCATCCTCTTGGGAATATGTACTCGTACTGCTTTTAATATTGGAGGTAGTAATCTTTGCAAGCAAGAATCCTAAATTTCTTATGCCGAGAGTTTTATTCGGAAGTCTCAATGATATAATTTCAATATGTATTATATCATTGTTTGTTACCTTTGTTATGATTACCGGAGGTATAGATATACAGGCAGGTGCATTGGTAGGACTTACTTCCATAATACTTGGCGTTTCATGGCAGGATTTCGGTATTAATATTTGGCTTGCCGCCTTTTTGGGAATTGTCGTTTCGGCGCTTTGCGGCGCTTTATCGGGATTTTTTGTAGCCTATTGCAATGTGCAGCCTATGGTGGTAACGCTGGGAGGAAGTTTCCTCTATTCGGGGCTTGCCCTGCTTGTGTCCAATGTTTCCGCTACGGAAAGTTATAAAGGAATAAGCGGTTTCCCGGAAAGTTTTACGCAGCTTTCAAAATACAGATTTGGCGGAGTTTTACCTTTACAGGTATTAATATTCCTGGTACTGGCAATTATCGCCTTTCTATTGTTAAATAAAACTGTATATGGAAGAAAAATATTTCTTATAGGAGTCAATGAGAATGCTGCACAGTATTCGGGTATTAACACAAAGCTTATTACCTTAAGTACCTATGTACTTTCTGCAATCAGTGCTTCTATAGCAGGTATTATACTTACTTCTTATCTGGGTACTGCAAAGTCGGATATAGGGGCAACTTTAACACTTCCTATTATTACAGCGGTAGTACTTGGCGGAACACTGTCTACAGGCGGAAAAGGTTCGGTAATAGGAACGGCTTTGGCAGCGATAATTATAGGGATACTTAAGTTCGGTCTGCCGCTCAGTTTTAAAGTTCCGCAGCAATATCTTGACATACCGGTAGGTGCTTTACTTTTAATAGTTGTTATAGGAAGGGCAATTATTTCAAGTCCGGCTTTTAAGAAGTATATAAATAAGTTAAAAAAGGGTGATTAATCACCTTAAAAATATAGGCAGTGAGAACTGCTAAAAAGGGAGGTACTTTTAATGAAAAGGAACTTATTAACATTAACCGCATTGGGTCTTGCACTTCTTAGCTTAAGTGCTTGTAGTGCTAAAACTACAGAGCAGACCACAACCGCTGCAAACGATTCAAGTGCACAGTCAGGTGAGAGCAGTCAAGCGGCTTCTTCACAGGAGGCAGGTGCAGATGTTAAGTCTGTACAGGGGCTTACTATAGCTTTTGTTCCTAAACTTACCGGTAATGCTTTCTTTGAGTCAGCTAACAAAGGTGCTCAAAAGTATGCTAAGGAGTGGGGATTTACAGTAGATTATCAAGGCTCTCCAAATGCTTCTGTTGCAGATGAGGTTCAGGTTATCAACAATGCGGCAGCTTCAGGAGTTGACGGTATCTGTGTATCTTCAGTAGATGCTACAGGTCTTGACTCAGCACTTTCAGATGCGGCAGCTATGGGCGTAACAATAGGTACATGGGATTCAGACGTATCAGACTCTGCAAGAACTATTATGGTATCTCAGGGTACACCTGAAATACTCGGACAGATGCTTATAGACATGGGTACGGATGCTCTTAAGAAGAGGGGCAAGGATCCTGAAAAGGATGCTATTAAGTATTGCTGGCACTATTCACAGGCTACGGTTGCAGATCAGAACTCATGGCAGGTAGCGGGTGAGGCTTATATTAAAGAAAAGTATCCTAACTGGGTCAATGTTGCACCAAGCAACTACTATTCAGAGCAGGATGCGGAGAAGGCTGTGTCTATAGGTGCATCAATACTTGAAGCACATTCAGATATAGACCTGATTATCTGTAACGACTCTACAGCACTTCCGGGACAGTGTAAGGCTGCTCAGAATGCAGGTCTTACAAAGAAAGATGTAACTATAACGGGATTTGCTTCACCTATGTCAATCAAGGACTATGCTGAGGCTGATGTTATTGAAGAGTGGGGACTTTGGGACTGCGGTATACAAGGAGCACTTGGTTGCTATATGACAGCTTATATAGCTGCAGGCAATACCGTTAAGGTAGGAGATAAGATCAATGTACCTTCTATCGGTGAAGTGGAAGTATTGGCAAATGATGTGCTTGTACCGGGAGCTAAGACGGCAGCGACCAACAACGGTGTTGTACTTCTTCCTGAAAGACTTACATTTACAAAAGAAAATGTAAATAACTACGATTATTAAAATTATCTTTATAATGACTTAAGCATCATTGTAATGTGATAGAAAGGTTTGGTTAAGATTATGGCAGATTTAGACAACTTAAAGGTGGCGAAGAATTATTATTTAGATGTACCTTTTTCAAATGATAAAGGTTTTTATGTTAAAGGTGCCAATTCGCTTGATTGGGGCATGAAGAAACATCTTTCCAATATATTTAATCCTGAAAGCAAAAATACAGTGATGTTTGCTTTTGATCACGGTTATTTTATGGGCTCAACCGCAGGTCTTGAAAGGCTTGATTTGATAATTCCAAGGGTATTACCTAATATAGATGTACTTATGGGCACAAGAGGAGCTATAAGAAGCTGTGTAGACCCTGCTTTGGCAGCCGGTAAGGGAATTGCTTTAAGAGCTACATCAGGCTCTTCTATGGTACAGGATGACTTAAGTCATGAGATACTTGCAGTAGATGCTGAAGAAGCTTGCAGAATGAATGCGGATTGTCTTGCAATACAGACTTTTATAGGCGGAGACGGTCAGCTTTCAAGTTTGGATAATTTATCAAAGGCGGTTAATTTCGGTGTAAGATACTCCATTCCTGTAATGGGAGTAGTAGCGGTAGGTAAAGAAATGGAAAGAACTCCGAAGTTTTTCAAGCTTGCAACAAGAATACTTGCAGAACTCGGTGCCAATATAATAAAGACTTACTACTGTGAAGACTTTGAAGAAATTGTTGCAGCCTGCCCTGTACCTATAGTAGTGGCAGGAGGTAAAAAGCTTGCAGAGGACGAGGCGCTTACCCTTGCTTATCAGTCTATAAGAGACGGTGCCAACGGTGTTGATATGGGAAGAAATATTTTCCAGTCAAACAACCCTGAAGCAATGAGCAAGGCAATTAATAAAATAGTTCATGAGAAATTTACAGATAAAGAAGCCTTTGAGTATTTCAAAGAATTAACCAAGTAATAAAAATAATAAAAAAGGACTGTTATATTACAAAGTACATAAGAAGCTGATTTTGGCTAAAGACGAGCATATCTTGTGTATTTATATTAATAGACAGTCCTTTATTCTACTTAGAATCAAACAACAATACTTATCAAGTTTACAAACAAAAATACTAAATAAATTTATAAAAAATGCTTTGGACTGTTTTGGGATATTTATCAGTATTTTTCAGGTTTTGGCTATTGCTGTCTTCGTGGTAAACATATATCTTTCTATGTAAATTAATTACATTTCTCTTTCATTTTTTAGACACAAAAAAAACAAATTTTTGTACTATTTTTACTTAGGTTTATATGTTATACTTAAAATAATATTAATGTATACACAGGTGAGTTATGGACAGGGAACGTTTTAATAGAAATACGAGAAATTCTAAATATAAATCATACGATTCTTCCACGAGGGGTACCTACCATCCGAGAAGAAAATATAAAAATACTTTTAATTATCCTATGATTGCTGCCGCAGTAGTTGCAGTCATACTTATACTTATAATAATAATATGGTTGGTAAGCGCTGTTACGGGAGCTGTAAAACCTAAAAAAGAAAAGACGGCGGAAACCACAACGGAAAGCGTATCGGTATCTGAGCTCAGCAAGGCTGTTATGATTGACAATATAGTTATAACAGGGCTTTCCAAGGTACAGGCAAAAGATAAAATTATGAAAAACTATACCTGGGATATGAAAGCTATTTTAGAGGGGAAAACAGAGGATAATACTTACGAAGTTAAAAATCTCATAGAATCACGTATAGATGATATACTTAATGAAGTTTACGGAGGAACTCCAAAGGAAACTTATAATTTAGACTTAAGCAATATGGATGATGCCATTAAGGAAGAGATTGCAAATATGGCAAAAAAATGGAATGTTGCTCCTAAAAACGGTTCTATAGCAGGCTTTGATAAGGACAGCGGTTCATTTATATATGATGGAGAAGCTTCAGGGACAAAAATAGATGAGGATACCTTGTTTAATGATATAAAAACAGCCATAGATCAAAAAAACTTTAAGATCAATATAACTGTAAAGTCTCAAAAGGTTGAAGCGGAAATTACCGAAGCTAAGGCAAAGGAAATGTATAAGGTAATAGGTACATTTACCACTACCACTACAAGCAATAAGGATAGAAATACAAATATAGGACTTGCGGTAAGTGCCTTGGACGGACTTATACTTGCACCCGGAAAAGAGTTTTCTTTTAATAATACAACCGGAAACAGAACCTTGGAAAGAGGTTATAAGCCTGCAGGTGCCTACCTTAACGGTGTTCTGGTAGAAGAGCCGGGAGGAGGTGTATGTCAGGTATCATCCACACTTTATAATGCGGTTGTATTTTCGGGTTTGCAGACTACCGAAAGACATGCACACTCATTTGAACCTTCCTATGTAACACCCGGGGAAGATGCCATGGTAAGCTATGACGGGTACGCAGGACCCGACATGAAGTTTGTAAACAGCTCCGATACCGCTATAGCTATAAGAGCCAAATTAGTTGATCAAAAACTTACAGTATCAATAGTGGGTATACCTATACTTAAAGAAGGCGAAAAAATAAGTATGAGCTCCAAGAAGATGTCGGAGTATGAAAGTCCGCAAACCGTATATGAAGAAGATCCCAATATGGCAACCGGAGTGGAGCAGACTATTCAAAAGGGCACAAAGGGAAGCAGATGGATTACAAATATTGTAAAAAAAGAGGGAGATAAGGTAGTATCCGATGAATTCTTACACAACAGTACTTATAAGGGAAAGCCTACTATAATAAAGAGAAATTCATCGGGAAGTTCTGTAAAGCTTGGTGGTACAAGCAGTGCAGCTTCAAGTGAAGTATCCTTATCCGAGTCAAGTGCGGAAAGTGTAGAAAGCTCAGTACATGCAACAACAGAAAGCACTACTGCCAAGTCAAATGAAACTACCAAGGCTAAAGAAAGTACTAAAGCCAAAGAAAGCACTAAAGCTAAGGAAAGTACCAAGGAAAGTACTGCTGCAGAGACCACTGCGCCGGCTACACAAGAGAGCACTACACAGGACTCAGGCTTTATAGAAGCTAAACCTACTTCTTAGTATGATTTTGCATTACGATATTATTTGTTAAAAGCAAGTAGCTGATATATTGATTTTTACAGGTATATAAGCTGTTGTCTAAGTCTTTTTACCTGTAAAAATTATAAGTCGGTCTGTACACCTTTTATATAAAAGGCTGCTTATTTTAGAAAGTTATTTACAAAATATAATTAAATAGTTTTTATTGGAAAATAAATCGGGTTTTATTTAGAAAAAAGCCGAAAATGTTTCAATAATAATACACAAAAAAGCTTTTTTATTATTGGCAATTACTGGATATATTGCTATAATTAATATGAAGCTTTTTTGTTTTAATTTTAAACATAATAAAGTAGGAGGATATTATTTATGGTAAAAAGAAGTATGAAGACCATGGATGGTAATCAAGCGGCTGCTCACGCATCTTATGCTTTTACAGATGTTGCTGCTATCTATCCGATTACGCCTTCATCAAATATGGCAGAGCACACTGATTCGTGGTCTGCTGAAGGTCGTAAGAATTTATTCGGACAACCTGTTCAAGTTACAGAGATGCAATCAGAGGCAGGTGCTGCAGGTGCGGTACACGGTTCGTTAACTGCCGGTGCACTTACAACAACATATACGGCATCACAAGGTTTGTTGCTTATGATTCCGAACCTTTACAAAATAGCAGGTGAGCTACTTCCGGGAGTGTTTAATGTGTCAGCGAGAACTGTGGCTACACACGCACTCAGTATATTCGGAGATCATTCTGATGTGTATGCCTGCAGACAGACAGGCTGTGCTATGCTGTGTTCATCATCCGTACAGGAAGTTATGGACTTAACACCTATATCACACTTATCAGCAATAAGCGGAAGAGTTCCGTTTATCAACTTTTTTGACGGTTTCAGAACCTCACATGAGATTCAAAAGATTGAAATGTGGGATTATGAGGACTTAAGGGATTTGGTTGATTTGGGTGCTGTAGATTCATTCAGAAAAAGAGCATTGAATCCAAATAATCCTGTAGCTAAAGGTTCAGCACAAAACCCCGATATATTCTTCCAGGCAAGAGAAGCCTGCAACAAGTATTATGAAGTGCTTCCTGAAATAGTACAAGGATATATGGACAAAATCAATGCAAAGATAGGAACCGATTATAAATTATTTAACTATTACGGTGCTGCGGATGCAGAGCATATAATAGTTGCTATGGGTTCCGTAAACGACACTATTGAAGAAACTATAGACTACCTTGCAAATAAGGGTGTTAAAGTCGGACTTATAAAGGTAAGACTTTACAGACCGTTTGCCAAGGAAGCTTTTGTAGCAGCTATACCTGATACTGTTAAGCATATTTCAGTACTTGACAGAACCAAGGAGCCGGGAGCTATAGGAGAGCCTCTTTACCTTGATGTAATAGCTGCATTAAGAGGAACCAAATTCCAGAATATTAATATAATGAGCGGAAGATACGGTTTAAGCTCTAAGGATACTACTCCCGCACAAATAGTTGCGGTATATGAAAATACTGAAAAACAAAGATTTACAGTAGGTATCAAGGATGATGTTACACATCTTTCATTAGAGATAGGAAAGCCTCTTATCACAACTCCTAAAGGAACTGTAAACTGTAAATTCTGGGGACTTGGAGCTGACGGTACTGTAGGAGCTAATAAAAACTCCATTAAGATCATAGGTGACAATACGGACATGTACGCTCAGGCTTACTTTGACTATGACTCAAAGAAATCAGGCGGTATCACCATGTCTCACTTAAGATTCGGACATAAGCCTATCAAGTCTACTTACTTGATTCGTAAAGCCGACTTTGTAGCCTGCCACAATCCGTCATACATGCATAAGTATAACATGGTTCAGGAACTTGTAGATGGCGGAACCTTCCTTCTTAACTGTGCATGGTCAAAAGATGAGATAGCAGATCATCTTCCGGGACAGGTTAAGAAGTATATGGCTGAGCATGACATAAAATTCTATATAATTGACGGTGTTAAGATAGGTCTTGCAACCGGAATGGGTGCAACCCGTATCAACACTATATTACAGTCAGCATTCTTCAAACTTGCCAACATTATACCTGAGGCTGGGGCTATAGAGCTTATGAAGAAGGCAGCTGCAAAGACCTATGGTAAAAAGGGTGAAGAGATCGTAAAGAAGAACTGGGCAGCTATAGATGCAGGTGCACAGGAGATAGTAAAGGTAGATGTTCCTAAAGAATGGCTTAACTGCGAAGATGAAGGTCTTAGCCGTGAAGTTGTTATAGAAGGAAGAAATGAAGTTACAAGATTTGTTAATGATATTCAAACCGCTGTAAATGCACAAGAGGGTAACAACCTTCCTGTATCAGCCTTCCTTGACTATGTAGACGGTACTACCCCAAGCGGAACTGCTGCATATGAAAAGAGAGGTATAGCCGTATCGGTACCTGAGTGGAACAGCGACAACTGTATCCAATGCGGTTTCTGCTCATATGTATGTCCTCATTCCGCTATAAGACTTTTTGCAATGACCGATAACGAGGTCAATAATGCACCTGAGGGACTCAGTAATGTAGGACTTAACGGTATGCCTGATTACAAGTTCTCGGTTATAGTATCACAGATGGACTGCACCGGCTGTTCTTCATGTGCTAATGTATGCCCGGGTAAGAAGGGTGAGAAGGCACTTGTTATGAAGAGTTATGATGAGCAGGTTGAAAAGCAGAAATACTACGACTATGCGGTTAAATTACCTGAAAAGACGGAAGTTATTGCCAAGTTTAAGGAAAGTACAGTAAAGGGCTCTCAATTCAAGAAACCTTTACTTGAGTTCTCAGGAGCTTGTGCAGGCTGTGGAGAGACACCTTATGCAAGACTTATTACACAGCTTTTCGGAGACAGAATGTACATAGCTAACGCTACAGGTTGTTCTTCAATCTGGGGTAACTCTTCTCCTTCAACTCCTTATACCACCAATGCACAGGGCAGAGGTCCGGCTTGGTCAAACTCACTTTTTGAGGACAATGCGGAGTTCGGTTACGGTATGTTCCTTGCAAACAGAGCTATAAGAGATGGATTAAAGCTTAAAGTTGAAAGACTTCTTGAGGCTTCGGTAAGTCCTGAGCTTAATGCGGCATGTCAGGAATACCTTGATACCTTCTTGCAAAGTTCAACCAATACAAAGGCAAGTGATGAGCTTATCGAGTTACTTAAGGGTGTAGATAATGAAGATGCGAAGGCTTTACTTAATGATGCTCCGTTACTTTCAAAGAAGAGCCAGTGGATCTTCGGTGGAGACGGTTGGGCTTATGATATAGGCTTTGGCGGTCTTGACCATGTACTTGCAAGCGGACAGGATATAAATGTCTTTGTATTTGATACCGAAGTTTATTCCAACACCGGAGGACAGTCATCAAAATCAACCAATACCGGTGCTGTAGCACAGTTTGCCGCAAGTGGTAAGGAAGTTAAGAAAAAGGATCTTGCAAGTATTGCAATGAGCTACGGTTATGTATATGTTGCTCAGGTAGCTATGGGAGCTGATTACAATCAGACCTTAAAGGCAATACTTGAGGCCGAGGCATATCCGGGACCGTCTCTTATCATAGGATATGCTCCATGTATAGCACATGGTATCAAGAAGGGAATGGGAGCTTCTCAGGAAGAAGAAAAGATTGCGGTTGAGTCAGGTTACTGGCATAACTTCAGATACAATCCTAATGCGGAAAAGAAATTTACTCTTGACTCCAAGCCGCCAAAGAGAGAATTCAGAGAGTTCATCGAAGGTGAGGTAAGATACACCGCATTACAGCTTAAGAATCCTGAAAGAGCTGAAGAACTCTTTAAGAGAAATGAAGAGAATGCTAAGGCAAGACTTGAGTATCTTGAGAAATTAGTTACATTATATTCATAAAATACTTTCATTGTATAAAGTAATCAATTAGTATATAATAAAGGCTGTTATATTGTTTGTAAAAACGGTGTAACAGCCTTTTTTATGTAACGGCGGTGTAAGGAAACCATCGCCTTGTAAGCGAGTATGGGGCTAAAGCCTCCCTACTCGATTAAACCATAGAAACATTATATTATAGAAAGAAGTTTAACTATGAAAAGTATACTTGTAACCGCCATAGGCTCATTTGCGGCTGACATAATCATAAAAAGATTAAAAGACTTATCATATAGAGTTGTAGGTTGTGATATATACAGTAAAGAATTAATAGCGGATGCGTATAATGTTGATGCATTTTATAAAGTTTCCTTGGCAGTCGATGTAAAACAATATTTGGAAGATGTAATTAATATTTGTAAAAATGAAAATATAGACTATATACTTCCGCTTATAGATATAGAAATAGATGTGTTTAATACACACAGATATATATTTGAAAAGCTTGGAATAAAGTTACTTATTGCAGATAAATATTGTGTAGACATATGCAGGGATAAGTTAAAAACCTATGAATATTTATTCGCAGATAGGGATATTAAACTCATAAAATGCTATACAAAAGAATATATAGATAAACAAATAGAAGATAACAACTTTAAGCCTCATTTGCTGGTAAAACCCTTTGACGGAAGAAGCAGCGAGGGCTTAAGAAGGATAAACAGCAAATATGACTGGTATGCTTTTATAAACTCCGAAGATGCCGACAGATATGTAATACAGGACTTTATTAAAGGCGATATAGTTACTGCCGATATAGTAAGAGATAAGTATAAAAACAGTGTCGTCGTTTTAAGAAAAGAGCTGATAAGGACTAAGAACGGTGCCGGAATTTCAGTATATGTATATGAAGATAAGGCACTTGAAAAAACAGCAAAACATATAGCAGATAAGCTTGATGTACTTGGTTGTGTAAATATGGAATTTATAAAAACAGATGAAGATGAGCATTATTTTCTTGAGTGTAATCCGAGGTTTTCGGGAGGGGTGGAGTTTTCACATATGGCAGGTTACAATTTCCTTAAAAACCATATTTTTGCTTTACTTAACAGGGAAATAGAGGATTTTAGCTTTGATAAACCTATGTACATAGCAAGGAAATATGAAGAGTTTATAACAAAGACAGAAAGTTAGATTAAAAGGTGGTGGGCTTTTTTGCTGAATAATACCGAGGACAGTTGTAAGGTTAACCTAAAAAGAGTAATACCGTTTATAAAGTCCGAATTAAAAGATGATGAAGTGGAAGAGTTTTTAGAGCATATAAATGAGTGTGAAACTTGTAAAGAAGAGCTGGAGCTTTATTATATCATAGAAACTAAACTTAAAGAGGCGGAAACTGAGGATAAGGGCATATATCTGCCTTCGCTTAAAGACTTTATAATTAATGAATATAAGAGGGTATATTTGACGGCAGCACTTAAGGTTACTTACTATGCGGTCAATACATTAGTGATACTGGCTGCAATATTTACTTTGCTTTTGCAGCTTCGTGTATGGATATATTAAGGGGGATCTATGTCAAAACTTGTTTTAATTGACGGAATGAGTATATTAAACAGAGCATTTTATGCACTGCCGATACTAAGCAATGCCAAAGGAGTGTATACCAATGCGGTATACGGTTTTCTAAATATTATGTTTAAGGTTTTGGATGAGGAGAATGCCGACTATCTTGCGGTTGCCTTTGACTTATCAAAACCTACTTTCAGGCATGAAGCCTATGAACTCTACAAAGCAAACAGAAAAACCATGCCTGAGGAACTTAGGGTGCAAATACCTCTTATTAAAGAAGTACTTAAAAGTATGAATATAAAGATACTAAGCAAAGAGGGATTTGAGGCGGATGATATAATAGGCACTATAGCAAAGAAATATAAGGATGAGGCGGAAGTTCGTGTTATATCAGGAGACAGGGACTTACTTCAGCTTGCAGAAGATAAAATAAAAATAAGAATACCCAAGACCGTCAAGGGCAGTACACAAATTTATGACTACTTCCCGGAAGATGTAAAAAGGGATTACAGTGTAAGTCCCAAAGAGTTTATAGATGTAAAGGCGCTGATGGGAGATTCTTCCGATAATGTACCGGGAGTTGCCGGTATAGGTGAAAAGACGGCTACCGCACTTATAGCAGAGTATCACAGTCTTGACAACCTTTATGCAAATCTTGAGAATCTTAAACCAAGGGCTGCAAAACTTTTGACTGAGGGCAAAGAGGATGCATATTTTTCAAAAATGCTTGTTACAATTAATTGTGAAGTTCCCATTGAAGTATCCCTTGAAGATATGAAGGGTGATGAGCTTTATAATGCCGAAAGCCTTGAAATGATGAAAACACTGGAGTTTAAGACTCTGATAAAAAGATTTGAGGCAGCCGGAATAAAATCAAAAGAAAACTTTGAATTTAATATAGTTAATATAGAGGATGTAAAAGAGCTTGATAAAATCAAAACTTCACAGATGGCTCTTGAGCTTATATATGATGATAACAAAAGCCCGAAACAGCTTATAGCTCTTAGTGTATGTGCAGATAAGGATAAGGTGTATTACATTTACATAAAGGATGAAAACTTTGAAGAGGCTGTAAAAAAATGGCTTAATAAAGTTATAGATAAGAAGGTGCTTTATGTAAGAGAATTAAAATCTTTAGTTAAGTATCTTGGATTGGAAACTAATAAAAATATCAATGACTTGGCTATTGCAGCCTATCTTAACAATCCTCTTAAGGGAAGTTACGAGGTTTTTGATATGGCAAGGGAATACCTTGATATAAATCTTGACTCCTATAAGGATGTGTTGGCAAAAAGAAGTGTTAAAGAGGCTTTAGAATCCGGAGATGAAAAGTTTATTTCACTCCTTTCTTCCTATGCCTGTGTATTGTACCGTGTAAAGGAGAGTATACTTGCAAAGACTGAGGAACTTGGTATGAAAGCTTTGTATACCGATATAGAACTTCCGCTTGTATATTCACTTGCTTCTATGGAGCTTAAGGGTATAGGTATAGATAAAGAAAAATTAGAAGCCTATGCCGATGAACTTGACAGCTATATAAAGGATATAGAAAAAGAGATATACAAAGAAGCCGGAGCAGAGTTTAACATTAATTCTCCCAAGCAGCTTGGAGAGATCCTTTTTGAAAAAATGGGAATAAAGGGCGGTAAAAAGACCAAAACCGGTTATTCTACCGCAGCGGATGTACTTGAAAAGCTTGCATCTGAATACAGCATAGTAGGTAAAATACTAAAATACCGCCAATTTGCAAAGCTTCATTCCACCTATGCCTTGGGACTTGCCAATTATATAGATGAGGACGGAAGGATACACGGAAGCTTTAATCAGACCATAACGGCTACCGGAAGGCTGTCATCCACCGACCCCAACTTACAAAACATTCCTATAAGGACGGAAATGGGCAGTCGTATAAGGGATATATTTGTGCCAAGAGAAGGTTATGTATTTGTAGATGCGGATTATTCTCAAATAGAGTTAAGAGTACTTGCTTCCATGTCCGATGATGAAAAACTTATAGAAAGCTATAAAAAAAGTGAGGATATACACGCAATTACCGCTTCGGAGGTATTTCATGTACCTCTTGATAAAGTAGATGCCACACTTAGAAGAAATGCCAAGGCTGTAAACTTCGGAGTAGTTTACGGAATATCCGCCTTCGGACTCTCGGAGGGACTCAGTATTTCAAGAAAAGAAGCCTTGGAATACATTAATAACTATTTTAAAAGCTATCCCAAGGTAAAAGAATTTCTTGACCGACAGGTAAAAGAAGCTAAGGAAAAGGGTTATGTAAGAACCTTGTATAACAGAATAAGACCTATACCCGAGATCAAAAGTTCCAATTTTATGCAAAGAGCCTTCGGAGATAGGGTCGCTATGAACTCTCCCATACAGGGAACGGCTGCGGATATCATGAAGAAGGCTATGCTTGATGTGGATAAAGCATTAAAAAAGTATGGCGACCTAGCTTATATAGTATTGCAGGTACATGATGAGCTTTTGATAGAAGTTAAGGAAGAAAGTGCAAAAGAAGTAAGGGATTTGGTGGAAAAGACCATGAAAGCCGCTTGCAAACTTGCAGTGGAGCTTGAAGTTGAAGCCCATATAGGAAAGACATGGCTAAGTGCCAAATAAGAGGTAGTATGGTTATTGGGATTTTTGGAGGAATAGGCTCCGGTAAAAGCCTTGTTCTGGATATTTTAAAAAATGATTATGCAGCCTATGTAATAGAGGCTGATAAAAAAGCACATGAACTTTATGAAATAGGAGAAGATACCTACAAGAAGCTTGTAGAGCTTTGCTCTGATAAGATACTTGATCAGGATAAGAGTATTAACAGAAAGGTTTTAGCCGATTTACTTTATAATGATAAGGAACTTTTGGCTAAGGTAAACTCGATAGTCCATCCCGGGGTGTGGGAGAGGATAGAAAAAGAAGCCTTGGAAAAACAAAAGGAGTTTAGCTATGTGGTAGTTGAGGCTGCTATATTGCCGGATAAAAAATATGATATCTATGATGAAACATGGCACATCTACAGTGATGAACACACAAGAAGAAAGAGGCTTAAGGAATCAAGAGCCTACAGTGATAAGCAAATAGATATTATTATAGAAAAGCAGGCAAGTGAAGAGGAGTATTGCCGCTTTGCCGACAGGGTAATAGAGAATAATTCAAGCCCTGAGCAGTTAAAGTACAAAATAGCTATGGCAATGGAAGATATTGTTGAGAAGAAAAAGTCACATCTACTTTAGATCATAGCTAATTTATGATATCACGGTAGACTTCTTATTTGCAGTAGTATTTAATATATACTAATGTGTTGACATATTGATATTTAATATATATTCTATGTCTCTATCATAACCTGAAAGGTCAAGAGCATAGTTGAAATTAGAACGATTATCAATGTGCCGAACCACTAGTGCATCATTGAAATTGAACTAATATCAGCAATAGTAGAGTAAGTTTCAACTTTCTATTGACAAAGTAGTAATAAGGCTAGATATCAATGATGCACTACACTAGCGGAATTGTTATAATAATCAATTATATTTATAGGAAAAGAGGTAGTATTTTGCCAAGATTTGCAAGTATAGCCAGCGGCAGCAGCGGTAATTCGATATATTTCGGATCGGATAACACCCATATATTGATAGATGCCGGCATCAGCAATAAAAGAATAGAAGAGGGACTTAAAAACCTCGGACTTAAGGTAAGTGATCTTTCGGGAGTATTTATTACTCATGAACACAGCGACCATATACAGGGGCTGAAAATCCTTACAAAAAAATATCAAATACCCATATATGCAACTAAGGGAACACTGGATTATATAAAGAAAAAGAAGATTATAGAAGGCTATGAGGGGCTTTGTAATATAATAGCTGCCGATACCGAATTTTCAGTAGCCGATATTAATGCCAAAGTATTTAAGATATCCCATGACGCAAGTGAACCTGTAGGTTTCAGATTAAGCGCAGCTGGTAAATCAGTTGCGGTAGCTACAGATATGGGAGTGTATGACGAATATATAGTGGATAACTTACAGAATTTGGATGCTATAATGCTTGAAGCAAACCATGATATAAGAATGCTTGAAGTAGGTCCTTACCCCTACCATCTAAAAAGAAGAATACTTGGCAATAAGGGGCATCTTTGCAATGAAAATGCCGGAAAACTGCTGGCAAGGATCTTACATGATAAAATAAAGCATATATTCCTCGGACACTTAAGCAAAGAAAACAACTATCCCTCATTGGCATATGAAACAGTAAAGGTGGAAATAGATGAGGCGGATGTAGAGTACAGGGGAAGTGATTTTAGGATAGATGTGGCAAAAAGAGATGCCATGTCGGAAGTGGTTTTGTTGTAGGAGGAAATACATAGTTAATATTAATAGTTATAGGCAAATATTAAATTAATAAATACCGTATATAATAAGCTTAAGTAAAATAAACTTTTACGTCAGCTTATTATATCGTCAGATAAACAATATTATTATATTGACTTTTCTATGTAGGAAAATTACAATAATGTTTAATATTTATTATGATTGTTGTTATCTAAATGTGTATGTTGGTTATTGCTTAAAGGAGTGTAGCATATGCCTAAAAGACATATTTGTCAAGGAGATATATTTAAGTTTATCAATGATGAACTTAATATTTCCCAAAAGTCACTGTGCCTTACAATAGATAAAGTCAGAACCGGAACTATGGTTGAGTCCAGAATCAGTGAAATAAAGCGTGGAAAAAGAAAAGGATATCAGGGACTTGAGAACAAGGAAGATTTATTTTTTGAAGACTGTTTTACAGTTAAAGATGAAGAACTGGGCTTTCAAAAAGTACTTGATTTTGTAAAAAGAGAGAATTTATTCTTCCCGGGGTCGGAAAAAGAAGAAGGTGATACCTATGAATCCTATTCTTTACGAATGTTAAAATACGGCTTGGAAAATCGTGAGTTGCCAAATAGTGATAAAAATCTGATATATGAAGAAACAAAAGAACCCGGCGATGCATACCCTCAAAAGTTTATAGCAATATACTCCGAACCTGAATTCGGTGTGGAATCTGAGAAAGAGGCTGCCATACTGTTTGATGAAAATGCCGGCTCAAATGAAAAGATATTTTCTTCCAAGCATGTTAAAAATATTAGAGAAAATTGGGTATATATTTTCGTATGTGGCTTACTGTTACTCTTTATTCCGGTAATATTTGACATTTACGGTTATTCGGCTATAGATATATTTTTGTGGATGAATACTTTATCTCCAAATGTATTTTTTACTGCCATATTACTTCTTGCAATTTCTACTTTAATCTTCGGGCTTATTGATACGGCTGTTGCATTATGGACATATAAGAAAAATAATAAAGACTGTAAGGAATTAAGTTATAAAGACATATATTTAGTTGCAAAATATGGAGACAGAAAGAGGATAATACGTGGCAAAGGACGCTATGACCTTGGAATAAGCCGTTTATGTTATGCTATATTTTGTAATATTACCGGGGCATTTTCTTCTTTAGCTCTATACGGTTTCTTGAAAACACTTAAGGGTTTTCAAAACTTTATAAAAAGCGGTCGTTTTAATAAAATGGCTGATGTAGGTCTGATGTTTGTATTGATAGTGGTATTTGCAAACAGTTTTTTATTATTTACCAGAGAGCCTATGAAGGAATTTTGTGAAAATGAAGAAAATCCGGATACCTTAAGAGTGGACAGGCTCAATGTAATTGCAAATAATTTGCATATAGCAGTTAATTTATACTTTTCATATGCCGGCATTATCTTTGCTTTTATCTATGGCTTTGCCCATTATCCTGTAAAAAGGGATATCTCTCCTTTATTTGCTCTGGTTACAACAGGTTTTTATTTGTACTTATGGTTTTCTTCAAGCTCTCCTTATGCGGTAGATTTTAATGCACAGTGTGCAGGCTCTTTTTTATTGCTTGCTCCCTTTGTAGCAATACTTACCTCAATTTATACCATAATGTGCTTTAAGCCTTCAGCAAATTATTTTGCTGTTATAGGAATTAATGTTGTGGGAATGATTGCATGGCTTGTTTGCTTATTTTCCCGAGGAGAAAATAGTATATTGCCGGTAGTTTGGAATAATAAGATTTATTTTATTCTGTATGGTATATTGCTGCTTTTATTTTATATCTTGGCAGCCTGCCTATAGTAAACTTGTCAAAATAATATAGTAAGATAAAGATACTTTAGAGATAATTTTTTATCCTGGGGTATCTTTTTTTATTTTGAAAAATATTTTTGTCAGGTAAAATCCGGTATGAATAGAAAAAAATATTAACAAAGTGTAAAAAAGTCTAAATACCGGATGAAAATTTTTAAGAATAATTAAATGTGTAAAAGCTTGTAAATACAGGCTTTACAAGACTTACACCAAAATTACACCAGGCAATATGTAAAAAAAAGGTATTCATTCTTTAAAGAATTTGCTTAAAATTTGAGACATAAAAAATATTTTACCAAAGAAAGGGCGGTATAGTATGAGAAAATTCAAAGCTATCAAATTAGTTTTATCTACAGCAGTTTTTATGGCAGCATTTGCAGTAAATGCATATGCCGGAGGTTGGATGCAGGACTCAACCGGTTGGTGGTATGACTGGGGTAACGGCAGCTGGCCTGCAAGTTCCTGGCAGTGGATAGACGGTAATTCGGATGGGATAGCGGAGTGCTACTATTTTGACAGATTCGGATATTGTATGATTAATACTACTACACCCGATAACTATCAGGTTAATGCTTCAGGTGCCTGGGTAGAAAACGGTGTGGTACAAACCAGAAATGTAGGAGTACAAAAGTCTTCAAACTCAATAAAGACAAGTAACTCTAGTATACAAAAGTCATCAGAAACCAAGAAAAAAGAAGAAGAAAAGAAAAAAGAACAACAGCAACAGCAAACAGAAGAGCAGCAGGAAGAACAAAGAGAAGAAACCCAAAAGACCAATCAATATGGTGGGAAGTATTTGTATGATATGAATTCTATATTGTCGAGTTCTGTGGATAAATACGACTCTTTAGTTACTAATAAAGAAAATAAAACTGTTACAAGAGCATTAGGTTTCGTTGGTTATTATGGTGGTTATATAGAATATGTAGCCGGTAAAAAGTATACAAAATTAAAAGCTACAGTGGCACCTGCAAAAGACCGTTGGAATGATTGGGATGAGAGAGATAGAGTGGTCTTGCAGATTTTGGGAGATGGTACTGAACTATATGTAACACCGGACATTTACTATAATACTGATATGTTTGATATAGAAGTGGATATATCAGGATATGACATTATAAGAATAAATAAAGTCACTATTGATGGTAGTGGCGCCATAGTAGGTTTAATAAATGCCAGATTTGAGTAAGTTTTTATAATATTGCAATACAATTACTATAATAAATTAAAAGATAATGAGCAAAGCTTGATTTAGGGAACTAGACTTAAGGTTTGCTCATTGTCTTAAGGAAAAAACTTGTTTGTAATATATAGGCGGTACGATAAAAGGATTTTTTTCATAGTAGAAAATTTATATTATATCTGTACTTGGTAGCATAAGTATCAAGAAAATAACTGATTTTATTATCTATAAGGCTAAATTACAGAAAGATTAAACAGACCATATTGTAGTTATAGCAGAAATCAGAATATGCTTTATAAGCAAATAAAAAACCGGGGTTATTGTAAACAGTAATTATGTACAAGATTTATTGGCATATATCATCCATATATCTTGTACAAAAATCTTAAAATACAACAACTCCGTTTTTTTGTGTTATAAAGGATGAATAGGGTAATTATTAATTTACAGCAAATGTTGTCTTGTCGGAGGGTGGAAAGTATAAATACAAAGTATTTATTTTTTATAAAAAATTATTTTCAAACAATAGAGTGACATAATATGTCCTTGTAGATATATATAATAAGTATGTAAATAGTAATAAAGAAGTAATAATGATGGAAGAGAGGATGATAAAATAATAAGTTTTATGAACTATAAAAGTAAAAATATTTTTTTGTAAAATAATATGTTGATTGTAAGAAAAGTTTGATATATAATTAAGAAAGATTTTGGGGTTATAATAAAAATATAATAGAAAATTAAATTAAAGCAATCATAGGAGCATATAAGTATGGATAAGGGAAATATCTTAGTTATAGGTGATTCCGGTGTTGGCAAATCCACCTTGATCAATGCTGTTTTAGGTGAAGAAAAAGCAGAAACGAGTTTTGGTAACGCAGGTACTACAAAAGAATTAAAAGTATATGAGAATGATATACTGGAGTTTCGTGTCATTGATACCGTAGGATTTGAACCCGGGTTTTTTAAAAGATTGGAGGCTATTAATTCGGTCAAAAAATGGTCAAAAAAGGTTATTAAAGAAGGAAAAGAAAATTCCAATATAAATGTTATATGGTTTTGTGTTGAAGGAACTTCAAGCAAATTATTTCCTGAGACAATAAAAAGCCTTTCAAAAGCAACAGCTATATATCCATCTGTTCCTATTATAGTTGTAATTACCAAATCTTATTCAAAGCCTGAACGAGAGAAAAATATACAGATGATAAATAATGCATTTGCAAAACAAAAAAGCTCCAAGAATTTAAAAGGTATTATTCCGGTAGTAGCATCTATATTTGAAATAGATGAAGAGCAATATGTAGCACAGGAAGGTATTACAGAACTAATTGATATGACCTATAACTTAATACCTGAAGGAATGCAGGCGGCAAAAAATGATGTCGAATTATTTAAATTAAATCGCAAAAGATCATTTGCACATACTGCTATTACGGCATTTACAGTGAGCGCTATAGGAATAGGAGCAATACCGATTCCATTTTCCGATGCGGTATTATTATCACCTTTAGAAGTAGGGGAGATAAATGCTATAGCTAAAATATACGGAATAGAAAATAATAAAAACTCCAAGAGATTTTTGAATTCAATTGTCGAAGCGGGAACTATAGGAGTAGCGGCAAAGGCGGCTATCAGCAGCTTAAAAGCAATACCGGGAGTTAATATAGCAGCGTCCGTACTAAATGCAATCATTGCAGGAAGCATAGTTATGGCAATCGGTGAAGTATGTGTATACACATTTGAACAAATTTACTTAGGAAAGAAAACTATGGATGATATAGATTGGATCAATAAAATTATTGAGTCTAAATTATCATCACAAATAATTAATAAAATAAATACGATTGCTGAAAGTGAAGATTTTAGGAAGGGTAATATAGGAAATATCAAGAAGCTTTTTATAAAATCAGATTCAACGGGTGTGTGATAGAAGTTATTAGCCCTCGATATCCTTAAAAAATTACAATATTATTATATTAGGAGAAAATATATGTCAAAAAAAGACCGTATGTTAAATTATATAACCTCAAATACTAAATGGTTCATGACAAGTTCTAATTACGATGTGATACCATATGATAAATTATCCAAAGAAACTTTTAATAAGGCGAGACAGTTTTTTGCAGGTGAGGCATACTATGAAGATGTTGTATGTTTAATATCAACTTCTATTATGGAGCAGGGAAAAACAGGAATTTTATTTACAACTGACTACATGTACTCTAAATCTTGGGGACCGTTTACTAAAGCCTGTAAAAACTGGATATATTCATCTTATGCTGCTGAATTTGATTTTATAAATGACTTTAACGAAGAAAAAATGAAAGAATTATTACTGGATCTTAGCACTATCGCATTAGAAGAGGATGAGAAAGAGGAAAAGGAACAAAAAGCACAGAACTTCGTTAATAAGGTAAATGATACCGTGGACACAATTGAAGCTATAGCGAACGGGGGTATGCGTATAGTAGAGCTTTTTAATGACTTTAGTAACTATCTATCAGAACAAGGTCAAACTCAGAGTAATAATCAAATAGAAACAGAAGATGATTATGGTATAGATGAGATTCTCGAAGAAGTTTTGAAAGAGTCTTTTGAAGAACTTGCAGAACCCATGTCAAAGTTTGTACAATCATGTGAACAAGTAGAGAAACAAAATAATAGAGGGAATGTCAAAAAGAAAACTGCTAAAGCCTTATATGAACATGCTAACGAAATTTTGATAGCTATTTATAACCAAGCCATACACAATCTTGATATAGAAATTACTGAAGAGGATGAGTATAGAAAAAGAATGGCATGGATGGTGCTTTGGGCTTGTATATTGGGTTCTTCAGAATATACTGAAGCTCTTTTTCAAAGTGAAGATATGCAGAATTTTAAAGCTGCAATACAACTTGTAGTTATTACAGTTGATTCAGTATTAGAAGAACAAATAAATAATACATTATGTGAAACTTTTGAAAGTTTTTCAAATACTATAATAAATAATTTTCATCAGCAATTTATTGAAGAGGAAAATGATAATTGTAATGGTCATGAATTAGTGCCACATAATATGGATATTGTAGACTCAAACAATGAAGCACTGGAGGAACTTTGTGATGTGCTGGATGAGGTTACAGATGCTTTGGAAACAATTAATGAAAATATTTAGGGGGATAAAAGTGAGAGGAATCAAACGCATTTTTATAATTATACTGTGTCTAGTTTATATATTGTCACCAGTGGATATTATACCCGAAGCTTTATTGGGTCCTTTGGGATTTGTCGATGATGGAGCTGTTCTTTTGAAATTAATTACAACAATAATATTTAAGTAATGCTAGGGTATGTCTTAAAACTTAAAATTGTACAATACCTTATTAGAATATTTTTTCAATAAGATAAAGTATTTCCGTAAGTTGGCAACAAGGTATGATAAATTGGCAACATCTTTTCTTGCCTTTATTTACTGTGCAGCAATATTTATTTTGTGCAAATAGTATAGTCTGTTATAGTTTTAAGACACGCCCTAGTAAAAACTAAGTCATAAAAGTGTTTTCCTGCTGCAATCCCATGGCATTTTTATCAAGCCATTTTTTATTTAGCCTTTTAAATATCATTACAAAATAATAGCTTTTATCAAGTTCTTTATCTATAGACTTATGATATTAAAAAGAGATAGCCTTTTTTTCTTTGCTATCTCCAAATAAATGTTTTTATTTATTAGCCTCTGTCTTGTTTATAGGTTCTTTCACCACATCTTCAATAAGCCTTGATAGATCCATAGCATTTTTCGATGTAATAAAAGGTTTTCCCGTTTCTTGCTCAATTTCCTTTCTTGTATTTCCTGCTACACTACCACCTTTTTTTGCCACCTTCTTATTATCTTCCAAGCCTTTAGGATTAGTCGCTTTTGTAAGCTCTGTTGTGGTCGCTTCTGCAAGCATATTTCGAACAATTTAAGGAGTTGTCATATTATCTCTTAAGTTTTCTTTTTTAAGTCCCTTAAGATTTTTATATCTTCTTGTTGTCATCCCCGACCAAACTTTAGTAATCTCATCTGTAAGGATTGTATACTCTATTCCCTTTTGGATTCCCGCATCATCCTATGCATCTGTAAGTTCTTTTCTGACTTAAATAGCTTGCAGTCTTTGATTTATCCATTCACTTCTATAATACTTCTTTAAGTAGGTCTCCAAGGCTCTGTCTATTGTAATAAGTGCTTGATCCTCTTGCATTTTATCGCTCCGTAAGTACTACTACAACATCCACTACACTAAAATACCATTCTTCTTTTTCATTATCCCGAAAAGAGCGTATTCGTTTATTTTCATATGGCTTTATTTCATCCATTGCCTTAACCTTTTATATTAAACATTTATTTACTGCTAACATTTTAGGTTCTTATTATACTTCCATGTACGATTTTATAAAAACTGTTTATTTTCTACAATTTCTTCCACTTCTTCCTTACTTTCATCCTTAAAAATTTTTTGTAAGCTCCTTGAGATAACTTTATATTCCTATTTCCACTTCCAAAAATGTTGCATTTATTCTTACACTTTACTACTATTTCTGTAATAGTAAATACCACTTTTCAATTCAGTATTTTCTCTCAGTTTTATTCTAGTTTTACTTTTACAGATAGGACATAACAACCATTGTGTTATTATCATTTTCATCACTTCCTTCTAATTATAGTCTGCATATCTCCACCAAGCTATTGTTAAAATAAATCCCATAATACTTACTCCGAACAAACTTATTATACCCCCTAAATTAAAAATCACTTTTCCGGTAATACCGCTTGCGAGTGAAGGAATAGACCATGGAATATATTCACCCAAATTAAGAGCTGAACCAAGCTGTGAAAAAAGAACTGTAAAAATGATAAATGCCAATGGCGATAAATATCCACGACCTAAGCAAGCAAAAAAACCAACCGGAGTAGAGAGTAAGATAGTGAGGTTTGTACAATAAGCAAAAGTAAATATGCCTTTGAAAACGGTTATTGAGTTCCAACCTGAAAGTCCAATCAATTTTCCGGCTAACAATCCTAATATAAGCGCAATAATTGATATAAAATAACTCCATAAAGCGATAACTATAAACTTGGATAATACAATCGTATCTCTTTTTATTGGAATCACTAATAAGTCTATCATGGTTTTATCAGAGTATTCTCTACCAAAAACCCAAGAAGTTGTAAATCCAAAAATGAGTAAACCTCCAATAGAAATTACTTGTGATAAGGACATAAGGTATGATGACCAATCTGTTATTCTCATCATCTCCATTTTTGCAGAAATCAAACCGAGATTTTTGAAAGACTCCGGATATTTCATCATAGTTGCAAATATCCCAACAATAAAAGGAACGAAACAGATAGTACAAGCAGTTATTATCGAGAGTTTTGATTTTATTAGCTTTCTCCATTCAATTAAAATACAAGAAAGGATCTTATTCATTTTCATTCTATGCTCCTCTATTACAGTCATTAAGTATTCTAAGAAAATAATTCTCTAAATCTTCTTTTTCAACTGTCAGCATTTTGGGTGGATAACCCGCATTAACCAGCAATGTAGCAATCTCTTCCGAAGATTCCACGGACTTTGTATCAATCAGTTCTAAGTAACAGAAATTATTTTCTAAGTCTGATTTGAAATTCACTTGATAGCCATTATTCGATAATACTTTCTTCATAGCCTTGTTATTAGAACCACTTACCCATAACTTTTTTTCTAAATACAGATCTAACTCTTTACTTTCAACTTCTCTTATGAGTCTACCCTCATGTATAATTACTATTCTGGTTGCAACTTTAGATATTTCTTCCAGCTTATGGCTTGAAATAAGAACAGTTGTCCCAAGATTATTTGCTAATTCCTTTAATAGCTCTCTCACTTCAATAACTCCAAAAGGATCTAATCCATTTGTCGGCTCATCAAGTATTAAGATTTTAGGCTTATGAATAATAGCTTTTGCAATTCCTAAGCGAGCAACATTTCCTAAAGAAAGGTGCTTTACTTGTTTATCTTTATATTGATCCAGTTTTAGTTTTTCAGTTACCCAATCAATAATATCTTTATTTCTAAGCCCTCTTAGCGTACTAACAATTTCTAAATTTTCTTGCACGGTTAAGTCTGGATAAGAATAGGGTGTTTCAATAATATAACCTATTTCATTTAGAACCTCTAAATTATATTGGTCTACCTTATTCCCTTGTATATAACATTCTCCTGATGTAGGTTTTATCAATCCTAAAAGCATTCTCATAGTCGTTGTTTTTCCTGCACCATTTAGCCCTAAAAAACCTACTATTTCACCAGATCTTATTGATAGATTCAAGTCATCAACAACAAGAGTTTTTCCATATTTTTTAGAAAGATTAACTGTCTTAATTGCCTCTTTCACCATTATCCTCCTCAATAATTTGCCCAACAATTCCTTGTATTAGTAATTTTAATATCATATCAAATTGTTTTTCTCCGATTTCTTCTGTGTGTAATATGCTCATAGCAATAGTTCTGAATAAAGCGGAGACAATTTCTACCGATACAGTTTCTCTAATATTGATTCGGGACACAATTTTTTCAACCATTCTATCATCTAAGAGATGATGAGTTTCTATTACTTCTTTAGGCAATTTTCTTATGAGTAATTCCATTTCATGATTTTTGAATATAGTAAACACAAATGAATAGCGAAAATCCTGATAAAAATCATATAGTAACTGTGCAAACCGATCTGCATTTATTTGATTTTCCTGTTCTAATTGTTCTTCCAAACGATTCATAATATCTATTTGATATTCTTCTAAGACAGTAAAAAACAATATTTCTTTTGAGGAATAAAAATTATAAAAAGAGCCCTTGGAAATATCAGCCATTTCCACCATTTGGTCAACTGTTGTTTTCCTAACCCCATATCTTTTAATACATTCCCTTGCAGCTTTATGTAATTTCTTTCTGATTAATTTTTTTTCTTCATCAGTAAAAGCAGTTGACATAACTCCCTCCTAAATTATCTATGACTATTTTTATATTTATAGTCATAGGATATCATATAAAATGAAAAATGTCAAAAAGACTTATATCAGTTAAAATATTCATATACTATATAATCTACGATTTATTCTGCTTTCAATATTTATTTGTTTGTATTATAACGACATAAAATTAAATTTGCTTAATGTTTGAATCTTTACCTACACTTTTGTAGCAAGCACAGTAAGTGCATATACACTTACGAAAAATTGACTTAATCCTCGCTTTTGCATCGGTCTCTTTTAGTCAATTTTTCTTGTTGGGGAATAATCTCCACCCCCTACATCAGTAACTTGCTTTATTTCATCACCTAAGTAGTTTTTGAAAAAGCTTCCGTTTCTTTCATTGAAGCTTACTTGTAAGGCTCTCTATTTGATTTTTAAGCTCTACATTCCATTCTGGTTCTATTCTAATGAGAAACAATATATGAGCCTGCCTGCGGTCAGGGGCATATCTTTACATTCCATTCTGGTTCTATTCTAATACCTTGCAATGCCCACATTTACCGATACCGCAGCACATCCTTTACATTCCAATCTGGTTCTATTCTAATGAATAATGGGTCGAGGTATGATGATGAAGTCTTTTCTTTACATTCCAATCTGGTTATATTCTAATTAGGGTAACAGTAGACGAAGCCTTTGCAGATATTCCGACTTTACATTCCAATCTGGTTATATTCCAATATTGCATCAATACCGTT